>Ga0075163_10007665_pt1 | contig 14259 bp, 6 predicted proteins | sample JI1023141ADNA_FD_71478 | JGI IMG/M metagenome (GOLD analysis project Ga0075163, IMG submission 71478) | Wastewater effluent complex algal communities from Wisconsin, to seasonally profile nutrient transformation and Carbon sequestration -... | ecosystem: Engineered > WWTP > Effluent > Algae...
TAAAACTCATACTTGGTATGAACTTGCTTTAAAATTTAATATTAGACCTGGTAAAAACAGAAAAGAAAGAACTAAAGCTGCTAATGATGTTTGGCGAGGTTATGAAAGAAATAAATTTAGAACACCTGTTAGTAATACATCTAAAGTAAGTAAATACATTGTAGAGTTATTTGAGACTAAACAATCTTATATTACAAAACCAGCATTAGAAGTTGCAAAAGCAGTATGGAAAATTTTACCCGACTCTTTACAACCAACATCAGTTACTGATTTAGAACAACATGTAGAATTAGTTAAACAAATTCAACCTGAATTTAAACAGGCGAAAGTTATTAAAGTTAGTAAAGAACAAGAACAGTTAATAGATATTTATAATGACATAATAGAAGAAAAAGAAAAATCAAGAAAGAAATTATTTTTTGATATTGAAACTTCTCCTAATATTGTTTTTTCTTGGAGAATAGGACATAAAATAAATATCACACCTGATAATATCATTGATGAACGAGCCATTATATGTATATCTTATAAATGGGAAGGTGAATCTAAAGTACATTCTTTAAGTTGGAATGCTGGAGATGATAAAGAAATGTTAAAAGAATTTTCCAAAATCATTGATTCTGCTGATGAAATAGTTACACAAAATGGAGATAAATTTGATATTAAATGGTTGAGAGCAAGATGTATTTATCATGGTATACCTATTAGTAATAAATTTAATTCAATTGATACTTTAAAAATGGCAAGAGCTGGATTTAATTTTAATTCAAATAAATTAGAGTACATGGGGTCTTTTCTAGGTGTAGGTGAAAAGTTAAAAACAGGATATGATTTATGGAAAAGAATTGTATTGAATGATGATCCTGATGCAATGAAACAAATGATTGCATATTGTGAAGAAGATGTTAGATTACTTGAAAGAGTTTATAATAAACTTCAACCATATTGTCCAGTTAAAAAATTTAAATATATTAAGAAATAAATAATGAAGATAAACGAAGCAATATCAAGATTAAGAATACTATTAGAAAATGGTATTGCAAGTGATGATACACAGCTATCTAACAGATTTCTATATTCTATTCTTAAAACATTAAGAGCAAAAAGAATTAGACAGAAGTTAGATAGCATTTTATATTTGTCTCCTTTCTATTATAATACTATTGATTGTCTTCCTTTAGAATTAGGAAAGTTTGCTGATTGTCCTTGTTTTACAAATGACTGTAATATTTTAAGAAGTAAATATAAAATACCTAAAGTAATGTCTACAAGAAATAAACTTGCTATAAAAGGTATTACTACTATTCAAGGAAAGAGTTTGTATGAAACAACTCCTACAAAAGATGAATATAAACAATATACTAATACTAAAAAAGAAGGTTTATTTTATTTTATTCATAATGGTTACCTGTATATAACAGGTTCAACTACTTTAAAGGTAGTTACTTTTACAGCAATCTTTGAAAATCCTTTAGATCTTGCTGGTATTAATGCATGTGATCCCGATGGAAATAATTTACCTAATGCTTGTTTTGAACCTAAAACTCAAGACTTTCCTATTGATGAAGATTTATTTGATGATGTAGAAGAAATGGCATTAGAAAAATTAATTAAAGTTATGGCAAGAATGCCAAACGATAGTGAAAATAATGCGAGAGATGCTCAAATAGTAAATGACTTAGAATAAAAACTAAATAAATATTAGTGGGTAGAAAACGATTGAAAAATAATATTACACTAAAAAATATATGGTATTCTTATCCCTATAGATATAATCAGAAAAGTTCACATTATGTAACACAATCACAATTTAGAAACATAGCAAAAGATTTTTTTAAATTACTTTCAGAAGAAATGATAAATTCAGCCTATGAGTATAAATTACCTCATAGGCTTGGTATTTTAAGAGTGAAAAAGTTTAAAGGATTAAAAAGACAAGTTGATTGGGGTTTGACAAATAAACATTATAAAGAAGAGAATGCAACAAAGCCTTCTGGTTCAAAAAGTTTTATTTATCATAACAATAAACATTCAGCAGGTTATACAGCAAGATGGTGGTGGACAATGAATAAATGGGTAAAGTATAATCAAATTTTTAGTTTTGTTGCAACAAGATCAAATAAAAGATTACTTGCACAATCTATAAAAAACGATAATGTAATTATTAAATATAAAGAATAATGATAACAGATAAATTTGTTTCAATAAGAACAGTGATTCCTGATGTATTAGATACATTGGATGAATCACTGTTTTCTATTGGGGATGTTTTAGAGTGGGCTTCTAAAGCCATGGCTCAAATGAATATATATGAAACCTTTGAAGAAACTGTTGTTATAAAACAGGTACAAAATTATGAAACATTTTTACCATGTGGTTTATTACAAGTCAATCAAATTTTATATAAATTAAGTGATACTTTTACAGAAGAAGATTTATGTGAATGTAAAGCAGCTAATCAAGTTTATAAAGATTTTGCTGCTAAAAATTTTATTAATTCAAACTATGTTGGTAGAAATTGGTTGCCGCTAAGAGCATCTACTAATGGATTTATTACATCTGTACTTTGTAGTAACTCACCTAATCTCATAACCAATTGTCAAAAAGAATATACAATTTTACCTTCTGGTAAAGTTGTTACATCTTTTAAAGATGGTTGGATTATCATATCATATCTTCGTGCACCTATGGATGAACATGGAGATTTCCTTATTCCTAATGATGAAGAACTAATTCAAGCATTACGTTTTTATATAATGTTTAGAATGTGGGAAAGACGATGGAATATGAAAGAAGAAGGTGCAAGAGAAAGATTTGAATTTTACCATGGTAAATGGGGTCTTTATAAAAACATGGTTAGAGGTAGTGCAAAATTACCTTCATCTGATCAATGGCAAAACATCATTGAATACTCAACTTCTTTATTACCTAAGAAAGATAGATACTATAATTATTTTGGAACATTAGGAGTTCCTGACACAACATTCTTTTAATAATGGCTACAAATAATTTTAATAAAGGTTTATTTACAGATTCTAGAGAATTCTATCAACCAGATGGAACATATCCTTTTTCATTAAACTCAGTAGAGGAATCTATTAATGGTTCTAATAATGGAAGTATAATTAATGAAGAAGGTAATCTTGAGTGCTTAAATTTACCAAAAGGATCTAATCCTATAGGTTCTATTTTATTATCTCAGAATGAACTCATATTATTTATAAATAACCCAGATGCTATATTGCTTGTCAATACTGCAAACTGTACCTATACAACTCTTATACAAAATGCTTGTTTAAATTTTACTAAACAAGTTCAAGGAGTTTATCGTGTTATTAATGGATGTGATAGAATACTTTATTTTGTAGATGGTGTTAATGATGATAGAGTTATTAATATAGATGATATAATTAGAAACCCTACTTCTCATAATTACTTAAACAAGTTTGGAGTATTTGATTGTGAACTTATTAAAAACAAAAGAAATTTTGATTTAGCATGTGTTAAAGATATTACAGTTAATAACACAGGAGGTAATCTTGAATTAGGAGTTTATCAAATCATTCTTCAATATGAAGATAATTTAAATAATGGTGAAAACTACTTCGCTCATTCTCTGCCTATACCTATAACATATGGTAACTACAATGCAGATTATAAAGATGTAATAGGAGGAGATCCTTTAACATTTCCACAAACTACAAAATCAATTACTTTTACTATTGCAGGTATAGACCAAACCTATACTTATTTAAATATTTTAGTAGTTCATACTAAGAATCAAATTAAGACATGTTATATAGTTGATAAATTATCAATTGTAGAAAAGGAATTAGTTTATACATTAACAGATTTAACAACAACTGATAGTGAACAAATTCCAATTGACAAAGTTATTGTTAGTCAAAACCCTTATAAAATATCTGAAACAATTGCTCAAATTGATAACAGATTAATAAAAGGAAATTCTAAACAAACAGTTAGAGATTATGCAGAATTTCAAAGATTAGCGAATAATGTAGAAGTTACATATGTAACTAAACCAATATTATATCCTAATTCTGATACTAAATCAGGTTTATCTAAATCATCTAAAAGTTATTCTGATTATAGAACTTACATGAGAGATGAAATTTATTCTTTAGGTTTAGTATGGGTTTTTAAAGATGGTTCTGAAACTCCTGCATTTCCTATTCCAGGTAGACAAAAGAATGTTTCTCGATTTGGTCTTTTTCCAGCATCTGATCCTAATACTCATTCAAGACCAAATAATAATACAGGAGTTGGAAATACAGAATGGGATAGTGCTTTAATATTAGCAGGTACTTACACTGGTCCAATTTTATCTCCTTCTGAAGAATATAAACATTTGTTACCTGAAGATTTCATTAAAGACAGCGGTAATCTTTATGTTGAAAGATGGCAAGCTTATAATACAGGTTATAGAAAAACATTAAACAATGCATCTTCTAGTTTTTATTCAGCAGGAGATTTAGCATATTTTGAATCTAATTATAGATATCCTCTTATCAAAGATTGTAGTGATAATTATATTTATCCTATTGAACAAGATAGTGATGGTAATGTTATAGGTGCAAAAATAACACATCATAAAATGCCTGATACTACTCTTGAAGAACATTTTACAACTTCGGGTGGAAGAACATATATTTTACCTTTAGGTTTAAAGTTTGATAACATAAGTTTTCCTTCTGAATATAGTTCTGAAATAGCAGGTTATTATATAGTAAGAGAACAAAGAACTGAAAACAATAAGACAATACTTGACAAAGGTATCATTCATGAGAATGCTTACTTTACAGTAAATATAAATGATAAAGGTGATAAAGATTATTTTGTTCAAACAACTGTAGGCGGAAGACACCATAGAGAAGAGAATGCTGGAGGTAATTGGGATAGAGCATGGATTCCAAATAAATCATCTATTGATGTAGATTGTGGAAATACTGTTGCAGGAACTTTAACTGAAATTGGTCCTTTGGTATTTGAATATCTAATTGAAAATAATATTTCATATAATCATAAATCACAATCATTTCATGGACCTGTTTCTAAATTTTTAAAACCTTCTTTCAATACTTCTTTATTTAAAATTGAACGAATATTAACAGGTAAAACAGAAATAATAACATCAGATAATCAATCAATTAATGATTTGTCAAGATATCATTATAATACAGATTATACTTCAAGCTCTGTATTTAATACATCTGATAAACAAACTAATATTAGTTTAGAAAAAAATCCTATTTATATTAATCCTCATAGTGAATTACCTTTAGGATATTTATCTAAAGCATTTGTAAATTCATGTTCACAAGAAACTTGTGTATTTGAAAGTAAAGATCCTTTTTATTGGATATCACAAAATGATACACAAAATGATGTTTCTTTAACAGAAGGAAATGAATATGATGCTAATGCATTTTATGGTAGTTTAAAGAATTATAATAAAAATATTTATGGTCAAGCAGGTCTTCAAAAATATTTTAAGACTCATACTTGTATGATTAATAAAAATAGAACAAGTACTGTTCAATTTGGTGGTGATTGTTTTATTACTAAATTTAGTTTTTTTAAATCTGCTTATACTAAATTATGCGATTGTTATGGTTGTAATAATGGAAATTCTGAAGATTTTGAAGTAGATAAAAATATGATTACATATTTTGTTGAATCAGAAGTTAATACTGAACTTAGACATTATGATATAAATAATTTAGCTGATAATGCTAATACTTTTTGGGATTTTTTTAATGGAACATTACAAGACTTTTTCAATATTGATTGGAATGGTTTTACTTTTAATGATGACCCACTATTAGGAGCAGGAGCTCCTTGGAATCAGAATTTATATATGAAAAATCTTTATCTTTATAATAGAGATTATTCAATGTCTGATACAGTTAAACCTTATTTTTCTTTAGAATCTAATTATCAATATTGTAAAGAATGTGCTGAATCTTTTCCTCAAAGAATACATTATTCTGAAACAGGAAATCAAGAAGAGAAGTCTGATAATTATAGAATATTTTATGCTAATAATTATAGAGACTTACCTGCTCATACTGGTCCTATTACTAATTTATTTATAAACTTTGATGATTTATATGCACATACTGCATTAGGTCTTTATAAAATTATAACCAAACCTTATCAAATAAATACCAATCAAGCTACTTTATATGTAGGTACAGGAGAATTCTTTTCTGTTCCACCTAGACAACTCGTTTCAGTAGATTATGGATATGCAGGTTCAACTCAAAAATTTGCTACTAAAGCTACAGAGCATGGTACAATTTTTGTTGATGATAGTACAGGTAAAATATTTATGTTGACAGATCAATTAAAAGAAATATCTTTAGAAGGTATGAGAAATTGGTTTGAAGAAAACCTTGAACTTAAATTTAATAAACAATACAAACAACAATATGGTGTTGATTATAATTTAAAAGATCAGCCTGCGTTACCAAATGGAGTAGGTGTTTTAACAACATTTGATCCAAGACATAAAAGAGTATTAATTACTAAAATAGATTATGAAGCTTTAAATACAATTCCTGAAACAATTGATTTTACAGATACTTCCAAATTTAAAAATAATTCTTGGACTATATCTTATTCTTTATTATCAAATACTTGGAGATCATGGCATTCTTATTTACCTAATTTTGGATTTAATGACTCTAATAATTTTTACACATCTATTAATTCTGTACCTAAAATATGGAAACATAATCAATTAAATTTTCAAACTTATTATGGAAAGAAACATCCACATGTTATTGAATATATTATAAAAGATAATTTAGGTCAAACAAAAACATTAGATACTATTTCTTATATTTCTAAAGTAGAAGAATGGAATTCAAATACTAAACAATGGATTGATAAAGATTATGAAACATTTGATAACATCATCGCATACAATACTTATCAAAGTACAGGTAAAAGACAAATTGAAGTTAAACAATCTCAAGATCCTTTTGCTAATTTAACAACTGTTTCTAATAAATGCTTTGCTTCCAAAACAGAAAAGAATTGGAACATTAATAATTTTAGAGATTATATTGGTAATAGAAACACTTCATTATTTACATCTAATTGGAATGATATTAAAACAGATTACTATATTGATAAAGTTCCAAATACATCTGCATTTAATTTTAATAAATCACCTTTTGAATTAGAAATGCTTAGAGATAAATATTTTAGTGTGAGATTATTCTATAAACCTGTACAAGATTATAAAATAACCACTGATATATTCTCTGGATTAAATAATGACTCTTATAGATAATAAATAATAGAAATATAATTTAACCTACTTTTAAATATTTTTTACGTATATTTGCAAATTATGAAAATAAAGAAAAGACTTAAATATAAAAGCACCTTACCAAAAGCAGATTTTGGTATGGACCCTAATGCTTTGTCTAATATGAATAAGCAAGCTGCTGAAGAAACTCCTGCTCAAGGTGGTGGTATGGGAGCTGCTGGAGCTATGAATATAGCTACACAAGGTTTAAACTTTGTAAGTGCTTTTACTCCTCAAGATAATAATGATGGAATTGGAATGTCACATAAGGCAAGTAAAATTACATCAGGTATATCAACAGGTTTAGATGCTGCTGCTTCAATGACAAGTTCTGTTCCAATTGTTGGTGCTGCTATAGGTGGAGTTTCTGCTTTATTTAAAATGATTAAAGGAGCTGTAGATTATAAACGTACAAATGATAGAAGTATTACAAGTAGGTTAGCAAAAAAAGAATATGACCCAACTCAAGATAATGTAGGTTATTCTTTTGGTAATAGAGCAACTCCATCAGCTACACCAGTATTTGGTGGACAAGCTGATGCAATAGCTAAATATGGTATGCCTTTATATGGTGATGGCGGTACAATTAAATATGATTCTAATTTTAGACCTGCCACATCTTATGAACAAAAGTATAATAAAGAAACTGGTTTATGGGAAGTTGGTGGTGCTAAACCTAAACAAACAACTACAACAAAAAAAACAGTTCCTCAAAAAGTAACACCTATATATACATCTGATCCTAATGATAAAAGATTAAAAGCTTATAATGATAGTTTAAGTTTGTTTGATAAAACAAAAAATAATCTAAAAGATATAGGTAACAGTTCTCGTAATACACCTGTTTATGTTAAAAAGGGTGTAAGCGCAAATGAGTTCGTTAAAACAGATTATAATTTTGTTGATCATCAATTATTAGATGTTAGTGGTAAATATGATGTAAATATGAATCCTAACAATAATTTTCCCGCACCAAAAGTAAAACAAAAAATAATGCCTATTGCTGGTATTGGAGTTAATGAAGGCAACTCAATGGGGGGATGGTATAATATTTACAAAAAACCAGTTCAGCCTGTTATTTATAAAAAGAATGATGTAAAAGTACCAGTACCTAAAAAGAACTTTAACAATCTTAAAGAAAAGCAAGATATACTTGGAGATAATATTCAATATCAAAATGAACCTGATTCCTATAAAACAGAAAAAGGAAAACCACTACCTGATTTTTTAATACAAAATGTAAAAGCCCCAAATGGAATGAAAACTTACAAAAGAAAAGATACTAATTCTCCTTGGATAGAGCAGTATAAAAATGGAGGTAAAGTAGAACCTATTTATACAGATAATCCTAAAGATAAAAGACTTCAAGCTTATAATGATAGTTTAGATGCTTATAATGAAGGTCAAGAACTTTACAATAGTTGGAAAACACGACTTAATAATAGTGTTCGCGATTTAAGTAAAGGTTTGAATCCTGATGTAAAACTTGTAGAAACAAATAGAAAAGGTAAATATAGTAATATTGATGCTATTCAACCTATTTATGATAGAGTTTTTAATATAGATTATATTAATCCTGCTTTAAATTTTAGTACAAAAGTATTAGGATCAAAGACAATGACAAATAATGAATATTCAACACCTATTTACAAAAAACCAGTACAACCTGTAATATATCAAAAACCTGTACAACCAGTAATATTTCAAAAACCAGAAGTAAAAGTTCCTGTACCTAAAAAAAATATTAAAGGATTTTTAGAAAATGCTGAAAAAGACTATTGGCATAAAGATAAAGATGTATTAGCATTTAGAAAAGTTTTTAAAGAAAAATTTGGAGAAGAACCTTCAAGAAACTTTTCTGAAGCAAAATATGATTACGATTCATCATATGAAGCAGGTGTAAGGCCTGTGTTTAATAAAGAAGATGGTTTATATCATTGGGACAGCAGATTTAAAGCAGACGATCATCCTAATAGATATGTTAATGGTGTAGATACTAAAACAGGTGAACAGATAAAAGGTAAATCATTAAATGATTTTCTTAAACAACAAAGAAAAAATCCTAATGGTGGTGTAAATACTTATATTAGAAAAGATATTAAATCACCTTGGATACAACAAGATTTTGCATTAGGTGGAGATCCAAGATCACAATCAAATATAGAAGCTGAGCAAGGTGAAGCTATGCAACACAGTTCAGGTAAGATAGAAGCTATAGGTGGAAAGAAACACCCACAAGGAGGTACTCCAATAAAAGTACGACCTTCACATGAGTATATTTATTCTGATAGTTTAGGTAAAGATAAAAATGGTAATATAACTCTTAATGAAAAAGATGTTGTTACAAGTTTTGCTGATGATGCAAAAGCTATACAAAAAAAATATTCTAAAAGAGAAGGTGATTCTATTGTAGATAAAACTAAACAACTTGAATTAGGATTATTAAAACAAGATGCAGAGCAAGCTCGTGTCGCTAAAGAAGAAATTGAGATGGGAAAACAAATGAAAAAATATAAAGCTAAGTATGGAATGGCTCTAAAGAAATTTGGTAACAGTGGCACTCCTCCATTACCTAATGAATTAAATGGAGATCCTTATTCTCAATGGAGTAATATATTTCATAATACTTCTGGTGTATATCCTACTCCAGAAATGCACAAAAATTTAACACAAGGTCCACACATGAATAATAGTGTGGGAATGTTTCAAAATTGGGTTAAAGATAATAAAGATCCTAAAGCTTTTCCTGTATATGGAGTTGATGGATCTTGGGGTACTGAAACTAAAAAAGTGTGGGATAAATATGGTTCAGATTATTCTAAATTACTTTCAGATAAAGAAGTTACAGGAATAGCTGATAATACTCCAAGAATGACTGGAGGAGTTAATCCTTTCTTAGGACCTAATCCTTATAATCCTTCTCGAAGAGATAATCTTAGAGAAGCTGCTAACTTTTATACACCTGGTCAAGTAGGTACAACAAAACCAAGGGCTCAGGCACAAGATAGACAAGAAGATATAGCTCCTGATGCTGTTAAAAAGAATGGATTCTTTGGAGATTTAACTACAGGTGATAAAATGCAATTAGCATCTATGTTACCTGCATTTGGATTTAATATGGGTATGGGATTAAGAAAAGCAGATGTAGAACCGAATAGAAATAATCCATATGAGAATGATGTTTTAAGTATGATGGCTAATAGAAAGTTTGATATTCAAAACTATCTTAATCAATCAAACTTAGCAACTAATACTGCTAAAGAAGATATAGGAAATAATTCAACATCTGTTGGTGGTAAAATGGCAAACTTACAAAAACTATTTGCTAATCAGTCTAATGCTTTAGGTGATATAACTACTAAAGGACAAGAGATGAATAATCAATATAGAGCTGAAGAAGCTAATACTAAGAATATAATAGGAGAATCTAATAGAGCAGAATCTATTAGAGCTGCTGGAATCAATGACCAGAACAAAGCAAGAAAACAACAGTTCTTAGCTAAAGCTTTTGAACAATTAGGACAAGGTATTGCTACTACTGGTCAATCTGCTAATCAATCTTTAACTAATAAATTATTAATTAAATCATTGTCAGAAATTTCACCTGATTTTGATGTTAAGAATATGAAAGATTTACAAGTTGGTGATGATGGATATATTGTTTTTAAAGGCGTTAAAACAGAATTTAAGATGAGTGATGAAGGAAAAATTGTTATGGCAAGTGGAACACCTAATACAGCAAACGCTGCTAAATCTCAATATGCTCCTAAAGATTTTACAATGAAAGCGTTTGCCAATTTCACAAAAACTAAAACAAAATAATAATGGGAGTTAATAGATTTATGACACCTGCTGAACTACCTAAAGTTTCATTCTTTCAATTACCATATGAACAGATGAAAGAAGGTATTATGTCTGCACAATTGCAACAAGATACTGCAAGAGAAGGTATATCCCAGATTGGAGATATATCTTTTAATTATTTAACTAATCCTAAAGATAGAGAATTAGCTAAGAATGTATATGGAGAATTATATTCAAAAACTCAAGCAGTATTATCTAAACAAGGTAATGGAGATCTTCGTGGTCTTCGTGGAGAGATATATAATTTAGGTAAAGAAGTTGGAAGATGGTATAAACCAGATGGTAAGATAGGTAGATTACAAAGTAATTATCTTCAATATATGGATTGGTTGAAAAGACAAAATGAAAATAAAGATTTAGATAAAGGTTATGTAAGTCATGCTGCAAAAACTTTTATAGATAAATATGATGCAAATGGTGGAGCACAAGCTGGAAGTATATATACAGAAGATTTAGAAAAATCACCCAATGTACCAAAGTTCTTTAATGATAATAAAGATTTACTTAAAGCAAAATTAACACAATATGCTTATGCAAATCCTGCTAATAGAAGATTTATAGCAGAAGGAACAGATGCTACAACTTTACTTACACCTGATGAAATAAAAAGAGTAATGTCTGGATTATTACAAGATGATCCTGAATATTCAAGATTTATGAGCCAAGCAAATAGAATAGGATATTATAATGATGAACAAATACCTTTGTTAAAACCTGTAGAAAAAGAATATGTAAATCCTAAAACAGGTAAAGTAGAAAAACAAATAGATACTGAAGTTAATGAAAAGAATCCTTATGCTTCTTCTTTATATGCAGTAATGGAAGGATTACAAAGAAATGACTATGTACAAACAAGAAGCTTAAAGAATGATTCTGGTTGGTTAGATTTAGCTAAATGGAATAAAGAACAAACTAAAGATCTTAAACCAATGTTTAAAACAACGGTTGGGCAACCAGTTTCTATTTCTACAAATCCTAAAAAATATGGAACTATATTCGAACAAAATACAGGTTTTAAATTAGAAGACCATATTAAACCTAATGTTAAAGACACTGATGGAAAAGTTTATAAAACAGAACATATTAAAGATGCTTATTTTTCTTCTTTAGATTCTAATGGAGATTTTAGTATTTTTAAATTTAAAGAAGAACTTGAGAAAAGAGGATATAAACCTATAAGTATGAAAGGACGTCCTACTGTACCAGAAGGTATTTTTAAAGATGATATTGAAACTTATAGCAAAGCTTTAAAAGAAAATATAAAAACTAATTCTACTTATGTAGATAATAGTATAATAGAATTTACAGCAGCAGATCCTAAAGAAAATGCTTTCTTAGATGCAACAACTGAACAAGTTAAAGCTCTTCAGGGTGGAAGCTATGAAGTTGTTTCTAGTATGAGTAAAGATTTGAATTTAGATAGAGTTAAAGGTAATAATAGTTTAATAGCAGGACTTGTGGGACAAAAGGTAAATGACTATACTGTAACAGATGTAAAAGTAGGTGCAGTAAATTCTGAAGGAGAATATACATTATCTTTAATAGGTAAAAAAGAAGGGGAAGTTGAATCAATGGTTATTCCAAATAGCTATACTGTTATTAAACCTGTAGAAGAAATTAGACAAGCAATGCAAGCAGATATGCAAACTCATTTACAAAATGATTATGCTTATAATATGCAAAATGGTTTATTTGGTTCTGCTGCAAATTCAAGAAAAGGTCTTGAAACTGTTGCTACACAACCTTATAAAAAAGCTGCTATTGATATATATATGACAGTTAAAAATAATAAGATAGGAACAACAACTAATGTCACAAAAAGTTTACCAGGGGTAAAAGATAAAGTTGAAATAAAAGTAGATTACCAAAGAACTGCTGAAGGGTATCCTTTAAAGAATACAAAAACAGGACAACATCTAAAAGGTTTTAGAATTTTAATAAATGGAGAAGACCAAGGTATGACTTTAAGAAATGAAAATGAAATTAAAACTGCTTTATATCAGTTATCAAATCAATAATAAATGGCAAAATTAAATTTTAATAATACTGCACTTGATCCAAATACAGGTTTAGTTTCAGAAGCTGATGCTCCTTTAACTTTTAAAATGCCTGGTAAATTAACCTATCATACACCAATTCCTGTAGCTGGTAGTTATAATCAATCTTCAGATTTGGTACAATTGAATGCTCCATTAGAAGAGTATCAAAATACTATTGAACATCCTATATGGTTAACAAGTGCAGGACCATCACAGTTGGATGACTACAGAGCACATTACACACCTTTTTATAAAAACCTAGCAAATGGTTTAGCAAGTAGAACTCTTTCTATTTTACCTAAGCTAGGACAAACTGCTGCCTCTATTGGAGGATTAGGTAAATATCTTGTTGATATGGTAAATCCTAATGTAGAAGCTAATTTTGAATCTGTATATAATAACTCAGTAATGCAAGTTATGAGTGAAGTTGATAAAGATTTAAAAGAACAGTTTCCTGTATACAGTGGACATTATTATAATTCAGATAATTTCTGGAAGAAGATTGGTACACAAAAGTTCTGGTTTGAAGATGCTTTTGATGGTTTAGCTTTCTTAGCATCTGCTTATTTAACTGGTGGTGCTGCTATAGGTGCGGCCACTAAAGGTCTTACTGCAGCAGGTGTAGGTTTAAATACTGCAAGAGGAATAGGTTTTGGAATAGGTGCTGCTGCTAATACAGTTGGTGAAGCATCTGTTGAAGCTAAAGATACTTTTGATACTATATATAAAGACTTATTAGATTCAGGAATGGATCCTATTAAAGCAAAAGAAACTGCAGCAGAACATGCTGCTATTACTTTTATAGCAAATGCTGCTATATTAGGTCCATCAAACATGTGGCAAATGAAAATGCTTTTTGGACCTGCTTCTAAGAATTTCTTAAAGACTGCTAATAAAGTTTTTACAGGAGAATTAACTTCTGCTGAAGTAGACTCTGTCAAGAAAGAAGCACTTAAGGGAGTAATCTTTGAAGGTCTTTGGGAAGAAGGAATGCAAACTGCTGTTCAAAAATGGGAA
>Ga0075163_10007666_pt1 | contig 14258 bp, 29 predicted proteins | sample JI1023141ADNA_FD_71478 | JGI IMG/M metagenome (GOLD analysis project Ga0075163, IMG submission 71478) | Wastewater effluent complex algal communities from Wisconsin, to seasonally profile nutrient transformation and Carbon sequestration -... | ecosystem: Engineered > WWTP > Effluent > Algae...
CCATTCGGCCAGCTCGCCGCGAGCCTCGGTCGCAGAGACACCGCCCACTAAAACCGCAATCCAGAATTGCCGCTCGGCCTCCCGAGCCTCTTTGTTGCTCTGCGGCCGGCCTGCAGCCACTGCCTTGGACACACGAATCCCTTCCTTTCGAGGCTGAATAGAACCCCACCCACGGGGTGTGAATCTCAGTACGTCGGAATATTCCGGCTCTTCGCAAGGATCGCAAGGGGGTTCCTCTGTTTTCCCGACAACCACTTCATACATTTGACGCGGCCAAGCGTACTCCGCTTTTTTGCGGGCCGCTTCTGGGCTGTGCTCAGTCCCGCGCGGGGTTCTCGGGCGACTAGCAACGTAGGCGGCAATGAATGCGGCTTTGTTTTCGGCGGAGGTGGTCATGACGTGTCCAATCAAATCGTGTAGTTGTCAATGTGTGGGTATCGGGCCTTAAGGGCCGGAATCCGGAGAATGTTTCGTCCAGAACGGCGAATTCGGCGGTGCGCATCCTGGATCACGCGCTGATCGTGCCGCCAGTCCTCGATGGCGTATCTCCCCTCAACGGACGGCATCCCGCGATTGCAGCGCGCCATGAGCCCATCCCGAAACATGCGGATCACGTCATCGGCAGAGATCGGGAATCGGCCCGGCACATCGAACATGATGTAGGGGTTGGCGCGGGCCGCGCGAACGGCCTTGAGCAACGCCGTTGTTGATTTGGGTGCGATGATCATGTTTTCGCTCTCGTCAGAGTCATCACGGCTGTTTGGTTTCAGGAACCGGCGGGGGAATTTTGTCGAGTTCCGCCGCGACTGCATCAGCAAATTTCATCGCCTCGGCGGTGCTCTCACAGGTAACCCGAGCACCACGGTCCATGTACTGCCCCTGAACACGCAGGGTTACGGCTCGCCCTCCCTGCAATTCCGTCATCCCACCGAATGCCGGGCGCTCACGCGCCGTTTTGTCCCACCCGTGCAAATGCACGCAGAGGGGTTTCCCCTTCACAGCACGGCGGTGCATCTGGTCGCCTGCGTCGGTCAGCGCCTGCACCTCGGAATAGGCCGCCTGTATGAATTCCATCGGGGTCATGTCACCTCCTAGATATAAAGTCAAACCCACCCTGCAGGTTTGTTCGATAGAACGTTTTCCCCAGCCTCTATCTCGCGAACAATGTTTTTCATGATCTCGTCGCTAGAGAGGTTGAGTTCATCGGTTCGAATCCATCCTCTCCCAAGATAAGCGCAGGACCACTCTCCGTTCAGGGGCTGGCCACGCCGACGAGTGCAGCGCATCAGGTAGAGCATGCCGCTGCAGCCCTCCTCGGGAGCCTGCAAAATCATCTGTCCGTGGACAACGACCGGCACATACTCATAGCGCGCACGGTCATCCTCCGCGTCAGAGAACGACAACAACTCCCGAGCCTCAGGCCCGAAAACGGCAAACATCTGGTCGCCGCGCAGGGCGAACATTTCAGATCTGAAATATTCGACAAACCCCGATTTGTCGTTGTCTATCTCACCCACGGCTTTATCAATCTCGGATTTCTGCTCATCCGTGTAATTGATCGCCAACAGCGCTTTATGGCTCCATACAACGGGTGTATTTTTCATGACCATCACCTCACGTATTTTTTTCGCCCAACGTTACCCCAGTTAGTCGGTGGCAAGGAATCTGGCCGCCGCATCGGCCCTGTCAGCCTCAATCTTGGCGATAACCTCGGGGTGTGCGGAATCAAACTCAGCCAGTCGGGCGCGAGCCGCTTTCTCGTCGGCAGCAAAATCTCGCGGCGAGCGCATCGCAAATCCTTGTGCGGATGTCGTCTCAATCAGGGCTACATGAGCCTCGTGTGCCGCATCCATGACGTAGCCAATTTTTTCGGCCAGAGCCCTCCGCTGCGCAATGAGCTTGCGCATCTTTACCTCGGGGCGGGCGTTGATCTCGTCTTGCACCGCAGCCATCGCAGCAAGCACTTGATCAAGCCGCTCTTGCGTGAGTCCCACGTTTCCAATTCGGGCCACGACAACGTTATCCCCGAGCTTCAAGGGGGCGTCGAGCATGATTGGCTTGCTTCCCACCTCATGCTTTCCATTGACGCTGGCGTAGGCAACCGCCGAATCGAGGTAATCGGCGGCCTCGATCTTGATCGCCGCGCCGTTGCCGGCAGTCCAGGTGATGATGGTTTTAGGCATCTCTCTTCCCCTTCGGTTGGTTGTCGGTTGATCCACCGGAGCCCCCTGTCACGGCGCTAGGATTGAGCAACTGACATGCTACGCTACGACAATCATCAGCCACTTGATTGCCGCCCCGTCAGGCAGCTCCGTTGCCCCTTCGGGGAGGCGCGGGCCGGAATACTGGCCGAGCAGTGCGCTCTCGCCAGAGCGCAGCGTTACAGTGACGCGGTTGCACGCCACCTCGATCCCGCCCCCGTGGCGGGCGGCAGAAAGAACGGCGGAGAAAACCGCCGCCGTGTCGGCGTGGCCGACTGCGGACTCAAACGAGTCTCCGTCTGCCTCAATGCACGCCAGCATCAGCGCGGCGTGCTCCACCGATATCTCGGTAAAATTCACCGAGACAGGAAAATCGGACAGCATATTGGCCGAAAACGCGTTCAGAATGTACATTTCAAACTCCTTTCTTGAGAGCTGACAAAACCGCCCATGGATTCCCGCTGCTGCGGAAAATTTCTTTCTCCGCCGCCTCTTTGGCTGCGATTCTTCCGGCATCCGCAGCCTCTTCCGCGACCGTTTTAGCCGCGACTTCGGCGCGGTACTCCACGCTGCGGAAGTAGTCCCGCAGTTCGTTGCGCTCGTCTTTCCCGAGTGAAGATTTTGGCAACCATGCTCCCCAGAGCGTTTGCCCCCCAAATCCGGCCACCTCATGGCCGGCGTCATCCACGGCGTAGTGGATGACCACCCCGTCCTTGCGGACGATTTGGCCTCCCCAGTAGCTCTCTGGCAACCGCGCCGCAGCCTGTTTGGTTGTGGGGCAGGTCAAGGTCCAGCCCCTCTCATCCGCGGCGCGGTACATCGCAGCGGATGAGCGCGCCCGGGCTGCGTCAGCCCGGCCCGCCTCAAAGTCAAGGTCGTGATCGACCTCGTCGCAGGGGGCGGAGTAGCCCCCGTCCGAATGGAGGGCCATTACTCCTCCTCCTCCCACTCAACACCGAAACTATCGAGGTTGAGGGCTTTCCTCTGCTCCCTGCCAGCGGGGCAGTTCCTGAGGATCAGGAACGACGACGGGGTCTGCCACCAGACCACATTTTGGTCTCCTTCCAAGAAGGCTTTCCCGAGCTCTTCAAGAGCCTTCAAGCTCTTGAGGCTTTCCTTCGACGCAGCCATCACCGCGTCGCGCAAGGGGCATGCACCCCAGTTCATCCCGGTGGCCCCCCAGCGGGCCGCGCGGCGGCCGACTTTAACAAGGCGCTTATTCACCACAGTGCCGTTGCGCTTCATTTTCGTTCTCCTGCTTGTCTTGATGTCTCAATTATGCAGGAATGTTGAAACGGGCTAAGCGCACACAAGCTTGCGGCGTATAGACGAAAAAGATTGATCAAAGCCCCAAGAGCTTGCGTGCTGCTGCGATGTCATCAATTGACACACTGTCGGGCGGCGGCGAAAACTGCATGTCTGCACGCAGGCGTGTCCACTCAACCGCGCGTGCAACGAGGCCCCTGTATGTCTCTTCGCTATAGTAGCAATGGCCTGGAGTTGAGCGCTCGCCCCCATCTGCTACGAGTGTGTCCAGCGAGATGCGATGACCGTTGTCAAGGGTTGCCCACTTGCGGCCAACCTTTGTAACAGTCACTTCGCCGCACCGCTTACCGTTGGCTGGAACCCACCACAGCTTCTGACCGCTTTTCAAGGAAGTCATTTTCGAAACCTCATTGTGAATGTCCAATCATCGTGATGACATCAACCATCAAATCAGTTAGAGCACTAAAATCAATCCCCCCCCGCGACTTTGGCGGGATTGGGCTCGACGAGCTCGACAGTCGCGGCCAGGATCATCACCGCATCCATCCCATCCACCGTCTTCGCCAACCGAATTCCAGCGGCGAGAGTGTCGCACTGGTCGCGCACGGAGACAGCCATCACGGCCTTCCCGATGGTTTGCATCCTCTCGTGGTACGTCTCCCCGAGAAATCGCTTGACCTTATCCCGGCAGTCATAGAGTTGTGACGCCATCTGAACAGGATTCATTCTCACACCTGGATTCTCGTTGGATTCAAGCCGGCTCTTTGCCCCTTCTTCTGCCAAGCCTCATTCACCTGAGTAGCTGCCCTCTACACGGCAAGCTTCAACGCTTGGTAGGCGATGATCAGGACTACGATTCCGGCTGCGAGGATGACAACCTGCTTCCTCGCCTTATCCTCGCCTTCATGCTTGCCGGCGACATAGGCCTTCTGTTCGGGTGTGGCTGCAGCGTGATGCTCAAGGCTGCGTAGGGGGCGTTCAAAGTCAGGCATGCTTCGCTCCTGTCTGTTGGAGTTGCGGGAGATCCTTGGTGAGCTGAAACGATATTCTTGGCCAGGGATTCAGAGGTGTCAGTTGCCCGGTGTTGTTGTCCCCGTAGCCATGAGTCCACCTCAAGCCCTCCCTTTGCCAAGTCTCATTCAATGTCGCTCGACAGGTCAGGATGAATTGCGTGTCCGTTAGCTGTCGGTGACGTCATCGAGCGTTCGCGATGATGCAAACCATTGAAAGGTGACTTTGCAGTCAACCACGTCCATTACGACGAATTCCAAACCCGTATCGTAAAGACCGGTATCAGCTTCACCGGCATCAAATTTCGCCTTCAGCAAGGCTTCAACTTCATCACGCCCCATCCTCTTCTCCTAAATCATTCGATACTAGATGATGAAGATAAGGATACGATGCCAGTGACTTTTCCTAAGCCCTCAATCAAGTCCTTGTGCTTGCCTTCCAGTTCTGCGCGGGCTGCGTTGAAGGTTTCCCAGGCCTCTTGGACTACGAGGGCTGCCGATCGGCTTTGCGCGGTCCTGGCAAGCGTTGTAACCAGGTGCGTTATCGAGTCAACAAAGTAGAAGTCAAGATCACGAGGCGTCTTGATGTTGGATCCGCCGCGGAGGACATAGCTCTGTACTGCCGCGATCAGCGCCACGCGCTCGCCTACCGTCTTCAAACCAAGAAAATTGGCCTCCATGGAGGCTCTGATGACTTTCTCCGCGCGATCTTCATCCTGCTGGCGCTGTTGTGCCAGTTTGCTGGCTGCCGTGTAGGCCTTCGCAAGCCGATCCAGGACGGCTTCAGCGTTCCTTAGGGTGCGCAGCTCCTCCTGGGACAGGCCTGTATTCTCCGCCCGCGCTGCTTCGCTGTTCAAGCTACCTGACAGGCGACGTAAGGAGGTAGCCCGCTTCTTGTGGGATTCCGGGGAGTCAAGGCGAGATGCGGCAAGCTCGGAGGCGGATTTCAAGAGGTCACCGAGCCAAGCCAGTTTTGCTTTTCAGCAAGATGTCGTTTGCAATCGGCAACTCCCCTTCGTCAATAACGACGTGAATGCGCGAGGGAACTTGCTCCCCAGCAAAATTCGAAGCTTGAACCGCAGCCTTGATGTCATTCAGTATCATCCTTCCAACGGTATTCGCACTCTCGCCGGAGATAGTGCGTCTGGTAAGCCGATTCCGATTTCGCAAGGTTTCGAAGTTCCTGTTCTTCATCTGGATCACTTTCCCTTAATTATCGTCTCTTCCTGCAACTTCGATTTCGGAAAAAATTCCGGTAGCCAGAACTGCCGGACTCGACCTAGACCACGAGTTGGTAAGGAAGTATAGCGCTTCATCAAAACCCCCTGATGGGAGCGCTCAATGCGATCAAGCACCTTCTTTTCAGTTGCAAAGCCTTCCGGGGGTAGGCCCAGCTTTGAGGCGATTTCGTGGAGGAGGTGAGTATCACCCCAACCAACTGCTGGATTGTTCGTGCGCCGTAGATGATCCGCGGCGATCTGAGCTGCCGTTTGTAGGGCAGCACAAGCGTTCTGACGCATATCGCCTCAAGATTCCCGCATGAACCGGAGCTTCGTGCGCAGCAGTTCAAAGCCCTTGGTGCCCACTGGCCACTCCTGAAGAATGTCACCGTTCTCGTCCAGGACATCGATCCACAGGTCACCAATATTTCCGTCAGCCTGACCCAAGTCACCTCGTACCTGGGCGATTCTCAGGGTTCTCTCGCAACCGGCCCGGGGATCCGCAGGGAAGGTGACTGCCGAGTAGTGGACAATTTTTCCGTTCACGAGCCTGGCAGGACGCAAGGCGTGCGCGGTCTTCGCAAGCTGCTCGTCTATGGACAGATCACTTTCCATCGTGGGCCGGACATCCGTTCAAGAGTTGCGGCCCGACGTAGCATGCCCACGAAGTTGTGCCCTATCGACAACCCATACGTTGGCCATCACACGAGGAAACCGACTGTCCGAACCACACACAACCTTCACCAGATCGTACAAGCTCGGTGTTATCCCTAGGGCCGCCTGCGTAGGGGCGCCGCATTCCAGCGTCTCGGCGATCGCGCACAGGCCATCGAAGAACGCTATGACGCCCGCTTCACTGGTTGGGGTAAGGGTAGGGGCCTGTAGTGAGTCGGAGGATGGCGAAAGGCTTACTGTCGGGTTCAAACTGTTCGTGATCTTCATGAAGTCCGGTGTAGAGGTTAGGAGAACTACAAGACTGCGCCGGCGTGCCATACGACGCGGCCGATGATGGAGAAACCATCAGCCTCGGCGGCATTTTGGCCGATCTCGAAAGCGTCGTACGCAGGGTTGTCGGACATCACGCGGATGACGCCACCCAGTAAAGCCTGGAGGCGCTTGACCATCGCGGTGCCACCCAGGTTGATGGCGTAGATGCCGCTGCTCACCCTGGTAGCCGTGGTGTCGATCATCACGGTAGAGCCTGGGTGTAGAGTGGGCTGCATCGAGTCACCGATCACCTGCACCAGCAACAGGTGATCAGGCTTGAGGCCCAGTGTGCCCAGCCACGCCTCGGAAAACAGCAAAGCATTGGCCGGCTCCCCCTCGTAGTTCAGCATGCCGTGCCCCGCGGGCAGGCTGATATCACGGTAGTAACGCAAGGGGAGATAGCTCTTCAGATCCACTCTCCCGCCCTGATTTTTCTGCTGTGCGCGCGATGTGGAAGCCCGGGCCGCAGCCACTGCCGCCTCGGTTACAACCTCGCCCCTTGCGTGTCGGTGGATTGCTTCAAGCACCGCTGGGGGTGGAGTGAAGACGCGCTTAACCCCGTTTTTTCCTCCCTTTGCCTGAACCTCTATCCACGGCCATCGCTCACGTGCGACCACCTTCCCCCACCCTTGTTCAGTGGTGGGGAAGCCAGGTATGCGCATCCGCGCCAGCTCAGGGCACGAAAAACGACATAGTTCAGGACTTTCGTCATGATCAGGAGCTTTTGACTGCACCTTGCATTGTTCGTGAGGTTCTGAGGCGTCCTGTTCGCCTCTTGCGGAATCTACTTCGCCCTCGGTCACGGGCTCCCCTCGAACATGGCGATGGATGAGTTTCAATAGCTCAGCTGGGGGTGAAAAAACCTTCTTCACGCCACCCTTCCCACCTTTTGCTGGAATTTCGACAAACGGCCACTGAGATCGAGTGGCCGATTTAAGCCATCCCCTTTCTGACAGCCCACCGGGCAACTGAATTGCTGCTAGCTCGGCACACGTAAAAGCCGACTGTTCCGAACTTTCGTTCCGAAAGGCTTGAAGTTGGGTGGTCGTTTCGTGCGCTTGGTGCGGTATCTGCCCCCCGCCTGACCTGGCCCTTACTGCCTCGACCTCCTCTTTCGTTACCGGCTCACCGCGGATCTTTCGATGGATCACGGCTAGTAGCGCTGGAGGGGGAATGAACTTACGTCTGACACCGCCTCTTCCCCTGCCTGGATACTCGTTGAATTTCCAACCTTCAGCTAAGGCAATCCCTCTCCATCCCTCAGAACTGCCAGGCAGTCCAGGCAAGCCCAGTTCTGCGAGCTGCTTTGTCGTGAAGGCGTGATCTTCCATGTTCTACCAACAGTGGTGAGGGGCCTACATACTAGCGCTGGGGGCTTTCCAGAAGGGCATGAGGGGAGAAATCTCTTTCCGAATTCTTGACTTCAACTGCTCTGAGAACGTCACCATGTAGGGATTCGACCATGCGCTCCCAGACCACCAACGACGAACTTCAGAAGAAGAATCCATGGGGTCTAGTGCCGCCTGGTATTCGCCTGGTTCTGTAGGCCTGACCTCAGGGTGGCTCCATCCTTCCATGTCGTTCATCCTGTCAGTAGATCTGCGTCAAAGCTGTTTGACCTGCTTAAGTCAGCGTCCAGACGGTCCCAACGGGCGCAGCCTTCAGAAGCCCCTTCTTCACCAGCCCTGAAAGTGTTGTCGGATGGTGCTTGCGACGTTCCGGAAGTTGAAACAGCCGACCGCCATTCTGGCTTGCCTCAAGAAGCGCTGCTTCCTGCTTGGCCGTCAGCTTCTTGGTGATGGGTTTTGTTTCGGACATGATTTTCCAATCATTAATCTAAGTGAACAACATTCTTAGTGGGCCCGACCGGGCTTGAACCGGTAACCCAGCGATTATGCGTACCACTATAGCTTTCGCTACCAGCAATTATTCGGAGTTTCCACTGTCAAAGACGGGCATTTCCAAGAAAATCATCTGTTTGTGGTCTGGACTATACCTTCACCGTGGCATCACTGCTTTAGGTGTTCGCCGTCTAGTCTCTACACCTTCCCAATAAGTCCAGTTCAACTACACGCTGGAACGTATGAGAGTCGACTCTTAGATCGACACATATTGGGCTTGGCTCGGTATTAGCATACTTTCCTCTGGAAGACTTACAGGAGTCTTTTCGCATTTCTGCTATCCTCGGTAGCTTTAGCCTTCACCGAATTTGACGAATTACACTTTACCCGTTTCCAGATAAAGGACCCGAGAATAAATCTCTCAAGTCGCTTGCTCTAACCTATTGAGCTACAGGCCCACTAAGAAAGCTGAAATGGATTCTTTCGGAAAACCCCTTGCGTTCGACACCCAACTTACCTGGTAACGTAGAGCAAGTGTGCTTCTTGCTCGGGGAGCATAGAAACAAAAAAAGCCTCGGCCTGTACTTTCGGCATGCTTTCAGAAATCTGGCCTTCACCAGCAGCGTTCCACCACATGACCTTGTACATCTTGTATACCTTTAATCTTTATTGACGAATCATTATCCCACGCATTGAATGCAATTTCAAATTGATTTAAAGCCTTGGGATGATTTTGATTTAAATGATTGACTGAGCCCTCTCTTGTCTCGGTTCTTGCTGGTCAGCCGATCTCGTGGCGTTCAACCGCCCGCTCACAGTGGTTTCGAGCAGCTTCCATGTTCTCAGGATAGCGCACCCGGGATTCGTCGCCCTTCAGCATGGCCGCAGCGATCTTGCACAACTCCACATGCCGGCTACGACCGGATTTGCTGTAGGACTTGGGAAGGCCTTCCAGGGTGGCCGCTTGGCAGGAGGCCAGGTAAGCGAGGGAGCCGCGAAAATGCTCCAGCTCCCTGAGCAGATCGAGCACCTCATTTTCCGAGAGGGATTCCTTCCGGGCCAGCTTCTCGTAGTAAGACCGAGTATCGATCATGGATATTCCTTTGGGTGGGTATTGATGCATTCTCTCACTACCCAGGCCTGTGCTAAGTGGCCGAATCGTCGCCCACCACGTACTGGTGGCCAGCAACCGGTGCCGAGTGATTGCGGCCAACAAGGGTCGGTCTGATCCACGTGCGTTTGACCAAACTCAGTTGAGGACCGTGTGGCTGCATCCGCCAATGCCCGCGACGCCAGTGCGCCCGTACGCTCCCCTCCTTGGTGCCATGCTTCTCGTCCGAATCGCTGTCTGGTTCGGACGCCCCGCACATCCTTACCACGGTGAAACCAGATTCTTCCAGTGCTCTAACAGCCTCGCGAACCTTCTTGGGTTTCTTGCTTGCCAAGGCGTGCTCGAATTGCTGTTGCAGATGTGTGGGGGCGCTTTCTGATGCTCGGGGTTCGGTATTCGCACCGTAGGCGTCCAGGTAGAAGAGAGCGTTAAGCACCAGGGAGAGCGATTGGTGGATGGCGGGCCTGGCAACCCCTTCCCAGTCGCGGTACTCACTCACCATGCCCTTGGTGCTCTCCGACTCCTGAATATCGCCCTCGCACATGCGATCCAGGGCGCGATCCACGGCCTCATGGGCGGAGCCCCCTAGCGCATCTTTGTCCAGGGAGAAGTGCGGGCCTGGGAGACCGCTACTTGCATCTTCCTCTCGCGACAAAGTCAGTTGGACGGTCAGCTGCCCATCCGGACCAACATGGTAGTAGGCGCCGTCCACGTACTCAGGCGATGCTCGCCAGATGTTGTCGAGCTCCAAGTGTTTCTGGAGCCCAAAATGGAGGAAGCCTGCTGCGTACGGAAGCCGAAGCCGGCCGATGGGTGTCTCGGTCAAGTCTGTTCGCAGAAAATCGCGAACCAAGGATCGAGAGAACTGGAAAATCTGCTTGCCGGCACTGACGTAAAGGGCATGGAGCAGGGACTGCTGAACCAGCAACATGGCCACGACGCCATACTCTGCGGGCAGCTTTCCGTTGCTGTTATCCATCACCACCTCGATGTACCGCTCACCCGTCATCTCCGACGCGGCAAAGGCCAATGCTGAGATAGTCCCGTCCCCACTCATGCATCCTCGGTTGCCGACTTGACGGGAGAACGCGCTAAAGGACGATTGATGAAATCGTACACAACCGAACTTCGACTCAACCTTGCTGATCATCGTTTATGTTCTGAATTCGATTTGAAAAGTCGTTAAGCACGGTTGTCAGCGCGAAGATATCGGCTATGGAAATTTTCCTCGGAACGTCAAGCACGATATCGGGCGCACGGTCAGTAAGAAGCGTGGCATGCGCTAGCCTTTTCCTTTTCCCCTTTACTTCCATAAACGCGGTAACCAAGCCGCGAACGTTGCCAGAAGGCTTTTCGAAGATCGTTTCTTCTACATTACTCATCGCTTATCTTTCTTGACTATTCGGAGTATTCCAGAAGCTGCAATATCGCTTGAAGTTCCGGGATGGTCAGTTCCCCGTTGATGACAGCCGTACCCCCATCTTCGTCAACTTGAACATCGGCGCTGGACTTCGAAAGGATATCTCTAGCTTCGACATGGTTCATTGGTCTCTCCGTTCCTGACTAAATACCTGCGTGCTCTAGCCTGCGCAAACCATCCTGAAGCAATTGATTTGCCCGCGCCCACAGCGTCGGGTCGCCATCCTTCAAGACGTCAAGCAGCGCCGCCTTCTCGATCAGATAGACCCGAGCAAACTTGGGGTCATGGGCAACAATGCTCATGCTGTTCGAGATCAAATCAGCTAGCTTGATCGTTTTGGCAGCGGGGGGCGCTTTTGACGTGTGTTCCAGGTCGATGGCCTTTCGGGCCGCACGGTTGCCGTCCTCCTTGCGTGAGACATCGCTCAGCCAACCTACCAGCTCAGCGACCTCCGTGCCGAACTCCCGCTCGATGTCTGCCGCAGTGACTTGGGTATCCTCTACGGTGTCGTGGAGGAGGGCAGCAGCAAGCATTGCATCGGTGTGCGGTACAGTCTGCACAATGCCAGCAACCTCGATCGGATGCACGATGTAGGGCTCGCCAGAGTACTTTCGCACCTGGCCAACTGCCTCATGTGCCGCTTTCGAAAACACATAGGCCCGCTCAATGAGGCCTGAGGGGTTTCCTGTCAGCATATTCAGCACCTGTCACAGAATCATTGGCAATCATGATAGCGGCTTCTGGAAGCCGGCAAAGGCCTGCCGAGGCCTCCTACTGAGTCCTTCTCACTTCATACAGCTCCAACACCTTCCGGCCAGGCCCACTTTGCGTGTCGTTGTCCACAATCACTCCGCGAACAAGGGCAAGCCAATGGTCTTTCACCCCCGCGATATAGTTTCGATCATGAGGCAAGTCGGCCAGCAGCCGTTTAAGAGTCGGAGCATTTGCCGTACCTGCACCGCTCCGGTTCTGCCGCATCAAATCAAAACCAAGTTCCCGCGCTGCAATGACAGCCTTTGCCGGAGCCATGCCCTGGTGATTGCTCCACCCATGGCGTTGGCAAACCTCCTGCACATCAGAAAACGCCAATCCGCAGGCCTTGCTGATCGCGAAGGGCACGCAGCCACCAACCGTATCGCGGCCGTCGTCATCAAGCATGGGCAGATTTGAAAAGTTCGGCACCTCGACATGGCCCCATGAATGGCGGCACTCAGTGCAGCACCTGTACGCCGTCACCCGGTTCAGAGACTTGCGCACGTTCTCGAACCCAGGTTCGCCGCGACCTGTCGCGCATTCCGGACACTTCGGCCAATGCGTAGGAACGAAGTCATGTGAGAATGGCTCCAGGCGCACGCTCTGGGTCTCAATCGGTCTCAGCTTCCCCTTGTCGAGCAGCCATGCTGTGAAATCACCCTCATCAAGCCAGCAATTATCCTCGCCCGCCGCGTCGGCTGCCGCGTAGCGATCATGACGATACTCGTCCGCCAATACGGCAAAGTCCAAGTCCGACGCACCCAGTAGCGGGCCACTGTTCTGCTTGCTGTCGTACTCCCCCCAGCTCAATACGTAGATCGAGTTGCCTGCCTCAGCGAGGCGGACTTGTGACATCGCAATCGTCATGCTTCTCAGTCGATGGGAGAATGATCAACGTAGAGGCCCACCCAGGCGCCTGAGGCCTTACGAACGTCTTCCATGGCGCTGTTGTGGATAGGCCCTTCGAAGCCGCCATCGGACCGAGGGCGATACCAGAAAACAGGATCCTGGCGGGTGTCATGCTGTGGTCGTGGCGCTTGAACGGCATCGCCATCAGTTTGGGAGAGGGAGGTCACAACCCCACCCAGTTCCTGTGCCTTGCTGTAGGCCTGGACTGCGGCATCCATGAAGCTCGAAGCGGAAATATCAATCCCCTTGTCCCACACCTCAGGCCCAATGCCACCCTGAATCTCTGCCAGATACTCGAACTCCATCATTCTCCTCACTTGAATATCAATCCATTACCAATACCGGCGCTTGCGCCGAGTCCAACGCTTGTCCGCATCAGCGGGCACCGGGATGGCCTTGAGTTCTGGATGCTTCGCGAGGATCTCGCGCAGCTTCTCACCGCCAAGAAAGCGACTTGCGATCCCGGGTTTTTGCGACATGACAGCTTTGCCCTTGATGTCCGTAGCATGGAGGTACCACTGCGGGGGAACCCCATCTGTCGCAACATTCTTGCCAAGAAAATAGGGTTGTCCCTCTTCCACTTCATTGGCTTCAACGGTCTTAATCCAGCTCGTCATTCAGTAGATCTTCCCGCTTTCGATTGAAGATGAAACTCACTTTTTGCTTGGGAATCCCGTTGCGAAATCGGGACGCTGCGTTGTGTCAGGGGGGCTGCCATCTCTGGGCTCTTCTGTCTTGCAAGGCTCACCGCTGTCGAGCCATCGCTTGACGCCATCCCGTCCCATGACCCACCTGCGCATTGCTCCACCGCGGGATAAGTCCATCATCACACCGAACCCACCAGTGATCGCCATGGCATTAACCCTCGCTTTTGGGCTGTGGCAGGGTGGCTGCATCCCGAAGAAGCGCGTAATTTAGTGCCGGACCTTGTGACATAGCGCTGTCGACCGCCTCATCCAGGGCAGGTCCACCGGCGTACAACTCGCACCACTTCACACCGATCCTGTTCGCTCTGATCCACCGGTAGCGTTCGGCATCAGGGCGCAGGCGATCAAGTTTTGCATTGAGCTCGTCGCACCGGCTTCGAAGATCACCCACAATTTCTGATGGGCACTGTGCGGGACTCCAGCCTGGGTACGCGTGAGCTGAAATCGCATTCATGAGCGCACGTCCAACGGCAGCCATGTCCTCGTCTGTGAAGTCCTGGTTCATCTTCAATCTCTATTGGGTTGTGAGTACGAGTCACCACTCATGGCTATCAAGCCCACACCATCCTGCTATGGCGTGGCCTATCTGACCAAGCTTGATTGCAATCCAGCTCGGCGGGATCAAAAGCAGCCAGAGCAGGACAAGCACAAAAGCTATCGGGTAACGCAACCACTTGGCTTTTGCGCGCAGTGCGAGGAGGGCTCTCGGCAACACGCTGCTTGGCGCGCCGTAGTAAAAGACCTTCACTTTCAACCTTCACTGTTCGAGGACTTGGTTTCCTTCTTCCCGGGATAGGCAAAGCTGTCACCGATCCCGCGCCAGTAGCCACCTG
>Ga0075163_10007667_pt1 | contig 14258 bp, 13 predicted proteins | sample JI1023141ADNA_FD_71478 | JGI IMG/M metagenome (GOLD analysis project Ga0075163, IMG submission 71478) | Wastewater effluent complex algal communities from Wisconsin, to seasonally profile nutrient transformation and Carbon sequestration -... | ecosystem: Engineered > WWTP > Effluent > Algae...
AGATCAACGCTGCCCTGAATCTCATTGGTGGATTTGACGGTATCATTGCCGCCGCCTGTGGAAACGCTACTTCCGATAATGCCAGAGTTGGTCAATACGTTGTCGCCGTCACCCAAGGACACCGCAAACTGCATGAGCCCGCTGTTGGTCAAGGTGTCCTTGTCAGTACCACCTTCAAAAAGACCGCCAATGGTGCCGCTGTTCTTGGCAGTGTTGAGGCCATTGCCCATGATCACATTGGCCGCGATTGTGCCTTTGGCATTGTCAAGCGTGTCGGCTGCAAGGCCCATGGCAAAAGTGCCACCAATTGTTCCCGAATTGGTGACCTTGTTGGTGCCCGTTGACGTCCCGAAATCAATGCCAGACTGAATGGATCCCGTGTTGGTAATGGTGTTGCTGCTGCTGCTTCCGGCGAAATAGGCCCCCGTGACCTCACCGGTGTTGTTCAAGGAATTCTTGCCAGCGGCAAGGTCCACGAAGCCTTGGATTTTTCCGCTGTTTGTCACGCTATCATCGCCGTCGCCGACGGCCAGGTTGCCACCAATCAACCCCGTGTTTTTGGCAGTCACCGCACCTGTATCAAAGATGCTGACCCTGTTCTGGATGATGCCATCGTTTGTGAGGTTTACCTTGGCACCGAAGCCATTGCCGAAGATGATGACAGAGCCGCCATCTTGTGCGGCGATTGTTCCGGTTGCCTTGTTGGTGATTGATATTGCGGACGAAGAGAAGGTGTTGATGGAGACGCCCCTGTCTCTTCCGCCGATGTATCCGGCGTTGACGATGGTCGCGGCCCCATCCACATCGAGTCCCATGTTGCCGGCACCGCCCCCAAAAATATGCCCGTCCGCACCCACGGTGAGTTTTGAAACAAGATTGCCAACACCCGTCAGCTCAATGCCATCCCCGTTTGCCGCCTGAATGCCGCCGTTGACGGTAATGGCATAGGTGCCACCGGCACTGGCAAGATCAAGCCCCACGCCAGCGGCAACGATGATATAGGCATCTGCCTCAACTATGGCTGTGCCCTTGCCTGTATCTGTTTGATTGGTGGTGACTACGGATCCGGAACTGACGGTGATCGACATGCGGAGGCTTCCCTGGACTGGTCAGCGACTGGGTCAGTTTGGACAAGGCCGTAAGCTGGGAATGCGGTCGCATTCCGAGAAAGCTCACATATGACCACGCAGATCCAGAACGCCTTCTGTTTCGTGCCCCAGGGCAGAATTAAGTCTACGTGCTGCAATCAGCAAGGAAAAAAATAAGGGCCCCGCAGGGCCCTTGAACGTGCCGCTGGCGGAAGTTTTCAGCTCTTGCCCTTGGGGGCGAGGATCATGATGATCATGCGGCCTTCGGGCTTTGGCTCCAGCTCCACCTTTGCAATCTCGGCCATGTCGGCTTTGACGCGGATCAGCAACTTGTAGCCCAGATCCTGATGGTCCATTTCGCGGCCCCGGAAACGCAGCGTCACCTTGACCTTGTCGCCTTCTTCAAAGAAGCGCTTGGCGGCCCGCATCTTCACTTCGTAGTCATGATCATCGATCATGGGGCGAAGCTTGATTTCCTTGATTTCGATGACGCGCTGCTTTTTACGCGCTTCGGCTGCCTTCTTCTGTTCCTGGAACCGGAACTTGCCGTAGTCGAGAATCTTCGCAACCGGCGGCTTGGCGTCGGGAGAAATCTCGACGAGGTCGAGGCCAGCTTCTTCCGCCATGATCATGGCCTGGCGGGTGGGCACCACGCCGACATTTGCACCATCGGCGCCAATCAGGCGGACTTCGCGGGCATCAATGCGGTTGTTGATCTTGTGCTCGTCTTCCCTCTGGGGGGCGGGCGCGTTGCGGTTAAACGACGGTTTGCGGGGGGGAAGGCTCAAGTGGTCAATTTCTCCTGTTGTGGGCCGCCGGGGCACTCCAAAGTGGCTTTGCGAATCCGGCGGTCATTGGTTAGCAAGGAAACCCCACAAAATGAAGGGCTTTGAATCGCCATGGGCCGGGTTGCATTTGACGAAGACTTGAGGGGGTACCGTCTTGCCCACATGAAAGACGGCGCTTCGGACGATATTGGCCCCTGCGGCATTCTCTGGCTGGGCGGCTACAAGTCCGACATGACTGGCACAAAGGCAGAAAACCTGGCCGATCTGGCCCGTGCCTCGCGCCGCAATCTCCTGCGTTTTGACTATTCCGGTCATGGCCAATCCGACGGGCTCTTCGTTGATGGCACCATCTCGCAGTGGCTGGAACAGTCCATTCACATGTTCCTGCGCCACACCCAGAACCCCCGCATCATTGTCGGCTCGAGCATGGGAGGCTGGCTCGCCCTGTTGATGGCGAAGCGATTGCTGCGCGAGGACCCGCTGGCAGCGCGGCGCATTGCGGGAATGGTCCTGATTGCCCCCGCCACCGACATGACCAAGGACCTGATGTGGGACAATTTCAGCCGTGAAGCCAAAGATGAAATGATTGAACGTGGCATCTATCTCCGTGCGTCTGAATATGGCGAGCCCTATGCCATCACCATGAAGCTTATTGAGGACGGCGTGCAACATCTGTTGCTGGAGGAAGGGCTTTCACTGCCATTCCCGGTGCGCATCCTGCAAGGCAGCATCGATGTGGATGTGCCGCCATCCCATGCTGTGAAGACCTTTGAAGCACTCATCGCCAACGACATCACGCTGACCTTCCTGAAGGGTGGGGACCATCGTCTCTCCACGGCGGTACAGTTACGCGTCATTCAAGAGACGGTGCTGCAACTGGCCGAACGGGCGGATGGTGTGCGCTATTGATCGACGGTCGGCAGCAGAGCAGCAAGGCCATCGCGGTAGTTTGGGAAGCGGAAGCGATAGGCCAGTTCATCTTTGACCTTCAGGTTACAGACGCGCTTTGAGTCGGCATAGAAACTCCGGGCCATGGGGGATAGCTCAGCGGCCTCAAACGGCACATCCGGTGGCACGGGCTTGCTGAGCAATCGTGCTGCATGCGCGACAACGTCCTGCGGCGGACAGGGTTCATCATCGGCAACATTGTAGGCGTTACCGGGATTTGGCTTAGCCATGGAAGCAAGAAGAATCCCGGCGATGTCGTCAACGTGAATGCGGCTAAACACTTGTCCCGGCTTGATTACACGCTTGGCCGTGCCATCGAGTACTGACAGAAGTTGATTGCGCCCAGGACCATAGATGCCTGCCAGGCGGAAGATGTGCAGCGGCATGCTTCGTCCGCGATACAGGTTCAACCATGCCTGCTCTGCTTGCAGCCGCCGCTCGCCCCGTTCGGTGTTGGGGGTCAGCGGTGTGTTCTCATCCGTCCATGCTCCAGCGTGATCGCCATAGACCCCGGTTGTCGAGAGATAGGCGACCCACTTGAATTGGGATGCCATGGCGCCGAGATCACCGCCGAAGCGGTGCAGTACGGGATCACCAGAAGCACCGGGCGGGACCGATGAGATGATGTGGGTGACGCTCTCGGGAATGCCCTGGAGTTGATCGAACACGACGCCATCAAAACCGAGTGCGCGAATGCTTTCTGCTCCGCTCTCGCTGCGGCTCGTTCCGGTGATGCGCCAGTTTTGGTTCTTGAGGTACGGCGCCAGGGTTTTTGCCGAAAGGCCGAAGCCAAGAAACAGCATATGGTTCATCTTGCCTGCCATTCCCGGCGCACCGCGTCGTCGTGCTCATGTTGCATCAAGGTCTCCCGCAAATCGTGATGTTCCTGCAACTCTGCCAACTGTCGGTGCGACCACACGGCCATGGCACGGACCAGCGGAGAACCATCATGCAACAATGTGGCGATGATGGGCAGAAGTTTTGCATCGCCGCTGTTGCCTGCCGCGATCAGGCAGTTGCGGATAAAGCGGTCCCGTCCCACCCGTTTCACGGGCGAGCCGGAAAATGATGTGCGAAACGCGGCATCATCCAGCAGCAGCAAATCTTCAAGCCGCGGTGACACAAGATCATCGCGGGCCTTCAGCTTCATCTCTCGGGCATCTTGCGCGAACTTGTTCCAGGGGCACACCGCAAGGCAATCATCACAGCCATAGATGCGGTTACCCATTGGCTTGCGGAACTCCGGCGCAATGTGTCCTTTGTGCTCGATGGTGAGATAGGAAATGCAGCGCCGCGCATCGAGTTGATAGGGCGCCGGAAAGGCCTGCGTCGGGCAGACGTCGAGGCAGGCGCGGCAATTGCCGCAGTGATCCGTCTCGGCCTCACCATGCGGTATGTCAGCCGTGGTGAGCATGCTGCCGATGAAGAACCAGCTTCCTGCTTCGCGCGAAACGAGATTGGTATGCCGCCCTTGCCAGCCAATTCCGGCCTGTTGTGCCAACGGCTTCTCCATCAAGGGTGCTGTATCAACAAACACTTTCACATCAGCGCCGCTCGCGGCCGCGAAATTTTGCGCAATGCGCTTCAGCTTGCCCTTGAATACGTCGTGGTAATCGCGGTTCAAGGCATAGACGGAAATGACACCGACGGATTTTTCCTCAAGGCGCGTCATCGGATCAATGTCCGGTGTGTAGGGCAGGGCAAAGACAATGGCCGTGCGTGCCTCCGGCCACATGGCGTCGGGTGAGGCCCGGCGCTGTGCCGTCTCGGCCATCCATACCATGTCACCGTGGTGGCCTTGTTCCAGAAACATTCGGAGATGTTGCCCGACAGCCGGATCAAATCGTGCCGGTGCAACACCCATCAGCGTCAGGCCTTCGGTCCGAGCAGTCTCCCGCAATCGTTGCAGGAGCTTTGCTGCTTTAGAAATCGAGTTCGGCATAATGCGCCGAGGGAGCAACACCGGGAATGGTGTCAGCAAGGAGGGCGCGGAAGGATGGACGTGACTTGATGCGGCTGTACCAGGTCTGCGCCACCGGATGGTCGGCCCATGTGATTTCACCGAGATAGTCAATGGCCGAGATGTGGGCCGCCGCCGCCAGGTCGGCCAGCGACAGCTCATCTCCTGCCAGCCACGAGCGTTCTTCAGCAAGAAAGCCCAGATAGTCGAGATGTGGTTTCAGCATCTGCAGGCCGCTGCGCATGCGTTGCATGTCCGGTGAGCCCCGCCCGGAGGTGGAGGCGACAAAGCGGCGGATCACCTTCTCGGTGAGAACGGGTTCTGTGACTTCAGCGTAAAACTTGACATCAAACCACGCCACCAGCCTGCGGACTTCGGCCCTTGCCAGGGCACTTCCGGGAATCAGGCTGCGCCCGCTGCCAAGTGTCTCCTCCAGATATTCGGAAACCGCTTCGGCACCCGCCACGGCAAGGCCGCTGTCCTCCACATAGATGGGGGTGAGGCCGGCCGGATTGAGGTCCATCACCTGTTGCGAGGCTGCCAGGGGCGGTCCTCCACCAGTGTGACAGGTACGCCATATTCGGCCAGAGCAAGTCGCATCCGGCGACCATGAGGATCAAGGGTGAAGTGGATAAGTTTGGGCATTCAAAATCCGGGCAAAAACAGGAATACGCAATAAGTCCCGCAGCCATTGCCCCCGCATTTGGCCCCATTTATGACGTTTGCACGCCAGGGGGCAAGCGATTCGCAGCCATCTGAGCAACCAGCGGGGGCTGTAAGGACATGATGTTGAGCGACTTCATCCAGATCATTGTTTTGGCATTGATCCAGGGAATCACAGAGTTTCTGCCGATTTCATCGTCAGGGCACCTCATTCTTGTGCCCGCCCTCACCGGCTGGAAGGATCAGGGCGTCCTCACTGACATGGTGACCAATGTCGGTTCGCTGACGGCCGTGATCATCTATTTCTGGCGTGACGTGATGGGCATGATGCGGGGGTGCTTCGACGTTGTGCAGCGTCGCATGACGGCGCAGGCAAGGCTGGTGATCAACGTCGCCATCGGCACAGTTCCCATCGTGATCGTGGGACTTGCCATGAAAGCTACGGGACTGGATGATCATATCCGTAGTGCCACGCTGGTGGCCGTCAACGCCATTGTTTTCGGCATCCTGCTTTATGCAGCTGATGCCTTCGGCTTGATGAACCGTACCATCAAGGACATGAATTGGGTTTCGGCATTGGTGATCGGTGTGGCCCAGGCTTTTTCGCTTTCGCCGGGCACCAGCCGCTCCGGCATCACCATGACAGCGGCCCGCGCCATGGGCTTCAATCGGGTGGAAGCAGCGCGTTATTCGTTTCTCCTGTCGATCCCGGCCAATGGCGCGGCCTCGGCCTTGGTGATTGGCGATGCCCTCAAGAATGGCGAACCGATCACTGGTGGCGTGATCATGACAGGCGTGCTCACCTTCTTCGTGGCATTGCTGGCCATCGCCTTTCTGATGCGCATGCTGCGCACCATGAGCTTCCTGCCCTTCGTGATCTACCGCGTCATCCTTGGCGGCGCGCTTCTCGGTCTGATCTGGGCTGGCATTCAGTTGGGAACGGTGAACTGACCTTCCTTGCGGAAGCGGTAAAGATATGTCGGCACGATGCTGGCGTATGAGCGCGCCGTAATGCCGAGCCCGGCCAGGTCGCGCCCCTCTGATTTCGCAGCACTACTTACCACGTTGTCAACCCGCAGCATCTCCACCTGATCGGCGGTGATGGGCGCGGCCGGCAACCAGCCAACAAGCGTGCCAAGCAGCTTCGCGGCGGCGTGCGGCAGCGGCAGCAATACGCGCTTTCGCTGTGTCACATCCACAACATACTGCATCAATTCATGCAGCGTTGCCGTGGCCGGGCCACCCAGTTCATAAGTCTTGCCGTCGGCCACGTTCCTGTCGATCAGGGTTGCAACGGCTTCCGCCACATCGCCTACAAAAACCGGCTGAACCTTGGTCTCTGGACCAACCACCGGCAGAACCGGCGCGATGCGGGCCAGGCTGGCCATGCGGTTGAAGAAACGGTCATCGGGTCCAAACACCACGGATGGACGAACAATTGCAGCCCCTGGGAAGGCGCGGGAGGTGGCAGCTTCCGCCTTGCCCTTGGCCTGGCCAGCCTTGCTGGTGGCTTCAACATTGGCCCCCATGCCCGACACCATGACCATCAGCGCGGCCTTGGCCTGCTTGGCCGCTTTGGCAACGGCTTCCGATCCGAAAACGATGACAGCATCGAAGGACTGGGCACCCGCGGACACGTCCGTTCCTGTGGCGTTGACGACGGCATGCGCGCCGTCGCAGGCAGCGGCCACTGAATCCGGATAGCGGAGATTGGCTTGTACCAACGCAATCTGACCCGGCGTGCCCAATGGCAACACATGGCCTGCAAGGTCGGGCCTGCGGCAGGCGACGCGGATGCGGTAACCACGCTTGGCCAGGCTGCGGACGATCTGGCGGCCAATGAAGCCGGAGCCACCGAAAATGGTCACGAGTTTGTCGGAAGGTCTGGAAGCCAAGGCGTCCTCACATCGAAAAGGGGTCAAATTCGCCCGCCCTTTTAGCGATTTGCCCGCACAATGCAAAGCCAACACACGCTTGCAAAGCCTTGGTTGACAATATGCAGCACCCCCGCGTAAGAGCGCGCTCGGAAACTGGCCCTGATGGCGGAATTGGTAGACGCACTAGTTTCAGGTACTAGCGATGAAAGTCGTGGAGGTTCGAGTCCTCTTCAGGGCACCATTTCCGATGAGACGCCGTCTCATGCGGCAAATTCGGCTTACCACCGAGACCAATCGTCAAATCTGTCAAGACGCATTGAGTTAATCGCGCACAACCTGTAATCGGGCGCCAATTCGCAGGCTGTTGGTCGACCCGGCCATCTGAGCCACAATTCTGTTGATCCTTGAGGCTAGTGAGCATCCATGGCTGTCAAACTTTACCGCGGCGACTTGCCCGCTGATTTCAATGCCGGCACGGCTGTTGCCGTTGATACCGAGACCCTGGGGCTCAATCCGCGCCGTGACCGGCTCTGCGTGGTGCAGCTGTCGACCGGTGATGGCAATGCCCATCTCGTGCAAGTCGACCCGGCCAATTTTGCAGCCCCGCGTCTGAAGGCGGTGCTTGAAGACCCTGCTGTGTTGAAGATATTCCACTTCGCCCGCTTTGATGTGGCCGTACTCAAACAGTATCTCGGCGCTGATACAGCACCGCTTTATTGCACGAAGATCGCCTCCAAGATTGCTCGTACCTACACGGATCGCCATGGCCTGAAGGACATCCTCAAGGAGCTTTTGGGTATTGAAGCCAACAAGCAGCAGCAGAGTTCTGACTGGGGTTCGCATGTTTTGAGCGATGCCCAGAAGACCTACGCCGCCCAGGACGTGCTTTACCTGCACGAATTGAAAGCCCGGCTCGACCAGATGCTGGAGCGCGAGGGCCGCATGGCATTGGCCACGGCTTGCTTTGGTTTCATTCCCGCCCGCGCGGCACTCGACCTTGGTGGTTGGGGTGAAGAAGATGTCTTCGCGCACTGAAGAACTCTACGCCGCTCCGCCCCGGCGGAGTGCGCGCCGCGCCCAGGCACGGGCCGGCCTGACACGCTGGCTGTCCTACGTGGCGCTGGCCGTGGCAGCAGGTCTTGGCCTGACCTTTGCGGTGGAGCTCGGAGTGTTCGAGCCAGCCGCGCCCAAGGGCGATGGCGTACTTGCCCCGGTGGAGAATCCCAACCAGATCACCGGTGGTCCCTCCAAGATTTCGGGCTTCGACAAGAACAACCTGCCCTTTGAAATCAATGCCCAGAGCGGTGTGCAGGATGTGAAGGTCGAATCGCTTGTCCATCTGCAAACCGTGGACAGCGTCTTTGCCCGTCCCAATGGCGCCAAGCTCAACATCACCTCCAAGGGTGCCAATTACGAAACCAAAACCAAGGATCTGGATTTGGTGGGAGATGTGGTCTTCGCCGAGGGGACACGCTTTGTCGCCCGCATGGAGAAGGCCGCTGTCAACATGGACGACCAGACGCTGGCCTCCCAATCGCCGGTTTCCGTTGATATTATCGGCGGAACGATCACGGCAGACAGTTTGACCATCTCGGCCAATGGCGAACGCATTTTATTCAGGGGTGGCGTCAAGGCCAACTTCGTGACACAAAAGAGCACTTCAGGAGACGGTGAATGAGACAGATAGTTCTTGCAGCGGCAGTGTTTTCGACCCTCAATTTTGCGACCCCAGTATTGGCCCAGGCCCAGGAAGAGAGCGTCAACATCGAGGCTGGCGAGATGGAAATCATTGACGCCGACAAGCGCGCCATCTTCCGCGGCGATGTGGTGGCCAAGCGCTCGAGCGAGACCATCAACGCCCAGGAAATGACCGTCGAGTACATCGACGTCAAGCAGGCCGACGGCTCCTCCAAATCGGAGGTCAACACGATGGACTGTACCGGCGGAGTAACCATCACCACCCCGACTCAGGTGATCACCGGCAACCGGGCCATTTTCAAGGTCCGCAAGGACGAACTGGTGGTCACGGGCAACGTCAAGGTGGTGCAGGGCAAGACCGTGCTGCGCGGACCAGAACTGCTCGCCAACCTCAAAACCAAGCGCACCGTGATGAAGGGTGGCCGGGTCAAGGGCACATTTGTGCCGCAGTGACGGGGAAATGCCCGCCGCTTCACGCAATATTAAGATAAATGCTTCGTAATCAGATGGCGTCCAACACTGGAATACCCGTCCGTCCCCGTCCCATGGCTCCACGCGCTGCGCGGCCTGTCAATGGAAATGGGCGGGCTCCGGCACAGCAACCGGCCGAAGGCCTGACCGCGCATATGCTCGCCAAGAGCTATCGCAACAGGCCGGTGGTCCGGAATGTTTCGGTTTCAGTGCGACGTGGTGAGGCTGTTGGCCTGTTGGGTCCAAATGGCGCCGGCAAGACGACCGTGTTCTACATGATCACGGGCCTGATTGCCGCCGACAAGGGAACCATCAGGCTTGATGGCGAAGATATCACCCACTTGCCCATGTATCAGCGGGCAAGACTGGGAATTGGCTATCTTCCCCAGGAAAGTTCCATTTTCCGGGGCCTGACCGTCGAGCAGAATCTGCGCGCCGTGCTTGAACTTCATGAGAAGGACAAGGCCCGTCGCGAGCGTCAGTTGCGTGAGTTGTATGATGAGTTCTCAATTGCCCACCTCCGGCATTCGCCGGCTGTTGCGCTCTCTGGCGGAGAACGTCGCCGGGTGGAAATCGCCCGAGCCCTTGCCGCCCGCCCCCAGTACATGCTCCTCGACGAGCCCTTCGCCGGGATTGACCCGATTGCGATCGGTGATATTCGCGTCCTGGTGCGACAGCTCACCGCTCGGGGAATCGGGGTGCTTATTACGGATCACAACGTCCGAGAGACCCTTGAACTCATCGACCGTGCGCTCATCATCCATGAGGGCCACGTCCTGACCGAGGGCAGTCCGCAAGAGATTGTTAACGATCCCGATGTGCGGCGCTACTATCTTGGTGAATCCTTCAGCCTCTGATGGCACGAGGGCAGTATGGGGCTGAACCAGAAACTCATACTGAAGCAGGGACAATCCCTGGTGATGACACCGCAGCTGCAACAGGCGATCAAGCTGTTGCAGATGTCATCTATGGAACTGCAGGCTTTTGTGGACGCCGAGCTGGAACGCAATCCGCTGCTGGAGCGCGAAGACAACTCCTCTGATCCCGTTGAATCTCCGATTGAAAAGCAGTCTCCTGCAACGCTGGACGAAGCCTTCACCAGCACCACAACACCAGCCGAGGACATGGGTGGCGATGCCGAACGCCCCGATGGCGCGGCAGCCCGCATGGCCGACGAAGCCTCAATGCCGCGCGATTCCGGCTGGGCCAATTTGCGTTCTTCCGGCCATCTCTCCTTTGACGGTGAGGACGGCGATTTCGCCGCAAGCCTGTCGAGCAGCATTTCACTGGGCGAACATCTCACCTCGCAACTCAATCTGGAATTCACCGCCCCCGCCGACCTGATGATCGGCCAGCATCTGATCGGCATGCTGAACGAGGCGGGCTATCTGGCGGGAGATCCCCTCAGCCTCTGCGAGACCTTGAAGGCAACACCCGAACAGGTGGAGCGGGTTCTCGATGGCCTGCGCCGGTGCGAACCAGCAGGCGTCTTTGCCCGCGATCTCGCCGAATGTCTCAAACTGCAGCTGCGCGAAAGCGACCGGTTGGATCCAGCCATGGAAGCACTGGTCGACAACCTTCCCCTTGTGGCGCGGCGTGATTTCAACGCCCTCAAGTCGAAATGCGGCGTGACCATGGAAGATCTCCAGGACATGCTGGTGGAGCTGCGTAATCTCAATCCCAAGCCGGGCCTCGCCTTTGGCACGGAACCCACCTTGCCGGTGGTGCCCGATGTCTTTGTCAGACCCTCTCCTGATGGCAACTGGGTGATCGAACTGAACAGTGAGACCTTGCCTCGCGTCCTCGTCAACAACCGCTACATGGCCACCGTGTCGCGTGGAGCAAAGAGCGAGGACGACAAGCTCTTCCTTGCGGGCTGCCACGCCCAGGCGACCTGGTTGGTGAAGAGCCTTGAGCAACGGGCCAAGACCGTGCTCAAGGTGGCGCGCGAAATTGTCCGGCAACAGGATGCCTTCCTCATTCACGGCGTGCAGCACCTGCGACCCATCACCCTGAAAACCGTGGCGGATGCCATCGAGATGCACGAATCGACGGTGAGTCGCGTCACCTCCAACAAGTACATCGCGACACCCCTTGGCACCTATGAATTGAAATATTTCTTCACCACAGCCATCGCCAATTCCGAGGCCGATGGCGATGCCCACTCAGCCGAAAGTGTCCGCCACCGCATCCGGGATATGGTGGCGAAGGAAACAGCAAACGCCATTCTCTCGGATGATGATATTGTGGCAGGATTGCGTTCAGACGGCATTGAAATTGCCCGGAGAACGATCGCCAAATATCGGGAATCACTCGGTATTTTGTCGTCTGTCCAACGCCGCCGCGAGGCTCGCCTGAAGGGTTGACTTGCAGGGCTGCCCCGCCTATCCAGCGCCCGACCTGAACAGAAGGCATGAACCCAAATGGTGCAGTGCCCACAGACACTCAATCCACAAGCCCCGTGCGCTGCCATTGACGCGAGCCTGCCTCGCGCCCATGTGTTGCGGCTGGAGCAGTCTTGTTGCTGAACCGGAATGTTGATCGAATGACACTTGCCGACATCATTGACGCCCGTGCGGTCCTGCCCGCCGTGAAAGCCCAGAACAAGAAGCAGGTTTTGCAGGAACTCTCCCAGGCGATTGCCACGCTCGTCGCAGTCGACCAGCGTGTGATTTATGAAACGCTCTACCGTCGCGAGAAACTGGGCTCAACCGGCCTCGGCCAGGGCATTGCCATTCCGCACGGCCGCCTGCCCAACATCAACCGCGTCTACGGCCTGTTCGCACGCCTCGCCTCGCCGGTTGATTTTGAAAGCGTTGATGGCCAGCCTGTTGACCTCGTCTTCGTTTTGCTGGCCCCCGATCACGCCGGTGCCGACCACCTGACGGCACTCGCCCGCATTTCCCGTCTGCTGCGTGAACCAGCAACACTGCAGAAGCTGCGCGGCACCGATACGGCGGAGGGGCTCTACGCCATCTTGACCGAACCTGCAGCTACACAGTCTGCCGCATAAGTTACTCAGCGCAATCGCCGCGGTGCCACGGCTTGTGCCTCCAGCGGATTTTCCGGCCAGTAGTGTTTGGGATAACGCCCGCGCAAATCCTTGCGCACGTCTGCATAGGCATTGACCCAGAAAGTTTCGAGCGATTGCGTGACGGCGACAGGCCGGCCTGCTGGTGACAGCAATTCGATCTTCAATCGCGCCCGTCCATCCGCCACTTGGGGGGCACTGTGCATACCGAACATTTCCTGCAAGCGTACCCGCAAGACCGGATCGCCATCCGTGTCATAGTCGATGCGATAGTGGGCGCCGTTGGGCACCTCCATGCGGACGGGTGCCAGCGCCTCCAGTCGTGCCAGCAGCGATTGTGGCACGAGGCCGCGCAACATATTTACCAGATCTATGCGCGCCAGATCTGACTTGCGCTTCATCCCGGCGAGATAGGGAGAGAGCCATGTCTCCAATGTTGCCAGCAAGGCCGCATCGGACAGATCCGGCCAACCCGCATCCGGCATGGTGCGAGCGAGGAACTGCGCCCGCTGGCGCAGGCCCTGTGCGCCTTCACTCCACGGCAGCACTGACAGACCCATGGCCCGCACGCCAGCGAGCATGCCTTCAACAAGGACATCAGCATCGGGCTGGGGCAGGGCGCGCTCTTCGAGAATGACGGCCCCCAGCACCCGTGTGGTGCTGGCGACGACGGCGTTTTGCTTCGTGTCCCAGCCGGACCGCGCGCGCGTGCTGATCAGCTCTGCAAAATGCGTCTCAATTTCATCGCGGGTGAGTACGGCGGCAAGAAAGACCTTGGCATCGGCTTGGGCATTGTCGAGCAGCGCGATGGCGATGAAGTCAGCCTTGGCGAGGCCGTCATGTTCGGCGACAACGGCCCCCCCGCCATTGGCCATGCGGAAGCGGTTGGAGCCGCGCCGTTGCGCAATGCGGTCCGGGTAGGCAAGGCCGAGTAGAACGCCGTGCGAGACATCGCCTGTGTCATTGCCGCATTTCAAAAGATCAGTGATCTGCCGCGCCGATTGCCGGATGCGCTCACGGGCACTGCCCCGCACATGCATGAGACGCGTTTCGAGATCAGCCGAAGTGTCGCGCGGCAGGCCATCGCGTTCGGCAATCATGGCGGCGGTTTCGGCGGCCGCTCGCGCGGCGCCAAGCGCCTGCGCCTTCACCACCATGTGAGCGAGACGTGGATGCAGCGGCAGGCGGACCATTGCCTTGCCATGGGCGGTGATGGCGCGCGTTTCATCAACGGCACCCAATTGCTGCAACAGGTCTTGCGCCTGCGCGAAGGGGGCGGCTTGCGGCGCTTCCAGCCAGGGCAAACCGTCGCGTGCGGTCACGCCCCAGTTCGCCATATCGAGGGCCAGCGGCGCGAGATCAGCCACCCGGATTTCCGGCGGGTCGTGGGCGGCCAACGCCTTTGTCTCGGCCTCCGGCCAGAGGCGATAGCAGTGGCCCGGCGCCAGACGCCCGGCGCGGCCCTTGCGCTGCTCGGCGGAGGCTTGAGAGACGCGCACCGTTTCCAGCGCCGTCATGCCCGACGCCGGATCAAAGCGTGGCGCGCGCTTCAGCCCGGTATCAATGACCGCTTCGACGCCTTCAATGGTGAGTGAGGTCTCGGCGATGGTGGTGGCAATGACAATCTTGCGCCGCCCCGCATCGGGCTTGCGGATGGCCTCGTCCTGTTCGGAAAAACTGAGTGCGCCATAAAGGGGCCGGACATCGGCGTTCGCTGGCAGGTCGCCCTTCAGC
>Ga0075163_10007668_pt1 | contig 14258 bp, 10 predicted proteins | sample JI1023141ADNA_FD_71478 | JGI IMG/M metagenome (GOLD analysis project Ga0075163, IMG submission 71478) | Wastewater effluent complex algal communities from Wisconsin, to seasonally profile nutrient transformation and Carbon sequestration -... | ecosystem: Engineered > WWTP > Effluent > Algae...
TCGATCGTACGGGCGATGCATGCCGCCCTCGCCGCCCGTCGCCATCGCGCTCCGCGCCCCCCGCTCGCCGCTATTGCTGGTACGGCAGCGGCTGGTTGACGGCGAAGTCGACGGCCCAGGAGCGCGCCCACTCGTTGGTCACGGTGATGTAGCGAGCGAAGCTGTTGCGGAAGATGGCGTCGTCGCCGGGCGGCGGCGGCGGCGGCGGGAGGGGACGGAGCATGCTGCCGACCAGCGCCAGGTCCTGGTTGCTGTTGAACATCGCCTGCACCATCTCGCCGAGCTTGGCCCGCGGCACGTTGAAGTGCGCGCAGACGGCGACGCTGGCCTTGTCCATCAGGTACACGTCGCCCAGGTTCGGGTCGGACTTGTCAGCCATGATGACCAGCGTGGCCGACCCGCTGGGGACGCTCTGCCCCTGGCCGTTCCAGGCTTGCGCGACGGGGGCGCCGACCGCGTAGCAGGCGCCCGGGCCGAAGACCGCCGCCGGGGCCTCGGGTGGCGGCTCGGGCTCCCCGGGCTCGGTGCAGGACGGCAGGGCGAGGGCGAGGGCGAGGACGAGGGCGCTGGACTTCATCGGTTTGCTCCTGCCCCGACGAGGGCACGTTCGGGTACCGTCGGGGTCAGAGGTAGTACGTTGGGTGGACCGGGAATTCCCCAACGATCCGACATGTCCCCGCCGCCCGCGAGCCCGCCTGCGCCGATCTCGCTCGAATCGCACCGTCGCCGGGTCGAGCTCGAGCGCGTCATCCGCGCGCACCGGCCGATGCTGGATGTGATCGCCGTCAAGCTGTGCCGATCGCAGCTCGACGCCGGCGACCTGGTCCAGGACGTCCTCGAGCGGTTCGTCGAGCACTACGACAGCATCCCGCCCGAGGTGCCGGCGCGGGCCTGGATGTTGCGGGTGATGCACAACCGCTTCATCGATCTGATCCGGCGGCTGCGACCGACCACCGAGGTCGAGCCCGACGCGGTCGCCGCGCCCGAGGCCGAGCCCGAGCCGTGGTGGCACCAGCTCTCGCGCGACGACGTCCGGGCCCGGCTCGACGAGCTACCCGACGAGCTGCGCGACGCGTTCCGGCTCTACACCCTCGACGGCCTGTCGTACCAGGAGATCGCGGCGCGGCTCGGCGTCAGCCGCAACACCGTCGGCACCCGGATCCTGCGGGCGCGCCGGCGGCTGCGCGCCAGCTTCGCCGGAGGTGGCCATGAGTGACCACGAGCTGACCCAGGCCTACTACGACGGCGAGCTGGCGCCCGACGACGAGGCGCGGGCGGTCACCCACCTGGCGGGCTGCGCGCAGTGTCAGCGCGACCTCGCCGACTGGATGCAGCTCGAGGGCGCGGCGATCGACGCCCCGGCGGCCTCGCCGTCCTCGGTGCGCGCCGGGTCCAGCGAGGCGCCCGCGCCGGCGCCGGTGCCGATCCCGGCGCCGATGACCCCGCCGCCGCCGACGCCCCCGCCGTCCCCGACGCCGCCGTCCTCGGCGACGACGCCCTCGACCACCCACACCGAGCCGCCGCGCGCCCACGGCCGCCGCTGGCTGGCCATACCGGTGGTGATCGCGGCGGCGGCGGCGGCGTGGCTGATGCTCCGCCCCGCCCGGCCGCGTGGCCCCACGCCGGCGCCGGCGATCGCCCTCGCCGCCCAGCGCGTGGTCGAGATCCGCGTCGCCGATCCGACCCTCGATCGCCACCGGCCCTACGGCGCCCCCCGCAGCGACGACGCGGCGGGCGAGCTGCTGCCGATGGCCGTGGTCGCCCGGCTCGAGACCCAGGCGCCCGTGGCCTACACCGGCGCGCTGCTCCTGGGCGGCGAGCTCCGGCGGGCCGCCGCCACCCTCGACGCGGCGCCGGTCGATCCCGCCCGTGACGTCGATCGCGCCGGCCTGGCCCTGCTGCGGCGCGAGCCGCTGGCGGCGCTCGCCGCCGCCGACCGCGCCCTGCGCGTCGGGGCGCCCGCGCTCGAAGGCGCCGCCCGGTGGAACCGCGCGCTCGCGCTGCGCGACCTCGAGCTGCCGCGCGCCGCCGCCGCCGAGCTCGATCGGGTGGCGGCGCTCGCCGAGCCGGGCTGGAGCGACGAGGCCCGCCAGCGCGCCGGCGCGTTGCGCGCGCCGCTCGACGCCCGCGACCGCGCGCTCGCCGAACTGCAGCGGGTCGGGCCGATCATGGCCGACGGTGGGCCAGCGATCGCGGCCGACCTCGCCCGCCAGTTCCCGACCCTGGCCCGGCTCTACCTGCACGACGCGCTCCGGCTCGCCGGCACCGTCGACGCCGTGGGCGCGCTGCGCCCGGTCGGCGAGGCGATCGACGCCGCCAGCCCGGGCGCCGGCGCGAGCGCGTGGATCGATCGCGTCGCCAGCGCCGATCCGACCGTGCGGGCCGGCTTCGCCGATCGCTACCGCGCGGTGCGCGATCACCGGCTGGTCGGCGCCGAGCTCGAGCGGCTGCTGGGCGATCTCGACCGGGCCGGACCGGCGGTGGCCGACGTCCTGATCGGCGCGATCATCCTCGGCGGCGCCACCGCCAGCCACGTCGACCTGCTGACCCGGGCCGCCGACGCCACCGGCGATCCGTGGTTCGCGATGTACGCCGCCGGCGCGCGGGCGGGCGCGCTGCGTGACCAGGGCGCGCTCGACCTCGCCGAGGCCACGCTGCGCGCCAGCCTCGCCCGCTGCCCGGCCGGCGTGCCCTACCGCTGCGCCAACCTCGAGCTCGCGCTCGCCCGGCTGCTCTTGACCGGCTATCGGCTCGACGAGGCCGCCGATCACGCCGCCATCGCGCGGCGTGGCTTCGCCGGCGCCGGCGGCCCGACGTCCGACCGGGTGCAGGCCCTGACCTTGCTCGCCGAGATCGACCGGGTGCGTGGCCGGTTCACGTCCATGGCGGCCTTCTTCGCCGAGGCCCGGGCCACCGACGGCTCGTGCGGCTTCGGCGTGTTCGTCGACGAGGCGCTGGCGACCGCGGCCTACTGGCGGAGCGACGTCGCCCTGGCCCGCGCGCTCGCGCCCGCGGTCGGCGCCTGCGATCTGGCGCCCAGCCCGGTCCTGCTCCAGCTCCGGGTCGATCTCGCCCGCCAGACCGGCGACGCCGCGGACGTCGCGACCGCCCGGCGCACGATCGACGCCGCCGCCGCCAGCCCGGATCCGGCGACCCGCTGGCTGGCCGGGCCGGCGCTCGGCCGCCTGATGCTCGACGGTGATCGGGCCGCCGGCCGCGCCCGCCTCGAGGCCGCGCTCGGCGGTCCGCCACCGGCCGAGCTGGCGCCGGCCGCCTGGGCCGATCTCCGCCAGTGGGCCTACGCCGCGCTGATCGACGACGCGGCCGCCAGCGGCGATCACGCCCGGGCGCTGACCCTCGCGCTCGCCGAGCTCGGTCAGCCCGCGATCGCCGGCTGCGTGATGGCGACGTCGCTCGACGACGATCGCTGGTCGACCGTGGCCCGCGGCGCCGACGGCCAGCTCCGCGGCGCCCGCGGTCGCACCGGTCGCGTGCTGACCGTCGACAGCGCGACGCTGGTGCCGGCCGATCTGCGCGCCGCGCTCACCGGCTGCGATCGGATCGCCGTGATCGCGCGCCCGCCGCTCCACGGCCGCGCCGACCTGCTGCCGCCCGCGCTGCCGTGGGCGCTGATCGGCCCCACCACCGCGCAGGCCCGCGCGCCACACGGCGGCCCGGCGCTGATCGTCCGCGACGCCCGTCCGCCGGCCGCGCTCGGCCTGCCGGTGGTCGGCACCGCCGTGGTCGAGCACGCCGGCGACGTCACGCTGGCCGGCGACGACGCCAGCCCGAGCCGGGTGCTGGCCGCGCTCGCCGACGCCAGCTACGTCGAGCTCCACGCCCACGGCCTGCTCGCCCCCGGCGCCGCGGCCAGCGCGGTCATCGCGCTGTCGCCCGATCGCGACGGCCGGTTCACGCTGTCGGGCACCGACCTCGCCGCCGCCCACCTGGGTGGCGCGCCGGTGGTGGTGCTGGCCGCGTGCCGGGCCGCCGCCGTCACCCTCGAGGTCGGCCGGCGCTGGAGCCTGCCCGACGCGCTGCTCGCCGCCGGCGCGAGCGCGGTCATCGCCACCACCGCCGCGATCCCCGACGACGACGCGGTCGAGTTCTCGACGTCGCTGCGGGCCCGCCTCGCCGGCGGCGAGAGCCCCGAGGCCGCGATCGCCGCCGAGCGCACCCGCGGCGATCGGCCGTGGCGCGCGCAGCTGCTCGTGTTCCGCTAGCCGGCGCGATCGCCGCGCGCCGCGTCGGTGCGCGCGATCACGCGCGGCGATCGCGCGCATCGCGGAGCCCGGGAATATCGTCGCCGCGGCCCGTACCTCGAGCGTTCCCCGACGCTCACCGGCGACGCCCGTCGTCGCCACAGGAGGTTCGTGATGCGCTCTTCCACCTGGCGCGCCGCGCTCGCGCGCGCCCTCGCTATCACCTTGTCCGGCACGGCCGCGCTCGTCGCGTGCGTCGAGCCCGAACCCGAGCCCGAACCCGGCGACGAACCGCCGGCCCCGACCACCAGCGCCCGCTGGGGCACCCCGACCTGCGGCCCGGCCGGCTTCGGCGGCTGGTCGTTCGACGGCGATCTCGGCGGCTGGACCATGACCGGCACCGCGTTCGCCAACCAGCCGACCTACGGCGACAACGTGCTGATCAGCCGCACCGACGGCGGCTCGACCGGCTTCCGCTTCCAGATCCAGAGCGAGATCGGCGGCAACTACTGGAAGGTGCCGATGCGGATCGGCCGGGTCGGCGACGGCTACCTCGGCACCTACGAGGACCGACCGCTGGCGATCACCGGGCCGTGGTCGGCGCCGTGGCAGCAGGCGCAGTCGCGCTTCCGGGTCCGCGGCGACGGCGCCCGCGGCTGGCTGGTGTCCGACGACTTCTTGATCGGCTCGGACCAGATCAGCTTCATGCTCGGCGGCGGCGCGATCGCGCGCGAGCGGGTCGAATTGCTGGTCGCGACCAGCGCGCTGTGCCCGGCGAGCGGCTGCATCGCGCCGCTGCGGATCGAGGGCGGCTACGCGGTGGTGGCGGCGGTGACGCCGTCACGATCGTCGGAGCAGATGCGCCGGGTGGTCCTCTACACCGACGCCCTCCGCGGCGCGACCGCGCGCCTCCGGATCATCGACGACTCGGCCGGCGGCTGGGGCCACCTCAACGTCGACGACGTCCGCTGCGAGGACACGCTGACCGGCCCCGACGCCCGGGTCGAGCTGCTCGGCCCGGCCCGCACCCTCGACGCGCCCACCCTGGCCTCGGTGCAGCCGATCACCGCCGAGGACTTCCAGATCGCCTACGGCTACGCGCCCGGCGTCCAGCCGCCGCCGCCGCCGCCCCTGCCCAAGGGCCGGCTGCTGCGGGTCGAGGAGGTCGCGACCCCCGACCGGCTGTTCGGGCTCGCCGACGTCCACGCCCACCTGATGATGGAGCTCGGCTTCGGCGGCAACGTGATCTTCGGCCACCTCACCGACGGCATGGGCCGGCTGATCGCCGGCTGCAACGGCGAGGACGGCCACTGGCCCGGCTACCAGGGCCCGATCGACGAGGAGGTCCACGGCAGCGTGCTCGCCGAGTTCGAGAAGATCGGGGGCCACATCGTCCGCGGCGTCGGCTCGAACACCCACAACCAGGCCACGTTCGAGGCCCTGCGCCGGGCCTGGGAGGGCGGCCTGCGCGTGGTCACGCTCCAGGCCACCCACCACCAGCCGCTCGAGTGGCTGGTCGAGGCCGACCGCGACGACGCCGGCCGATCGACCGAGGACATCGTGGTGATCCGGCAGCAGATCGAGCGCGCCCGCCAGCTGTTCCCCGACAGCCGTGACGGCAGCGCCGACCCCCGGTTCGACTTCGCCCAGATCGTCTACACCCCGGCCGAGGCCCGCGCGGTGGTGGCCAGCGGTCGGCTGGCGGTGATCCTCGGCGTCGAGACCGCCGACGTCCGCACCACGCTCCGGTTCCAGATCCCGGCCGGTCGCTACGCGCCGCTGTTCAGCGGCGGCGACTCGTCGCAGCCCGAGCACGACGTCGACGTCTACTACGACCTCGGCATCCGCCAGATCACGCCGATCCACGCGGTCGACAACGCGGTCGGCGGCGCCGCGATGTTCGAGGAGAACTACGAGACGGCGCAGTACGTCTCCAACGGCCAGCCGTTCGACGCCAGCGCCGACGCCGATCCGGCGTGGAACCTGGCCGGGGAGCCGTACTGGCGGATCGCCTACCAGGCGGCGCGGCTGCTCGGCATCGAGCAGCTCTGCCCGCTCGGCGGCATCGCCGACGGCGGCGACTACACGCCGTTCCCGATGGTCTGGCGCTGGCACGGGGCGACCCTGAGCTACGAGTCGTCGCAGCCGTGGTGCGTGTCGCGGCCCTATCTCGGCGAGACGGTGCACAACCGCCGCGGCCTCAGCCCGTATGGCCGCCGCTACCTCAAGCGGATGATGCACCACGGCATGCTGATCGACACCGATCACATGTCGCGCGCCACCCGCGGCGACGTCTACGGCTCGCTGCTCAGCCAGCTCAACTGGGTCGCGCGCTACCCGACCCTCAGCTCGCACTCCGACTTCGCCGACCTGTTCGAGGACGGCACCGCGGAGGAGCGGCGGACCCGCTGGGAGCTCGCCGAGATCGCCGCCGCCGGCGGCATGGTCGGCCCGATCCCCAACACGGTCGGTCGGTCCGGCAGCCGCGCCGCGCTCGACGCGTCGATGGGCGCGCGCGCCAACCGCTTCACCGAGTGCGGCGGCAGCACCGACGACTACGCCGCCAAGCTCGCCTACGCGATCGAGCAGATGGGCGGCCGCGGCGTCGCGCTGGGCAGCGACTGGAACTCGCCGAGCAGCAAGCGGCTGCCCCGGTTCGGCTACTTCGCCGCCTACTGGAGCCCGAGCGGTCAGCCGCTGGTCAACCCGCCGACCGAGGACGCGCCGATCGACGGCGCCCGCCGCAGCCTGGCCGGCATCGCCGCGCGCTCGTGCGGCGCCAACCTGGTCGATCGCGCCAACCAGAACGGCGTCTGCTACGACGACTACGGCTGGTGCGGATTCGATCCGCTGGCGCTCAACCTCAACGGCGGCCCGTGGTGGGGCCAGCAGGTCACCCGCCTCGAGCGCACGATCCAGCTCTACGACGAGGACTGGCCGAGCGACGACGACTGGGACGACAGCAACGAGACCGCCGGCCGCCTCGAGATCGTGCCGACCGGCGGCACCGCCGACAGTCAGCTGCCGCCCGACGGCCTGCCGCGCGCCAACTGGGACGCGCCGCTCAAGCGCTGGCGGCCGGCCTCGCTGTGGCTGCGCGACGCCAACGGTCAGCCGCTGCTCGACGCCCTCGGCCGACCGCGCACCACCCACGACCTGCGGCAGGAGCGCGGCTTCGACATCAACACCGACCGCCTGACCACCGCCGGGCTGCTGCCCGACCTGCTGCAGGAGCTGCACAACGTCGGCATGACGCCCGAGGAGCTCGGCACGCTGATGTACTCGGCCGAGGACTACATCGACCAGTGGGAGCGGGCCCAGCGGGCCGGCGCCCTGCTCGACGGTCGTAGCTGCCTCGATGTCGACGGATGCGCGCCGTAGAGCGGCTGGCAACCGGCGTGAAGCGGCGGCGGCGCGCCGAGCCCTTACGCCGCCTCAGCAGCCCTCCTTGTTCCTTCGGACCCTCGCTGACGCTCGGGATCCTCAGGGCGCGAGGCGCTCGCGCCGCCAGGAGCCGCCGGCGTCGCGGCGGTACTGCACGCGATCGTGCAGCCGGCTGGGCTGGCCCTGCCAGAACTCGATCGCGTCGGGCACGACCCGGTAGCCGCCCCAGTGCGCGGGCCGGACCGGATCGGCGCCGGCCAACTCGGCGGTGAGCTCGGCGATGCGGGCCTCGAGCTCGGCGCGGCTGGCGAGCGGGCGCGACTGCGGCGAGGCGATGGCGCCGATCCGGCTGCCGAGCGGGCGGACCGCGAAGTACTCGTCGGACTCGCGATCGCTGATCCGCTCGACCTGGCCCTCGATCCGGACCTGGCGATCGAGCAGCGGCCAGTAGAAGCACAGCGCGGCCACCGGGTTGGCGGCCAGGTCGCGACCCTTGCGGCTGTCGTGGTTGCCGAAGAACACGAAGCCGCGGCCGTCGAGCTCCTTGAGCAGGACCATGCGCGCCACCGGTCGCCCGTCGGCGCCGACGGTGGCCAGGGTCATCGGGTTGGCCCGGCCGGGGTTGGCCTCGTCGGCGCCGGCGTACCAGGCCCGGAACAGCTCGAGCGGATCGTCGGGGCAGCTCGCCGGATCGAGGTGCGGCCCCGCGTACTGCTCACCGTGATGCCAGAGGCGCTCGCTCATCCCCGTCGGTGTCGCGCGTCGCCGGGCCGCTGTCAACGCGCGGCGGGCGCGGCCGCCGCGCGCAGGTGCCGCACCCGCTTGCCCCCACGGCCGCCGACCGCAATGCTCTCGCCATGGAGCTCCTGGTCATCCGCCACGCCATCGCCGTCGATCGCAGCCCCGACGTCGACGACGCCGACCGGCCCCTGACCGGCCGCGGCCGCCGCCGCTTCCGCGAGGTCGCGCGCGGGCTGGCCGCGCTCGGGCTCGGCGTCGACCTGGTGCTGACCAGCCCGTGGCGGCGGGCGCGCGACACCGCCGCGCTGCTCGAGGACGTCACGACCGACGAGCGCGAGCCGGTGCTCTGCCCCCACCTGGCCGGTCCGCCGCGGGCCGAGCTGCTGTCGGTGATCGCCGCCGCCGGCGTCGCGCGGCTCGCGGTGGTCGGCCACCAGCCCTGGCTGGGCGAGCTGGTGGCGATGCTGATCTCCGGCGAGGCCCGCCACGGCGACATGGTGCCGTTCAAGAAGGGCGGGCTCGCGGTGCTCGCCGGCGCCCCCACCCCCGGCGGCATGGTCCTGCGCGCGCTGCTGCCGCCCGGCGTCACCCGCCGGCTCGCCTGACCACGTACCATCGGCCGATGAGCAACCTCGCCCTCGGCCTGGTCCTGCTGGTCGCCGCCGCCCACACCTGGTTCATGGTGCTCGAGGCGGTGCTGTGGACCCGACCGCTCGGCCGCAAGACCTTCGGCAACTCGCGCGAGGACGCCGAGAAGACCAAGGTGCTGGCGATGAACCAGGGCCTGTACAACGGCGGCGTCGCCGCGCTGCTGGTGTGGGCCGCGCTCGATCACCGCGGCGCCACCGTCGACGCGATCCTGATCTTCATCATCGCGATGGGCGTGGTCGGCGCGATCACCGCCAAGCCGATCATCTTCGCCTTCCAGTCGCTGCCGGCGATCCTGGCCGTGGTCGCCCGCCACGTCTGACGCGCGGGCGGCCCTGGCTCGCGCCCGGGGATGGGGCGCCGCCGGCCTCCCGACCGGCAGCCGATGATATCGACGCGACATCGGCGTCCGCGACGAGCGCTGCCACGCTGACGTGGTGTGGTTGGCCGAATTCGAGCGAAGCGACGCCGCTGACGACGAGGGCAACGAGCGCGCGTCGCCGGCGGGCGTCGCGCCCGGCAAGCGAACCCTCGTCGAGTCCCTGCCGCCGCGGTCGCGGCCCGCCGCCGACGCGAGGACGGCCCCCGGCGCCGCGCCGCCGTGGGCTGCGCCCGCCGGCTCCCTGCCGTTGCCGTCGCGACTGCGGCCGAGCGCCGGGGCCGGTGCCGAGCTACCGCGCGACGTGCGGACGCGGCTCGAGGCCTCGTTCGGGCTCGACCTGACGCCGGTGCGGGTCCACACCGACGGCGCCGCCGATCGCCTCGGTGCCCGCGCGCTCAACCATGGCCGTCACATCCACTTCGGTGGCGGTGAGTACGCGCCGCACAGCGATGATGGATATGCGCTGCTGGCGCACGAGGTCGCCCACATCGCTCAGCTCGCCCTCGGCCAGGCGCCGCCGGCCGTCCGTGCCAAGATCGACCACCTCATCGTCGCCAGCGCGATCGAGTCCGACGCCGACGTCATGGCCGAACGCGCCCGCCGCGATCAACCAGCGTGGAGCGGCGCCGCGGTGGGTCGACCACGGCCGCTGCCCGACCTCGACGGCCCGGTGTTCGCCAAGCTCAAGGTCGACAACGACGTGCTCGCCGCGAACGCGGTGGCCGAGTTGATCGTGGAGCACGGGCTGGCCGGCCACGTGGTCGCGGTGCTGGAGCGCTGGGTCGCCGACAGCGAGGCTCACGACTTCAAGACCATCGAAGACATGGTCGCGGCTGCGCGCGCCGCGGCCGGGGGCGACAGCAAGGCCGACCCGCCGGCGGAGCACCGGATCTCGATGCCCGGCGGCGACGCTGGGTTGCGCCAGCGTCGCGGCGCCGCCGTCGATGCCCCCACATCCGGGCCGGAGGAGAGCAAGGACCGCACCAACGGCGCCCGGCGCCGACGGCGCACCTGGATCATCTGCATCATCGCCGGGCTGATCTTGCTGCTCGGGGTGCTGGCGGTCATGAGCCAGTACGACATCCGCACCTCCTTCGACGGCACGGCCGCCGTGCATCGCCGTCCACTCGAACCGGTCATCCGCAACGCCGATCGCCTGCGATCGCTCGCCGACGACCCGCGGGTCCAGCACGTGCGGGGCCACATCGAGCACAAGTCGGACCACGTGCCCGAGTCGCCGGAGCTCGAGCAGCTGCTCGAGCAGTTCGAGCCGGAGCTCGCCGCGCTGGCGCCGATGGTGGAGTCCGCGATGCCCGCCTTGCAGACGGTGGTGAACGGATCGCTGAACGTCAACGACCTCGACAATCCGGCGAACGTCGGCCTGTATCACGAGCAGATCATGCTGCCCGCGACCGGCCAGGCGCTCGCGCGCGACGTCGGCCGATTCCCCGACGGCGCCCGCGCCGACGCGCCCGCGCTGCGGGGCGCCTACGGGCCGGCGGTCGCCCACTACGATGGCCCGCTGATGGAGCAGGCGCTCCAGACCGTGCTGTCACAGCCGCAGAGCTACGCGACCGTGACCGACAACTGTCACGACTTCGTGAGCGCCGTGACCACGGAGTACCAGCGCCTCGGCGGTCACGAGGTGGTCCTGGCGGCCGACGTGGCGGTGGTCGCGATCACCGACCTCCTCATCGCGGGCGCCGGCTGGCATCTCGACCGCCAGATCGACGACGCGGTGAACGAGCACCTCGCGTCCCTGCCACCGTCGACCGAGGCCAGCCAGTGTGCCCGCGACCTGGCCGAGCGCCTGGGCATCGACGGCGGCGCGTTCGCCGGCGCGATCGACACCGTGCTCGCCCGTCAGGTCGAGCTGCCCGAGCTCGGTTCGACCTCGCTGCGGACCGCGCTGTGCACGTCGCCCGCGGCGCGCGAGGTGGCGCTGTCCGCCGTCGACGCCAAGCTCGACAGCAAGGTGGCCATCCCGCACCAGGGCGACACCACCGCGCGGCAGGCGTTGTGCCAGCCGAAGCGCGGCACCGACGTCCTGCGCGGCGTGTTGTTCGACCTGGTCCATCAAGCGTTCGGAGCCACGCTGCGCGACCGGATCCCGGCGTTCATTCGCGCCAACGCGCCCGCCGCGCAGCGCCTGCTCAGCGACCTCACCCGACGCCTGACCGACAACCTCTACGCGCGCCTCAACCTGCGCGGGCTGTGCCCCTGACGAGGTGTCGAGCAATGCGGTTGCCGCGCTTCGGTGGGTGCCCGCACGTGGTCGACCCGGTGGTGGCCGACGCCGGCCTGGATCGTCGCGAGGTACGGCAGCGGGCCCGCCGAGGTCGCGATCCCCGCGGCCGCCGCCTCGTCGAGCGCCGCGGCCTCGGCGGTGACGCCGCCGACCGCGACCTTGCGCGGCGATATCGACACGACATCGCGGCGACGCGCGCGACGGCGCTTCTTCATCATCATGATCGCCACGACGCCGACGCCGACCTTCACCACGCCGCCGACCACCCGCGACCGCGCCCCGACCTGGGTGCCGCTGTCGGAGAGCCAGCTGTGGGCCACTCAGCGGGCCTACTTCGAGGCCCAGGGACCGCGGGCCTGGGCCTCGGGCGCGGTGCCGAGCTACGTCACCAACCACACCTACCTGGCCCGGGCCTACGCCGAGGTCATCGCCGGCTTCGCCGTCAGCGGCGCGGCCGCGCCCGAGGCGCTGCGCCCGCTGTACCTGGTCGAGCTGGGCGCCGGCGCCGGCCGGCTCGGCCACGGCATCGTCCGTGCGCTGCGCAGCTTCCCCGAGCTGGCCGCCGCCGGCTGGCGTCCGGTGTACGTGCTCACCGACGTGAGCCGCGCGAACCTGGCGTGGTGGCGCGACCACCCGGCGCTGCGGCCGCTGTTCGACGCGGGCCTGCTCGACCTCGCCCACTTCGACGTCGAGCGCGATCACCAGCTCGTGCTCGAGCGCTCGGGCCGGGTGTTGTCGCCGCAGCAGCCGGCCGGGCGGCTGGTGGTCATCGCCAACTACGTGTTCGACAGCGTGCGCCACGACGCCTTCGTCGCCGACGACGACGGGCTCGCCGAGCTGCTGGTCGACGACCGCGGCGTGATCGGCGACGCCGACGGCTTCCGCGCCGCCGAGCTGCGCTACCGCGCGGTCGAGGTCGAGCCGGCGCGCCGCTACGCCGACCCGGTGTGGGCCCGGGTCCTCGACGGCTACCGCGATCAGGTGCGCGGGGCCTTCGGCTTCCCCAGCGGCGCGCTCGCCGGCCTCGATCGGCTGCGCGCGCTCACCGTCGGACCCATGCTGGTCATCTCGGCCGACAAGGGCGGCAGCCGGCTCGACGAGGTGGTGGTCGACGGTGGACCGGGCGCCGCGGTCCACGGCAGCGTGTCGTTCGCGGTCAACTATCACGCCATCGGCGCGTGGGCGACGGCCCACGGCGGCACCTGGATGCACCCCGAGCATCGCCACCGCGCGATCGAGGTGTGTGCGTTCGTGGTCGGCGGCGGGGCGCTGGCGGGGGCCCGGACCACCGACGTCGCCACCGCGGCGCGCGCGGTCGTCACCGCGTTCGATCGCGCGATCGCCCAGCGCGGCCCCGACGACTTCCACGCGCTCAAGCGCGGACTGCTCCTCGGCGCCGCTGGGCTGACCGTGCCAGAGCTCCTGGCGTACCTCCGGCTGTCGGGCCACGACCCGCGGCTGGCCTACGACCTGGTCCCGGCGATCACCGCCCAGCTCACCGGCGCCGACCACGCGCTCAAGCTCGACGTCGCCCGCATGGTCGCGCGGGCCTGGGACGGCTACTTCGCGCTCGGCGAGGAGGCCGACATCGCCGGCCGGCTGGCCGGGCTCGCCGCCGCCGCCGGCGCCCCGCGGCTGGCCAGCGCGCTGCGGCAACACGCCCGCCCCGGACCGGGCCGGCTGGTCGCGGCCGACGACGATCCGTTCCGCCTGCTCGACGAGGTCCGGGCCGGCGCTTGATCGACGGCGACGTCACCGCCGGCGATCCGGGCGCTGATCGCGCGCCACCGGGTGCGCGGTCAGCGGCGCGCGATCAGCAGCACGCCGTCGTCGATCAGCCGATGCTCGCCGGCCAGGTAGGCCGCGATCCGCGGCGTCACCGCGGCCCGCATCGCGCCGTTCGCCGGGTGGCCGCCGAAGTGCAGCCCGACCAGGATGTCGGCCAGCGCCGCCGCGGTCATCGTCGCCGGCACGATCACCGGGATCGCGACCGGCCGCAGCGCGACCGCGAAGCCGTGGGCCTCGAGCCGGGCGGCGGCGTGGGCCACGAGCCAGCCGTGGTGCGCCGCGGGCAGCCCGGCCACCGCCGCGCACGCGCCGTAGACGTCGACGAGCTGGTTGGTCGGCGCCGCCTGCACGATCGCGACGTGGCTGCGCGCGACCCGGGCCAGCTCGTCGACCGCGGCCGCCGGATCGTCGGTGTACTGCAGCACCCAGGTCGCGACCGCGGCGTCGACCGCGCGATCGGCCAGCGGCAGCGCCTCGGCCCGGCCCGGGACCAGCGTCAGCCCGCCAACCCGCGGCGCGTGGGCCCGCTGCTCGGCGCTCGGCTCGACGACGATCACCGGCCCGATCCGCGCCGCCAGGGTGCGGGTCAGGAGGCCGGTGCCGCCGCCGACATCGACGACGTCGCGGGCGCCGGCCAGCGCCTCGACCAGCGCCGCCAGCTCCTCGTCGGGCGCCAGCAGCGCGGCCAGCGCGCGCCACGCCTCGGGATCGAGCGCCTCCGGCCCCCAGAACTCGGTCGGCCAGCCCGCCGCCGGCCCGCACAGCGGGTGCGCCCGCCAGCGGCCGACCGCGGCCAGGCTCAAAGCTGGACGCCGACGCCGACCAGCAGGTACGCGACCATCGCCTTGAACTCGCCGGCCATGTC
>Ga0075163_10007670_pt1 | contig 14256 bp, 16 predicted proteins | sample JI1023141ADNA_FD_71478 | JGI IMG/M metagenome (GOLD analysis project Ga0075163, IMG submission 71478) | Wastewater effluent complex algal communities from Wisconsin, to seasonally profile nutrient transformation and Carbon sequestration -... | ecosystem: Engineered > WWTP > Effluent > Algae...
GATCGTGGCCTTCGGCGGTGGCTCTTCGATGGATGCGTCCAAGGCCATCGCCGTCTCCGTGGCCAACCCCGGCAAGTCGCTGCGCCAGCTCGCCGGCTACCTCAAGGGCCTGCGCTCACCCGTGAAGATCTACGCCGTGCCAACCACCGCGGGCACTGGCTCGGAAGTGACCGTGGCGGCCGTCATCTCCGACCCCGAGACGCATCGCAAACTGGTCATCGTCGATCCGCGCATGGTGCCCAAGATGGCCGCGCTCGATCCCGCGCTCATGACCGGCCTGCCACCCGCCATCACCGCCGCCACCGGCATCGATGCGCTCACCCATGCGATCGAGGCCTTCGTCGGCAACTGGAAGACGCCCTACTCCGACGGCATGGCGCTGTCTGCGGTCGGCCTGATCTTCGAGAACCTGCGCACCGCGTACAACGACGGCAAGAACCTGGCGGCCCGCGAGAAGATGGCGCTGGCCTCCACCTATGCCGGCTTTGCCTTCACCCGCGCCAACGTCGGCTACGTGCACGCCATCGCGCACCAGTTCGGCGGCCTGTACCACACGCCGCACGGCCTGGCCAACGCGATCATGCTGCCCTACGTGCTGCGGTATTCCCGCCCGGCGATCACATCCAAACTGGCCGAGCTGGCGGTGCGGGCCCGGGTGGGCCGCGCCGAGGAACCGGAAGACGAACTGGCCGAAAAGTTCCTGGAGGCCGTCGAACAGCTGAACCGTGACCTCGGCATTCCCACCTGTTTGCAGGCGCTGAAGGAAGCCGACATCCCCGAGCTGGCCAAGGCCGCCTGTCACGAGGCCCACACCGGCTACCCGGTGCCGCGCTACATGACCCAGGAGGGCTGCGAGGGCATCATCCGCCAGGCGCTGCCTCCGAAGGCAGCCCCGGCGAAGGCAGCCCCGACCAAGGCGACACCGCGCAAGCGCAAGGCCACCGCCTGAGGCGATGCCGGGTCGCCGGCGACTGCCTGCCCATGCAGGCCAGTCCGGTTTCTGGCAGTATCCGCCGACACCCCGACCGATGCAGAACCGCCGGTCGGCATGGATTCAAGGAACAACAAGAGGAGCAATGCAATGAAAAAAGTCGTGACGGTCACGCTGGGTTCTTCCAAGCAGGATTTCGAGTTCAAGACCGAGTTTCTCGGCCAGTCCTTCTCGGTCAAGCGCATGGGCGCCGATGACGACACCGGCAAGGCCTGGGAGCTGATGCGCCGCCAGCAGGCCACAGCCGACGCCATCGGCCTGGGCGAGATCGGCGACCACTACCAGGTGGGCCTGCGCACGGTGGTGAACAAGGAAACCCAACGCCTGCTGCATGTGGTGACGCGCGTGCCGGTGACCACGGGCGCCACCTTGCGCCGCCTGCTGCAGGTGCGCGCCGTGCGCTACGTGCAGAAGGAGCTGGGCCACTACTTCAACAACAACCTGGTGCTGTTCCTGTCGGGCATGCGCAACTACGACATGGCCGTGGCCCTGTCGGACTACACCAAGAACCTGAGCTTCGCCGATGCGCTGTTCCAGACCGGCGCGCCGACCATGCTGACCTCGCTGGAGCAACTCGAGCTCTATGCCAAGGGCAGCGAATGGATGCTCTCGGGCAAGCCCGGTGAAATGCTGGAGTCGGCCCTGTCGGGATTCAAGGGCAGCCGCATCGCCAGCGTGGTGGCCAAGTCCCATGTCATCGTCGGCACCTTTGCCGAGCTCAAGGCCGTTGGCAACGTGAAGAACCTCGAAGGCAAGACCCTGATCACCTCGGCCGTGGACGACGAGCGTATGGCCTTTTTCACCAAATGCAAGGTGAACCTGGTGGTCGACGTGTCGCCCAAGCTGTTTGACAAGGTCGTGGGCGTCAACACCATTGAAGCGATGATCCTGGCTGCGCTGGAGAAACCCCAGGAAGAAGTCTCGGACGATGATTTTGTCGAGATTCTTGACGAACTCGACATCAAGCCGCGCCTGCTGCACCCCACCGGCAATTTCCGCAACATCCGGCGCTTTGCCTTCGTGATCCACCCGCTGAGCCAGAACTACATCCGCAACGCCTTCCCGATTCCGAAGTCCACGCCCAAGTTCGTGATGGACAAGGTCGAGACGCTGGCCGCCCACATGCCGCCGATGGTGTACTGCAAGATGGAGAACATCATCTCGCCCACCGGGGCCGAGGCCGAGGGCTGGCTGATCTCCGTGGGCGGTACGCCCAAGGAAATGCTCTCGCGCAGCCCCGAGTTCACTTATCGCCGCCTGCTGCACGCCGCGAAGATCGCGGAGAAGATGGGCGCGCAGATCATGGGCCTGGGCGCGTTCACCAAGGTGGTGGGCGATGCCGGCGTGACCGTGGCGAAGCGTGCCAGCATCCCCATCACGACGGGCAACAGCTATTCGGCCTCTGGCGCACTCTGGGCCGCCGCCGACGCCATGCGCCGCATGGGGCTGGTCAAGATCGACCCCGTCACCAAGAAGGTGGCGGCCAAGACCATGGTGATCGGCGCCTCGGGCTCGATCGGCTCGGTCAGTGCGCGCTTGCTGGCCATGGCCTTCGACGAGGTCTACATCGCCGGGCGCACCCTGTCCAAACTCGAAGCGCTGCGCGACTCGATCCTCGAAGAAACGCCGGACGCCAAGGTCGTCGCCACCACCGACTACAACGAGCTGCTGGGCGACATGGACATGATCGTCACCTCCACCTCGGGCGCGGGCAAGGAGATCCTGGACATCATGCGGGTGAAGCCCGGCTGCGTCATCACCGACGTGGCGCGGCCCCTGGACCTGCCGGCCTCGGACGTGGCCAAGCGCCCGGACGTACTGGTGATCGAGTCGGGCGAGATCGAGCTGCCGACCAAGGTCAAGGGGCTCAAGAGCATCGGCCTGCCGCCCAACGTGATCTACGCCTGCCTGGCCGAGACCATCGTGCTGGCGCTCGAAGGCCGCTTCGAGGTCTTCACCGTCGGCCGCGACACCGAGTGGGAAAAGGTCAAGGAAATCTACAAGCTCGGCATCAAGCACGGAATGAAGCTGGCGGCCATCTCCGGCGTCAACGGCGTCTTCACCGACGAAGCCATCGCCAAGGTGGTCACGCTGGCCAAGAAAGCCCGCCTGAGCTGGAAGGGCGGCAGCGATGCCCCCGCCGCCAAGGCGGCCAAGCCCAAGGCCGCCGCCAAACCGGCGACGGCCCGCAAGGCGCCCGCCAAGAAGGCCGTCGCTGAGGCGAAACCCGCCGCGCCGGCCAAGTCAGCACCGAAGAAGGCGGCCGCCCGTAAAGCCGCACCAGCCAAGAAGGCCGCCGTGAAGGCGCCGGCCCGCAAGGCGGCGGCCAAGAAGCCGGCCTGATCGCCTGCCTGTGAGTCCAAGGCCGCCGCGAGCGGCCTATTTTTTGTCCAGCCAGCCCAGGCCCTTGGCGTGCAGGCTCTGCACGTACAGGCGGTCGGCGGTTTCGGTGACGGCCGTGGTCTCGGGGTAGGCGCCACTGGGGTCCTGCAGGTCGGCGACGATCTTGCCGTCCTCGGTGAAAGCCATCACATGGCCGTAGGCCTTGGGCACAGGCCACAACGCGCGCGGCAGGCGCAGGGTCATCTCGCGCAGGAAAGGTTTTTCGGCCATGCCGTCGACCACCGGGCTTCTCGGCTTGGTCAGCCCCATCCAGATCTTCCCGTCCATACCGCGCATCAGGTTGTCGGGATAGCCGGGCAGGTTGTCCAGCAGCAGGCGCGCCTGCGCGCCGCCCTGGGCGATGTCAAGCTCGCGCGCCTCGGCGGGGATTTTCCAGACGCGGTACTTGCCGGTCTCGGCCACGAACAGGTCTTTCTCGTCCTGGCTCAAGGCCACGCCGTTGGCAAAGCTCAGGCCCTTGGCCACCACCCGGGTGCCGCGGGTGGCCGGGTCGTATTCGAGGATGCGGCCGGTGGACGACTGCTCGATGATGTCCAGCACGCTGGCCTCGAAGGTGCCGCCCCAGCGTGCGGGTGCGAAGCGCGTCGAGGCGTCGCTCAGGTAGATCTTGCCGTTGCGGGCCACCACCACGGCGTCGGCGTAGCGGATCGGGTCGCCGCCCACCTGGTCGGTCAGCACGGTGATCTTGCGGTCCGGGCCGATCGACAACAGCCCCTTGACCGCATCCGCGGCGATCAGGTTGCCGGCCGCGTCGAAATCGAAGCCCAGCACCCGCCCGCCGGTGTTGGCAAACACCTCCCGCCCACTGCCGTCGGGGTTCATGCGCAGGATGTTGCCGCTGAGCACCGTGGTGTAGAGCTTGCCGTCGCGCGCCAGCACGACGTGCTCCGGGCCCTCCTCGCCGCCGAGGTCGATCATCTTCAGGCCGGCCAGCTTCTGGTTCGCCGCGTGCGGCCCGACGTAGCCGGACGCCGCCGGCGCCTTCCAGCTGACCGGCTGGATCGGCACCGGCCAGAGCGCCAGATAGGCCATCAGGGCCAGCAACAACATGCCCAAGCCCAACGCAACTTTTTTCATGAGGCACCTCCAATGGGAGCAAAAGCATACGCGCCGGGCGCTGCAGGGCGCTTCTCAACGCTGTCGCCCAGGTGTCAGAGACTCCTTTTTCAGGAGCAACTACTGACCATTTGGCGCTGGGATGTGGCTGCTTTTGTCTGAAATTCAGGCCGGCGAGCTTTCTTGGAGGCTCCAGGCGGCGACCAGCCGCCGCACCGGGTCTGCCAGTGCCTCCAGCGGCCCGTCGTTGGCCACCTCCACAGCGTGACCTTGTTCATCCGGCGTCAGGGGCTCCTGCACCCGCTGTTGCAGCGCCAGCACCTCCAGGGTGGCGTCCGAGGCGTCCTTGCCGGCCTGCAGCCGCTGCAGGATGCGCGCCTGCAGCTGCGCGGTCTCGGCGGTGCACACCACGATCGAAAAGCCCACCTCCAGGCGTGCCGCCAGGGCGCGCATGGCCTCGCGCTCGTCGCGGCGCAGGAAGGCGGCATCGACCACCACGGAGAGGCCCGCGCCCAGCAGGGTCTGCGTCAGTTCGCCCAGGCGCGCATAGGTGCGCTGCGTGGCGTCCACCCCGTACAGGCCTGACCCCGCCTGGGGGCGTTCGTGGGGCTGCAGGCCGTGCAGGCGTTTGCGCTCCACATCCGAGCGCAGCCAGATGGCGCCCATTGCGTCGGCCAGCGCGCACGCCACCGTGGACTTGCCGGATCCGCTGAGCCCCACCGTGATCACCAGCCGCGGCCGCTGCGGCCCGCGCACCAGTTCTGACGCCAGGCGCCAGAAGGCCATGAAGGCTGCTGCGTCGCCCCCGCTGAGCAGCACCACCTTGGCCCGCACCAGGGCCCGGTAGGCCGCGTAGCGGTGCAGCAGCACCAAGCCGCCATAGTCGCCGGTGTGTCCGACCCAGGCGTTGATGAAGCGCCAGGCCAGCGGGCGCAGGCCGACCGCGTGCAGGTCCATGAAGGTGAAGGCGACGTCGCTGACAACGTCGATGCAGCGCAGCCGCGCGTCGAACTCGATCGCATCGAAGGCAAACACCTCGCCCTGCCAGCGCACCAGATTGCCCAGATGCAGATCGCCATGGCACTCGCGCACAAAGCCCTGCGCACGGCGCTGATCGACAAGCGCCTGGGCCTGCGTGAAGGTCTCGTCGATCGCGCGCCGCACGGCTGCCAGTTCGTCCAGGGAGCAACCCCTCGGCCGCAAGGGATGTGCGGCGATTTCGTCCAGGCTCTCCAGCGCCCACTGGCGCGCGTCCTTGGGCGGCAGGCCGCCCGGCGCCTCCGCGGTCACCGGCGCCAACGAGCGGTGAAAGGCGGCCAGGTGCCCGGCCAGCGCCTCCACGTCCCGCGCTTGCAGCAAGCCGGCGCGCGCCATCGAGGCAAATTCGCCATCGGCCTCAAACCGGCGCATGCGCAGCACCCAGTCGGCGGGCTCGCCGTCGCCACCGATCACGGGTTGATCCACCGTGCCGGTGACCGGCCGCACATCCAGGTACAGCTGCGGCGCAGTGCGCCGGTTGATGCGCAGTTCCTCTTCAAGGAAGAAGCGCCGCTGCGACAGCGAAGAGAAGTCCAGGAACGTCAGGCGCACCGGCCGCTTGAGCTTGTACGCCAGCGGGCCCGCCAGGATCACCGTGGAGATGTGGGTGCGAACCACCGCCAGGGGCTCGCGCGGGTCAGCTGCGGCCAACCACCGGACCAGGCCCGCCACCCGCTGTTCATGCGCCGTGGCGGCGGCTTGAGCGGGGTGTGCAGGCGCTGTCATGCAACGCCCCCGTTTGCCGGCTTACGGCGCCTCAACGCCGAGGAATTCGGCCAGCGCCGGCGTGGACATCGCGCCGTCACGGCTCACCGTCTGGCCGGTCTTCGCATTGCGCGCCACGATGAAGGGCACCGCCTCCGCGCCGAAGCTGTTGAGCAACTGCGTGTTGCTCTTGATGGTCTGCTCGATCTCGGCGGGGATGCTGCTGGACGCGGAAATGCCGCCCTTTTTCGCCAGCAGGGAGGCTTCGTGTTCGCTCATCAGCGCGCCCGGATTCGCCGCCGTCAGCAGCGCCGCCCCCTGCGCCGTGCTGCTGGCATTGATCCAGCCCACCGGGATCCAGACGAACTTGAGCTTTTTCTGCAGCGGCAGCGAGGCCTCCCACAAGTGCCCGCAATGCGGGCACTGGGCATCGAAGAAGACGTAGACCGTGTTGGAGCTCATCATGGCGCCAACAGTGAAGCCTTTGCCCTGAGCGGCCACCGTCTCCAGGGAGAGTTCCCGCTTGGCCGCCGGCGCAGGTGCGGACTTGGGGCCTTCCTGCTGCGAGCAGCCTGACATCAGCATGGAAAAAAGCAGCACAAGCGAACAGAACAGGGAGCGAGACGTCATGAACAACCTTTCAGGCCCGAAAAGGGGGTAGATCGAAAGCCCCGATTGTCGCAAGCTTTCATGCCTGCCGGCCAGGCCGGCTCACCGTGGCATCCAGCATCCGCATTGCCAGCACTGCTCGAAGCCGCCTTCCACCTGCTCGCCGCAGGCGCACCGCCAACGCTGCTGCGGAACATGCTGAAGGTCGTGCAGCAACTGGCGGGCCCGCGCCTCCTGCTCGGGATGGTCGATCCAGATTTCGGGCAGGCATTGATCCGGGGGCAATTGCCCGGCCACGCCGGCGAGGAACTCGCGTTGCACGCTCGCACCGATCCCCTCGACACCCAGCGCATCGGCCCAAAGCCGGGCCAGAGCGAGGTTGGGAGCACGGGTCAGGCGCAGCATGGCGACAAGCATACGCGGTAAGGACAGCCCTGCACAGCGCCGGTGCACCGGCGCATCCCACACTACACTTGGCCTGCAGGTGGCGGAAACGCCCGGGAAGACGACACCCGGCCGGTCTGTCCACCACGCCCTCTGCGAATACCCTGGAAAACCACGTTCTGGCCATGTCCGACATTCCCGCATCTTCTTCCCCCTGTCACGCCGGGCGCTGGCGTGCGGCCACCATCGCCTGCATTCTGGTCATCGCATTCGGCCTTGCTGCCGGCGCCAGCATGTATGAGCAGTTCAAGGCACAGGTGGCGCACCTGCAGGCCCAGCTCAAGGCCACGCCGCGGATCAAATACATCGCTGTCCTGCTCGACACCGCTCAGGCGCCGGCGATGCTCGCCACCTTCGACCCCCAGGAACGGACGATGCAGCTCCAGCGACTGAACACGGTCAAGGAGGGCCGGGAGGACACGTTGCAGCTGTGGGCCCTGGTGCCAGGTGCACCGCCCCGCTCCCTGGGCGTGCTTAACAGCGCAGGCAAGACGCATCAGCTGCCAGCGAGTGATGCCGCACTGGCCACCGTGTCGCAGCTTGCGATCAGCGTCGAGGACAAGGGTGGGGCCGCCACAGACCGTGGCCCCCGACTTCCGTACCTCTTCAGTGGAGCCCTGGTGCAGAAGGCTCTGTAGCCCCTGCGGCCGGCCATCCCCGGACTTACCCTGCCGACGCGACGCCGGTGATTTGATCTGGCGCAACACGCCGGAAATCGAGGTGACTAGCATCGCCCGACGGAGGTTCTCATGTTCGATCGACCCATCAAGAGCATCATGGAGCGGGACCGTTTTCTGACCGCGCCACCACAGACCACCGTCAGCGATGCTGCGCGCCTGATGGCCACGCGCAACGCCGGTGCTGTGCTGGTGGTCGCAAATGAAAGCCTGGTCGGCATCTTCACCGAGCGCGACATCGTTTTCAGGGTGATCGCCAAGGATCTCGATCCAGCCACAACCCATCTGGACACCGTGATGACGCCGTCGCCGCTCACGCTGGAACCCAGCCGGTCCTACGGTCACGCGCTGCTGCTGATGCAGGAACACGGCTTCCGGCATGTGCCGGTCGTGGAGAGCGGTCGCCCCATCGGCATCGTTTCGTCACGCAACGCGATGGATCCCGAGCTTGAGGATTTCGTTTCGGAACAGCGTCGGCGTGAACACCACCGCTGAGCCGGCCTTTCTCAGCCATTGCCCGGGCACTTCCGCGCTGCCGGCACCATCGTGTGCGCGGAACCTCTCGCAAGCCCAAGGGCCGAACCCATGCTGAACAACCTGACGCCCTTCCTGCTGCACTGGGCCATCACCGCCCTTTCTCTCTGGGTGGCCAGTCACATCTTCAAGGGGGTCCGGTTCGAAAGCACATCGGCGTTGATCGTTTCGGCACTCCTGCTGGGCTTTGCCAATGCGGTGGTCAAGCCGCTGCTGATCGTGCTGACCCTGCCGCTGACGATGCTCACCTTTGGCCTGTTCCTGCTTGTGATCAATGCGCTCATGATCCTGCTGGTTTCGGCGCTGGTGAAGGGATTCCGGGTGTCAGGCTTCTGGACCGCCTTCTTTGCGAGCATCTTCATCTCGCTGCTCAGCCTGGTGTTCGGCGCGCTGGCCACCGGCGGCGACCCTTCGCAGTCAATCCAGCTGCCGCGCAGCGGTGTCTGGCTCTAAGTCCGCCTGTCAGAGCCCCGCCTCAGCTCCGCAAGCCGGACATCCTTCCAGGTCGGCGCAGAAACGGCCGGGCCCCGGGCTGCCCCGGGCGCGCAGCCAACCCATCAATAGCGGAAGCCGCCGACGCCACCCCAGCCGCCCCACATGCCCCAGTTCATGGCGTTCATCTGGTTCATCTGGGCGGCCGCCAGGTTGTTATCGCTGATCTGCTTGGCCACGCGCATCTGCTGGTAGACCTGGTACTCGTTGGGGCCGCCCACGTAGGCCTGGTTGTTGGGCGCATCTGGCAGGACGTAATAGAGCTTGCCGTCGTGCGTGATCTGGGTGATCTTGCCCTCCGGGAGGGTTTGCAACAGCGCCTTCTGTTCAGGGTTGACCGGCGTGATGACCTTGAATCCGGCGGCGATGGCCAGGTCCTGGGTGCCCTTGCTGGACGACGCGCAACCGGCGGCCAATGCAAGCAGCGAAAAAGCGAGCAGGAGTTTGAAGGCGTGAATGAAGGTTTTCATGGTGCTTCGGAAAGTTCAGGAAAAATCGGCGGACGATCAGGCGGATGGCGGTTCCTGGCGGTTGCCCAACCGGTCTCCGATGCGCTCGCGCAGCCGATCGACAATTCCGCGCACCATGTCCTGGGTCTCGAGGGCGCCCAGCGAATTCGTGGCCTTCAACTGATCCGCGGCATGCATCATCATCATGGCACGCAACTCTGCGAAAGCTCGGGGCTTCTGCTTGCCGCAGACACTGGCGTCGTTGCCCAGAATCCGATCGATGACGCCGGGGTCCAGAATGGGAATATCCATCATCACCGCAAGGCGGGCGATCTCCAGGTCGATTTCCTCGAAGTGCTTGGTCCACCGGTTGGTTTCATAGCTGGGCGTGTCACTCATGGTTCTCTCCGTTGTGTGTAGGGGGGGATGGCGTCGTCGGCAATCCCGATGTCAGTTTGAAATCATCGCAGAAAAACGCTGCCGCGCAGCGCGCTCGCCGCCATTTGCCGGTCAGGGCTGGTTGACCACGACATAGGTCACGTTGCTGCCCTGGTACTGTGGCTGGTACCAGGTCGACCCGCATTGCATGTAGATCGTGTTGTAGCGGCTGACCTGCACGCAGTTCGTCGGCATCTGGTTCGCATACACGACGCTGCCAACAGCCGCCGCGGTGACGGCCACCGCGGTTGTCACGGCCACTGCCGCGGCCACCGGATGGTCGTATCGGTTGTTGTAGTTGTTGTTGTAGTTGTTGTCGACATTCACGTTGACGTTGCGGTTGACGTTGGTGTTCTGGTTGACGTTGACATTGCGATTGGCATTGACATTTGTGTTGGCGTTGACGTTGCGGTTCGCGCTGGCATTGACGTTCTGGTTCGCGTTCGCACCACGATTGCCGCCGGCCGCCGCACCGCCGCCGCGCGGGGCGGCTGCGCTGTCAAGCGGAAAACCGAACGAAAGCAGGGATGCACCGATAAGGGCCACCAGTGCGGGATTCAGGATCGATTTGGACATGATGGGCGGCTCCCTTATTCGGCGATTTTCTTGAACGCAATCTCGGCATCGCCCTTGCCCGGCTGGAAGGTGAAGGCTGCCGGCGTCACCTTCGGATTCAGGTTCCACCGGAAGACGGCGGAGTATTCGGGTTGCGCGGGCTTGTCAGTCCGCGTCACGACGATCTGGCAAGGCAGGGGTTTCCCGGAACGCGTGACCCAGACCTGCCAGTCGACGCCGGGCCGACGCAACGCCAGCTGATCGCAGACCTTGCCGTTGACGGTGGACGGACCGACATAGCTGGCAGCCGTCAGCGCCTTGATCTGCGCCGAATCCTTGCCGAACTGGAACAGGTCCTCCATCGGAACCTGCAGTCCGTAGTGCTTCTCCACCGCATGAAGCATGTCCTGGACATTGTCCGGCGCATCGACCGTGGTATAGAACTTCAGGCGCGGGGAGTATTGGGTGAATTTCCTTCCGTTGTAGAAGAACACCCGCGTCTGACGATCCGTCGAGAGCTTCACGCGCAAGCCAGTTCGCCCGAGCGCCGTCATCTGGCTGGTACCCAGGGTCTTGATCTTCTGGCCGGACTCGTTCACCACGTCCAGCGTCAACTGCGCATCAACCTGGAACTTCGGCAGGCTGCGCAGGTGCTCTCCCATCTGTTCCAGCGCCGCCACAACGCGGGGATTGACCGCCGGCTCATCGGCAGCCCATGCAGCAAGACTGGCCGGCAGCAAGGAAAGGCACAGCAGTTTGGTCTTCATGGTCATAGGTTCACTCCAAGTCACGGATAAGGATTCTCCGCACCTGACTGTACGCAGCCCTTGCCGCTCGCACAAGGCCGATCCCGCATCGGGCTGCGACAGATCAAGGACAGCTGCGCAAAACGTGCGGGAACCTGCGCACGAAAAATCAGGCTTCGTTCACAACCCCAGAGCGCGGGTCTGCCGGCGCTTGTGCCACAGGACGGCTGACACCACCAATGCCACCCCCGCGGTATAGCCCATGATGACCGCACTCACCACCGGCGGCGCATGGTTGGCCTCGGCCATCGTCAGCGCGAGCCCCGGGTTTCGCATGGCCACCGCGATGGCGGCCGCCGGGCGAATCTCGGGGTCACGGCCCGCAACGAGCGCACCGGTGATCAGCGCCAGCACCGCCATGCCGGCGCCCGCGGCCGTGGGCACCCAACCAATGCCTGCGATGATGGGCACGATGTCGACCAGCGTCACCAGCGAGAACACCGCAACCAGGCCGTTGCCCAGGCGGGCCGCGCGCGGCTCGAGCCACGCGGCAAGGCCCGGCTTCAGATAGCGCACGAGCGCTCCCGCCAGCAGCGGCAGGAGCTGCACGACAAACACCTGCCGCCCGATCTGCCCGTACGTCACCTGAAAGTCCGCCGAAAACAGCGCGTCGAGGATGGCCACGGAAAGGGGCACCGTCACCACGGCCAGCGCGACGATGGCAATGTGCAGCGCGGGCGCAAAGTCGCGGTGTGCGCCCGCGTCGATGGCCTTGCGCAAAGCAAATGGCGCGCCGGGCGAGATGGCCATGAGCAACAAGCCGACTGCAACGGGTCCGCGCAGATGGAACAGTTCCACCGCCACAATGGTCACCACCGGCAGCGGGACCACCGCCGCAAACAGCACCGCCAGCAGGATGGTCCGCCGCGTCATGGCCGCTGCCACCTGCGCCGGCCCCAGCATCAGGCCGATGGCGAACATGACCGTGAAGAGCGTCGGCAGGGCGATGAATCCGACCCATTGGAGTGGAATTGGAGGGCTCATGCGGGTTTGCTTGAAGTTGGACGGCTGTTACACAGGAACGGTAGCGTAGCAGGCACCGTGCGGGCCGGCGCACCGCGTGCTGCGATGTGTGATTCCGGGAAAACCCAAAGACGGGCCCAAGCGGCGACAATCCTGCCTGTTTTTCCAATCCGAGGATCCACCCCATGAAGACCACCTTGCGCATCGCCACCCTGGCCGCCGCCCTGGCCGCCGTATCCCCCATCTGGGCCCAGAACACCGTTGTGGCCGAGGCTGCCAAGGAGCCCGGCGCCGTCGTCACCTCCAGCGGACTGGTCTATCGCTCGCTCAAGGATGGCACCGGCCCCAGCCCCACGGCCGCCGATACGGTCAAGGTGCACTACCGCGGCACCTTCCCCGATGGTCGCGAGTTCGACAGCTCCTACAAGCGCAATGAGGCCATCGAATTCCCCCTGACCGGCGTCATCAAGTGCTGGACCGAAGGCGTGCAGAAAATGAAGGTCGGAGGCAAGTCCAAGCTGACCTGCCCGCCATCGATCGCCTATGGTGAACGCGGCGCCGGCAGCGCGGTGCCACCGAACGCGACGCTGGTGTTTGAAGTCGAACTGCTGGGCATCAAGGGCAAGTAAGCCGGCCGGATTCGGCACGGCGGCACGCCCGGCATGGACTTCGCCCTCGTCCTGATCCTGGGCCTGATCGCCGGCACGGTCGGCGGCATCGTGGGCTTTGGCACGTCGATCATGCTCATGCCCGCGCTGGTGCTGGTGTTCGGCCCGCGCGAGGCGGTGCCCATCATGGCGATTGCGTCCATCATGGCCAATGCGTCGCGCGTGGCCGCCTGGTGGCGCGAGGTGGACTGGCGCGTCACGGCGGCCTACAGCACCACCGGCATCCCGGCGGCGGCGCTGGGCGCCAGAACCCTGTTGACCCTGTCGCCAGGCATGGTGGAGATGGCGCTGGGGATTTTCTTCATCGGCATGATCCCGGTGCGCCGCTGGATGGCGCGCCAGCACTGGACGCTCACTCTCTGGCACATGGCGGGCGTGGGCGCGGTCATCGGCTATATCACCGGCATCGTGGTCAGCACCGGGCCGATCAACGCGCCCTTCTTCCTGGCCTACGGTCTGGTCAAGGGCGCCTATCTGGGCACGGAGGCCATGGGCTCACTGGCGGTGTACGTGGCCAAGGCCCTGACCTTCCGCACTTTCGGCGCGCTGCCGCTGGAGATCATCACGAAGGGCCTGATCATCGGCTCCTCCCTGGTGGGCGGCGCCTTCATCGCCAGGCGGCTGGTGATCCGGCTCGATGGCGATCGCTTCAAGCTGATGATGGATGGGTTGCTGCTGGTCGCGGGCCTGACGATGCTCGGGGTCGCCATCCGCGCCTGAGGGGCAGTTGCCCCGCCGGCCAAAGCGCGGGTCCCTTCACAGCCGGATGCGAAAGGCCTTGCCGATCAGCTTCAGCGATTCAGGGCTGTCCCACTCGCGGGCGCCCACGATCTTGTCGACCACGCGGCCCTGCGCATCGACCAGCACGGTCAGGGGCAGGCGGTCGGCGCCGAGCATGTTTTCCAGCACCAGCCGCTGGTCGATGAAGTGCCCGAACGACGTGCCAGTCCGCTGCACAAAGACCAGGGCCGCTTCCGGATGGTCGTCGGTGGAAATGCCGATCAACGTGAACTGGCTCGCACCCTTGAGCCGCGACAGTCGTTCCAGCGATCCCATTTCCGCGCGGCAGGGGCCACACCAGCTGGCCCAGACGTTGATGATCAGCGGTTTGCCCCGGAAGTCGGACAGCTTGCGGTAGGGCACCGTCAGCCCGGTCATCGTGGCATCCGGCAACACGGCGCCGACCGCCACCTCGCCCGGCGTCTTCGCGAAGGCCATGGGCGCCGTGCCCGCCACGCCCAACAGGCACAAGCCAGACAGAAAAAGGGCTCTTTTCGAGGCGAGCGGCCTGAACGCGCCGCTAACGGCTATTTCGACCGATGACGGCCTGCCTATTCCGTTGTTTGTTGTTCTTCCCGGCATCGGATGGTCGCAAACCGCTCTCTTTATCGAATCACTTAGGCGCCAGCGACTGGGCCAGGCTGTGCA
>Ga0075163_10007671_pt1 | contig 14255 bp, 13 predicted proteins | sample JI1023141ADNA_FD_71478 | JGI IMG/M metagenome (GOLD analysis project Ga0075163, IMG submission 71478) | Wastewater effluent complex algal communities from Wisconsin, to seasonally profile nutrient transformation and Carbon sequestration -... | ecosystem: Engineered > WWTP > Effluent > Algae...
TTTAATTCCTGTCCAGCTTTATATTCGTCAGTGTCCGATTGTCCTTTTATTTTAATGTTTATTGACATTGTCTGGTCAGTCTTTTAAAATGGCATATAACGAGTGGCGACTACCAGCAGTTGGCGACTTCTGGCTCTACTCTTCAAATATATCACTGATCTTTCTTCTATCACAAATCTTCCAGAAAGCACTGAACTGCCAATTGATGGTAGGTGCTGTTATGCCCAGTGCCGATCAAATTATTATGCCTGAACCTTCTTTGTCTTTTTTGAACTACGACTAGTTGATTTAGAAGACTTGTGTGATTTCGAAACATTGCGGCCGGCGAAATATTCACTAAGTGCCTTTTGTTCTGAAGCTGTTAATGGTTCCTGACCTCCAATGAAGTCTACATCTAATTCGTTCTTGCGTGATTTCATTTTATTGATTTGGAAAGTACTTATTGATTAATTGTAAAGCAGCCTTCGTTTCCAGCACCATCAAACGACCTCCAAAATGTTTTGCCCCAAGTGATTGCTTGTAATGATCTATCAGTTTTGTTTTGGAGATGAATGCCAGATTGCCTTCGTGACCTCGTTGAAAAGAGAGTTTGCAAGCAAATGCAACTAGATTACCCGGAACACCGGAATACACCTTTGTTTTTCCTTTGTTAAAAGGGGCACTTTCAACAAGATGCATAAAAACATGATCGGCCTTAACTTCCAGACTAATCAAGCCCTGGACAATGCTCGAATTATGCATAATAGTCAATTTGTAAACATCGCGTGCCGGTTGCAAATATTCTTCTGACCAATTGAATAGCCAACCCGATTTTTTGGTTATTGATGATTCAAGGTCTTGAAATGTGAGAATGGAAATTTCGGTCGCAAAACTGTCTCCACTAATAACATTTTCGATGCTATTCGTTAGTTTATCTACGATGAAGTCTAAACCTATTTCTTGTTGCTTTCTCACTCAGCCAAAATACGAAGAAAATGTTGAATTTAGAACTGAATTCTGTCGAAGGACAAGCCTCGCGGGCATTGGGCATAACGGTTCGGGGCTTTGCGAGGGAGCGGATTTTTAGCACTACCTTTGATACGAAGCACGAATGTTCAAATTTACGAAAAAGTTTGATACGAAGCACTTAACCCGCTCTCTTGCAAAACCCTTGTTAGTGGCTGTGGCTATTGGTTGTCCGTTGTTTACTGGGTTGCGTGTCGGCTAAAAAAAATAAAAAAAAGTGGGAGAAGGGGAATTTTTATTGGTTGAAAAGGTAAGCTCTTTACGCATTTTTTGTTGGCTTTGTGCGGTTGCCAAAATGCGTAATGTGCTTACCTTTGTGTTAGCCTAATTAGTACTGATACTCATTTCCGTTCAATAGTACCCTTGTGTATTTGCAAAAAACAGAAAAGGATAGAAAGGAGATGATTCTGATGTTTTAAAAATCAATCTCTATTTCATTGGTTACAATTTTAATAGTTAGTGTCATAATTGTTTATCGTCGTACTTCACAAAGAAGTATAAATAAATAACCCTTGCATAACGCATCATTACCGGTTGGCACAAAATCAATATGAAAATATTAACTCCCAAATACCAAAAAAGGCTGTTGTCAGAAAAGTGAATTCCAAATATCAAAGCGTACCAAATAAGGTTAAATACCGTTAGTACGATTGATAATCCGTAGCTTACATACCCCGTTCCATAATAAAAGCCGGGTTCGGGTTCCATTCTTTGTCCGCAATGCGAACACCGCTCGGGCATTTTCATCATAGTCCTCAACGGGAAAATTGTTTTTTGGCTGTACATATTGCCCTTTCTGCATTTGGGACATTTTTCAGCTAAAATGTTCTTTAAGAGAGTTGGTTTGTTTTTCATTATTCTGATGTTTAAAAAATTGAATTTTGATTGTTTATTGTAATGCTCTCAACTTTCCGTAACTCTCCTTATTCTCAATAATTTGTTCTAATTATCCAAGCCAATCTTCTGTGTCCTCCGTATTGATTGGGATTTGGTCAAGAATAGCCGTAGCTTCTTCGTCCGTGTAAATTCCGTAGCCGTTTACAAATACGCCTTTTGAACCGTCTTTTCGGTTACTTATTGCGTATAATATGGCTTCGTCCGATACGTCGTTCTGACTTGCAAAACGATAAACCCTGTCAACAATCAAGTCCTCTATTTTTACTTTGCCGCCGTCTTTGTCGTGCATATCCTTTACTTCAAGTAAATTAAAGTCCTCTGTGTAACCTCTGCCTTTCAGCACTTCCAATACTTCGGTTAATGTTTTTTCTGTGTGTATCATCGCCTAATTTTTAGTGCTACAAAAATTATTGTTCTCCGCTTAATCTCTATTTCACTGCTTTGAAATTTTGATAATTAGTTTCATTCTCAAAGTAAGCTACCTCGCCGTTATCTCCGATAAGAACGATATAAGCGGTCGCCTTATCCACTTTATCCAATGTATGAGGGTCTATTGCATAGCGTACAGTACCGTCTGTTGGTATTCTTTCCTGACACATTTTACAACAACCGTAATACATTTTCCCCTCAAACGGTACTTCCAACTGCTGTTTGCCCATATAAGCATCATTAACCATACAAACCAAATTACTCGGTACGTGGTCGCCCTTTGTAGGCGTGTTGTTTTTTACCACTGACGAAGTTTGGTTATCAGAATTTGTTTCGTTATTTTTTTGATTACAACCAATGAAAAGTACCGTGGCAATAGCCACGATACTTACTAATTTTAATTTCATTTTCATATCTCAATTATTTTTTATCATTATCAGAATTATGGGGCTTGTTAGGAACTTCCGTACCCTCTTGTACTTCTTCCGAGCCCATTTTTAAAATTTTATCTCCGTTATTCAGGTCGCCAAATACTTCGATCTGCTCGGGCATTACACGACCTTTGCTTATAGGAACATTTTGGGTTTTGCCGTCCTCTACACGGATTACATACACACCCATTCCACTTTCCACAACGGCAGATTTTGGAACGAAAAACGTAGGCTCTGAATTTTGCAACGGAATGACAGCCTCCGCAATCATATACGGTTTTAACGCATTGTTTTTGTTGATAAAATCGGCTTCGATTTTCTCCGAACGTAGCTTTAAATCAAGGCTTCCCGATTTTCTGCTGACCTTTGCAACGTATTTCTCCTGCGGTTGTGAACGAACGTGAAAACGTATCGTATCGCCTAATTTGATATAAGGCGTATTGGCTTCGGGAACTGATAAGTTTAATCTCAACTTGCTGTTGTTCTCCACAACCAACAAAGGCTCTTTGTTCATTGGCGTAACAAATGCACCCAAATCAACATTTCTGCTTGTTATTGTTCCGCTAAATGGTGCTTTGATAACCAAGTAATTATTAACGTCCCTGATTTCGTTGTATGCAGATTTAGCGGCGTTCAACTGTGCCTCGTCTGATAGCATTCGGGCTTTGATTTGGTCTAAAGCGTCTTTGGCAATAGCTCCCTGTGTTTCGTTCGCTTTCATTGTTCTGTCGTAGGTCGCTTTTGTGGAAAGATAGATTGCTTTTTGAGCTTCCAACTTTGCTTTGGCACTCGCTACCTGCGATTGTATTTCGGGAGCTTCAAGCACTACCAATACTTGCCCCGCCGAAACTCTGTCGCCTATATCCACACGAATACTTTTTACATAGCTGTTTACTTTTGCAAACAGTTCGGTCTGTTGGTCGGGTTTTAATTCCCCTGCCAATTTCAACATTACCAAAGGGTTTGTTTTAGAAATCTCAACGGTTTCCATTGGGTTCATCATTCCCATTCCCATACCCATTGCAGGCATACCGCCCTCTTTTTTGGGTTCTTCTTTTTTCTCGTTGTTGCAGGCTACCAAAGACAGAGCCATTGCAAATATGATGATTGACTTATAGTTCATTGTTTTGATTGTTAGAGTTAATGAAATGTGTACTGTTTTCGTCTTCAGGGTCTAATGACGGCGATACGATTGTCGCTTTGCCTTGTACCCAAGCAAATACCAATGGTAGCAATACCAATACTGAGAAAGTCGAAGCTATCAGACCTCCGATTACAGCTCTACCCAACGGAGAAACTTGGTCGCCTCCCTCGCCAAATCCGATAGCGATTGGCAACATACCTGCGGTCATTGCCAACGTAGTCATAATGATAGGACGAATACGCAAATTGGCTGCTCCCAATGCCGCTTTTACGGCGTTGCCGTCTTTCAGTCGAAGCGTTTCCGCATTACTGATTAAGAGTACCGCATTGGCAATGGAAACCCCGACAGCCATAATCACACCCATATAGGATTGCAGGTTTAAGGTCGAGCCTGTAAGGTTAAGCAATATCAATGAACCTAAAACCACAAATGGAACGGTCGTCAAAATCACAAACGAAACCCTGAACGATTGGAAGTTAGCCGCCAACATAAGGAAGATAACCACAACGGCAATCAATAATCCACTTGCAAGGTTATTCATTGTATCGTCCAATACAGGGGTCATACCTGCTACCTGAATATTTACACCTTTGGGCAATTCGCCCAAAGAAGCGATTGCCTCCTCAATGTCTTTCTGTGCCTTGCCTAAATCCGATTTGTGTACATTGGCTGTAACGGTTGTATAGCCCATTGTACCCAAGTTGTAACTTTCTCCCAAAGTTTTCGTTGGGGTAATCGTAGCAACGTCGCCCAAAACAGGTCTGTCCGAATTTTTAGAAAGCGGAATATTCGCTAATTCGTCTTGGCTGTTCAGTATGTTTTGTGGCATTTGTACCTGCACATCATAAGCAATGCCCATCATACCACCAACCCACATATTTTTATTGGTATATCTCGATGAAGCCAAACTCGGCGTTAGCGACCTTGCAATATCCTGTGCATCAATTCCTAATTGAGCGGCTCTCACACGGTCAATATTGATTTCAAAAGCCGGGTAGTTCATTGACTGCGGTATTTGTTGGTCACGCATATAATCTAACTCTTTCAGCTTTGCCAACAATTTGTTTGCGGTCATCGCATTCATTTTCTTCATCATTCCCGAAATGCGGATTTCAACAGGCGTATTCGCTCCCTGACTTAAAATCTTTTCGGTAAGCTCAATCGGCTCAAAAGACAATTTCAGTTCAGGCATTTTCTCTTTGATGTGCTGTCTGATTTTTTCTTTCAGTTCATCAGAATTACTTGCTGACTTTTTCAATGCTACCTGCATCAACGCTTCGTGAGGCCCGGCATTGTACAAGAAGATAGAACTAACAGGGAAAGTTGAGGGGTGCTGTCCTACATAAACCGATGAAATGGCAATATTGTCTTTGCCTAAAAGTTCTTCCAATTCTTTCAAAAAGACTTTTACTTTTTCTTCTGTTTTTTCAATCCGTGTTCCCTCCGGTGCAGTAATCCTTACTTGGAATTGGCTCGAATTTACCGTAGGTAAAACGTCTTTTCCCGTGAACATATAAAGAAGACCAACCGCTAAAAGTGCAACAATAAAACTTCCCGTAACAATGACTTTTTTACGATGCATTGAATTTTGGAGCATTGTACCCACTCGGTTTTTAAAACGGTCAAAACGGGTTTCTTTCTGCTCTTTCTGATGATGTTCGTTTTTCATTATCCAATTTGCCATTACAGGAACAAACGTCTGCGACAAAATGAACGAAACAATCATTGAGAAACCGATTGCCAATGCCAATGGCATAAACAATGAACCGGGAATACCTGTCATCATAAAGGCAGGTGCAAATACGGCAAGTACACAAAGCAAAATCAGCAATTTCGGAAAGGCGATTTCCTTACAGGCATCTAAAATCGCCTGTGCTTTGGTCTTCTTCATTGCGAAGTGCTGGTGTATGTTCTCAATGGTTACGGTACTTTCATCGACTAAAATACCGATTGCCAATGCCAATCCCGATAGGGTCATAATGTTAATGGTCTGTCCGAATAATTTTAGGAACAATACCCCCGATATAACCGAGATAGGAATAGTCAAAATAACAATCAATGCGGCTCTGCGGTCACGCAAGAAAAGCACAACCATTAAACCCGTAAGCAACGCTCCCAAAATCCCCTCAACCATTAAACTTTTTACGGAATTGATAACGTAAACAGATTGGTCAAATTCATAGGAAACTGTTACGTCTTCAGGCAGGTTTCGCTGAATGTTCGGAATGGTCTTTTTAAGGTTCTGTACCACATTATAAGTAGAGGCTTTTCCCGATTTTGCCACGTTCATATATACCGAACGCTTACCGTCAATCAGTGCGTAACCTGTGGCAATATCCGCACCGTCCTTAACCGTAGCCACGTCACGGATATAGACATTGTCCACCTGACCTTTGAAAATCGGAATGTCGCCAAATTCTTCAACCGTTTTAAGAGTATTGTTGGTTGGTGTCAAATAGTTAGTCCCGTCAATATACACGTTTCCTGCCGCAGATGTTACGTTTTGACGGCTGATAGCCTCCACAATCTGCTCGGGCGATAATTGGTGTGCCCGTAACTTGTTTGGGTCAATGTTTATCTCAATGGTTCTCGGACTTCCCCCAAATGGCGGTGCGGTCGTCAAGCCGGGAATAGCAATCAAAAACGGACGAGCCGTAAAGTTGGCGATGTCCTGTAATTGGTTGTTCGTTTTAGTCGGACTACGGAAAACCAACTGCCCGACAGGTTGCGAAGAAGCATCGAAACGCATAATGAACGGTGGCGGCGCACCGGGTGGCAGGAATACCTGCGAACGATTGGACAACGCGTTTAATTGGGCAATAGCTTCGCCCATATCCGTACCCTCGTAAAAGTTTACTTTCATTAAGGTAAGACCTTGTGTATTCTTACTTTCTATACTTTTGATACCGTTGGTAAACAGCATCATATTCACGTACATTTTTGTAAAATACCCCTCCATTTGCTGTGGTGTATATCCATTGAAAGTATGGGCTACATACACTACGGGCAAATTCATTTCAGGCAGAATATCTACCTGTACATCTTTGACTGAACGCACACCGAAAAACACCAATCCAAGTACAAGTACCATTATTGATATTGGCTTTCGGAGTGCAAATTTTATCATATTATTCATATATAAATCTGTTTATTATTGTTGGGTAAAAACTCCTAAATCGCCTCTTGCCGAAGCCAATAAAAGCAAAGCCTGCCATACGTTGTTTTGGGCAATTTCGTAATCAATCTCTGCTCTGTTCAGACTGTACAATGCTTGTGTATAATCTACCAAAGTAGTCAAGCCGTTTTCGTACAAAGCCGTATGCTGTTTATAAGCCATTTGTGCCGCAGACAACTGTACTTTGGTTTCCTCAAAGTTTTCTTTGGCATTGTTCAACTGCGAATAAGCCATTTGGGTCTGTGCGTTGAGTTCTTTTTTGAACAAGTCGAAATCCTGCTGTAAGGATTGGGTAAGAAATCGTTGCTCTTTGACCTTTGTTTCTGAACGGAACAGATTGGTAATATTCCACGTAAGGGAAAGCCCCAAAAGGTAATTGCTTCGGTCTATCCCGACACCTTTCAGATAATTGGAAGAATAAGCGGAGTTGTCCTGTGCATAGTTTGCCTCAAAGCCCGAACCACGACCTTGCAATACTCCAAAAGCCGATAAAGTCGGTCTTTTGTTAGACTTTAGGATTTCTTCGGATTGCAGGCTTTCCTCAATCTTACTTTGCTGTAACTGCAACAAAGGGTGCTTATCCACTTCATTGTTTAGATTTGCTAAACTCTGTAACGGAATAGTGGTGCTGTATAAGCTGTCTAATTGATAGGTCTTAAAGTCTTCGCCTAACAGAACTGCTAACTGTTTGGAAAATTCAAGCTCTTTATCGTAGGATTTGATTTGTAAAGATTTGGCGTTTGATACTTCGGCTTTGGCTAATTGGGCATCCACTTCGGGAATTAAACCACTCTTTGCTCGTGTATCTGTCATTTCAAAAAATACCTCCGCACGTTCAAAGTTTTTTTCCTGTACATACTTAATTCGTTGGCTTGCCAACAAATTCAGGTAAGCTGCACTTACTTTGATTTGGTGCTGAAATATCTCTTGTTCCAAATCGGCTTTGGTAGTCTGTTCCTTTTTACCGCCTAACTCAACTTGGTTTTTAATTCTTCCGAAAGTAAACAAGTTCCAATTAACATTGGCAAAATAGAGTGAGCCAAATGCGGCATTCCAATTTTGCTCTGCCAACGGCATAGAGGTCGAAGCCGAAGCCATTCCGCCATAAGCATACATCGGACCGTGTAGCATATTTACCGTTCCGTAACTCTGCTGTGCGGCAAGGGTTACATCCGGGAGATAGTGTTGTTTTTGGAACGTGGTATTTAGTTTCGTTGCCGAAACAATGGATTGTTTCGACTTTATTTTATCGTATTGTTCTACCGAACGAGATAACGCATCTTCTAATTTTAGCGTTTGGGCAAAGCTATTAAAACTCATTGCCCATACTAAACTTATAGATGCAATGAATTTTAATTTCATTGTATATAAAATTTAGAAATTAGACATAAAGAATTTGAGTAGTACCAAAAGAACATTGGACTACTTCGGTCAATTCAATACGCTAAAATCAAATTCTATAAACGCAGTTGAGAATATAAAGGGGATTGCCCCGAATGGGGACTTTTGAAGTAAGATAAGAGGTAGATTGTTTGGTGTCGTCAGCAAAGATTGAAATCTCGAATAAAGCACTTAATGTTTCATTAGGAATAGCATCGCCCCAAAACTTTACGGAAAAATCCAATTGGGATTTGGTTATTACAGTGTCATCAACCTTTACAATTTTTGCTTCGTGGTCGCAACAACCTTTCTTTTTCTTGGTAAGGTCTTTTTCTTTGCTCGAACAAATCGGACAAGGTTCGTCAGAGTTTTGATTTTCGCTATTCGTCAAGCTGTAAAGTTTTACAGCCATAGCCTTACAGGTATGCTGATATTGGGTAAATCCCGAAGACAATACCAAATAGAACAGTGAAAAGAATATGACGAACAGTTTTCTCATATAGATAAAAGCAAAGTTAATAGATGTTTTTCATACAGACTTATAAAATTTTGGTAAAAAGTTGTAAAATTTTGAAATATATTGGGTGTATTAATGCTGTCTAAAAAACCTTAAATGAATAAAGATGGCAACCATTGATTGCTGTCTATGTTCTTTAAATGCTACTCTTTCTGATTTAGAAATGGATAATTTGGGATAGTGGTTGAGTTTTGGTTGGTTTGGCTCTTTTGGTTTTGCGAAGCGTTGGCTTTGTGTGTCGGGGCAAAACCAAATGTGCCAAATGTGGGTTGGGAATTTTTTTTTCTGTGTCCGGGCTGTTGTTGTTTGGTCAGGTGTCGAAGACTCGGTTCGAGCGTTCTGCCATTGCCACTAACGGTTTGCAGCTACAAGAAGTTGGCGATTTTCACCACAAAATTTCATACGAAGAACGAATGTTTGATTGACCACAAAACTGTCATACGAAGCACTGAACCGCCAATTTCTTGTAGGTGCTGTTACCTGCTGGCCTTCTGTCCACCGTGTCGTTGTAAGCCTTGTTAATATTGAGTTTTCATGTCATTGTCTTCTGTGATTGTTGGGCTATGTGTCGGTGTATTTTTATTTTTTGAAGCGTTGGGAAATTTTTTTAAAACAATTTTCTCTGCGTTGGCAAAGCAAGCTCTTTTGCAATTTTTGGTCTGTGCGTTAGCTTGTGCGAATTGCAAATGTGCTTGCTTTTAGCGTGGACATTATTAGTCTATTTTTTCTTGTTTTTTTGGAAAGTTGAACAATAAACTGGTCAATATAGGAACAAAGAAAATTGCAACTGTCAAAACTGAAATTCCAATGTCAGCAGTGTGGCTTGTTAAAAATTTACTAACAGCACTTTCTGAGTAAAAATGTTCGTATAATGAAAGTGTTAATTTAATACCAAGTATTGCAATTACGATAAAAGCGGCTGTTTCAAGAAATGGATATTTACCCATAAGTTTCACAAACCATTGTGCGATAAATCGCATTGCTAAAATTCCAATAAATACGCCAACACAAACTAGAATTATATTTGGAGTAAAAGCAACTGCTGCAAAAACATTATCAATAGAAAATGCCATATCCATTAGTTCTACAAGGCACACGGTAGCCCAAAAATTACCAAGTGAACCAACGGTAACACGATAAAGCCAATTACTCTTTTTATCAAGTATATCATCTTCGGTTGTTTCGGTCTGTTTTCCTTTCCAAAAGTCATATACAAGATATAATAAATATAAGCCGCCTAATGGTTTAAGCCACCAAATTTGAATTAGAAAAGCTGCAAAAATCATTGCTAAACCTCTAAATATATAAGCACCCCAAATACCATATTTTAAAGCTTTATCTCTTTGTTTTTCAGGTAAGTCCATTACCATTGTTGCTAGAACAGCAGCATTATCAACTGAAAGCAAACTTTCGATGATAATTAAGTTCCCTATTATTGCTAATGAAGCTCCAGGGTTGTTTACGATTTGGTCAATTAATTCTTGCATATTTATTTATTTGATTAGAATGAACTCTTTTAAACAAGACTCTAACTGAAACAGGTTTTGTTTATACAGCTCAATTTTGTGATACTCATTTGCGTAAGACATTGTTATTAACTCACTCCAAATCTCAAATTTCTCATTCTTTATCAAGAAAGTTATAAGCTTATTGAAATTCTCATTATTTTGACTTAGGATGTATTTGGTAGTTCTTGTGGTAATTCGATAATCATCAGAAGTTATTACTTCAAAAAGTTTTGTGATTTCATTAATAAATTGGTAATTTAGATAGTTCTCAAATGATGGACACACATCAGAGTTACTTAGCTTGGCAAAATACAGGAAAAAGCTATTCGTTTCAATACCACTGCTGTCTAGCAAATTCTCTACCACCCTTTGGTGAGTGCCTGTAATAGAAATGTCATCGATGAAAATACATAAATCATCCTTTGCAGGTAAGGTAATAAGTTTGTATGTATCGTTTTTAATAAGATTAAACCGTTCTTCTGCTGTTAGTGCCCCGTAATCTTCTGTATATGTTTGACAGCGTTCAATTTTACCAAACTCTATCTGGATAGTTTCAATTCTTTTTGCTGCCAAGAATTGCTTGAAGGATTTGTAAAATGTATGTGTCAAATAATAACTCGAGGTTGGTATTTGCATATAGGGACTGCTATACACAATTATTTTTCTATGGTCACATACGAGTTTATCAAAATGAAAAGCTTTAAAGTATTCAAATAAATCTACTCCAAATTTTTTCGCTAAACTATAAGAGCCAAACTTGAATTTGCTGTACTCTTCGGAAGAAAAAGGAATTGCATTGATGTCATTAATTACATGAAGTGAATTACGATGGTTTTTTAATACGTTATTATCAAGTAAATGGAACGCAGTTAAACTTGATTGAATTGCACCATTATAATCAGATTCCAAATTGTCGCCTATGTGTAAAATATTCGTTTGGTCGACTATTGATTTACATTCAATTGCCTTGATAGTAAGATAGTCAAATATTTTTGAACTGGGTTTGCCAAAGCCAAATTCATCAGAAAAGATTGTAAATGAAAAGCGATGCAATAAATTACAATTTTCAAGATATTTTACTATTACGGACCCAGAAATAAATGCTGTGTTGCTCGTAATTGAACAAGTTTTGCCTTTTTGATTTATTAGGTCAATAATATCATAAAAAGATGGTTCTATAAAAGGGGGATATGCAAGAAAGAGAATATTTATCTGATTATGTAACTCAATTAAATTAAAATTTGAACTTGGTCTTATGTCATTAAGTACTGATTTTAAAAGGTCTAACGATGGAATAGCAGAATTGCCTGCTTGTTGATATTCATTGTATTTTTTGCCAATTTTTGAAAAAGCTGAATCAATCTCGTATTTTGAGAATTGATTATTAAATAATGTTCCAATTAGTTCAGCTCGTTTCTCTTTAAATTGAGGATTTGGACGGACTATTGTATTCCAAAAATCAAAAGATACATGTTGAATATTTTGATTATCTACTAAAGAAATTATATCGTTCCAACTACCTGAATTACTTAACATGGGCATCATTTTTAATAAATAATTCAATTCTTCTGTTCTTTTTTCTATTCTCGCTAGTTGTGTTTGGATACATGGGTTTACTGCCGCCCAAGCCTTTTGTTTTTATAATATTCTTAACTCCATTTTAGGTTAAAAACGAACTTATTGCATCTGCTCTTTTCAGTGATAATTGCTGATTGTATTCCTTTTTCCCAACATCATCGGTATAGCCATTTATTTCAATTGTGGCAGTATTATTTTGTTTTATTTGATCCACTATTAAGAGCAAGTGTTTTTCAAAAGATGATTTTACAGTGTAAGAATCGAAATCAAAAAAAACATCATTAATTACAAGTGTCGGCAAACTTGGATTTTTAAGCATATAAATATTAGTTTCATACTCAGAATTTAATGCTGCAACCTGAAGCCCATGCAATTCATATCCTGGACGATAATTGGTTTCTCTCACACCTCCATCACCAGCAATGCCTCCTTGAGTTGGTTTAAATCCTAATTTAGTCGTTGATGCTAAATATGCAACCCCGTCATTATATTCTTTATAGCCCCAATCATCATTTAAGGTATTGGCATCGGCTACTTCATAGGGACCATTCCAATTGCTCCAATTATCTTTATCTGTTCGCTTAAAAGCATAAACATCTAAATCAGTTTTATCTTTTAAATAACCGTTAGAACTTACATAAAGAGTTAAACCATCCTCTGAAAGCCATGGCGTTCTCTCTGCATAGGGTGTATTAATCTTTGAGCCTAAATTAATGGGATTTCCCCAATAGTCTCCGTCTTTAATGCAAACATAAACATCTGTATTACCCCAAAAGCTTTCATTCCATTTCCAACCTTTCTTGTGGTATTCACCAATATTACCATTGCGGTCAGAGACAAATAAGATATATGATTGATCCTCTGCCATAAAACCATCTGCCTCAGTAAAAATTGAATTGATAGGTTCTGGCAGATGATTAATTTGGTATCCACCGTTTCCATTTTTTACTAGGAAAATATCAGTGGTTTGAACACCTGCATCCTTGTTTTCTTTAACTCCATACTTTTCAGGGTAATTTGCGGTGACCAATAAATCACTGTTTTTAAAACCCTGTGAAACCACCTCATGTCCAGTGGTATTTATTTCTTTCATTGGTCTTGCATCCATCCAAACACCTTCTTTTAAATCGTTGTAAAAAATATCTTCGCCTCCTGCAGATTTCTCTTTTGTAAAATCCAGCTTAAAATCAAAAAAACCAGTTCTATCCATAGCAGAAAAATACAATTTAGAACCATCAGCATTTAATACTGGTAGGTATTCGTTAGCTAAAGTATTAATAGCCTGACCTAGTTTTATTCGTTCCCTTTTAAATCCTGATTCCAGCAGTTCAATCTTCGGGAAGTCTCCGGAGATAGAAATTGTTGAATCAGCATCTTTTACAACATCCTCAGTTTTATTTGTCTTTGTTGATGTTTCATTACAACTGCATAAGAACCAAAAGAATAACAAAACTATTCTATAATAAGCAAAATATAGTTTCCTATTACTCATCTCATGAAAGTATAGTTTGTATAAAGTTTAAAATAGCAAAAGCGATAATTGCAATTCCAATTATTTTACAAGAGATATGTACAAAAAATTGTGGTGAGTTCTTCTGATATTTACGCTTACTGTATATCAAGCGTGGTAATACCATCCAAATAAAAAGACCAATTACAATTTTTACTACTGCACCTACCATTGGAAAAATTAATTGTTTTTGTTTCTGTACAATTCATTCACCTTAGCCTGAATTATAGCATACTCTTCCCCTAAAGCTTGTTTTCTTTCCAAACCATTTCCAAAATCACCTCGTAATACTTGATTTACCTTTTCATCAATACTTCCTCCCGGAGTTATGGCTGTCGAAGCTGAATTACTTGTAGCAGATTGATTTTTACTTGGTGTAGAATTCGAGTTTTCTACACTGTTAGATTTAGTTACATTATTTGAAGAAGCTGAGACGTCACTTTCTGGAGAGCTTGATACAGAGTTATCGGAGCTGGTATCAGTTGAGGGGCTAACTGAATTAACTTGACCTTGATTATTTGCAGTATTATCAGGTGATGCAGTCTCCTCAATCTGTGCAGGTGAGGCAGAAACCGTGTTATCACCATTCATGTTAGATGCTTTCTCTGGGGTTGTTGTACCTTTATTTATAAACCAAAATAGGCCACCACCAACTAATAATACTGCTAACAAAATGAAAAA
>Ga0075163_10007672_pt1 | contig 14254 bp, 13 predicted proteins | sample JI1023141ADNA_FD_71478 | JGI IMG/M metagenome (GOLD analysis project Ga0075163, IMG submission 71478) | Wastewater effluent complex algal communities from Wisconsin, to seasonally profile nutrient transformation and Carbon sequestration -... | ecosystem: Engineered > WWTP > Effluent > Algae...
TGACCCCATTTTTTATGAAGTAGTTGATCAACAAAATCCTGCTCGCTTAACCCGTGCTTTGGAAGTTTGTATAAGCACTGGCAAACCTTATTCGGAACAACGAAAAGGAATAGCAAAGCAAAGAGATTTTGAAACAATCAAAATTTTATTGAATGACGATAGAGCAACTTTGTATGACCGAATTAATAAACGCGTTGATATTATGATGCAACAAGGCTTATTAAACGAAGCCAAAGAAGTGTATCCTGCAAGAGCAAACAAAGCATTAAGTACAGTTGGCTACAAAGAACTATTTGATTACTTTGATGAAAAATATGATTTAGCACGTGCGATTGAACTGATTAAACAAAACAGCAGGCGTTATGCAAAGCGACAATTAACTTGGTTTAATAATGATGGTGAATATACAAGCTATGCTCCTACTCAGTTAGACGAGATACTAAATCACATACAAAAGCAATTAACCTAGCTAAGTTGACAAGATTCGTTAATTCATCTAAAAAGTGGATGAATTTGCTTAAATAAGGATTAAATTTGTACAAAAATTACCTACATGCTTAACAAAAATAATTATCAGGAAGAAACCGATGTGTTAGTTGAAGAAAAACTTACTTCAGGTTATGCCCTTTTACTTTATAATGATGATGTAAACACTTTTGATCATGTGATTGAATCATTAGTAGATGTGTGTAAACACCAATTATTACAAGCTGAGCAATGCGCTACCCTCGTTCATTATACTGGTAAATGCGTTGTTAAAAACGGAGAATACGAAGCGCTTGAACCTTTATGCACTGCATTATTAGACAGAGGTCTATCTGCAAAAATCGAAAATTAATTTTATGACAAAGAACTGGATAATTGGTTTAGCTACTTTAGTATTGGTTGCCTGTGTGCAAAAAGTACCTATTACCAATCGTAAACAAGTAAGCTTAATTCCCGAATCAGAATTAATGGGAATGAGTTTTACTGAGTATGATAAATTTTTAAAAGCAAATAAAGTTTTACCTGCTACTGATCAAAATGCTTTATTAGTTCAAAAAGTTGGGAAACGTATACAAGCAGCTGTTGAAGCCTTTATGAAAGATAAAGGTTTAAGCAAACGCATCGAAGGTTATAAATGGGAATTTAATACAGTAAACGAACCTACTGTAAATGCTTGGTGTATGCCAGGCGGTAAAGTTGTAGTTTATACTGGACTTTTACCTGTTACACAAGACGAAGCAAGTTTAGCTGTAGTTATGGGACATGAAATTGCGCATGCCGTTGCTCGTCATGGTAACGAACGTATGAGCCAACAAATGGCAATACAAATGGGTGGAACAGTTTTATCAGTTGCATTGCAAAACAAATCTCAACAAGCTCAAAACATATTTTTACAATCGTATGGTATTGGTTCGCAGTTAGGAGTTTTAAAATACTCGCGCACTCACGAAACAGAAGCTGATAAAATGGGATTAGTATTTGCTGCAATGGCTGGCTACGACCCCAACGCTGCAATAGGTTTTTGGGAACGCATGGCTGCAGCAAGTGGCGGACAAAAACCACCTGAACTTCTAAGCACACATCCAAGCGATGAAAAAAGGATAAATGATTTAAAAGCTTTTATGCCTGAAGCGATGAAGTATTATAAGAAGTCCGAATAATTATTCGGATTTTTTTTTGAATTTACTTTTTATTAGAAAAAATTCTATTACCCTCCACTCTTCTCATGTCCATTCCTAAATCAAACATGTCCATTCCTAAAAAATGAAAGGCACTGAAGTCATAAACTACCTATTTTCAAAGAAAAAAAAATGTCGAGATATATCAAGTTAATTTTAATTGCTTTTTGCACACTTACTTTCATTTCTGTAAAAGCACAAGAAGATCAAGCGGAAGTTATTGCTAAATGGGAAGATGGAGAATATACGTATTTTGGTGAAGAATACTTTGCTAAAACCAGCCGGAAATGCAAAATCGAAATTATCAAAGATGAAAATTCCCGTGTAACATCTATTAAAATAGATAAGCAAGTATATAAGAAAGACTATCGATACTCAAGCTTTGTGCGTTATTTTAGTAGAGAAGATGACTATGATCCTGAATATTCAAGAGGGCTTTATTTTATGCCAAAAACAATTGTTGAATATAGATTTAAAAAGCCCTATAAAGAAGACCAAATTGACATTAAATGCTGCTATGGAAAAAGCACAAATTCTGACAAAATAAAAGCCATCATTTTAAATCACTTAAAAACTACTTTTAAGTATGAAGTTTTCCCAAGTCTTGAATTCTATAGTCAAATCCGCAAAGTTAAATTAACTCCAATAACGCTTGATGGTGTTCCTTTTGCTCCAGGCGTGCCTTTTACACTTGGGGTTACTACCACTTTTTATAACGGCTATGTTTTAAAAACTTCAAATCTTGATAATACTTCAAAACTTCACAAAATAGATGATTGGTTAATCTTGAAAAAGAAGAATGTAAACATTATTAATGTAAATGGTAAAGGATATTATGTTTCGGATTGCTCGGGAAAAGATGTAAAAGAAATGGTTTTTGAATTGATTCCTGATAAAAAATTTGAGCGTAGGTATTCTGGTGATCGTTATTGGAAAGATGCTGTTATCCCAATAAATTGTTCGGAAGATAATTCACTAACAGCACAAAGAGCTAAGAGATTTAGTCCTTTCGATAAGATAACATTAACTTATACAAATTCGGATGGTGCTATAATTGATAAAACAATTGCACGTGATACGGCACGCGGATACTTAAATTTTACCAATGAAATTGATCAACTGTTTAAAAAATCAGAACCAAAATCTAGATTAATAAGAGTAGTTAAAGATGATAAATATGGTTATGCTGATACTAGCGGAACTGTTATTATTCCTTTAGAATATGAAAATGCTGTATCACCTTATACTGAAATTAAATTTATTGGAGTAAAGAAAAACAATAAGGTTGGGATGGTAAATGAGAAGAATGAAACAGTAATCCCTTTTATTTATGAAAGCTGTTTTAGATTTACCCATGGACTTGCAGCGGTTAAAAAAGATGGCAAGTGGGGCTACATTGATAAAACAGGGAAAATGGTTATTAATGCAATTTATGAAAGTGTTGATTACTTCGAAGGAACTAATGAATCTGGCATTGCTGCAATTGTTAGTTTAAACAATAAGTATGGTTTAATAAACCTGAAAGGAGAAATTGTTGTTCCTATCGAATATGATAAAATTGAAGAAATGAATTCCAGCATCTATTATCGCGTGCAAAAAGGTGGACTATTCGGAATTATAAATGCGAAAGGAACTATTTCTCTTCCTTTAGAATATCCAAAAGTTAGGGATTTTAAAAATGGTTTTGCTAGAGTTGCTAATCAGGAAGATGACTGGAATTTCTTTGGCACTGATGGCAATTTATTGAATACAAGAAATTATAGAGAAGTATATGATTTTAACGAAGTAGGCAAGGCAAATGTTATATTATGGATTAATAACAGAAGCTATGTTGGAACCATAAATAAATACGGGGAGGAAACATGGGTTGATCCTTTACCTACTGGTAATTCATCATCATCTAGCAGCAGTTCATATACAAAAAACACATCATCTACTAAGAGTAAAGAGAGTAAATCATGCTTTATTTTAAACGACCTTACTCAAGCCCAACTAGGAGGCAAAAACTCACTTAAACTAGGCTTTACTGGCTTTAGATTAGCAACTAGTTATATTGCAAGAGGAAAAACAATGGAAGTTGATTGTGATGATGTGTGGGTATATAAACTAGTTGATGAGAACAGCAGCGAGCATGTTAAGAGTAATGATTTGTTTAACACAAAAGGTAAATGCGGACAAACAATTAAATTATCAGATTATTGGTAGGTGTTGGTAGTGGTTTGGAGCCAAGCCAAAAACATTTATAGGCAGTTCGTTGTTTTTTACCAATGTCAATAATTATTTTTTAGCAAAAGTCTTTCAATCAAGTTACAGTCGACACTATTTTTGTTAATTGTAAAAAAATAGTTTGTCTGCCAACTTTGAGTTTTTTCTGCTTGTTTATTTGTAACAATATCCCAAGGTGGATAAACTCTAACTCCACGTTTTCCTTCTTTACCCTTGCTTGTTATTATTCCTTTATCTGCTAAAACAGATGTTGGAAAAATAAATTGCCCAAAGTTTTCGCCACTTTTTGAGCTAATAATTATAAAATCTATATCATCAGAGATATTAAATGGTTCTGTTATTCCTTCTTTATTTCTTTTCCAAATTGCAACAAACTGGCCTATTTTTGTAGGTGTAATTTTAGAAACACGAAATTGAATTGTTTTTCCGGTTAGTTTAAATGAACAAGCTCCATATTCTGAACTCTCCACATTCTGTTTCAAATTTGTAAAATCAAAACCACATGTATCATAAACTAATTCTTTCACAACTTTTAAGTGGTTGTGAATTGAGTTTAGTGTTGTTAAGGTGATTTCTTTAGTCATAACGTTCCGCGGGCTTGCGCTGTGCGGCTACCGAAGCCGAACGGTTTTAAACCCGCAAATGTTTAAACGAAGATAACACTTTCTAAAGCGGTGGCAAAACAAAAAATATGCGCTTTAGCGCAAGCCTTAATTTAGCCATAGCCCTAGCTTAAACCCGCATGGCGCAATTGCCCGTTGTTATGCGGTCGTTTTATAATTTAATATTGGTTTCCAAAATATCCTCTGGCGGTATCATTTGAAAAGGTTTGATTGTCTTTATTGTCTTATTTTTTAAAGGAAAGGTAATTGTCCAAATAGCACTTCCGTCATCTTGTTTGTCAACAGTAAATGACTTTGTGTTTATCCATTGATTATTTAACCATTCAAGTTTGCCACCACCACCACCGCCGTTACCAATATAAAATCCAGTTATTTTTCTTTTGTCTATGTAAAAGGTGGGATTCGGTATGTCGGAAAGTATGGAGTCCAAGATATAGTTGTCAGCCTTTTTACTAAATAGAAATACTTGAATTCTATTTTTAATACCTGTACCAGATAGTCCATAATAGCCTATGATGTAATCTTTGTTTCCGTCATAAGTTAAGTCAATTAATGTATCGAAGTCTGGGGAGCGCATTGGGTCAATATACGTGAATCTATTTAAAATATATTCTTGTTTTCCTTCTAAAGTTGATGTGTCAATTTTGAAATTAATTACGCTGTCTAAGGTTTCTTTACTATTGTCAGATTGATTAATCTGATTATTTTCAGAATTTGCTTTGTCTGTCGAATTGCAACTTACAAAAAGAACTAAAGTTGAAAATATTATTATCAGTTTCATGGTTGTTTAAAATGCTGCATAACTTGTTTATACCCGATATAAACCTTCGGGAAGCCCCCAAAATTGGGTGTATAGCCGAAGGTTTTCATCGTATGGTAAATATAATCATTTCTTATAAAAGTCAAAAGACTTAATATTTCAAAACACTTCTATTCTTTAAGCACCCCAAGTACTTTCCCAATATACTTATCCCAGGTAAAGTCCTTCACAGCATCGTGTGCGTTATTACATAAAGTAGTGTAATCAGAAGAGGATAAAACATCTAAAATTACTTTACTTAAATCATCAGTTTGCTTGCAGTATTTTCCAAAATTAATTTGTTCACCAAAGGTTTCTACAAACTCGGGATATGGAGGAACAATTACCGGAACATAATGGTGCATGGCTTCTATAGAAGCGGAGAAGGATGCCCATTTTTCGTTGGTGTTTACAAATACTTTTGCCCCGTTTAAAATGTTATAATACTTTTTGCGCTGTTCAGTATCACCTTTATCTAAATAACCATGATACTTTACAAATGCATGCTGCTCTCCTACTTCATTTGCACTAATACCTATCACTTGTAAATCAATTTTAGTTCCTGAGGTATTTAATTTTTCAATTGCTTTAATTAAATCGTTTAAACCATCTAAGTATTTTGTTGCACCAATAAACACCACTGAGTTTGTTCTTTTAGAAACATCGGAAATTATTTCATCCGCATTTGAGTTAATTACGTTTCCTAAATAGTGTATGTTTTTATTGCTATACTTTTCTTTCATGTATGCAGCTACCTTAGGAAATAAAACCACAACAGCGTCTGCATTTTCTATACAGCTATTTTCTCTATTCACACTTCTTTGCTCAAAACCATAAGGCTTGCGTGCGGCAAAGTAATTTAATTGATGGTCGTATGTCCAATCGCCAAAAAGCAATACAGGTTTATTAGTAAAGGGTTTAGACGAAAAACTGAAAGTCAAAAAAACATGCAAATCAGCATTTGCATTAGCTGCAACCGCTTTCTTAATTTTACGATTGGTATCCCAATTATTAAGTGCCGAGCGATAATAGGTATAAGCACTTTTTTTGAAAAAAAATTTCACCATCCAACCAAAACAAAAAAAGTGAAGTAGTTTTAAGTTTTTACTTTCTTGTAAATTAATACGAATAACTTTTACACCTTGTTTTTCGAGCGTAGTAGTAAAAAAGTAAGGCACATTTGACCAAGTGCTGATTTTAGTAGCATCACCAACAGTAAAAACAATAACTTCCTTCACCGCTTTCATGCAAGTTCTTTGTTATGTTTAGTGGTTAAATCTTTTACACTTAGTAGCAAACAATAAAAGAAAACAAAAAATAAATTTCCCGCCTCAGTTTGCAACATCGATTCCACAAGGAAATTTACAATAATCAAAATACCAAAGAGCAATGTCCAAATGTTCTTTCGTATAAAACCATAAACAACCAAACCAATTGTTTGCATTAAAAGTAAGATGCCTCCAATTAATCCTAAACCAACTGCCGTTTGCAAAAACTGGTTGTGTGTATTTAAATGCTCTCTAAAAGCACCTGTTAAACCTGCCTTTTGGTAAGCTGCATATAAAATTCCATTAGCGTCGCCTGGAGTATAACCCACAAAAGGCTTTTTCTTAATTAGCTCTATTGCCTCTGTCCACACCAAAACACGCACTGCATTACTTTCTGTTGTTGTTTTATCTATTGCTTGGTTAGAGTTATAAAAACTAAAAGCGTTTTTCAAGCGTTGTATAGGAGAAAAAGTAGTGTTAAACAAAGCTATTCCCGAAACAATCAAAATCAACAACAAAGCAATTGAGATGATAAATTTCTTTGCTCGTATTAATTTATAAAATAAAATTGCCGGTATAATTAATCCCAATGAAAGTAATCCCATTTTAGATGCACTAAACACAATGCCCGAAACAATTAGCATGGCAGCAGCACTTACAAGTATAATAGAAGCTATTCTCGATTTAAGAATTTGTACATCTAAAACCAACAACACTATTAAGGAAAACACCAAATACATAGCAAAATAACTTGGATGCAAAAACAAGGAATAACTATTATAAGTAAGCAGGTCGCCCACCGAGAAATAGTTTAGTAAAGAGTGAATGCTACAGATTAAAACTGCCAACAAGTTAGAGGCCACAAATGTGAAGGCTATTGTATTAAAATCCTTACGCGTAAATGTTGCATTATAAAACAAAAAAGGAAGAAAAAGAAAACTCAATTTTACTTCGATGCTAAATAAAGCCTCCTGTTTATTATACGAAAACAAGTAAGCCGCGGCATGCAATAAAAAATAAGCCAAAGGAAGTAACATCCAAACATTGGTAAAAAATCCTTTCCAGTTTATTTGTTTGTACTGCGTTAACTGATAAATAAACCAAATTGCAATTACTGGTGGAACAATAAACTTATAGGGAATAAGCAATGCTAGCAAACAAACTGCATACAGGTTTATTTTATTTTTAATTCCTTGTTCCACTCTTACACTAACTTTTTATACTCCGAAATCATTTCGGTAACGTTTGTATTCCAATTGTATTTATCAAGCACATGTGCTCTTGATTTTTTTCCAATGCTATTTCTTAATTCAGCATCGTTAACCAATTGCAAAATAGCTTTTGTTGCACCATCCAAGGAATTAACAGCTACCAACATACCGAGTTCAGGAGAAACAATAATATCTTTTGCCCCGCCTGTTTCAGTTGCAACAACAGGTAATTCACAAGCCATTGCTTCTATAATGGAAACACCAAAACTTTCGTATTCGGATAAATTACAAAACACATCCATTTGTTGGTAATAGCTAATTACTTCACTGTGCTGAACTTTCCCAGTAAAAGTAACCTGCTCAACAATGTTTAATTGTTTACACAAATCTTTCAGTTGATTTTCCAGACTGCCACCACCAACAATAAGTAAACGCAATTTTTTATCTGTGCATTTATCTAACACCGCTTTAAAAGCATTAATCAACATCTCTATGCGATAAATGGGCTCTAAGGATTTTATGCAGCCAATTATTATTTCATTTTTATTACTTTGTTTAAGCGGGGCAAATTGTTCGCAGTCAACACCAAAAGGGATAATTTTAACTGGCTTTTCAATTACTTTATTTATGTATTCTTTTATTGTATTAGATGTTGCACAAATTAAATCGGCTTGCTTAAAATTGTTTACCAATAGTTTCTTATTAAAACCACCTTGCTCCGGGAACTTCATCACATCTGTTCCCCAAGCCGAAATAACAAAAGGATGAAAACCAGATAAACGTCCAACTAATCCGTAACTCGTTGCATAATGAGCATGTAACACATCAGGAGCAAATTGTTTGATTGCGTTTTTTAATTTACTAGTATAAGTAAAGTAAGTTAGTTTGGTAAAAATAGAAGAAGCATTTTTTTTACTCGCTGGTTGAAAAAGCAATTCAATGTTTTCTTGTTTGTTATACCAATCCGTAGAAGTATGATTAAATGAAAAAAGACCAATTTTAATTCCTTGTTTAGCCAATGCCAGAGCCCACTTTTGAGTGTGCGAAGATGCTGCATCGGCTAATAATAATACTTTAAGCATTAACGAGGAAAAAGTTTATGTTTTAACAAACGTAAAGATAGAAAACTTGTGTTGAAACTCAACAAATTCCTACCATATAACTTGCTTATTGCCAATTGTTCGCGTAAAAATACGGGGATAATACTTCCTGATTTAGAATCTTCGTAAAACCTAAATTCGGCTAATGGGAAATCACACTTATAAAACTTTGCCCCGTTTTTAAGTAAACGAAGTATGTATTCATAATCAAAACAACAGCGGTACGAAGCTAAAGGACCTATTTTAGTTGTAATTTCAGTTTTAAAAAAACTACCAGGCTGAAAAATTCCTGGATTTTTATGCACCAATAATTCCAACGTTAATTCGTATGCTGGAACGGTTTTAAACTTTTTTCCAACTTGATCGATGTAATCAATGCCACCAAATATATAGTCTATGCTTGCATCCTGCTTAATAATAGCTACTACCTTTTTAAACCCTTCTAAATCCAATAAATCATCTGTATTAAGCCATGTCCAATAATCTCCAGTAAGTTTTGCAATTCCTTTGTTAATGGCATCGTACTGACCTTTATCTTTTTTCACTTCCAATACATCAATTACATCACGGTACTTTTCAATTTCTTTTTGCACACCTTCGTTTGATTCACTATCAAATAAAAGTACTTCAATTTCAACCTGCAGTTGTTTGGCTAATTCCTTTAACTGGCGCAGGTTGTTTAAGGTAGCGCCAATGTATTTATCTTGATTATATGATGGAACAATTACGGAGAACTTCATTTTATTTTTCTTACTTGTTTTAAGATAAAGTATTTTAATTTAGTGATACTGCTTCCTTCACTCGCTTTTTTAATTTCAGGATACTTGGCGCAAATTTCTTCGAACAATTCCTTATCGGCTGTAGTGTGAATCGAGTTTAAATACGATTCGAAGGTGCGAATTTTGAAATATGTTTTTAAACGATACAACTGCGAAAACGAAAGTGATTTTCTAAAACTATCGTACACATGAGCATACAACATTTTGTGAGCAAGCAAAACAGGCTCAACATGGCGCAAATAGTAATTATTTGCACTTACATTTTTAACTGTTGTTGATTGCTGATGAATTCTAAAAAAACAGTTTTTTTTTGGTAAATATTGCAAACCGTAATTTGTAGCTACGCGTTGTAAAAACTCCAAATCACAAATTTGTTTGAACTCAGCATCAAAATCGCCAATCAATTTAATTACATCGCGTTTAAACATTACCAAACTTGGCTCTGCAATAAAGTTCATGCAAATATTTTCGACCGCTAATATTGAAACGATTTTTGATGAGAAATGATTTACGGTATAATAACCAGTATTTTCCAATGTACGAACTGATTGATTATAGTAGTTTCTGTCCTTATCACTAATGTTTTCGGGCAACAAAAAATTACGTTTGCTGGTAATTAATTTTGTTTCGGGGCCAATTTGCTCATTAAACTCTTGCAAGCATTCGGGTAAAATATAATCATCTTGAAAAACAAACTTAATCCACTCGGCATTTGTTGATTCTATACAACGATTCCAATTACCAACTAAACCAAGGTTTTTTTCGTTTTTACTGAATTTAATTTTGTTTGATTTGCTTAAATAGGATTTTATAATCTCAACCGTTTTATCTGATGAGCCATCATCACATATTACAATCTCATAATCCTGAAAGCTTTGGTTAATGCATGAATCCAAACATTCGCGCAGGTAAGCCTCACCATTATAGGTAGGAATACAAATTGCTATTTTCGGACTTACACTCATTATTTCCCTTTCACTAATTTATAAATAGGACGAAATGCATTTATAAAAAATCGTTTTACATTGTACTTAAAAACATCCCACTCACTAAACTCAAGTGCTTGATCTGCCCTTAATTTATTCAAATCTATTATTAAATCAGGAGATTGAGCCATAACATCATAATAGTGCTTAACATCCATCTTAAAATTCATTCTCGCCAAAGATAAGAGTTCATCTTGCCTATACGAAGAATAAACTATTTTCTTTTTAATCATAGGAATTCCCTGCAGCAAATGAGAATCGATGCAATGATAATACGGGGCAAATTCTCCTTTATAATCATTATTAGACACAAAAGCTGCAATTTTTAATCCTTTATTTAAAATCTCAGTACTCAATCCAATCTCGTACACCTTTATAACGCTATCCAAGTCCTTTTGGATACCCTGTTTTTGAAAATAATCTTTCACAAAAGGCAGGGCAGGCTTTTTAAACCATAAAAAATAAGATTGAATGTGATGCGAAACTGAATATGATTCGGTCATACCCAATACATCTGCTTTTTCGGTAGCTGCCCAGCTTACAAATTTAGTAAGCGAACTAAACAACACAGAGGAGTCGTTAACAAAGGCTACTGTTTCGTAATTCGAAATATCATGGTGTTGCATAGCTTTGTACCACATTCCAAAATCATAGCCCTCGTTCTTTTCCTTTTGGAGACTAATGTTGTTTTGAGATAAAAAGGTTAAATCATTCTCCGCAATCTTTTCATTAGAAACAAGGAAAATTAATTCTGGAAAATACTTTTTAAGCTCTTGAAGATAAACCTTTATATAATAAGGTATTGTTTCGCCTTTAAAATAAGAGGCAAAAAAACAAATTGCTTTTCCTGTATTTATATTAATTCCTTCAAGCATGTTTGCCAGTGCTTCCCAATTTCATCATTATTAAACTCTAAAGCTCTTTGCTTTAAAACTTCTTTATCAACTTTTAATTCACCTTGCATGTATTGAAGCATTTTAGTAGCCATTTCATCTGCGCTATTTTTTTGTTTCACTACATAGCCATATTTATCTTGTAATATCTCATTTACACCAATGCAATCATTCGCCACAACTGGTAATCCTAAATACAAAGCTTCCAAAGTAACTAAGGAAAAGGATTCGAATAGTGAAGTAAGAACAAAACCATTTGCTAGCGAGAAATAATTATAATAATTATCGCCTACTTCATTTACCCAAACAACACAATCTTCGCAATTTTGTTTTTTGATGTAATTTTTAAACTCAACATCAATTGCTGAATTCCCTGCTTTATTGCCAAGCCAAAGCATTTTAAAGTTATTTGCCTTTTCTTTTAAAATTTTGGCAATATCAACAAACAAAAAAGGATTTTTATTAGCATCCAATGTTCCGCTCATTAACCAAACAAATTCGCTTGGCTTTATTCCTATTGAATTTCTTAAATCAGCTTTAGTAATTTTAATTTTAGAAAAATCCAAAGAAGGATAAACAATTTGCACAGGCTTTGTTCTACCATATTCCTTTACCACATTTGCACTTGCAATGGAATTAGCAATAATACCAACTGGATAATCAACCAAAGTTTGAATATCTTCTTTTGTAAGCAAACTATACATTTGTTGCAGCTCGTGTAAATGAACAATTGTTTTTACATTATTGGCTTTTGCGTATTGCAAAATATCTCCCAGCATAATGGTATTAATGTACCACGTTGTAGCGCTATGCTGTTTTAAAATACTTGGAACAACAAATTTGTTTCTAATTTTATTAGTCAATTTAGAGAAAAAACCACCAAATTGTTTGTTGTATAAATAGTGTTTTTTTACACCTGAAGGCAATTGATTGTACAATTCACCTTTATACTTAGTAATTAAAGTTACATCAAACAACTCTACAGCAAAGGGAAGCAAATGCATTAATACAATCTCCGAACCCGTTTTGTTTAGGGTTGGAGTAAAAAACACGATATGTTTTTTTTGTTCTTGCATTTATTTTTTTGAAGAAGGAGAAATGAGTGGGTAGATTTTTTTAAATACCTTATCTAAAACAGGCGTTTTATAAATGCCTGCCAATACTTGCTTACGAAATGGCAATGAACGAACATAGGCTCTTCTAATTTGAGCATATTCCTTTTTCGACAAATGCTTATTTAACACGGTTTCTTTTTCTGCTAACATTTTATCGTAGTTAGCAGGATTAGCACTAAAGCCGCCTTCAAAGTAATTACAAACCGTTAGGGGCAAATATTCGAATGCTGTATTTTCCTTTACGAATACTTTAAGAAAGAATTCGAAATCGGCGCAAATTCTAAAATTCAAATCATACAAGCCATATTTATCAAACAAAATTTTATGCATAAAAACAGCTTGATGATTTAAGGTGTTTCTGTACCAAAAATTTAAATCTAGTTTAACTGGCGGTGTCAATAATGTTTCTGCCCCGCTTGGAGAGATAATTAGGGAGTTCCCGTAAATAATGTCTTTATTCGAATTAGTAGCATATTTCAAAAACTGCTCCACAACTTGATTTGAATGAAAAGTATCGCCAGCATTTAAAAACAATAAATACCTTCCTGTACTTTTTGTTATGCCTTTATTTTGGGCATCGTAAATACCTTTGTCTTTTTCTGAGCAAGCGTAGGCGAAAGAATTTTCATTCTCTTTTAGGTATTCGGCGCTACCATCGGTAGAGCCGCCATCAATAATAATGTACTCGAAGCTTTGATTAGATTGTGATTTAACACTAGCAACAGTCTTTTTTAAACCCACACAATCATTATAATTGATGGTAATAATAGACAGTATAGCGTTTGCTTGTTTCACAATTAAAATTGATTCATTAACTCAATCACCCAATTTATATCTGCTTCTGTATGAAAATAAGAAATTGGTAAACTTAAGGTTGTAGCGTGTATCTCTTCTGCAATTGGAGTTACTTGGTCATCAATAATACCTTTCATAGCCAACTGACGAACAGGAGCAACAGGGTAATGAATTTCGGTTTTAACACCCTTATCCAATAAATATTGTTTTAGCTCATCTCTTTTTGGGTGACGAATACAATAGATATGAAACACATCAAAATAATCTGAATGAACAACAGGTTTAATAAAATCGCTTTTCAATCCTGTAGCATATAGATTTGCTAATTTGCGTTTGTGTTCATTTATTTTATCTAAGTACTTTAGTTTTACAATTAATAATGCTGCTTGTAATTCATCCAAACGAGAGTTTACTCCTACTTGCTCATTATAATATTTCACTTTTGAACCGTAGTTGCGAAGTGTTTTAATTTCTTGTGCCAAAGCTTCGTCATTAGTTGTTACAGCTCCTGCATCGCCCATAGCACCCAAATTTTTTGTTGGATAAAAGCTATGTGCTGCAAAATCTCCAAAACTTCCTGATAATTGTCCTTTAAATTTTGCCCCGTGTGATTGAGCGCAATCTTCAATTACTTTAAGATTGTATTTTTTTGCAATTGCATTAATCTTATCCATCTCACACATCTTTCCGTAAAGATGCACAACCATTATAGCCTTAGTTTTTGGAGTAATGGCTGCTTCTAATTTTGTAGGATCAATATTATAAGTTTCAATGCAAGGCTCTACTAAAATCGGC
>Ga0075163_10007674_pt1 | contig 14251 bp, 26 predicted proteins | sample JI1023141ADNA_FD_71478 | JGI IMG/M metagenome (GOLD analysis project Ga0075163, IMG submission 71478) | Wastewater effluent complex algal communities from Wisconsin, to seasonally profile nutrient transformation and Carbon sequestration -... | ecosystem: Engineered > WWTP > Effluent > Algae...
CGGGCTGCGGCCGGATCGCGGGCCGCAACCAGATTCGCACGATCACGCGCTTCTGTTGGAGACATCGGGTTGACACGCAGAACGCTGGAGCTGCTGAGCGGCGCGCGCCTTGGCGGGCGTCCGCTCCTGCAGCGAGTCAGGCATCGGCCAGCAGGCCAAGGCCTTCGAATCGAATCCGGTCGAGGGCAGCCATGGCCCTCTCAAGATCGTTTGCGTCCCGGACCATCCGCAAGTCCACGCCCGTTTCGCGGAGCACACAGTCAAGGACGAGGTCCCTGGGAACGTGGAACTTCTGAGAAACGCGAACCGTGCACGATCGGGCGTGCGACGCGCGATGGGGAAACGGGACGCTGGGATCCAAAGCGTCTCGTCGATGCGCGCTGTACGACATAATCGCATGCCCAACGGTTTGGCCGGTTAGCCGGTTCCCATCGTATCGAGATCCACGACGCATCGCGCCCAGAAGGTGACCGCACCCCCGGACGCCTCGAAGTCGACGACACGAACGCGAAGCCCCTCCAAACCGCGACCGCCAACATCCAGGATCGCCATGCCGTGAGTTGGACTCGGGAAGCCATCCTCGATCTTGAGTTGCTGAGGTGACCAGAACCGAAGCCGACGAACGACCTCTCCGCGATGGAGCGAGAGATCGAGGAAGGGCTCACTGCCATCGAGACCGACGTGGTAGTGGAATTCACCGATCGAGCACTCCCACGGTTTGCTGATGATCGGATGGTCAGGGTCGCGGTCCATGATCCAGCTAACGGTTGAGGCACTGAGCCGCGAGCGTCCTTGCCGCGCTCGTCGGCAGCACGAGTTTGTTGGCCGGCAGACTACTGGATCCGGCTCTAGTCATCACACCGCCAGGTCGCCGATCGACTGCGCGCCCAGTAGATGAAGAACGTCGAGTTGAACCCCAGGACATAGTCCTGGCCATCGGGCTCGGGCAGGTAGTCGAAAGGAATCGAACGGAACAGCCCCATACTCGTCGCGGGCACCGCAGACAGCGTAGACGGCACCAGCGCCTGCAGATGCTGCGGGTATCGGCCACTGGTCCGTCGACATTCCTCCAGCGCGAGGCACAGAGCGTCGCCAGCCGCCTTGCTGTCCGAAATCTTGCTGCTCAGCCACATCCCCGAGGCCCAGAATGAGGCAACCGCCGCGAGGATCAGTGCGAGTCCGATGCGGCGCACCTTGGGGCGCCGACTCTTGATGCCGAAACCAAGGAGTCCAAGCCCGACGCCAGGTGCAAGGAACAGGTGCAAGAGAGCAACTGCGCCACCCAGGCCGAACCCAATTGCCTCGAGATCGAGGAGCGTGAGAAGCACGCCGATTGCGATTCCGACGAGGAAGCTCAAGAGAAGTCCGCCCAACGGATTGGCCGCTCAGCCGCGAACGCCGCTTGGGGCGCCGGTCGGCTGCTGCGGCAAACTGGACTTCTCTTCGAACTGGGCATCAATCTCGCGACACCAGCGATCGTAGGCCTCCCAACGTGCCTCACGCTCACTGTCCATGGGATCATACCACTCATGCAGGCAGGCCTTGCAGTGCCAGTCCGGTTTGGAACGACCAGGCATGCAACCACCGAGAACGGCCCGTCCATCACGAACCTCTTGAGGGATCCGAGGGGAATACAGGCCGTACAGGATTGGAACCACGTCGCCACAGGCGCAGCGCGAACATAGAGCTGGTTGAACATGCCCCGGACGCCTGGGCGGGAGCACACCTTGGCTTCCCCCTGCGGATGCGCAGGAAGCGGCGAGGACAAGGACTGCTCCATACGCCAGCTTCAGGACCATGCTGTCGCGATGAGATGGCAAAGTGGGCGGCGAACTTCCGCGGCAGGGCCGCACTCCTGACGGAACACGGGCCGCGATTTTCGGGGCAGGGACACCGCAGTTATCTGCCATGCCTGATGCTTGCGCTTGCCAACGTCTTTGGCGCTGAGTCGCGAGCGCCGTTGCGGCGCTCACCGGCTCCAAGGGTTTGTTGGGCCGTTCCAGACTACAGCTTCAGAACACCTTCCGAGCAACCCACCACAGCATCCCCAGTACGGTGGCGGCAACCAGGCACTGGTTTACCAGCACGTCCCACCGACGCGGTGGCAGGGAGTGCTTCGGATAATCGACGGGCCACCTCCCAAGCTCGGCAGCTCGGTAGAGCAGAGCAAGCCTGAGCGGGATCCTGGCAACTCGATCCTGCGGCGCCGCGAAGAAGAGCCGACCGGGGCTTACACCGTCCTCGTCCGTGTGGAAGTACCAGAGGAAGCCTGACAGATCGACGCCAAACCGCGCAGCAAACTCAGACAGGAATTCCTCGAGGTCCAGAGAAATCAGTCCGAGGTCCCCATGCAGGTCGGTGTCTTCCGACAGCGCACCCCGTGCACCGGTGTGCTCGCGCACAAGCGCGTTGATCTCCTCAACTCTCGACACGGTGCTCATCGACCAAGGGTTTGGACGCTGAGCCGTGAGCGCCGTTGCGGTGCTCACCGGCTCCTTTCGGCTTGTTGAACGGTTCACCTACACTGACCACACGAGCTTCGCGCCGTCAAGCTCCGGAACGGACCCCGACCGGATCAGAAGGTCGTCGCCATCGCCAACCCGCTGCTGGTAACCATCCGCGATCCAGAACCGATGACCATCGAAGGAAAGCTCTACTACATGCGGAGTCTCTGCAAAGACGAAGACCCGCACGCCCGACAAGAGTTTTCCTGTGCATGCACTCCAGGGGTCGAGATCGCTGACGTCCCAATCACGAAGCGCGCCGGGTGAGAACCACGACTTGCTGCTCGCGCCAATCGAAAAATGGTCAGGCCATCCGTCATTCTCGGCCCAGCTCAAGAACACGGACTCGCCCGACTCGCCTCCGAAGTCGAGATGCACCTCGCCACCAATGTAGAGCCGCGGATCGGCGAACTCGGCTCGATCGACGACCTCGCCGTCGAGTGCGCGAATAACCACTCGTCGCAGGGACAGACCGACTACCTCCGACAGCGATCGCGTCACGCACTTGGCGAGGTCACCCACAGTTCCGTCCAACGGTTTGGGCGCTGAGCCGTAAACGCCGCTGCGGCGCTCACGGCTCCCTGCACCTGACTAGACCTCGATGATCTCGACGCCGCTCGGCTCGTCAAGGGTCCACGCCTCTGCAAAGGCAATCGCGTCCGCAAGGCTCTCCTCTGGATGACTCGTGGTAACGACGAAGCCGCGACTCTCTCCATCGGGTCCGATGCAGGTCCAATCCATTGCATCCTCCCAGGCGCAACAGTCCACGCCGACCGCGCAGAAGAGGGCGATCTTGCGGTCAAGGAGCTGCTGCAGCAGCAAGTCGTGAGCTCGCTCGTAGGGAACTCGAGAGTGCAGCACGATCTTCTTTGCAGCGGGTGCCAAGGGACGCAGATCTATGGTTTGGGCGCTGAGCGGTTGCTCTCCCGCCTCGATTGCTTGATCGCGCGGATCGTCGCTTGCGCGCTTGCATGGGCTTGCTGGGCGGAGCATAAGCAGGCTCAGTCGTCAGGGCTACCAAGGCGCTTGCGGAGCTTGCTTGATCCGTAATCGCCGCGAGTGCAGAACTTGCAGGTGCAGAACGGAGGCTTGCCGTGCGCGTCCGGCTTGTATCGCCAACCGAGAACCTGCGGCAGGCTCCGACAACGGTGGATGTCCGATGCCTCGATACGTCGAGGGATCACGCACTCCCAGCCGAGAGGATCCAAGGAGGTCATGAAGACCTCGGCCGCCTCTGATGCCGGCATCCATCGATGCACTCGACCATAGTGTCCGACCCAGACCACCTCGTCGTCCGGCACTCGGAAATAGACCCCAGCAATCGGCCCGGAATTGGCTCGCCGAAGCTCCCTGAGCCACTGGTGCGAAACAAAGAAGTTTCGCGTAACGGGCACGGCGAAGACTCCTCCAGGGAAGTCGCCCATTGGCTTGCGGAGACGACTGATGCCCGAACGGCGAATCTTCGCCAGCCGCGACTCAGGCGTGAGATGGACCAACATCACCATGGCGAGACAGCTTCCGCCCAACGTCTTTGCCCCTGAGCTGCGAGCGCCGCTGCGGCGCTCGCCGGCTCCTGCGGCTGGGCGGTAGTCTACAGCGGGCCCCTTGCGGCGCCGACTACTTGCGGACAACAAGCCGAAGCATCGTGAAAGGGACAGTCACCCTCTCGGTGGCGCTCTCGAAGCTCACGAAGTCCTCGGCGACCATGGCAAGGACGAAACCGCCGTCGTCGCGCTGCCAAGCCAGTGCCTTGTCCTGCGACAGGTCGAAGTGCTTCCCAATGTAGGCAACCGGCCAGTCGCTGTACTTGTTGGCCATCTTGCCCGCCCGCGGCTCCTGGGGCCTGGCCGCCAGGAACAACGCTGCAGCGATCAAGCCGAGGACACTCATGATCACGAATCGCATCTTGTCTCCTTCGTCGTCAGCCACCGGAATCTGCCCGCCCAACGTCTGTGGCGCTCAGCCGCGATCGCCGCTTGGGGCGCTCGCCGGCTCCTGCGTCGAGTTGGGCGGCTGGAGTTTGCTACTGCTTGGAATGCTGCCACGTCATGAACTGCCATCATCGGGCTTCGCAAGCGAAGAGCAGTGCATCAACCAGTAGAGAGCCGCCACCATGGGACCGCCCACAAGCGTGGCTATGGCCCACATGCGAGACCCCGCAAACAGGGTCTTTCGCGTGCGTCCGTGTCCCAACACACCTACTGCGAAAACCACATTGACAAGCACCTCTACAAGAGTCACCGAGCCGAGCAAGAGACTAAACACCCTGGCGTAGCCGCTCGCCTCTGGTGTGGCATACTGAAGCATCACTATTCCCATTTGCGTCTCCATGAAGGCTCAAGAACCGGCACCTGGTCGAACGTGCCCACCCAACGGTTGAGCCACTGAGCGGCGCGCGGCTTGGCGCGCGTCGGCTCCTGCGGCGAGTTGGACGGCAACCTTACACGGCTATGGCTTGCTGGCACAGTGGCTATCTACGGGCTCCAGCTCATCTCGGTCAAAGTCGGCAAGCCAGACCGTGAGTCCCTCCAGGTTGACCATCTCCACCACCACCGGAGCTGCGGAGTCTGATGTGTGCTCGTAGCAGATGGTGCCGATGTCCCCGACTCTTGGCTCTCGCATCACCGACGCAGTCCCCGTGAACGCTCTGGTCACGACGCGGAGCCGCGCGATCCGCACGACGTCATACACGCGGAGCTTGGCCAGGCGCACGGACCGTCCAACGTCTTTGGCCATCAGCGGCGAGCGCCGTTTGGGGAGCCGGTCGGCGGCATGGTCTTGTTGGACGGCTTGGGAATCTCGCGCAGAGCTTTCCATGCACCCGATGGAACCACCGACTCCAAGAGCAACCGAACCTGGGGCTCCAAGCGACTCGGGATGAGGACCTGGACCCAGTTGCCCACCCTCACGGAGTAGGGAATCTCGTGCAGCCAGAGCTCGACGGCAATTGGGTCTAGACGAGGCGCAAGAACGTCCAGCACTTCCACCGGATCGGCCAACGCCAGCATCACCTGGTAAGAGGTGACCTCGGTGACCATCTCAACGCAGCTGTGCATCACCTCGTAGCCACGGCTTGCAAGCGCGCCTCTCATCTGCGTGTCTGCCTCCGAATCCAGGTCCTCAGGGTAGAGCACGTACACGGCACATGGTGCTCCGGGCGTGTGTGCCGCCGGTAGTGCAGCCATCCTCCCGAGCATGTCGTCGACTGATACCCAAGGCAGCCGGACTGACCGCGGGGCGGCAGCAACGGAGTTCGACAAGCACCCGGGAAGTGCCAACGCGCCCAGGAGTGCGAAGAGGGTAGGCAGTGGGTTACTTGGAAGCACGAGGGAGACCGTTCAACGTCTTGGCCGCTGAGCCGCGAGCGCCGCTGTGGCGCTCGTCGGCTGCATGGCCTCTTTGGCTTGCCATCCTAGCCCACGACACATGCCCGGTCGCTCCCTGGTATCGTCGCCTCGTCATGCAAGCTCTCCCCTGGCCCATCGTTGCAGCGCTGTTCGCGCCCGTTGTCTTTGGCCAGACCGAGCCGACGGCGGAGGAGACCGCGGTGCTTTGCTGGATCAACCGCTTCCGCCATGATCCCCAGGCCTTCGGTCGGTTGGTCGAGAACGGCAACAAGCCAGGGAACGCCGGGAACGTCGACTGGGCGATGTTCGCCGCCGAGATCGCGGCGCTGAAGCCTGCGCCGCCGGTGTTCTTCGACCCTCGACTCATCGACGCATCGCGCGCACACGCCCGCTACATGATCCAAGCGGAGGAGTACGGCCATCATGAAACGGCGGGACGCCCGGGGTTCACGGGGGAATGGCCCAACGATCGCGCGCGTGCCGCCGGCTACAAGCCCCCGGTCGCCGAGTGCTCGTTCGCACGCGGCGGAACAGCGCTCGAGATCGTGGCCGGCTACGTCGTCGACGCAGACGTTCCGGGCAAGGGATCTGGCGGCATGCAGGAGGGGCGCGGCCATCGCCGCTGCATGATCGACGCGAAATGGCACGACGTCGGCGTCGGGCTATTCGCGTGGGGTGACGGGCTGATGTCGAACGTCAAGCTCTACGGCCAGGCGCCTGGCGTCGGCCGCGTGTTCGGCGGCGTCACGATCGAGGATCGCGACGGAGACGAGTTCTACGACCCTGGCGAAGGGCTCGGCGGCGTCCACATCACCGTCGGTGAGCTGAGCACGTTGTCATCCGGCAGCGGCGCTTGGCGACTCGACCTGCCGCGCGGCGCGACACCGAAGAAGCTCGTTGCGCGGCTGGGCGCACTCGAACTTGTGCGCGAGATCGCCTCGGGCACCGACAGCCTGCAGATCGACCTGATCTTCGACGTGAGGCGCGCGGTCGCGGACCTCGAAGCGAAGCTCGACAAGCTCCCCGCCAATGCTGAAACCCAGCAACGCGATCTGCGGCTGAGGCTGCTTGGATTGCGTCCACCCACCACGGCCGTCGAGACGAAACTCGCCGGTGAAGTCGCTGAGATCAAGGCCTCCTTGTTGGCCGGACTCGGGACCCGATCGAACACCGAAGTCTACGACGCGTTCCAAACGGCAAGGCGCTCGTTCGCAGGCACGGTGATCGAGGACTGGATCCGTCAGGCCAAGACCGCCGACAAGCTCGCGCGTGCTGCCGCGTCGGTACGAGAGATCACGGACGCGGCAGCGCGCGCGAAACGAGCCGGCGCGACAGCCAGCGACATCGAGCAGGCGCTAGTCGACATCACGAGCGCCGATCTATGGCGAACGCTCGCTAGCCTGCGTCGCGATCTGCTCGAGATGTAGGCGGAGTTCGTATCGCGATGGTTGTGCGCTACCACGGCTGAGGGTCTCGCGCGGTTGGCCAAGCCAACGGTTGAGTCCCTCAGCGGCGAGCGCCGTTTGGGGCGCTCAGCGGCTGCTGCGTCGTGGTATGCGGCGGGCACACATGCTATGACGCCCGCTTCGCGAAGGAATTCGCGGCACGAACAAACCCGCCGCTTTCAGAATCGACAACCTCGTAGAACTCGTCGTCGCACTCATCGAAGGGACTGGGAGACTCGGGATTCGCCGTCGCGTAGACCTCAAGCACTCCAATTCTGAGTGCGCGCTCACGCGGGTATGGAATTGGAAACCATGACATCGATCGGCGGACAACGCCGGCCGTGCGCGGCATCCCGATTGCCACGAACGCTTCCGCAGCCTCCAGCGCGAGAACGCCAGTCGAGTTCCAGTAGAACTGGTGGAACCCTCCGTTGCAGACCTCGGAATACAGCCAATGCGCGGCGAACAGAGTCCGCGCAGCACGATCGGCCGATGCGAACGCCGCCTGGAACACTGGGATCTCATCCCACTGAACGAGGGTATCCCAGACAGGCTCAACGAGTTGCCAGTAGTCGGTGGGCATCGAGAGCGACCGCATGACGGTTGAGTCGCTGAGCTGCGCTCGGCTTGGCGCGCGTCCGCTCCTGCGACGAGTTAGCCAGCATCAAACCCGTGTACGCCGATGTCCAGCCCCAAGGCGATGCTGCTGATGACCTACGCATCCTCGTACTCGCGCATCAAGGAGCACCACGGCCTGACCTGCCGCAAGTGCTCGAATGCGTCCTTGTGTCGTCTAGCGTAGTCAGCAGCTCGCGTGTCAATAACTCCGTGCGCTAGCCAGAGACGATCCTCAAGGGGCTGGAACTGGTCCGCAAGGTTGCGCAGCGACGCCATCCGCAGCTCGAAATCGTCGTAGTGCGCCTGGGTTGGGAACACGTCATACGCCGCGTCAAGAGCCTCGGCTGCATCAGGCAACCCGACGGCGCGGAATGCCCCGCCCGTGTGCTTGCCGTAGATGTCGGCATCGCACTCGAACCAGTACTGCAGTCCACCATTGCCGAAGATCCCGTCGAACCGGCAAAGCCGCACAACGTGGGCCTCCGAAGTCGACAAGGACATGATGTGCTCTGGACGCCACTTTGGCCCCTCGATCCGACGAACGAGATCCATGATGAGCTCGGCGTCGGGCCCCTCGAACACCGAATCGAACCGAGGCGGCCCTGGCTTGCGGAACATGCGCTTGAAGAACCTGCCGACCATCTGTCTGGCTACCGTCTTTGCCGCTGAGCCGCGAGCCGCTTGGGGCCCGCCGGCTGCATCGGCGTCTATTCGTTGAGTAGTCTACACGATGCAGCTCGATTCCACATCGAACTGGATTCCGTCGGACGCGAAGTTCAGGCAGGCGATCACGCAGTCCCAGACCTCGTCAAGTGCGGCGCGAACATCGGGTCCGCCCAAGTCGGGAGACTGCCCCTCGCGCTCTACAGCGATCACAAGCAGACATCGGTGGTCGTCCCAGTTGGCCTCTGCCGACAGGAACCACGGCCGCTGCCGAAACTCCTCACGAAGGTCAGCCAGCCCGCTCTGAACTTCGGCCTGGGTGAAGCCTGCAACAGAGAACTGAGTCCTGACGCAATGCATAGCTCTGCCCAACGTCTCTCACGCTCAGCCGCGGGCCGCGCGCGGCGTTGCTTGATCTCGCGGTTGCGTGATCGCGCGGTCCGTCGGCTGCTGCGTGGAGTTAAATGCCGAACCAACACGGCGCCAAGCCGCGCGCCCCACGACAAACGCACCGAGCGAGCACGTGACAAGCTGAGCGCCGAGGCCTCCGACCAGAACCGCTGTCGACGGGGTCGGGCTGCAGGCCAGCACCAACAGCAGCGTCGTCAGGTAGTAGATTGCGAAAAGCGCAGCGCACCCGCTGAGAAGAGCAACTCCAACACGCACACAGGTTCGTTGGCTCATGGTCATCTTGGGGTTCCGTGCATCTAACGTCTTTGACGCTCAGCCGCCGGCGCCGCTTGGGGGTGATCGTCGGCTGCTGCGCCTTGCTGGGCCTCCATCCTAACCCAATCTACCGACCACTCAGTCTCAGGCGGCAGCATTGGGAATCGTGTGCGGAGCAGACGGATGAGCTCCGCCTGAAGCCGCAGGGATTCGTCAACCACTCGCTGGGCCGGAAGCCGTACAGTCCACAGCGACTCAACCGTCACTCGACCGCCGGCGGAGTAGCCTACGCCAGCCTGGGCCTCACCGCGACGTGCGAGACAGAGCATGGTCTCGCCATCCCATGGGTAGCCCTCGGCCGGCTTGCAATCCGGGTGTTGCCGAACAACATCCTGTGCAATCGAGGCGTCGAAGCCTGTGCCGGGCTCGGCGTGCTTGACCACACCGTAGAAGATGTCGCAGCTCGAGAAGGCAAGCAGCGCAAGCACAAGAACGGATCGACGCATACTGGTAGGTACAACGTCTCTGTCGATCAGGCGCGAGCCGCGTGCCCGGTTGCTCTTGGTTTCGCGGATGCGTCACCACACGGGTCGCCACCTGCATCGACGAGTTGGGCCGCATCATCCCCTGAGGCACTCTGCCAGGCAACGCTGGACGAATCGATAATGATAAGCCGCGGATCGCTCGCGCCGATGGTGCCCCTTCGGAGGGGCTCAAGCAGGGCGCGACCTACCGAATGCGGATGCGTCGCTGAAGAGGCTGCGACGAATCACTGCTCCGCCTAGGGGCAGGGTAGTCGATACACAGTTCGTCGCCGTCGAGGTGCATGTCAGCCGTGCCGACGTTGTACAGACTGCCGATCTCGCGCCACCAGCCGAGCACGCCGGGCACGAGCGGCGTGGTCACCAGGATCCGCAGTACCGGCCTCGTGAACGCCATCGGGTCGCTGCACACGGCCACATAGCTCTGCGTACCGTCGTCGATGCGGGCGACCGGCGAGAACATGGAGTCAGCGCCACCGACCCAGGCGCGGGTATTTATAGGGACGTGGACCAGCACCGCGGCAAGCAGGCCGTAGGCTGGCAAGCAAGCGAACGCGCGGACGGTGCTGAACATGCGGGCAAGACGAGTTGGATGAGGCGAAGGGCGCAGCGCGTCGACGAACAGCACCGTGATCACGCCCGCCAAGCACACGAGCCAGAACGATGGTCGCGCTGGAATCCACGCGAGCGTTGCCAGGGCGAACAGGACGGCGATTCCAAGCAGCGTACCCAACAAGCAGGCGGCGACGGCGGTGACCAGCAGGCACATCGTCATGATGAGGACTTTCGTGACCACGAGCATCCCTGGCCAATGGAACCGTCGCAGACTCCACCGCAGCAGTGGCGCCAGCAGCACGAGGGCGGTGATCCAGAGGTTGACTGCCGGCGATGGTGTGCGCAGCCCCCCGGGACCGACGTGAAGCGACACGGCATTGGCGACCAGAAGATTGGCGAACAACAGCCACCAGCGATCGAGCCAGCCGCGCTTCGCTGTTGTTGCTTCGGGCGCGGTCGCTGCCATTGCCGCACTCTACTCATCGTCGCACGCGGGCACACTCGCCGACCCAACGTCTTTGCCGCTCAGCCGCGATCGCCCGTTGGGGGCGAACTTCGGCTGCTGCGCCTCGTTAGCTGGCGTCATACCACTTGACTCCGCCACCGAGCAACTCCTCGACGTGCTGAACTGCTTCTGCAAGCGTCTCGAACTGACCGCCACCCGCGAATCGTGGTGACTCGCCGGTCGTGGTCTCGAAGATGACGCCGAAGCACTCGCAGTCCCGATCCTCAGCGATCTCCGGAGGGTCCTCGTAGTCGCCGGATCCATGGAATGTGGATTGCCGAACGATCTGAACCTCACAGGGCACGGTCCCGTCGTAGAGCCAGACACCACGCCGAATCACGCGAGCTTCGTCCGAGTCCATCACGCCCAGCTAACGTCTTTGCCCATCTGCCGCGAGCGCCGCTGCGGCGCTCGCCGGCTGCATGGGCTTGTTGGCGTGCCTAGTTTACGCTGCCCTTTGTTCTGCTGCTACAACCTAGATTGCACAACGAACACTCCACCGGCCAGCAAGAGGATAAAGAGCATGAACCATGCGAGTCTCTTTGCGAGGGTGACTTTTTGACCCTCGGTGAGGCCGGCAATGATCATCCGATCATCGATAACCACGACAAGGTGCTCCTCTCCGCAGGCTCCACAGACCACAGTTTGGCGGCCCTCGTCTGTGGGGCGCACGAGCACCTTGCGGCATCGAAAACACGATGTGCGCTCGTGGTTGCCTCGAACACTCCTGACGAGCTGTTGGCGCTCCGATGGTGAGAGTTGCTGGGCCAAGACAGTTCGGAACTCGTGTGGGTCTGGTCGACGCTGCCGAAGGGCTGGTCCAGCCAACGTCTTTGACGCTGAGCCGCGAGCGCCGCTGCGGCGCGTCGGCTGCTGCGCCGGGAGTTGGGCCGCGATTCTACAACGCGGCATCGCCCCTGTCGTGCGATGGCGCGGGCGATTGTCCGCGACGGTGGCGAATGGCCATCAGCGTCCCGACCACGGCGCTGATCCCGAACGCGACATCGGGCCAAGGCGCAGCGTTGTCAACACCGTCCGAAACATTGAAGATCGTCCAAGTTGCTCGCATCACTGCGGACACACCAATAGTGACCCACAGGTTCGATCCGTAGCAACGAAGCAGCCAAGCAAGCCAGACACCTTCGACTGTCATCACGCAGAAGTCTGGCACCCACTCCCAGCCGGTCACATAGCCCCACGAAATCGAGACCGTGCCGAATGCAAGCCCCGCGAGGGCAGCCGTGCCCCAGAAGCGCCGGCCTCCAAGGCGACAGGGTATCGACACGAGCAGCCCCCGGAAGAAGGCCTCAAACGCTACGGGCGCGACGAGCATCGGGACTGCTCCTGCACCAGGCCACACCGGACCATCGGACACGAATGGCGCCAACAGCAGAGACGGCAAGCCAATGATGGAGCCGAGCATGAGCCCTTTGCCGCATGCATTCTCGGCCCCCAACGAGCGGAGCACTTCTCCGCGCCCAGCCGCCAACCTCGCACCCAGCAGCGCCCCAAGGAGGAGGAGCAGATACCCATCCAAGCGAAAGAGCGCTGAAGGCACTCCCCGCTCGAGCATCCAACGCAGGACGTCCCGGTAGCTATCGAACAACCCCCGGGTTTCAAAGACCGCGAGCGCCGGCACCGCGACGACCAGAGCGAGGGGCCAGTTCGACCTCTGCAGCTTGGTTCCGATTACCTGCATACGTGAGTGGCCGTCGGCCCAACGGATCGAACGTTGAGCGACGAGCCCGCTACGGGCTCGTCCGCTCCTACGTTTAGTTGGGTTGCATCATCCACGCTTTCACCCGGCCCAACAAGCCGCCACAACAAACGACGAGGCCGAGATTGGCCCCTAGTGCGACAATGAGGCCCCAACGGATTCCGCAGGATGACTCTGCGGGAGCTGTGGGTGAGGCCGCGTCCGCAATGGCGACCACGGACAGCGTAACAACCGCAGTCGTTGCCAGACCAGCTTGAAGGCGGCCCAGCGTCGCGCAGTCACAACGGACGAGGCCGAACACAGAGACAACTGCCGATACAAGTATGACCCCATTGAAGCACGCCGTGATCCAGCCCGGCCACGCCTCGAAGCCGGTCAGCTCGTAGGGGATCCCTACCGGAGTAAACGAGGTCAGCCAGAGTTCGCCCTCGATCCACGGTGCCACGTGGGCAGCCAACGCAAGCACCGAAATCGCCAGCGCGGTCACTGACCCGCTGGCACTTGCTGACCGCGGAAGAGGGCAGTCGTCTACCGGCATCTTGTCAACCCAACGTCTTTGACCATCAGCCGCGAGCGCCGCTGCGGCGATCACCGGCTCTTGCTGCTTGTTGGACACCTGAAATCGAATGAGTTGCTGTCCAACATGCAAGGCTACTTGACGAGCTTTCGAGCACATGGTGGACACAGCCACACGTAGGCTCCCGCTTGCGTCTTGGTGAACCTCCACCCGCTCTTCTCAGCGGCCTCACTGCCGTGAGTTTTTTTGCCGCCACCCAAGGCACGCCGGGACTTGCACGTGTGACACTTGAGAGTGGCATGCTTGCGGAACCCCATCGAAGCTACTGCGCCTCCGAGACCAGCGTGTCCAACGTCTTTGACACTCAGCCGCCGGCGCCGCTTGGGGCGCCGGTCGGCTGCTGCGTCTTGTTGGGCGCCCATGGTAGGGCGCAGATGATGAGTAGCACCACTGCCGGGCCCACGAGGTGCGGAGCCCAGTCCCAGATGTGATGCGCGGTCTCCTGTGCACCGCCACGGAAGAAGTGCATCCCGATGGCATCTCCTGTGATCGCGAATACCCCGGCAACTGCGCCGGCGGCCCCGAGCACGATCCAGGAGGTCCTGGCGAGCGCGGCGCGAAGGGCAAGCCCAAGGACGACCATCGTGACGAGCTGAATCGGACCAGCAAGCAGCCCGCGTAGGCCGACCATCGAGCCGACGTAGTAGGTCGGCGCCTCGCCCGTCCATCGCAAGTAGGACCAGAATCCCGCGATGCCGAACCAAGTCGCGATCGGCACACCCACGGCGATGAATGCTGTCTTGAGTGCGCTGCTCACAGGTGCGCCCAACGTCTCTGCCGCTCAAGCGCGAGGCGCGCGGTCGGTTGCTCTTGAAACTCGGTTGCGTCCCGCGCGCCTCATCGCTTGCTGCGGCTTGTTGGCCAGTCTCCAAGTTCGCTCGCGGCCCGTCAACCGGTTGATCCACCATCAACGGGACCGGCTCCGAGTCATGAACTGGCCGACGGTGCCGCCGAGGATCGCTCCAGCGAGGACGCTACCCAACTGGATCGCGCAGGCCGCTCCCATGTGGTCGTCGCCCCACTCGTTGAGGTGCTCGACGGCATTCCAGACAACTACCACCACACCGAGGCCGAGCAGCGCACCGAGGACAGTGCCGGCCGGCAGAGCAATC
>Ga0075163_10007675_pt1 | contig 14249 bp, 9 predicted proteins | sample JI1023141ADNA_FD_71478 | JGI IMG/M metagenome (GOLD analysis project Ga0075163, IMG submission 71478) | Wastewater effluent complex algal communities from Wisconsin, to seasonally profile nutrient transformation and Carbon sequestration -... | ecosystem: Engineered > WWTP > Effluent > Algae...
TCGGGTCGATGTATGAGGCAAAGCCCGGTCCAGCCGTTTCCGGAAACACGCTGCCCCGTTCGGTGATCTGTGTCAGCGCACTGCACGAACTGGTGGCGTGATGCGCCACCGCCGCGTGGGCATCCGCCGTGTGCGCGCCTTTCACAGCAACCGCCGCAGGGGCGTCGTGCGCAACGATCGGCGGCTTGCTCGCCGTCGGTGCGACCGCCTTGGCGACCGGATGTTGCGCGAGCACGATCGCCGGAACGACGCACGCAATCAGCGAGGCAATGAGTGAAGGCTTGATCATGAGAGTGGGATTGTAGAAAAAGTGGACGACGTGTGGCATTCAGCTACGTCGAGTATCGGCACTCCTCCACAGCCACTGGCCCATCGCACCCCAAAGATGCCAAGCACATAACCAACCCGTCCGGTGGCGAAACGACGCACTCGCGCCAATTGTCCCACCCCCCTGCAATCGCGTAGACTGAAAGCGGCCGCGCCCGCTTGGGGTTCGCCGCTCCTTCTTTTATCCAACCCGCAATGCGAATCCGCTCCCTCCCGCTCCTCGCGGCAGGGCTGGTACTCGCCGCCTGTCAGCCGGCGAAAAAGCCGGCGACCGCGCCGACGCCCGCTCCCAACCGCCCCGCTGGCAACGCAGGCGCGCCCACGCCAGGCGCCCCAGCGCCAGGCACCCCGACCACCGGCGGGCAGCCGCCGGCCGGACTCCCCAACCTCGCCAACCTCGGACTCGGCGGCGCCGGCGGTGACCCAAACCCGCGCCCTTACGCGCAGGTCATCACACCGCGCGCCAAGTCCAAAAAGGGCGTGTTCGATGTGCACCAGGTCGGTTCGCGCTTGTACTTCGAACTCCCCGCCAAGGAACTCGGCCGCGACTTCGTCGTCACCACCGTGCTCGCCGGCACGCCCGCGGGGATCGGCATCAACGGGACGCTTGGACCCGATCGCGTGGTCCGCTTTGAACGGCGCGAAAATCGCATTTTCATGCGCGACATCAACTTCAACAACGTCGCGACCGATTCACTGCTCTCCACACGACGCGCCATGGCGCTGATCGAGTTCTATCCGATCATCGCGGCGTTCAATGTCGAATCGTACGGCAAGGACAGCGCCGCCGTCATTGAAGTGACGCGCATGTTCACCGGCGGCATTCAGGAGTTCGCCGGCGGCGGTCAGCGCGTGAATGTCGATGCGTCACGTTCGTTCATCGAACGGTTCGCCGCGTTTTCACGCAACGTCAATGTCACGGCCAGCCAGACGTTCACACGCGGCGCGGCCGGTGGCATCGCCATCCCAGGCCTCAACCTCGGTGGACCCGGCGGCGCCACGACCGAAGCGTATACCTTCTCGCTCGTGCGGCTGCCCGACGATCCCATGATGCCACGCTTCATGGATGCCCGCGTTGGGTTCTTCGGCACCAGCAAGACCGATTTTGGATCGGCCGAGCAGCGGGTGCTGCCGCGACGGTACATCTCGCGGTGGCGGCTCGAATGTTCTGATCAGAAAGTGGGCAACCTGTGTGTGCCCAAGAAGCCAATCACGTACTACGTCGATCCCGCGACGCCGGAATGGCTCAAGCCGTGGATTCGCCGTGGCATCGAAGAGTGGCAGGGCGCGTTCGAACAAGCCGGCTTCTCCAAGGGCATCGTCGCGGCCGACGCGCCGAACGATCCCGACTTCTCCGGAGAAGACGCCACCGTCGCCATGGTGCGGTGGTTGCCGTCGCCGGTGGCCAATGCGGTGGGACCGAGCACGCTCGACCCGCGCACCGGTGAAATCATCGACGCCGACGTCCAGATGTATCACAACATCATGGATCTGCAGCGCGACTGGTATTTCACGCAGGTGGGACACCTTGATCCGCGCGCGCAGCGATTCCCGTTCCCGGACTCGCTCATGGGACGGCTGGTGCAGTTTGTCGCCGCGCACGAAGTCGGTCACACGCTCGGCTTCCCGCACAACATGAAGGGCAGCTCGATGTACCCGGTCGATTCGATTCGCTCGAAGACCTGGGTCGCCAAGATGGGACATTCGCCGTCGATCATGGACTACGCGCGCTTCAACTACATCGCGCAGCCCGAAGACGGAATTCCGCTGTCTAATCTCGTGCCGAAGGTTGGACCGTACGACGTGTTCGCCGTGAAGTGGGGCTACACCCCCATCGCCGGCGCCAAGCGTCCGGAAGATGAAAAGACCACGCTCGATGACTGGGCGCGCATGCAGGACACGGTGCCCTGGTATCGCTTCGGCGGCGGCGCCGTCGATCCGGGTGAACAGTCTGAAGCGATCGGCGACGCGGACGCGGTCAAGTCCACGCGACTCGGCTTCAAGAACCTCAAGCGCATTGTCGATCTCGTCGTCCCGGCGTCCACCGCCGACAAGACGGCCGACTATTCGCTGCTGCGCACCACGTACTCCGGTGTGCTCAACCAGTGGGCCACTGAAGCGCAGCACGTCACGCGTGTGGTGGGCGGTCTCAACAAGCAGGAGAAGGCCGTCAGTCAGAGCGGACCGGTGTGGACGCCGGTCTCACGCGCCCGTCAGAAGGAAGCCGTGAAGTTCCTGAATGACGAAGTGTTCGCAACACCGACCGCGATGATCAAGCCGGACATCCTCCGGAAGATCGAATCGGACGGCAACATCAATCGCGTCAGCGGCGCGCAGGCGCGCACGCTCTCGTCACTGGTTGCCAACGCGAAGCTCCAGCGCATGGTCGAATTCGAAGCCATGGGCACCAACAAGAGCGACGTGTATCCGCTCACGGAAATGCTCGACGATCTGCGCCGCGGCCTCTGGAAAGAGATCTACACCGGCGCGCCAATCGACGCGTATCGCCGTCGCTTGCAGGCCACGTATGTCGAAGCGATGGCCGCCAAGATCAAGCCGGCACCCCCGACCGCGCAGGATGCGCAGTTGGCGGCGCTGCTCGGTCTGACACAGCCCAACACGCGTGACTTCCGCCCGCTCATCAAGGAAGAAATGCGCACGCTTGATCGTGAGCTCGCTGCCGCCATCGGCAAGACCAGCGATCGGGTGTCACGCGCCCATCTGTCCGATGTGCGCGATCAGATCAAGACGATGCTCGATCCGAAGGACTGAGCACCGCACGGACCAGTGGCAGGACGATCACAACGGGGAGGCCGAGCCATCGGCCTCCCCGTTGTGCTGTCAGGTCAGCAGCGCGGCACCGGATATCGTGACACCGTCGTGGCCATCACACCGGTCACAGCGCGCGCCCGGTGTTGCAGCACCAGCAGTGTATCGCCGCGCAGTGCAAACACCGCGCGGGCATCTGCAGCGATTGGCACGGCGACATCATTACACGTGACACGTCCGGCCGCGTCGATGCGCGACAGCCACGCGCGGGCACCCACGGCGCCGTTCTGCATCGCAAAATCCACGTGCACCAACACGGTCGATTGATCGGCCAACGCACCGACAAACGACAGGACGGACGCCGGCGCCGCTTCGCTGCCTCGCGCCTTCGGATTCGCCAGTCGAGCATCGAGGTCGTTGGGAACGCCGATGCGATGACGAGCCGGTAGTCGGATCGAGTCGCGGAGCGCCCCGCGCGTGTCGATCGTATACAGCTGGTCCGATCCCATGAAGGCCACGCGAATGACATCGCCCGACATCACCGCGTAGGACAGCGGATAGTTCTCGGCAATCCGCGGAAAGGCGCGCACCGTTTTGGGCAGGGCCCCAATACGGCGCACCGTCGAATCGCCGAGAATCAGGATGCCCGCGCTGGTGGATTGCGCGAGATCCTGCATGCCCATCACGATGGTATCGGTACGCACAGCAAGATTCGCCGCCTGCGCCTCGACCCGGTACGCACCGCGCGCAACGCCAGCGTCGAGCGAGAACACGTTGATCCGTCGCAAAGCGGCGTCCGCCACCAACAGCGCGGTGTCTCCCACCACGGCGAGCGCCGTGGGACCGACGAACTGTCCGGGTCCGTTCCCACGCGCACCAATGCGGCGCACAAACTCTCCCCCAGACGCATATTCCAGCACCGTTCCACTGGCGGCGTCGGAGACGAACGTCGACGAGGCGCCTGTCGTAAAGGCGAGCGGCTCGGAGAGGTAGTCGCTGTCGGTGCGCTCAAGCTCGATCGGTGTGCCCGCAGAGGTGAGACTGTCGGCGGCAGGGGCCGCCGGACGATCACCACAAGCGGACAGACCACAGGCGGCCACCCCCGCTATGGCCAGCATCACCAGGCCGACTGCCGTACTCGTTGATGTTCGGAACACGCAAATTCTCACGACGGTTCGGGTTTGGCACCGCTGCAGGATGCGAGTGCCACGGGGTATGCTAACGAGCCAGCTGGGCTGACACCCGACGCACAGCGCCAACGTACACCTTGAACACTATGACCGCTGTTGCGCCCGCCCCCACCCCGTCTGGCGAAATCGCCTCGGTACGCGCTGCCCTGCGGGGCCAGTACGCCATTGAGCGCGAGCTCGGGCGGGGCGGCATGGGTATCGTGGTGCTCGCACGCGACGAGCGGCTCGATCGACAGGTCGCGCTCAAGGTGCTCCCACCATCGTTGGCGGCACAGCCGGATACGCGCGAGCGATTCCTGCGCGAAGCCCGCATGTCCGCACAGCTATCGCACCCCAACATCGTGCCGGTCTACCGGGCTGATGAAATCGGCGGATTTGCGTTTTTCGCCATGGGGTTTGTCGATGGGGAGACGCTGGGAGAACGCATTCGCGATCGCGGGGCGCTCCCGGTCAGCGAAGTGGTGCGTGTGCTGCGTGAGGTGGCCTGGGCGCTCGCCTACGCGCATGCCCGCGGCATCGTGCATCGCGATGTCAAACCCGACAACATTCTGCTCGAGCGCAGCAGTGGTCGGGCCAGTGTCACCGATTTCGGGATTGCCCGCGCTGACTTCAACCCGGCGCTGACGCAAGACGGTTATGTGCTCGGCACCGTGCACTACATGAGCCCCGAACAATCCAGTGGCGACGCACTGGATGGGCGGAGTGATCTGTATGCACTCGGCTGTGTCGGATTTTACGCACTCAGCGGACGTCTCCCATTCGAAGGGCAGTCACCGCAAAGTGTCCTCATTGCCCACGCGACCAAAGAGCCGCCCGCACTGCGAACGCTCGCCCCCGCAGTACCGGCGCCGGTCGCGGCGGTGATCGATCGGTGTCTTCGCAAACGGCCGGATGAGCGGTTTGCGACCGGCGAAGAACTTGCTGATGCCCTCGGCAAAGCCATGGGTGAAGTCGAACACGCGGCGCGCGAATCGGGCGGGTCGACGATGCTCTCGGATGACCAGGCCATGGCCGTGTGGCGTCGCGCGGCGGAGTTGCAGGCCGAGGCCGCTGCTCGCCTCGAGTCACGCATGCGCAGTGCATCGGATACGCGGCGACTGACCGCGGTCAGTAGCAGCGACGTGTCAGGCGATCCGTCGGACGGCGCACCAGCCGATACCGTCGTACCCACCAGTGCATATCGCTTGCAGGACGTGGAGGCCGCCGCCGCTGAGGTGGGGATCTCGCAGAAGTACGTCGCGCTCGCACTTGCCGAGCTGCAGGGCAGTGGAAACAACGCGCTCCAACGCGTGCAACCAGTGCCGGAATGGAAGGAGCGCCTTTCCACGCGGCTGCTTGGCACGTCGCAGCGTTCGGTGTCGGTGTCGCGCATCTTTCGACACTCTCCGCGCGTGGTACTGCAGGCGCTCGGCCGTGCACTGCAGACGGCCCCGTGGTCACTGACGCTTCGCGAAACGGTCGGCGGTCATCCGCTTGACGGCGGCGTGCTGGTCTTTGAACTGCCAGCGATGACCGACGCGAATTACAAATGGTCGTGGACGAGATACGGCGTCTACGTTCCCGAGGTGCGCGTCACACTCGCCGCAGTCCCGGGCGATCCGCGATCGTGTGAGGTGAGTATTCACGCCGACCTGCGACGCGGTCTCACCGCCAACCTCGTTGGCGTGGGGATCGGTGCCAGTGCCGTAGGAACCGGAGGTGCGCTCGTCGGAGTCGCGGTGGGAAAACAAGCGCTCGCGCTCGCCGGCGCGGCACTGCTCGGACCGGCCTTCGGTGCGGCGCTCGCGCTCGGCGTCGCCGTGATTGCTGTCGCTGGACCCATTTATCGGTGGGAAATGAAGAGCGCCAGCGAAGAAATGAGCGCCGCCCTGGTGGCGGTCGAAGCAGCCATCCGATCGCTCGACATCTTCGGCGAGACCGGCTCGGGGCTGCCGCCGGCGCGAGGCCACGGGGGTTACCCAGGACTCCCACCGGGTAGTCGCTGACCGCTCTTTACTTCTAGATAGCTCAGTGATAAGATACTTTATCTCTCTATTCGGAGGCTTTTGTGTCGATTCGCCCGGTCAAGCGCGTGGTCCAGGCCAAACCCACCATGGAGGGCGCTGGGGTTCACCTCCATCGCGCCTTCGGTTTCGGCGATACCGCGGAGACCGACCCGTTTCTCCTGTTTGACGATTTTCGCAACGACATCCCGGCGCACTACAAGGCGGGGTTCCCGTGGCATCCGCATCGCGGCATCGAAACCATCACCTACGTGCTCGCCGGCAATGTCGAGCATGCGGACAGCCTCGGAAATCGCGGCGTGTTGGGTGCTGGCGACGTCCAGTGGATGACCGCGGGACGTGGCATCGTGCACCACGAAATGCCACTCGGCTCGCCGGACGGGCGCATGCACGGATTCCAGCTGTGGGCCAATCTGCCGTCGTCGCTCAAAATGACCGCACCGCGATATCAGGACGTGCAGTCGGGCGACATCGCCGAAATCATCGACGATGACGGAACCACCGTGCGCGTGGTGTGTGGCGAATTCTGGGGCAAACGTGGACCCGTCGACGGCATCGCGGCCGATCCCGTCTATCTCGATGTCCGCGTCCCCGCCGGTGTGCGCAAGTCACTGCCAGTAGATGCGTATCGCAGTACATTCGCATACATCTTCGAAGGCAGTGGCACGTTTCGCGACGCGTCCGACAACGTCGGCGTCCTGACCGAACGCACCGCTGGCAACGACGATGATCTCGTGCGCGACCTGAGTGGCAACCGCTCGCTTGTACTGTTCGATACCGGTGACGAAGTCGTCGTGACCGCCGGGCCGAACGGCATTCGATTCCTCCTCGTGTCCGGGGCGCCCATCAAGGAGCCCGTCGCGTGGTACGGTCCGATCGTGATGAACACGCAAGCGGAACTGCAGCAGGCGATGCGCGAACTTCAGCAGGGGACGTTCATCACGCCGTGAGTACGGCGGAGCGTCTTCGGCATTCCCCACGACGCTCCGCCCTCCCTCGCATGCGCTCTCGCTCCACGCGGTTCTCGTCCCTGGTGGTGCTCACGTTGGCCGCCTCCTCACTCTCCGCGCAGGCGGCGCCGCCCGCGGCGGCCCCCGCCCCCCCGCGCAACATCCTCGATGGCTCTGCGTCGCTCGGCTTCTCGCAGACCACGGGCAATGCCAGCGCCACCACGACCAATGTCACCAACAAACTGAAGTACACGATGAAGGGATGGTCGGTCGCCCAGGATCTCGTGTTCTTCTATGGCGAAGCCAATAACAAGGTCAACGCCAACTTCTGGAATGGTGGTTTTCGTGGGGAGCGTCGCCTGACATCGCGACTGGGCATGTTTGTCGCCACCCGATTCGATCGCAATGCGCTGCAGGGCATCTCCGCCCGTTTTGAAGAAGGTGTCGGTGTCGACATCAAGGCCGTCGACACACCAAACAACAAAGTCAACATCTCGCTGGGTGGATCGGCGTTTCAGCAGCAACTCACGCCGGGTACGACCTCTACCTTCAAGCGGAACTTTCCGGCCGCACGCGGCGCCGTCGATTTCAAGCACAAGTTTTCCGAGCAGGCATTCTTTCAGCAGATCGCCGAGTACCTGCCCAACCTGAGCGACACCAACTCGTATCTCGTCAATACCGAAAGCGCGTTGGTCGCACCGCTCATCAAGAACTTGGGTGTCAAAGTCGGCTACGTGATTCGGTATAACTCCCAGCCGCCTGTGCGCGACAACATCACGCTGAAAACCACCGACACGTTCTTTTCAAGCGGGATCACCTACTCCTTCTGACGTGCGGCCCGACCGTCGCGTCCGGTGAAACGCGCAGGTCACCGGCTGGAACTCCGGCCGCACACTGAACACTCACTCAGGTGATGCTCACGCTCACCGAACGCGGCCTCTATTGTGCCGCTGCCGACGTCTATATCGATCCCTGGTCCCCGGTGCCGCATGCGCTCATCACGCATGCGCACGGGGACCATCTTATCTGGGGATGCGGTCGCTACCTGCTCGCGCGCGACGGAGAAGGTGTTGCGCGTGAGCGCCTGGGCACGTGGGCGTCAGGAGTCGACACCGTGGCGTACGGCGAAGCCCGCGTCGTCAACGGGGTCCGCATTTCGTTTCACCCGGCCGGGCACATTCTGGGCTCGTCGCAGATTCGCCTCGAGCACGGCGGTGAGGTGTGGGTGGTGTCTGGCGACTATAAAACCGACCCCGACCCCACCTGCGCCGCCTGGGAACCGGTGCGATGCCACACCTTCATCACCGAAAGTACCTTCGGCCTGCCAGTGTATCGCTGGCCCACGCAAGCGTCGGTGTTCGCCGACATCAATGCGTGGTGGCGCGAGAATGCCGAGCACGGCGTGGTATCGTTGTTGTACGGCTACGCGCTGGGCAAAGCGCAGCGGTTGCTGGCGGGGCTGGATGCGTCGATCGGGCCGATCCTGACGCACGGCGCGGTGGAGAAGATGACGCAGTGTTATCGCGACGCCGGTGTCACCCTGCCGCACACCACCCATGCAACCGTCGCCAGTACGAACGCCGCGTGGTCCCGCGCCATTGTGGTCGCGCCACCGTCAACGGACGGCTCCACGTGGGCACGACGATTCGGAGAGTCGCGTGCGGCCTTCGCGTCCGGATGGATGCGTGTGCGTGGAGCGCGTCGGCGTCGTGCGGTGGATCGCGGATTCACGCTCTCCGATCATGTGGACTGGCCGCAGTTGCTGTCTGCCATCGACGCGACGGGTGCCGAGCGCGTCTGGGTGACGCACGGGTTCACCGGTCCCGTGGTGCGGTGGCTCAAGGAGCGCGGGCTCGACGCGTCAGCGGTTGCCACGCGATTTGAAGGCGAACAGGACGACACGGTCGTGGAAAGCACGTGAGAGATTTTGCGCGGCTGTTCGACGCGATCGATCAAACCACGTCCACCAGCGGCAAGGTCGCCGCGCTCGTCGCGTATTTCAGGTCCGCGCCTGCCCACGATGCCGCGTGGGCTGCGTCGTTTCTGCTGGGACGTCGCCCCAAGCGACTGGTGCGCGCACCCGACGTGCGCCGCTGGGCGGCCGCGGCCGCCGACATTCCAGACTGGCTCTTCGAAGAGTGTTACGCACAGGTCGGTGATCTCGCCGAGACCATCGCCTTGTTGATTCCGGATCCGGATCCGGATTCGGGGGCTGTCGACGCTGGTGATGAGACCACGCAGGCGTCACTCTCATGGTGGGTGGAACGACAGCTGTTGCCACTCGCCGGCATGACACCCGACAACCAGCGCGCCGCGCTCATGAACGCGTGGGCACGTCTCGGTGGTACCGCGCGATTCGTCTTCAACAAACTCATCACCGGCGCCTTCCGCGTCGGCGTCTCCGACGGGCTGGTGGTGCGGGCACTCGCACAAGTCAGTGGCATCTCCGCCGAGACCATCGCGCACCGCTTGATGGGACAATGGGAGCCCAGCGCCGCGTGGTATGTGCAACTGATCGGCACGGAAACCACCGATGCCGACTGGAGTCGCCCGTATCCGTTCCTTCTTGCCTATCCGCTCACCGACGAGCCGGCATCGCTTGGTGATGTGGCCGAGTGGCAGATTGAGTGGAAGTGGGATGGCATTCGTGCGCAGTTGGTGCGACGACGCGGCCGCACTCTTCTCTGGAGTCGCGGCGAGGAACTGCTGGCCGGACGGTTCCCTGAAATCGAAACCGCGGCGGAGTGGCTTCCCGACGGCACCGTATTGGATGGCGAACTGCTCGCGTGGCGCGACGGGGCCCCACTGCCGTTCAGCGAGCTGCAGCGTCGCATCGGCCGAAAGACCGTGGGAAAGAAGCTGCTCAGCGACGTGCCCGCGCACCTGCTGGTGTACGACTGCCTCGAGTTCGACGGTCTGGATGTACGCACACACAGCCTGCGAGAACGACGTGCACTGGTAGAATCGATCGTACACAAGCTGCCGGGCGGCGCACCGATCGGCGTGTCGTCGGTCGTGTCGGCCGTGTCATGGAGCGACGCGGCTACGGCGCGCGGAAAGTCCCGCGATGCGGTGGCCGAAGGGCTGATGATCAAACGTGCGTCGTCGCCGTATGGCGTTGGCCGCCGCGTTGGCGACTGGTGGAAGTGGAAGGTCGATCCGCTCAGTGTGGACGCGGTGCTCGTCTATGCACAGGCCGGCCACGGCCGACGCGCGGGACTCTACACCGACTACACGTTCGCCGTCTGGGACGGCGACGCACTGGTGCCGTTTGCCAAGGCGTACTCCGGCCTGAGCGATGCAGAGATTCGCGCGGTCGATGCCTTCATTCGTCGCAACACGCTCGAAAAGTTCGGACCGGTTCGAACCGTGAAACCGGAACTGGTCTTCGAGCTGGCGTTCGAAGGCATTCAACTCAGCACGCGCCACAAGAGCGGCATCGCCGTGCGGTTCCCGCGCATCGCCCGCTGGCGCACCGACAAACCGGCACGCGAAGCCGACACGCTCGAATCGGTGCGCGCACTGTTGGCATCGAGATGACCGCACGCCGTGCGAAGTCGCCACCACCAACGCCCGCAGCAACAGCGCAGGCAGCTATCGACGCGTGGTTCGCATCCAACGGCTGGACGCCGTTCGCCTTTCAGCGTGAGGTGTGGGAGTCGTACGCGCGTGGTGAATCCGGACTCATTCACGCCGCGACCGGCACCGGGAAAACGTACGCCGCATGGCTCGGACCTGTCCTGGAGGCGGTGTCGGAGTCACCGACACCGCGTGCCATGCGACGGCGCGCCGACGGAGCCAAACTGCGCGTCTTGTGGATCACCCCGCTGCGTGCCTTGGCCAGCGACACCGAGCAGGCGCTGCGTGTGCCGGTCGAGGCACTCGGCCTTCCGTGGACTATCGAGTCGCGCACCGGCGACACGTCACAGGCGAAACGCGCCCGGCAGCGTGAGCGACTGCCCACCGCGCTCGTCACCACGCCAGAGTCGCTGTCGCTGCTACTCTGCCGCAAAGACGCCGCCGAGATCTTCAGCGATCTGCGCTGTGTGATTGTCGATGAATGGCACGAACTGCTCAGCACCAAACGCGGAGTGCAAACCGAACTCGCACTGGCGCGGTTGCGTCGCATTTGCCCCGCGCTGCGCACCTGGGGTCTCTCCGCCACGCTCGGCAATCTCGATGTCGCGGCCGACACGTTGCTTGGGCTCGACGCACAGGGTGCGTCGGTTCCGCGTCGTCTTGTACGCGGCATTGTGCCCAAGACGGTGGAGATCGAATCGCTGGTGCCAGAAACGATGGACCGCTTTCCGTGGGCGGGACATCTCAACACCAAGTTGCTCCCCGAGGTGATGCGCCGTCTCGAGCAGGCCGACAGCGCAATCGTGTTCACCAACACGCGTTCGCAGTGCGAGATCTGGTTTCAGTCGATCATCGCCGCCAATCCCGCGTGGTTCGAGTTCACGGCCATCCATCACGGCTCACTGTCGCGCCGACAGCGCGACGATGTCGAAGACGGACTCAAAACCGGACGCTATCGCGTCGTGGTCGCCACGTCGTCGCTCGACCTGGGCGTGGACTTCTCGCCCGTCGACCTCGTCATGCAGATCGGCAGCCCCAAAGGCGTGGCCCGTTTGCTGCAGCGTGCGGGCCGTTCCGGGCATTCGCCGGGTCGTGTGTCACGCATCGTCTGTGTCCCCACCCACGCATTCGAGTTGGTCGAGGTCGCGGCCGCGCGCGACGCGATGCTAGCCGGACAGATCGAATCCCGCGATCCGGTGGATCGTCCGCTCGATTTGCTCGCCCAACATCTGGTCACGTTGGCATTGGGCGGCGGCTTCACGCGTGCCGATGTGCTGACCGAGCTGCGCACGACACGCGCATATGGGGCACTCACCGAGCAGGAACTTGACTGGACACTCGACTTTGTCACGCGTGGCGGCGACGCGCTCAAGGCTTATCCCGAATACGCGCGCGTGCAGCACGACGGCGAGCGCTATGTGGTGACCGATCGGCGTGTGGCGCTCCGGCATGTGCTCAACATCGGAACGATCGTCAGCGACGCGTCGATTGCCGTGCGCTACATGACCGGCGGGCGGCTTGGCACCGTCGAAGAGAGTTTTGTCTCGCGCCTTTCTCCCGGTGACCGGTTCATCTTCTCTGGCAAAGCACTCGAGTTTGTTCGACTGAGAGAGCTGACGGCGTGGGTCAGAAAGACCAAAGGCGGCATGTCCGGCGCCATCCCGAGATGGGCGGGTGCGCGCATGCCGCTCAGCACCGAACTGTCACTCGCGGTGCGCAACAAGCTGGAGGAGGCGCGTCTCGGTGACTTTCACGGGCACGAAATGCAGTCGGTGAAACCGGTGCTGGTGACCCAGGCCGAACGGAGTGTGATTCCGCGTCACGACGAACTGTTGATTGAGCGGTGCGAAACACGCGAAGGGCATCACCTCTTCGTCTATCCCTTCGAGGGCCGCCTGGTGCATGAAGGGTTGTCCGCGCTGTTTGCCTATCGCATCGCACAACTTGTGCCGATCAGCTTTACCTTCTCCTGCAACGACTACGGCTTCAACCTGCTCTCTCCCGAACCAGCGCCTCTGGAAGAGGCGCTCGAGAGTGGTCTGTTATCCTCTGCGCATTTGCTGCACGATATCACCAACAGTCTCAACGCCGCCGAGTTGGCGCGTCGACAGTTCCGCGAGATCGCACGCGTGGCGGGTCTCGTATTCGGCGGGTACCCGGGCCAGACCAAATCGCTCAAGCAGGTGCAGGCGTCCAGCAGTCTGTTGTTTGACGTGTTCGTCAAGTACGATCCAGACAACTTGCTCGTCCATCAGGCGCATCGCGAAGTGCTCGAGCGGCAGCTCGAAGCGAGTCGCCTGGGGCGCGTCCTGCAACGGTTGGCGGCCGGCAACGTGCGCATCGTCGAGGTGGAGCGCCCCACGCCGCTCGCGTTTCCGCTGCTGGTGGATATCAGCCGCGCCAAACTGTCATCGGAGAAGCTGGTGGATCGTGTGCGAAAGATGACGCTGTCCGCCGAGCGAAAGTCGCGCGCCGGCGCCGCAACCGTCGTCTCGGCGAGGCGGTAGCGGACCATGAATCCACAAACGGCCGTGATCCCCGGATGCTGCGAGCATATCGTGGCCGGCGAGCGTGTGGTGATGTTGCCGGAGCGTGCCCTGTGGTTGCCGGAACACCGCACGCTCCTCGTGGCCGACCTGCATTGGGGGAAGGCGGCCGCCATTCGCGCCGCCCACGTGCCGGTGCCCACGGGCACCACGGCGGCCGATCTTGCACGACTCACGCAGGCCATCGGCCGCACCGGTGCCACGCGTCTGGTGGTGCTCGGCGATCTGCTGCACGCCCGTCACGGGCGTCACCCCGATACGCTCAGCACCATCGCCGACTGGCGCTCCCGCCATGCCGCGCTCCGCATCGATCTCGTGCGCGGCAATCACGATGCACACGCCGGTGATCCGCCGGCTGACCTCGAAATCCAGTGCACCAGCGAGGCACTGCGTATTGGCGCGTTCGTTGGCGTGCATGAACCAACCGAACGTGAGGACGGTTATGTGATCGCCGGACACCTGCATCCGCACGTGTCGCTCGGCGGACGTGGTCGCCAGCACGTGCGTCTGCCCGCATTTGTTTTTGGCCCACGCGTGGGCGTGCTGCCGGCCTTTTCGAGCTTCACCGGCTCCGGCATGTATGAACGGTGCGACGCGGACACGACGTTTGTCGTTGCGGGCGATGACGTCTTGCCTGCACCACATCGGAGATAGTTGCTGCGCTGCGCGGCGGCGCCGTCCAGCCGCGAACTCGCGTACACTCGCGCGACCTAGCGCGAGCGCACGGCCGAGCGAAAAACCCACCAGATGAGGAGCGCCTGCAGCGGGAGCCGGATCCAAAGCGCAGCGACGTAGGCGCTCGGGGCGTCGGCCGTTCGCGCCATCTGCAGCATGTTCACATTCGCCGGGAAGACCGCCAGCAGCAGCGCAATCAGTCCCCACCCA
>Ga0075163_10007676_pt1 | contig 14249 bp, 6 predicted proteins | sample JI1023141ADNA_FD_71478 | JGI IMG/M metagenome (GOLD analysis project Ga0075163, IMG submission 71478) | Wastewater effluent complex algal communities from Wisconsin, to seasonally profile nutrient transformation and Carbon sequestration -... | ecosystem: Engineered > WWTP > Effluent > Algae...
TAAAGCAACACTGTTCCCTAATCCCGCACCTATTAAAGCAGAAGTTGGCTTCAACATTTCAGGCATGCCTGGTCCACCTTTTGGCCCTTCATTTCTAATAACTAATACTTGCCCCGCTTTAACTTTCCCTTCTCTTATTCCAGCTATACACTCAAATTCACTTTCGAAAACATTAGCAGGCCCAGAAAATGATTCCCCTTCTTTACCAGTTATTTTTGCTACAGAACCTTCAGGAGCAAGGTTTCCATATAATACTCTTAAATGCCCAGTTGCTTTTACTGGATGTTCTATTGGAAGTATTACTTTTTGATCAGCAGGTAATGCATTTACTTCAGATAAATTTTCTTTTAATGTTTTTCCTGTTACAGTTAAACAATCACCATGTAATAAACCTTTTTCTAAAAGATATTTCATAACAGCAGGTACTCCACCCATAGCAAAAACGTCTTCCATTAAATATTTTCCGCTTGGCTTAAGGTCCGCTATTACTGGAGTTTTTTCGTTAACTCTAGTTATGTCTTCAAGTGTGAAATCTATATTGGCCGTTTTTGCTATTGCTAATAAATGAAGTACAGCATTAGTAGAACCACCTAATGCAACAACTACTGTGAAAGCATTCTCAAATGATTTTTTTGAAAGTATATCAGAAGGTTTTATGTTTTTTTCTAAAAGCACTTTCAAATATTCGCCAGCTTTTAAACATTCAACTTTTTTGTCATTGCTTAATGCTGGATTGGAAGAACTGTAAGGTAAACTTAAACCTAATGCCTCAATAGCTGATGACATCGTGTTGGCTGTATACATTCCACCGCAAGCTCCTGCGCCAGGGCAGGCATTTTTTATTACTCCTTTAAAATCTTCATCGCTTATAGTGCCTGCATATTTTTCACCTAATGCTTCAAATGCAGAAACTATATTTAATGTTTTGTCTTTGTATTTTCCAGAAGCTATTGTTCCTCCGTAAACCATTATGGATGGACGATTTACACGTATCATTGCCATGGTTACTCCAGGCATATTTTTATCGCAACCGGCTATCGTTATTAATCCATCATAGTAATGAGCAGCAGTAACAGCCTCTACCGAATCAGCTATTATTTCTCGCGATACAAGAGAATAACGCATCCCTTCAGTGCCATTTGTTATGCCATCACTAACACCTATGGTGTTAAATTGAAGTCCAACTAAACCATTAGCTTGCACACCATCTTTTACATATTTTGATAAACCATTCAAATGCATGTTACAAGTATTGCCTTCATACCAAGTTGAAGCAATTCCAACCTGCGCTTTCTTCATGTCTTCTTCTGAAAGCCCTATGCCGTATAGCATTGCTTGTGAAGCAGGTTGAGATTCATCTTGTGTTACTGTTTTACTATAGCGATTTAATTCCATGATTTTTATTTATTATACTAATGAAAAATTTCCGAATTCGTTAAATGCTACTCTTCTAGTGTATTTAGCTTGAAGGATAGAACCAAGTGAATCTTCCCATTTTAATTTAAAGTTTACTCTGTCAAGTGATGCTATGCCAGCCACTTCTGCTGCAGTTCCAGTAAAGAAAGCACTATCTGCACCTCTTACTTCCTCAGGAGTAAAATATTTTTCTACTAATTTAAATCCAAGTTCATTGCATAGTTCAAATATTGTTGCTCTTGTTATGCCTGGTAATATATTGCCTAAAGGAGAAGTATATAGTACTTCGTCTTTTTCAAAAAAGAAATTCGCCCCCGGACCTTCAGCTACATTGCCTTGTGCATCTAATAAAAGAGCTTCATCAAATCCTTTTTTCTTAGCTTCAGTTGTTGCAAGTATAGAGTTTACATAGTGTCCAGTTACTTTTGCTTCTACATGGCAAGATTTAGGATTTGGACGTTGATATGAGGATGTCATTACATCTAGCATTTTGTTACCAAGGTATTTACCCCATTCCCAAGCGCAAAGCATAACATGTACTTCGTCAGTTGGAGTTAACGACATATTAGCTCCTGCAAATATTAATGGACGTATATATGCATTACTTAAATTATTTTTCTCTAATAATAGATAGGTTAAGTCAGTAAATTCTTGGGCAGTGTATTTCACATCTAAATGCATCATTTTAGCTGAGTGCAAAAGTCTTTCATAGTGCTCAAGTGATTTAAATATTCTTGTGCCATCGGGTGTTTCATATGAACGTATTCCTTCAAACACGCCACTTCCATAATGCATTGTTTGCACATATGGACTTACCATTAAATCTTTAGCTTTTAACCATTCGCCATTAAAAAATACCTGTGTTTCGTCGTTGTAATACATTTGTTTATTTTTTTAATTAATTATTTTCAAAAAAAAAGCCTTTCCAAATGGAAAGGCTTGTATATATAATATCAATATCCTTTCCTAATTAGGGAATTGAATAATGATAATAATGTTTTTTACTTGTTTCATCGTGATACAAATGTAATAAGATATGTTTTTACTTATTCGTAAAAATAAAGGGTTATTAGTGGGTCTGATTTAGAGTTTTATTATTCTTGAATTGATAGTTTTTGAATTGACAATTGTTTTAATGTGGTATACACCGTCCGGAAATTCGGATATATTTAAATCTGTTTTAAATGTTTTGCTTTCTTCAGTATTTATTGTTTCAGTATGTTTTATTTCCTGTCCTAGCTCATTGTATATTATTATTTGAAGTTGGCTTTGAGGAGGTAGTAATAATTCTAATGAAAAAATACCTGAAGAAGGGTTTGGGTAAATTGTTATTTCTGGACTTAATTCACAAATTGATTCAACGTAAATAATATTTGAGTAACTGAAGTGTCCATTAAAATCAATTTGTTTTAGCCTATAAAAATAATTCAAGTGATTGTTTTCTTTTATGTCATTAAAACTATAATCTATTATTTCGTTTGTATTATTATACGCATTAACGTTTCCAATATTGTAGAAGTCGATTCCGTTTATTGAGCGTTCAATTTCGAATCTCATATTGTTTCTTTCTGATATTGTTTGCCAAGTTATAAGATTCTTGTTTTTTTGACATGTGCCTTTAAAATTTTGAAGTTCTATTGGTAATAAACAACCAGCATCAACAAGTATATTGTCGCTTATTGTTCCGCAAAGTGAGTTGCTTACAGTCCATTGGAATTCGTTGATGCCACCTGTAAGTCCTGTAACAGCAGTTGAATTACTGTTAGGGTCAGCAAATGTACCTGACCCACTAACTACTGTCCATGTGCCAGTTCCAATAATTGTTCCTGCATTTAAAGTTGTGCTTGATGTACAAACAGATTGGTCAGCGCCTCCATCTGCAACAACTACACCCGCAGTTGCATTAATTGTATAATCGCAAATGTCACCTGCATTTCCATCAATCATTAAATAGTACGTTTCGCCTACTGTTAAGGAGGAGGTAGATGCAAGCGTAAAATTTCCGCTGTGCGAACCATCTGATAGTGCACAGTTTGAAACACGTGTCAGTGATGTGCCATTGTAACTAAATATTGCGGTTTGAATACCATTAAGACATGAGCCCCCTAAGGCAACATTAAAATCAAAAGAAGCAGTGGTACTTGTTGCCTGAAATTTTAGCCAAGAATTATTCTCTACTGTCCCCAAGAAATTTAAACCTGAAGGGCAGCTTCCTCCAGCTGAATTTAAATTTACTGGCATGTCAGCGCCAAAATCACCACTTGTAGTGCCACAGTAATTCGTAAAATTACAAATTGTTGGTGCTCCTAAAAATAAGTCGGATGCAGGTAGATTACCAGTGCCACAATTGATTTCATCAACACATGATACGCAGGCATCCCAGCCATCATCATTATTTGCAGCGTTTGTTTTAAATCTAAAGGTTATACAACTACTCGGAGATAATAGGACAGCAGTGCTAGTTTCTTTAAAGTAAGGTAATCTAAACGTGTTTGCGGAGTTGCCGGTTACTTTATATAATAAGGGAGAGGATGTTGAAGAGCCATTATAAATGAAAAGCGTATCTGAATTATGAATTCTTTCTGTTGTTAAATTACTTCCACAACCAAAATCGAATTTTAATAGTTTACCTGCCGGTGCACAAAATGTGATAGAGTAATCGGCTGTTGCATTTGTATAATGAGTAGCATCTGCACCTTCATCTGCAAATTTTGTATTAGTTATTGGGCAAGAAAAATTAACGGTGGTTCCATTGTTTGCAGCATTCATTCTATAATATGTTTGACCTAATAAAATATTAGTAGTGCAAAACAGAACAATGATTATAGAATTAAATCCCTTCTTTTTCATCACTGCTAATGTAGTTTGAAAAGGAAGGGATTAAGGAGTACAATTCAAAATTATTAGTAGGTCTGATTTGTAATTATCTAACTAGGTTAATGTGCCCAGATTTTTCAATTACAGGATTAATCTCATTGGTCTCGTTATACATTTTAATCATATAAATGTAGGTGTCTTCTTGAGCAGGCTTACCCTGGATTGTCCCATCCCATCCACCATTCAATTCATTCCATTGAAATATTTTTTCACCCCATTTGTTATAGATGTATCCATCAATTCTTGTATATCCAACAAATTGAGGTTGAAATATCCCATTGTAATTGTCGCCATTAGGCGTGAATGCGTTTGGGACATAAAATGTTGGTTCTTCTTTAATATGAAGTGTTTGTTTTATTGAATCCTTGCATCCTAATATATTTGTTGCAGTTAATGTAATAGTGTAATCACCAGTATCTTGATAAATGTATGATGTGTTGTATTCATTAGTAATGCCTAATCCATTATCTAAATTCCATTCATACTCATAACTGTTTTGACCTGTAGTATTAATAAAATTTATTTGTGAATTCACATAGCTTTCTTGAAATTGAATAGTGAAACTTGGAGTAGGAATGTTTAGGACATTAATTAAAATAGTATCTGTTATAGCACATGTTCCAATTGTACTAACAGTGTATTGCGTTGTAACACTTGGACTAGCAATTGGATTAGTGATGTTGGGATTGTTTAATCCTTGTGTTGGTGACCAAACATAGGCAACGGAATTTCCTGAAACATTTATATTTGCTGATTGACCTTGGCAAATTGATATTACATTGGGTGGGTTTATTGTAGCGTTTACAATAACAATATTTTCTGTATTAACGGGAGATGTCCCGCAATTGTTTGATGCGCTAACAGATATAGTTCCTAAACCACTTCCTGTCCAAGTTGAAATTATTGATGATGTGCCAATCCCGTTTATAATGTTCCCCCCTGTTAAATTCCAGTTGTATGTTATACCTTGTATTGGATTTAGAATACTAACTGAATTGTTGGAGCCAACACAAACACTATCAATTGAATTTATTATTGGAGCATTGGGTATTGTATTTATTGTAATACTTGCTGTACTTGTTCCTGCAGTAGTGCAACCTGCAGCATTAACAGAATATGTAATTGTATAGGTAGAAGGAGCAGATGAATTTGGTGTTATTGCTCCTGAATTTGCATTTATAGCTAATCCAGCTGGAGTAGCGGTATATGTTCCGCTATTAACAAATCCAGCAACATTTGTTGGAAGTGTTGAAACAGCATTTGTACAAATTGCTGAAGGATATGAAAAACTTGTGATTGGCGTTCCACTATTAGTAAGTGTTATTGATGTTGTATTTGTACTTGCTGCTTGACAACCGGTTGCGGCAACAGAATAAGTAATAGTATAAGTTCCTGTAGAACTTGAACCTAAAGTGATAGCACCTGTTGCAGCATTAATGGAAAGCCCAGCAGTAGAAGAATAAGTTCCACCGGTAGTAAAACCTGCAACAGTAGTTGGAGTAGGATTAGTTCCTGCATTTAAACACACAGGTGATGTATAGGAAAATCCAGTTGTTGGAGTAGTAGTAGGAGTAATAACAATAGATGCAGTGCTACTTCCAGCGGTGCTACAACCGCTAGCAACCACAGAATATGTAACTGTATAAGTTGCAGGAGTAGATGTCGCTAAATTAACTGCCCCAGTGCTTGCATTAATGGATAACCCAGCAGCAGAAGAATAAGTTCCTCCAGTAGTAAACCCTGCAACTGTTGTAGGTGAAGGATTTGTGGCATTAACGCAAACAGGTGTTGAGTAAGAGAATCCAGTTGTTGGTGTTCCACCATTAGTAAGTGTGATTGAAGTTGTGTTTGTAGCAGCTACTTGGCAACCAGATGCAGCAACAGAATAAGTAACAGTATAAGTTCCTGCAGAACTTGATCCTAATGTTATTGATCCAGTGCTTGCGTTAATTGTTAAACCCGCAGTAGAAGAATAAGTTCCGCCAGTTGTAAAACCAATAACGTTAGTTGGAGTAGGATTCGTTCCTGCATTTAAACAAACTGGTGATGTGTATGAAAAACCAGTAGTAGGAGTAGTTGTTGGTGTAATAACAATTGAGGCAGTGCTAGTTTCAGCAGTTGAGCAACCTGAAGCCGCAACTGAATAACTAACAGTGTATGTAGCTGGAGTAGATGAAGCTAAATTAATTACCCCAGTGCTAGCATTAATAGAAAGTCCTGCGCCAGAAGAATAAGTTCCACCAGTAGTAAACCCAGCAACTGCTGTTGGAGAAGGGTTCGCAGCATTAGCGCAAACAGGTGTTGTATAAGAAAAACCAGTTGTTGGCGTTCCGCCATTAGTAAGAGTGATTGATGCAGTATTTGTTCCAGCAATTTGACATCCACTAGCAGCAACAGAATAAGTAACAGTATAAGTTCCAGCAGTACTTGAACCTAGAGTGATTGCTCCAGTAGCAGCGTTAATAGTTAACCCAGCTGTTGAAGAATACGTTCCACCAGTAGTAAAACCAGCAACATTAGTTGGCGTAGGAGTAGTTCCTGCATTTAAACAAACAGGTGATGTGTATGAAAAACCAGTTGTTGGTATTCCACCATTAGTAAGTGTGATTGAAGTTGTATTTGTTGCTGCTAATTGACAACCTGAAGCAGCAACAGAATAAGTAACTGTGTAAGTTCCTGCAGAACTTGTACCTAAAGTGATAGCACCTGTTGCAGCATTAATAGTTAAACCAGCAGTTGAAGAATAAGTTCCTCCATTAGTAAATCCTGCAACAGTAGTTGGAGTAGGGTTAGTTCCTGCATTTAAACACACAGGTGATGTGTAAGAAAAACCGGTTGTTGGTGTAGTAGTGGGAGTAATAACAATGGATGCAGTGCTACTCCCAGCAGTGCTGCAGCCTGAAGCAGCAACAGAATAAGTAACAGTGTAAGTAGCAGGAGTAGATGCCGAAAGATTAATTAAACCAGTGCTAGCGTTAATGGAAAGTCCAGCAGCTGAAGAATAAGTTCCTCCAGTAGTAAAGCCTGCAACAGTTGTAGGTGAAGGATTTGCTGCGTTGGCGCAAACAGGAGAAGTGTATGAGAATCCTGTGCTTGGTGCACCACTTGCAGTTAATGTTATTGAAGCCGTATTTGTTCCCGCAGTACGACATCCAGATGCAGCGACAGAGTATGTAACAGTGTATGTTCCTGCAGAACTTGAACCTAAAGTGATTGCGCCAGTAGCTGCATTAATAGTTAAACCAGCTGTAGAAGAAAATGTTCCGCCAGTTGTAAATCCTGCAACAGTAGTTGGAGTAGGATTAGTTCCTGCATTTAAACAAACAGGTGAGGTGTAAGAAAAACCAGTTGTTGGAGTTGTAGTAGGGGTAATAACAATAGATGCAGTGCCACTGCCAGCAGTGGTACAACCTGAAGCAGCAACAGAATAAGTTACTGTGTAAGTTGCAGGAGTAGACGCAGCAAGATTAATTACACCAGTAATTGCATTAATGGAAAGTCCAGCAGTAGAAGAATAAGTTCCACCGGTTGTAAACCCTGCAACTGTTGTAGGGGAAGGATTTGCAGCGTTAGCACAAACAGGTGTAGAGTATGAAAAGCCAGTAGTTGGAGCGCCACCACTACTACAAGTTGTACCTGTATTATATGTTTTTACACAAGCTGCATTTGGTAAATTCGTTGTTGTCATGCTTCTAATATCTGCGTCAAGACTTATTGAAGAAACGCAACCAGCAACAGTAACTACAATGTTATTATTGTTGTAATCAGTACTTCCAAACCCCCACATAGCGTCGTCCGATTCGTATGTAAGCACGTTTGTTTGGTTCGGATACCTTAGCGAGAAGTATCCTGTTGCTCCGCCAGTTCCAATACTTGCGCCAGTATAACCTGTTAAAGGGTCATAACTAGGTCTTGTTACAGTTGGTGTAAAACCACTTTGTACAACAGGGGAAGGGCAACCTCCATTAAAAATTAAGGCAAATCCATAACTATATCCATCGCTGCCACCTACATCAATAGAAACATTAATTGTATAAGTTGTTGTTCCATTTCCATTGTTAACCGAAGAAACAGAATTTATGGTTGAATTATGGCAAGCTTTAACTGAATTTTGAAGTGAGAAAAGAAAAAAAAGTAAATAGATAAGTGGTTTAACGTACTTCCAATTACTTTTAGATTCTCTATTTTTTGTATTTAACATTATGATATTTAATAGGTTAGTGTTAGTTTACTTGGTTTGGTTCTTTTTGAACTATATGATTCCAATAATAATCATCGCTTTCATAATTAATTTCTTTTCTCGTCTAAATTAAAAAATTGAATAGCTGTTTTCTAACTGAAAATTTGTATCTTTAGTAAGTCTGTTTAATGTAAAAATTATGAAGTCAAGTCACGCGTTCGATTTAATAAAAAGTCTTTCCATGTCTGAGAAAAGGAACTTTAAAATTTTTAGTTCAAGACATGTAATTGGAGAAGTTAACAAGTCAAATATTTTATTTGATGTCTTGGATAAAATCGAAACTTACAACGAAGTTGAAATTGCAAGCAGGCTTAAACAAAGTAAATTTGATTTAAAATATTTAAAGGCAGATCAAAATTATTTATATAATCTTGTCCTAAGAAGTTTGAAGCAATTTCATGAATCTAAATCAGCTAATCTTCAAGTAAAGACTGCTTTATGTGATATTGAAATTTTGTTTGATAAAGGGGCGTTTCGCCAGTGTTTTAAAGAAATCACTAAAGCAAAAGAGATAGCATGGAAATCAGAATTGTTCGATTTATTATTGAATATCTTATTTTGGGAAAGAAAGCTTTCCTTGTTTTATACTGAGGGAATGAAAACGGAAGTGGAAATAGTTTTAGAAATGGAGGAAGTAAATGGTAAAATAAATTCTTACTTGTCCTATACACAGCTTTATTCTTATTGTTTAGTTCTCATGAGAAAAATGGTAAGTCAGAGAAATAAAGCAATTATTGCTGAATTTGAAAAGAAATTAGAATCCCCTTTAGTTAAAAATTTTAATTCAAAGTTGCCATTAATATGTCAAATCAGGTATTATCAAATATATGCTCTTTGGTATTTTATTCAAGGAGATAGAAAAAATGAGTTAATTCAGAATCGAAAACTTATTAAATTAATTGATCAAAATGTTTTTTATAAGGAGGAATACCCTCTTGATTATGTAAATACATACTCACGAATTTTGTCTATAGTTAAAGATATTGAACCAAAAGAATTTGATACAGAATTGAAGAACATGAGAGGTTTTGCACCATTGTCTGAGTCAATTGCATATAAACGAGTGCAAGCTCAAATATTTAGTAATTCTTTCACCATGCAGCTTTCATTTTTAATAACTAGTAAAAAATATAAACTAGCTTATGAACTGATTGATGATTTGCAAAATGGGCTTAAGGAGTATTCTAAAATTGTTAGCCCTTCTACAAATGTTACTTTTCGATATATTATTGCCTATTTGTATTTTTCTAATGGGGAGTTTAAGCAAGCCAAAAAAGCTGTGAATTTTATTCTGAATGAATTCGAAGAAAAAATAAGACCTGAAATTTATAATTTCGCAAGAATTTTAAATATATTGATTCACTACGAACTAAAAGATTACGGAATGATAAAGTCGCTGCATAATTCGGCTGTATATTATTTTAAGAAACAGAACAACCCATATAAAACTGAGAATTTATTTTTGAATTATTTCGGTAACCCGAAGCGCTACAAGTCAAGTATTAAAGAGAGTTTGTTAGAGTTGAAAAATGAATTTGAGCAAATTAAATCTGATAAGGCAGAAAGTAATGTGTTCAAATATTTCGAATTTATCGATTGGATAGATTCGAAGCTTAAAGGTGTAACAATGTCTAAGTTACAAAAGTAACTACTTCGCCTCAATCCACTCAGTAACTTCTTTATCTAAAGGATTAACGCCAGAACCTAAGTGCTTAACGTAGTTGCCGTTTGCATCAATTAAGTATTTATTGAAATTCCAATTTACTTTTGAATCTTCAACACCATTCTCCGTTTTTGAAGTAAGCCATTTATAAATTTCACATTTGTTATCTCCTTTTACAACAACTTTCTCCATCAAAGGAAAAGTAACGCCGTAGTTTTTAGAGCAAAAGCTTTGTATTTCTCCAGCACTTCCAGGTTCTTGTCCACCAAAGTCATTACAAGGAAATCCAATGATTATGAAATTTGAGTTTTTATATTTTTCATATAAAGCTTGCAAATCTTTGTATTGAGGAGTATATCCGCACTCAGAAGCAGTGTTTACAATCATTATTTTTTTTCCTTTTAGTGATAAGAATGAAAAATCTTTATCATCTAATGTTTTGCATTTGAAATCATGCAGTGTTTTGTTTGTGAAAGTAGTAAATGACATTGCGAAAATTATTATTGTAGTTAGTGTTAATAGCTTTTTCATTTGTTTTGATTTTATTATTTCAAAGGTAAACTTTTTAAATCGTCAACAATGAACTGCAACTAAATAATTAGTATTAATTAGTTTTTGTTTAAAGATTTAATCTAATTTGAAATTACTCTTGAATTATTTTGTCACTTTTTTCCACATCTATCATTATATTTTCAAAACCCACTAAAACTAAACACCATGGCTGGAAATTCTAAAGAAACACCACGACAAAAGATGATAGGACTGATGTACCTTGTTCTTACTGCAATGCTTGCGCTTAATGTGTCAAAAGATATATTAAAAGGATTTATAACTGTTAACGAAAGTTTAGAGCGAACTAACGCAGCATTAATTGATAATCAAATAAAAACACTTTCTGATTTTAGAGAGTATGCAAAGAATGATTCTATAGCTCGAATTCATTTAAAGTTAACAGAAGAAGTTTTTAAGATAACTCAAGGAGCTTATGATTATGTTGCTGAGTTAAAATCTCACATTGTTGCTAAAACGGAAAAGTTGGATGTAAAGTCAGCGGATACACTCAGGCTTCGTTATACAGAAAAACAAGATGACTTTGATACGCCTACTTATATTTTAATTGGTGATGATGAAGCTTCGCCAAAAAGCGGGGCAATGACTGCCAAGGAATTGAAATCAAAGATTATTTTCATTCACGATGAAATATTAAAACGAATGGAAATATTGCAAAAGGATAAAAAAGCACGATTGCTTGAGCCAGATTACAACCGATTGGTACGAAAAGTAAAATCAATTTATCCTTTAGATCCAACAGATAAGGTTGATAACGTTAAGGAAACTTGGGAGACTCAAAACTTTAATCAATTGCCACTAGCCGCTGTAATAACTAATCTAACTAAAATTCAAAATGACATTAAGAGCATAGAAACTTCCTTTATGGGTGAATTAGCGAATGCATCACGTAAAGGAAAAATTAAGGTTGACGAGTTTAATGCAACTGTTATTTCCGAAAATGGTTATGTGCAATTGGGACAACAATTTAGAGCAAATATATTTTTATCAGCTTCATCAAGTGATTTCAATGATAGCAACATGCAGGTTTTGTTCGGTGGTGAATATGATTTTAAATCTAAAACAGCAATTAAAGAAGGGGAGCCAATTAGTTCAAGCGAAGGCATTGGTAAATATGAAGTTTCAACTACCACTACAGGTGAACAAGTAATTAAGGGAGCCATTAAACTTAAAAATGCTTTCGGAAATTTCGAATATTATCCATACGAATACAAATACATGGTAGCAGCTCCTTCAATTTCTGTTTCACCCGAAAAAATGAATGTAGTGTATATCGGATTAGATAATCCAATTGCAGTTTCTGCAGCAGGTGTAGCGCCAAGTGATTTAATCGTAAATGTCTCTGGTTGTGGAGCAAAATTGAAACCAAATACAAATGGTAAGTATACACTTACTGCATTAAGCAGAGGGGATTGCTATGTTACAGTTTCTGCAAAACAAAGTGATGGAACAACAAGGCAGCAAGGTGCGCCAATAAAATTTAGAGTAAAAAGTGTGCCCACACCAGTTATAAAAATTGGGGGAAAGGAAGCTAGTGGTACATTAGAATTTGCAAAAAATGATTTGATTAAAATTGGTGGAGTTGGCGCAGTATTACCTAGTTTTGATTTTGAAGGAGTCAATTTTACTATTAGTTCATATGTTTTTACCATGATAAATAAAAAGGGAATTCCTGAAGAAATAAAAGTTACCGGTTCAGCTCTTCCGCAAGCAGCAAAACAATTGTTAGCGGATGCAAAGCCAGGAAGTAAATTTTATATTGAAGATGTTATAGCAATTGGTCCTGGAGGAAAACGTGATTTAGGTAGTGTTAAAGTGAAAGTTAGATAAAAAAAAGAGGCTGTTTATTAAGACAGCCTCTTTTTTTATAGATAGAATTAGCATTTATTTATTTAAAACCACCTTCTTAAATGTACTCTTGTTATTTGATTTCACTTCTACTTGATAAACACCATTTGATAATGAAGACATGTCAATAGTTTGAACTGAACTTAATCCTTTTTCAGAATTAGTAGTAAGAACCTTTTGACCAATTACATTATAGATAGAAATCTCACATGATTGTCCACCTACATTGTTTGCAATCTCAATAGATAATTGTCCATTAGATGGGTTAGGGTAAACATTTACTAAAGCTGAATAGTTAGCTTGTTCATTTAAACCAACAGAACCTGTAATGTTGATGTCATCAATATAAAGATTGTTCTCATATTCAGATCCATTTCTAAATTTGATATAAGCATTTTGAGCGCTTGCATAAGTAGCCAATGAAACAGTTTCTAATCTCCATTGAGCCGCTGTTGGTGTAAATGCACTTGCAGCAAATGTTGGTGTTGTTGTGGTTAAAGCAGCACCAAATTTTTTGTAAATACTAGTATAAGTTGCGCCACAATCAGTTGAAATCATAACATCAAGTGTGTCAGAATAAGGTGTTGCAGCAGTAGGACTAGTATAAAGTTTGTAAGCTACTTGAAAAGTTAATTGAGGAGAAGGCATGGATGTTAAATTAATACCTGGTGTAATCATTGCATCCGATTGCCCTGTAAAATCATTTGTATAGTTATCCATTTTTGCTGATGCAACACCTGATTTAAATGCAGTTGTTGTTCTTGCCCAAGTATCAGCAGCATCAGAATTTTCTAATTGCCATCCAGCAGGAACAAAAGTTGTTCCTTCAAATCCTTCTGTGAATGGAAGATTTACACCATTACCAGCTATAATAGTAAATGTTGTTGTACCTTGGTCATTAGTAGCATTTCCATCGCTTGCACCATTTGGATTACTTGTGTATACCGTTAATGTGTGCGTACCTGCAGTTGCAGATATAGTAGGCAAAGTAACACTTGTTGTAGCTAATGAAGCTAAGTTTCCTGTCCAGTTATATGTGTTTACTGTTCCTGCATCAACTTGGTAATTAATCGTACAACTTGTTAAGGCAGCACTTCCCATATTTTTTAATGTGGTAATAGGTTGAAAACTTGTATTACAAGAAGTTCCTGTAGGAGATGTTACATTAAAGATACTTGCATCAGTAGCAACTAAGTTTACAGGAATACAACCATCAGATGATTGTAATATATTCCAAGGAGCAGTATTAACTACTGCATTAATTCTTGATATTTGTCCAGCAGTAAACATTGCCATTCCTGCATCATCAGTGTAATCCATATAATTCATGTACATTGAGCTAATATCACCAGCTGTACAACAGCCACCACCAGCAGCAGTACCTTGAGGATAAGTTGGCATGCCATAGTTTTCACTTTTCTGATTTGGAGTATCTGTTACTTGGTCACTTCCTGTACAAGCAGAACCATCATCACCCCAAATATGATATAAATTAAAACAGTGACCAAATTCATGTGTTCCAGTTCTTCCTTTATTGAAAGGAGCTGCTGCACCTGTTTTTCCAGTATAACGGTAGTTTAATACTAAGCCATAAGTATTACTTAAAGCTCCAGTTGGAAATTCTCCGTAACCTAA
>Ga0075163_10007677_pt1 | contig 14247 bp, 6 predicted proteins | sample JI1023141ADNA_FD_71478 | JGI IMG/M metagenome (GOLD analysis project Ga0075163, IMG submission 71478) | Wastewater effluent complex algal communities from Wisconsin, to seasonally profile nutrient transformation and Carbon sequestration -... | ecosystem: Engineered > WWTP > Effluent > Algae...
GGTACGGAACTGGCCACTTTGGGGTACGGAACCCCTCTTTATGAGGTGAGACTCGAGCCTGGCCACTTTGGGGTACGGAGTGCTCACTTTGGGGTACGGAACTGGCCACTTTGGGGTACGGAACCCCTCTTTATGAGGTGAGACTCGAGCCTGGCCACTTTGGGGTACGGAGTGCTCACTTTGAGGTGACAAAGTGGCCACTTTGAGGTGCGCACTGGCCACTTTGAGGTGAGAAAGTGCTCACTTTGAGGTGTCGAAGTGCTCACTTTGAGGTGTCAGACTGCTCACTTTGAGGTGTCAAACTGCTCACTTTGAGGTGTCAAACTGCTCACTTTGAGGTGTTACGCAAAACTGCTCACTTTGAGGTGCGCACCACTCACTTTGAGGTGCCGAAGTGCTCACTTTGAGGTGTCAAAGTGCTCACTTTGAGGTGTCGAAGTGCTCACTTTGAGGTGCGTGCTGCTCACTTTGAGGTGTCGAAGTGCTCACTTTGAGGTGTCGAAGTGCTCACTTTGAGGTGTCGAAGTGCTCACTTTGAGGTGTCGAAGTGCTCACTTTGAGGTGCGCATCATTGGGACAAAAAGTAAACATAAGTCATTTGATATATTACACTTATGATTATTGGCACGAGTTTTGCGGTTTTTAGACTTATTGACTTTTAGACTTTGATAACAAAAGCATCATCACCACGAGCGCGATCTTCATGCCAAGGTCCCGCGTGTGACCCCCGCCGAGGGGTTTTGTGATGATGCTTTTTGGCTCGCGCCCTGGGAAACCCATGTCGAAACGCGAAGAAAAACCCGACCCCAAACCACCGGCCCAGGAACTGACGCCACCGAACATCATCCGGGTCGAGACGGCTTTGTCCCGATACCCGGTGCACCGGCTCGCCAAGCAGGGAAGCATGTCCATCGAGATTCGCGACGAAAGCGAGGACGGCGAAACCCTGATCAAGTGGGAAGTCAGCCCGAGCGTCAATTACGGCCAGCCAGGCCCGCTGGCCTACAAGATCGACACCTTGATCGTGAACCGCCGGATCGAGGAAGCGAGCCGGCCGATCCCGAAAATCATCAAGCTCGGCAGCCTTCGCGACATCTGCGAAGAACTCGGTATCGGAACCGGGGAGAGCGTGAACAAGGTCAAAAACGCCTTGCGCCAGAACGCCAGCGCATTCATCACGGCCAAGTTCTGCTACCGGGGTAACGACGGCTCGGAACGGACCCTGGAGGCGGACTTCAACCGCTACAGCGTCGTTTTCACCGGCGAGGAACTGCCCAACGGACGCAAGGCGAACGCGGTTTATCTCGTGCTCAACGAGATCTTCATGCAGGTGCTCGACGGGGCCCAGACCCGGCCGCTCGACTATGAGTACCTGAAAGGTCTTAATCCTTCTTCCCAAAGACTTTACGAGATCCTTAGCTACCGGATCTATGCGGCGATCCGAAATGGCCGGCCGCACGCGAAGCTGGTTTACTCGGAACTTTGCACGTATGCCCCCCTGACCCGCTACGAGGACTGGAAAAGCGTGGGCTGGCAACTGAGCAAGATCCACGCCCCGCACAAGGAATCGGGCTATATCGCCAGCGTGGAGTTCGAGGAGATCTTCGACCGGGACGGCAAACCCGACTGGGTCATGATCTACACGCCGGGAGACAAGGCCCGGGACGAGTACCGGACGTTTTCCCAGCAGGGCGGGCCGCGGACGCTGCACGTCGATCTGCCGGCGAACTCCACCCTGGCGAGCCTGACCTTCGACGAGCCCCCGCAGCCTGAGCCCACGCCCCTGGAGCGGGAGCTGATCGCCCGGGGAATCTCGAGGCGGACGGCGGCCCAGCTCGTCCAGCGGTATCCGGCCGACCGGATCCTGTCGCAGATCGAGCGGTTCGACTGGAGCAAGGCCAGGGAGCCGAAGAGCATCGCCAAGAGCGACGGCGGGTTCCTGGCCGAGGCGATCCGCAACGACTACCCGATGCCGAGCGGCTTCGAGTCGAAAGCCGACCGGGAGCAGCGTGAGGCCGCGGAGAAGCTCAAAAAGCAGCAGGAGCGTGAGAAAGCCCAGCAGGCCCGGGCGGCGAAGCACCGCGAGGCCGAGCTGGACCGGAAGGCCTTCGAGCGGTGGGAATCGCTCTCGGCCGGGGAACGGATGGCCGTGGAAGCCGCGGCCCTGGCGGCGACCGACGACGACATCCGGAAGAACTACGAAAAAAGCCCTCCGAAGTTCAAACGGCCGTTCCTCGAGCGGATCCGGCAGGGATACCTGCGGCAGGTGATCGAGCAGGAAGAACCGGCCCGGAAGAAGGAAAAGTGAGCCCTCGCCCAGGGCCGGCCAGCCTGGGCCGAACCGGCTCAGGATAAGTGGTTTTATCGTGAGTCGGGGGCGGCGAGCCGGAAGCGTCAGCGACGGATTCGACGAACGGCCCGGAAGCGTGAGCGACGGCCGCCCATTCCGAAACCCGGCCACCCCCTTCTCCGCCGGATGGCCAGAAACGGCCCTAGAATCGCCTGTAACGCATCGCCGCCGCGCTGGACGATAGATTCGACCTGCCGCAGCCGAAAATCGCTCCTGCGCAAAATTTGGCCCGTTTGCGGGGCCGGCCGGTTCGGCGTTCGGAATGGGCCAGGCGGCATGGCTGCCGGGTGTGCCTGATGGCGATCGGTAAGCGTGTCATGCTCATCAGGATCGCCGTAAAGGCCTCTGGCTTCGCCATGGTAGCGACTTCGCGAGAAATGGCTGTAAATTATCGTCGGTCGGCAATGTCGCCATGGCGGGCCATCTTTGGCCCGGCAAAAGGTATCGTGGCATAACGAAATCGGGACGCCCCGCATGATGAGGGGGGCGTCCCGAGGGGGGTGATCGGGGGGATGTCGGGACCGGTCGGCGAGTCGTCAGGCCGAGGCGGTTTTGCGACCCCTGCGGCGAGCGACGGTGCCCATCACGAGCGTGCCGGCGATGCCCAGGGCATAGGTCGAAGGCTCGGGGACGACGACGACGTTATACCGCAGGTTGGAGAAGTTGGTCGTCAGGTTTCGGGTCCAGCTCGAGGCGTCGCCATTGATCGTGCCCCGGGTGCCCAGGAAGGTCACGCCTGAGCTGTTTTGTGCGGCCGGATCGTCACTTGGATTGCCGCTGGCATACCACCAGTCGAAGACGGGGCTGCTGGCCGGTACGTTTTCCACGACGATCCAGTATTTCGTGCCTGTCGTCAGAGTCGTCGTGCCGGTGTAGTTGAACCGGTACGCCTGGAATCCGCTGGCCGTGAAGGTCGGCGTGGGGCTCGCGGTATTGAAGGTTCCGATCGAGCTTCCCGGGAGGTCGCTGCCGTTGTCCGAAAAGAGGCTGACGATGATCTGGGACGAGGTCGGAACGGTCGCTCCGAAGTTCAGTCCGAGGTCGACGGCACTCAAGTCATAGGCCGTGGACCCCATCGTGAAGCCTTGGGCAAGCTGATTGTATTGCGTCAATGGCTCCGAACCTAATTGACGGCCCGCATTCCCGAGTCCGGTATTACCGAAGATTTCGAGAGCGGTCGCCGGGGCGGAGAGAGCCGCCAGAAACGTCATGGTAAGCAGACTTGCACGGAGTGCGATTCGCATCAGGTGATGATCCTTCCCTAGGTGCCGTTCGGTGTGGTTGTCCGCAGCCGATTCCGCGGTAAGGCACAAAATAGCGATGGGACGCCATATCGATATGGCGTCCCATCGTAATCAATTCAAGCGTGGATTCGAATCATAAAGTCAATCCGAATCAACGGCATTCGTGACGCTTGCGATTGTCGCGGTGCTCGTACTTGAGCTTCTTGTCGCAGCGGTCGCGGTCGCGGTCGCGGCGACCATGGCCGCGGTGGCAGCCGCCGTCATCGTCATCGTCATCGTCGCCGTCGTCGCAATGGTTGTCGGCGATGTAACCGTCCAGGGACGAGATCAGCGTTCCGACGCCGGTGACGCAGCCGGTAAGGCGGCCACGGGAATCGAAGCCGGCGCTGGCGTTGATCAGCTCGGCGGATTGCAGGTAAGCGGCCTGGGCTTCGGCCGAATCAGGGGCCCAGCCGTCCCACCACAGGTAGTTTTCGCCGGCGGTCTGGATCGACAGGGCACGGCTCAGGTGCACGGCGACGAGCTGGCTGGCCAGTTGGCCGATCTGGTTGCCGCGGGTGGTCTTGGCGGACAGCATCGTGCGGAGCTGAGCGACGGTGTAGATCTGGTTGCCGATCAGGGCACCGCCGTCGGCGATGACCGAAGCGGGCCAGCCCGAGGGATAGTTGTTCTTGAAGAAGCCCTTGCTCAGAGCGTAGCAGTCAAGCGTGGGGGGCGTTTGTTCGCCGCCACCACCACCGCCGTCGATGATCACCGGAGCTTCGTAGCCCGAGATCGAGAAACGCAGGCCGCTGTTGGGGAAGCTGCTGGTATTGCCGTGATCGACCCAGTCGCCGCCGAAATCATGCTGACCGATCGTGCCCACGTAGGTCAGGCCCGAGGTGTTCTTTTCGACCGGGGTTTCGAACTCGGGGATGTTGTCGCCCGTTTCGGCCGCGAACTGCCAGTAGAAGTTGCTGACGCTCGTCGTTTGGGGGACATAGCTGACGATGACCCAGTACGACTGGCCCGCTTCCAGAGTGGCCTTGTTGGACTGCGTTGCGTCCAGATAACCGAATGTGTAGATCCTGGGGACGTTGGGTGCGAAAACGCCGCCCACCGTGTTCGTCGGAACCGGGTTGAAGCTCACGATCCGTTCGCCGGGAACCTGATTGCCGTTGACGTCCTCGACCGACGAGAACAGGGCGATATCCAGGGAGAACTGGCCGTTGGTAATCGCCGTGATGGTATCGCTCGGCATCACCAGGCCGACGTCGATCGTCGTCATGACGTATCCGATTTCGCCGACCTTGAAACCCTGAGCCAGCGTCGGGTGGCTGTATCCCGAGGTCGAAGGAATTCTGCCACCCAGCGGCAGGCTGCCGATTCCCAGGGCGTCGTTGCCGTACAGCAGAACCGGCGTCTCAGTGTTCGAGTCGGTCTGAGCCGTCGCGGAATGCGATACGGCCAGCGTTCCGAGCGTCAAAACCGTCATCAAACTACGGGCAAACAAGCTTCTCATTCAGGGTCCCTTTTATCGACATCTCTGTCGAGCACTACCCAGACTCAAGGTCCATCCGAAATTCCGGGCGCGCGCTCGGCGGTCGTTCGGTATGTGATATAAATGGGCAAAAACAGCCCGGTTCTTACACCACGCAAGAGGTTTTTTCGTAATGCTTTAAGTGTATCGAAACGATACGCATTTCCGGCTTCTTTTTCTGTGCGCGGACTGCTATATATTTTAGCCGAAATCACCTGTTTTGTGACCCCTTTTATTATAAATAGTGTACGAATGCACACAAAAGCCGCCCGAAATGGCACCAGACAGCCGAAATAAGCCGCCGCGAGCCTCTCCCGCAACTCCTGTCCGTAAACTCTGACGATCAGAAAAACCCGGAAAAATCTGCCGGTTACGGCGCCGATGACGCGCCCTCAACCGCCCGCCAGGTTCTCCAGCGCGTCGTCCACAGGTGCCGCGGCTCGCCGGGCGATCTCGCCGATCCGGTTCGATACCCCCGAAATCCGCACCGTCGGGCCGGCCGGGGCACTGACCGAATCGACCTCGTCGCCACCCCCCTGCCCTGCCCCGAAGAACGGCGAACGACTCAAATTCTGAAGGTGCAGCCCAGGGAAGTTCAGGTCGACCAGACGCTCGAACAGCTCCGTCTCGGACAGGTTCAGCGACACCGCCGCCAGCCGGAAACGCTTGGCGAACTCGGCCTGAGGGCTGAGCTGCAGCCGGATCCGGGCCGATTCGCTCGGGCGTCCTGTCGCTTTCGCGGATTTTCGGGGAGCCGCCATGCCGTGAGATCTCCGTGCCGGTCAGGCTGCGATACTTCCGTGCGCACCTTCGGCTAATCGTTGAATCGGCTTTCCGGGCCGCTCCGCGTGAGCGTCGCCGCACCGCCGCGAAACCGCGAAACCGTAAAACCGTCAAACCGCATCGCCGCAAAGCCGCGAAACCGCAACGCCGTAAAACCGCGAAACCGTCGAACCGCATCGCCGTGGAACCGTCAAACCGTTTGGCCGCGAAACCGTGAAACCGCAAAACCGTCCTGCCGTACTATCGCGAAACCGCATCGCCGCGAGACCGTAAAACCGCGAAACCGTTTCGCCGTTACGCCGCAAAACCGTCAAACCGCGAAACCGCACGATCGGCCTTGCGGCCTTGTTTTTTGGCGGCGCGGGCGGTGCAGGGCAGGGGGTCGAAAAAAGCTGCGATCGTTTTTGGAGCAGGGGGCAGGGCGCATGAAAAAACGCCCTGGAGCGGAAGCTCCAGGGCGTCTGGTTGTAGGATGCCGGCGATGACCGACTTTCGCACCAAAGGCACTATCATAGGCCCGATGGGCTTAACGGCCGTGTTCGGAATGGGAACGGGTGTGACCCCATCGGTATGGTCGCCGACAAAGCGCCAGGCGGCGGTATTTCGCACCGCCTGGCACGTGTTCGGGGCTTGTGAATATTGTGTTTCGGAGCCGTTTCGTTGGGACCGTGGATCGTCAGAATCTCCTGAACGCATCATTGATGCGGAGACATGACTCACGGTTATCGATACGAAGTTCTCACTTTTGGAGATGACTTACGGACCGCTTGGTTTCCAACCCGGTCGGAACCGAGTCGGGGTGGTCAAGCGATTGGCTGTTAGGACCGGTAAGCTGAGACGATCACTCGCCTTACACGCCCGGCCTATCGACCTGGTAGTCTTCCAGGAGCCTTCGTCTTTCGACAGGAAACCTCGTCTTAGAGTGGACTTCACGCTTAGATGCTTTCAGCGTTTATTCTTTCCCGACCTAGCTACCCTGCGCTGCCCCTAGCGGAACAGCAGGCACACCAGAGGTCGGTCCTTCCCAATCCTCTCGTACTAGGGAAGAATCTCTTCAAGTTTCCTACGCCCACGACAGATAGGGACCGACCTGTCTCACGACGGTCTGAACCCAGCTCGCGTACCGCTTTCATTGGCGAACAGCCAAACCCTTGGGACCTTCTTCAGCCCCAGGATGCGATGAGCCGACATCGAGGTGCCAAACCTCCCCGCCGCTATGGACGCTCGGGGGAGATAAGCCTGTTATCCCCGGAGTACCTTTTATCTGTTGAGCGACGGCCATTCCATATTGGACCGCCGGATCACTAACGCCGACTTTCGTCTCTGCTCGTCTTATCGGACTCGCAGTCAGGCACCCTTATACGTTTGCGCTCGTGTTGCCAGATTGCCGACCTGGCCGAGGGTACCATTGCACTCCTCCGTTACTCTTTAGGAGGAGACCGCCCCAGTCAAACTGCCCGATGATCACGGTCCCGGTCGAGGATATCGACCGGTGAGGATGAACACACATTCAGGGTGGTATTTCACCGATGGCTCCCTGACGGCTGGCGCCGCCAGATCGTAGCCTCCCACCTATGCTACACAGAACGAACATTCACCCAATGACAACCTGCAGTAAAGGTTCACGGGGTCTTTCCGTCTAATCGCGGGTACGTGGCATCTTCACCACGGCTACAGTTTCACCGGGTCCCCCGTGGAGACAGTGCTCCAGTCGTTACGCCATTCATGCAGGTCGGAACTTCACGTTAGATTCCCTTGTTACCAAGGGCGTAGACTATACGTTCATCTCATCGCCGTGGTTGAGGAGGCCACTGGTTTTTGATGATGAGAGCCGGCGTTTTATGGCTTTTGCAAGCCATCCAGGATTCTCAGGCCCTGAGTCGTTACGGGATTCCGGAGGTTTTGAGGCCTCCGGCCTTACCCACGGTATTACCCTCGATTGACCTGCAAGTCATCGATAGGGCTCCACCGTTTTGAGCCGGTTTGCTGATCGCGATCGCTCACGATCGGGGCAATTTCTTACCCGACAAGGAATTTCGCTCACTTTTGTTACATCAGGTTTCGATTGCTCGATTCCTGAAGGGCAGGGCATTTCTGCCTGCCTCTGTATGTCGCCATACAGGTCGGACTATATCATCGCTCACTTGCGTGAGGCTTGGCGTATAGTCTCTGAGGATTTCATAGCGTTTCTCGACTTGGCACGCTGGTTCATTTGATTCGACAGATTACGAACGTATTCGAATCCGTCGGGGGTCAAATGTCGTTTTTCTCGCATCAGAAGAACTGCCTGGGTAAACAGCTCGAATTGGAGCCGTTTGGCCGTTCTTAGTGGGTATGTCTGGAAGAAAGGAATCACACGTCCGATCAGATCGTCGAGTTTTCGGACCCGATAGATCATCAGCGGTTCGTGGTGGTTGTCTTTCCTCGTATTGAGCTGAATTACACCGCATTGGAGGCGGTTTTTGATGAGTTCAAGAGCTTCGAGACTCGAAGCGGCCTGAGTCACCGCAAATTCAGCCTGGACTTGATATCCAAGCGACATACTCGTGTGCGAGTTGATGGCCAGGCTGAAACAGCCTTCACCATCAACGAACCCAGCTATCCAATAGTCGAGATCAGCCATGACCTTTCCTGCTGATTGTCCGCACCGGATGGATTTTCACTGCCCATGCTACTGGGCGAGTACCACCGGATACACCGGATTTTCCAGCATATGGCCAAGTTTTACTAAGGCTAGCTGTTGGTTAACCTTAGGACCGTCATAGTTACGGCCGCCGTTTATCGGGGCTTCGGTCGGTAGCTTCGCTTTCGCTGACCACCTTCCTTAACCTACCGACACCGAGCAGGCGTCAGACGCTATACATCTTCTTGCGAATTCGCAGCGTCCTGTGTTTTTGATAAACAGTCGCTAGAGCCGATTCTCTGCGGCTCACCTTGCGGTGAGCACCCCTTATCCCGAAGTTACGGGGTCAATTTGCCGAGTTCCTTCACGAGGGTTCTCCCGAACGCCTTTGGATACTCACCTCGCTCACCTGTGTCGGATTACGGTACGGGCCGATGTGTCGTCCCTGCAGGGCTTTTCGTGGCCATGTGTCAAAGAGGCTTCCAGAACAATGCTGTCGGCCTTGCGGCACGGGGACATCTAGCACCCCGACCTCTCATAGCACGGCGTCCTCTGCAGTTCAACCTTCACAGCGGGTGCAGGAATATTAACCTGCTGTCCATCGACTACGCTTTTCAGCCTCGTCTTAGGTCCCGACTAACCCTGGGCGGATTGACCTTCCCCAGGAAACCTTGAGCTTTCGGCGGATGGGCTTCCCACCCATCTTATCGTTACTCGTTCCGGCATACGCACTTGCCCACGCTCCAGCGGTCCTTCCGGTCCGCCTTCGACGCCGAGGGCAACGCTCTCCTACCATTCTTTCGAATCCGCGACTTCGGCGCGATGCTTGAGTCCCCGTCATTTTCGGCGCGGGATGGCTCGACCGGTAAGCTATTACGCACTTTTGAAATGGTGGCTGCTTCTAAGCCAACATCCCGGCTGTCTTAGCGATCCCACTTCCTTTGCCACTGAGCATCGTCTTGGGGGCCTTAGTCGGCGGTCTGGGTTGTTTCCCTCTCGAACGTGAAGCTTATCCCCCACGTTCTGTCTCCCGGAATAATCGCTGCGGTATTCGGAGTTGGGCTACAGTGGGTAGGCGGGAAGCCCCCCATCCGTAATCCGTCGCTCTACCCCCGCTGCGTAGTGGTCCGAGGCTAGCCCTAAAGCTATTTCGGAGAGAACGAGCTATCTCCAGGTTTGATTGGACTTTCACTCCTCCCCACAGGTCGTCCCCCAGTTTTTCAACACTGGTGAGTTCGGTCCTCCACGACCGGTTAAGGTCGCTTCAACCTGCCCATGGGTAGATCACCTGGTTTCGCGTCTATGGCAATCGACTATGTCGCCCTGTTCAGACTCGGTTTCCCTGGGGCTCCCCTCCTTAAGAGGTTAACCAGGCCGATTACCATAACTCGCCGGATCATTATGCAAAAGGCACGCGGTCAGGCGTTAACGCCCTCCCACCGCTCGTAGGCATGGGGTTTCAGGTTCAGTGTCCTCCCCTTTCGGGGTTCTTCCCACCGTTCGATCGCTCTACTGGGTTCGCTATCGGTCGTCATCGAGTACTTAGCCTTACGGGAGGGTCCCCGTGGATTCGGACCGGGTTTCTCGTGCCCGATCTTACTTGGGTGCCACTCTAGAGAATGAAGTGCTTCGTCTACGGGGCTTTCACCCGCTATGGCGCGACTTTCCAGACGGCTTCGACTGAACTTCATTTTTGTGACTCCATCGGAACGAATTCCAATGAGTGGTCCCACAACCCCGTGCGGTATCCCACACGGTTTAGGCTCTTCCCCGTTCGCTCGCCACTACTGAGGGAGTCTCTGTTGATTTCTTTTCCACCAGGTACTGAGATGTTTCAGTTCCCTGGGTTTTCGTGAGTATCCCGGGATCGACGCTCGTTCGGCAGCTTCCCCAGGCATTTCGCAGCCTTCCACGCTCACTTTTCTGATGACGCCAAGGCATCCCCCCCACGCCCTTAGAAGCTTGACCACACCGACTCGAACCCGACCCGAAGGTCAAAGCCCGATTCGATCCGTCGCTTCTCCTGGCCAGTCCCTGCGTCTCGCGACATCTGGGGCCGGCACGTCGGGAACTTTGCATCGGTTCCCGTGTTCGTGTATCCGCATTTCTGCGTTCATCTCGATTCTCGCGAATCGAGTGGAGATTCTGTAATTGATGCCACGGCCACAAATGCGCTCCATCCCTTGCGGGACAAAGCCTCTGTGGCTCGTCATACAATTCACAAGCCAGCCGAATTGTCAAAGAGCTGCGTCCTGGACGCGTTCGACGAATCGAACGCCTCAGGGGGCGAAATCGCTGAAACGACGGGCAGGGCCCGAAGCTCGGCGGTCACGCCCCGCGAGCCCGCCGTGAAAGCGGGTCAGCCGGGACTTGAGTCCGGTGTCATTCGTGGAAATCGTTGGGTGTTACCCCGTGCGGGAAGCCGGCGCGGGCCGGCCGTTGGAGCCGGATCGGTGGCCGACGGACGCTTCACGTTTCAATCCACGCCTGACGAATCAGGCGAACGAAGAGACGGAGCGTCGTTGTTGTTCTCAGTTCCGAATAAACGTCTGACGAATCAGACGGGCATCGAAACCAGGAATCTATTTTTCCTTAGAAAGGAGGTGATCCAACCGCAGGTTCCCCTACGGTTACCTTGTTACGACTTAGTCCCCATCAGGAGTTTCATCTTCGGCGCCTGCCTTTCAGCTCCGGCGACTTCGGATGCCCCCCCCTTTGGTGGCTTGACGGGCGGTGTGTACAAGGCTCAGGAACACATTCACCGCGGCAGTGCTGATCCGCGATTACTAGCAATTCCAACTTCATGCACTCGAATTGCAGAGTGCAATCTGAACTGGGGGACGGTTTTTGCGATTTGCTCCACCTCGCGGTCTCGCGTCGCTTTGTCCGGCCCATTGTAGTACGTGTGCAGCCCTAGGCATAAGGGCCATGATGACTTGACGTCGTCCCCGCCTTCCTCCGGTTTAATACCGGCGGTCTGTCCAGAGTCCCCGCCTTTACGCGCTGGCAACTGGACACAAGGGTTTCGCTCGTTACGGGACTTAACCCAACACCTCACGGCACGAGCTGACGACAGCCATGCAGCACCTGTGCAGATTCCACCTTGCGGCGTCACCGACGTTTCCGCCGGCTAATTCCTGCATGTCAAGCCTAGGTGAGGTTCTTCGCGTAGCCTCGAATTAAGCCACATACTCCACTGCTTGTGTGAGCCCCCGTCAATTCCTTTGAGTTTCAGCCTTGCGACCATACTCCCCAGGCGGGGCACTTCACGGTTTCCCTGCGGCAGTGAAACCATCGGCGGTTCCACTACCCAGTGCCCAATGTTTACAGCCAGGACTACCGGGGTATCTAATCCCGTTTGCTCCCCTGGCTTTCGCGTCTCAGCGTCAGAATGGGTCCAGAGACTCGCTTTCGCCGCGGGCGTTCCTTCCGATCTCAACGCATTTCACCGCTCCACCGGAAGTTCCAGTCTCCCCTACCCACCTCCAGACAACTCGTATCAGCGCCTGTTCCCCGGTTGAGCCGGGGGATTTCAACGACTGACGTGGTCATCCGCCTACACGCGCTTTAAGCCCAGTAATTCCGAATAACGTTCGCTTGGTTCGTCTTACCGCGGCTGCTGGCACGAACTTAGCCCAAGCTTCTTCCTAGAATAGGTCAAAGACCGCTCTGCACGGCCCCTTCCTCCTCTACGAAAGAGGTTTACAACCCGAAGGCCTTCTTCCCTCACGCGGCGTCGCTCGGTCAGGCTTTCGCCCATTGCCGAAGATTCTCGACTGCAGCCACCCGTAGGTGTCTGGACAGTGTCTCAGTTCCAGTGTGCCGGGTCATGCTCTCACACCCGGTAGGCATCGTCGGCTTGGTGAGCCGTTACCTCACCAACTACCTAATACCACGAAGGCCCGTCCTAGAGCGGAATCACACCTTTGGTCGCAAGATGATGCCATCTCGCGACATCGCTGGGAATTACCCGCAGTTTCCCGCGGTTATGCCCAACTCCAGGGTTGGTTACCTTCGCATTACTCACCCTTGCGCCACTCACAGCCGAAGCTGTGCGTACGACTTGCATGCCTAATCCACGCCGCCAACGTTCATTCTGAGCCAGGATCAAACCCTTCGAAATACGCTTCGTGCGTCCGAAAACGCCGAAACATCCCTCAACGAACACCGTCTCACCGCCCGAAAGCTGGAAAGACGTTTGATGTGCCGTGACGGGAAAGGTTCGTTTCGATCCTATTATGGATGATCTACACGCGATCCGGTGCAGGCGATTCGCATCGCTTTGCCGCCCGGTCTCGCGCAGGCTTCCCTCAAGGGGTATCTATCAACGTCTCGATCCCGTTTCGTACCCCCTCTTACATATATAAGAAGAGACACTCTCCGAAACCGAGGCGGAACGTGATCACGGGGGGTGATCTGTTCCGCTTCCACGAATCGACCGGATTGTCAAAGATCTCGCTGCCGACACAATTGCACAGGCCCAAAAAACTCCGAGGAGCCTCGGCCTGTCCGTTGTTGCGACATCCTGAATATTACTGCAACATCCGGGGTCGATCCAGAACTTTCCGGAAAAACCAGTCTACTTTTTGAGAACCACCCCTACCGGTTTCCAAACCCAGGACCAACTTTTCACCCCGCACCGGATCCCCCAGGCCTCGTTTCGTAATTCGACCGCAAACCTATGAACCACAATCGATAACGCACGAATTGCGAAACGGAACGCCCGCGCCCCGGCCGATCCCTGGACTACCCCGAAATCCGCCCCGATTCCGTTTCGTAATACGAGCGCAAACACCTGAACCACAATAGATAGCGCACGGATTGCGAAACGGAATTCCAGGCCGCCGGCGGACCGGTCCGCCCAACCCGCAGCCCCTCCGCAGCCCACATCGAACCCCCAGCCGAACCCGCCAGCCCCATCGATATCACCGCTAAACCAATGCCAATAAGTCACTTGCGACCATTCCTCAGGACCGTCACACCCTCCAGGAACGCCATCCCGGCACGGAATCTGCGCACTTACTGTCTTAAAAACCAGGTGTCATCAAAGGTTTTTCCGGAGGATTTTTTCCGCCCCCAGATCCACCATCCCAAGCCCCTTATAAGAAGCCCCTTCGATCTCTCCTCTCGATGACCATGAAACCTGGGGTGCTCCGATTGGGGTATGAGGTGGCCGCTTCGAAGAGTCGAACTGGACGCTTCGAAGAGTCGAACCGGACGCTTTGAAGGGTGATTTTGGCCGCTTTGGAGAGTCAGACGGGCCATTCTGAAGCGATCTATGCAACTGGACGCTTTGAAGAGTCAGACGGGCCGCTTTGAGTTGCGCACGTCTCACTTTGAGGTACCAGATTGGCCACTTTGAGGTTCGGGCTTGGCCACTTACGGGTACCAAATTGGCCACTTTGGAGCATCAGACTGGCCACTTTGAGGTACGGATCCGCTTGATTCAAGGTGCTATGCCAGACTGGCCACTTTGGGGTACGGAGTGGCCACTTTGAGGTGTCAGCCTGGCCGCTTTCGGGTACGAAAGTGCTCAGTTTGGGGTACGGGGTGATCATTTTGAGGAATCAAAGTGGCCACTTTGGGGTACGTGCCTGGCCACTTTGAGGTACGGAACTGGCCACTTTGGGGTATGGAACCCCTCTTTATGAGGTGAGACTCGAGCCTGGCCACTTTGGGGTACGGAGTGCTCACTTTGAGGTGACAAAGTGGCCACTTTGAGGTGCGC
>Ga0075163_10007679_pt1 | contig 14245 bp, 11 predicted proteins | sample JI1023141ADNA_FD_71478 | JGI IMG/M metagenome (GOLD analysis project Ga0075163, IMG submission 71478) | Wastewater effluent complex algal communities from Wisconsin, to seasonally profile nutrient transformation and Carbon sequestration -... | ecosystem: Engineered > WWTP > Effluent > Algae...
ACTGGTGGTGGTGGTCTAGCTGGACCGCGCGAGGAGGCCCGGGGGCAAGGCGACGGTGGGGCCCCGACCCCGAGCGGACGTCTGTCCGTGAGGGCGTCGGGGGGGACCGGCAACGCCGCCCATGGGCCCCGCAGCCGGTCCGGTCGATCGAGCACCCGGGCTTGGGGGACCGGCAACGAAGCCCCCGGGCCCCGCAGCCGGTCCGGTCGCTCAAGCGCCCGGGCTACGCCGGTTCTGCGGAGACGCGGTCCACGGAGTACACGCCCTTGATCCGCGACAGCGACCGGATCACCGTCTTCAGCTGATCGAGGTCCTTCACCGACGCGTGGAACGTGTTCACCGCGCGGCCGTGCTCGGTGGCGCGGCAGTGGGCCTGGCTGATGTTGACGCCCTGGTCGGTGAACGACTGGCTGATCGTCGCGAGCAGGCCGGGCTTGTCGGCGCACAGCACCTGGATCGCGACCTCGTGGGTGCCCTTGCCGTGGCCGTCCCAGGAGACGTCGATGCGGCGCTCGGGATCGAGGTCGAGGCCCTTGTCGCAGTCGCGGCGGTGGACGGTGACGCCCTTGCCGCGCGAGATGTAGCCGACCACCGCGTCGCCGGGCAGCGGGCTGCAACAGCGCGCGAACCGCACCAGGATGTCGCCCTCGCCCTGCACCAGGATGCCCGACGAGCTCTGCCGCCGCGTCACCTTGCGGATCAGCTGGCGCAGCACGCCCTCGGTCTTCTCCGCCTCGATCACCGCCTTCTTGCCGTCCTCGGCCGGCAGCTTGTCGATCACCTGCTGCACGGTGATCTTGCCGTAGCCGACCTGCAGGATCAGCTCGTCGGCGTCGCCCAGCCGCAGCTCCCGCGCCGCGGCGTCGAGCTCCTTCTCGGCCTTGGCCAGCGTCAGGCCGCGCTTGCGCAGGCCCTTGTCGAGGATGTCCTTGCCCAGCGCCAGCGCCCGCTCGCGCTGCTCGTGGCGCAAGAGGTAGCGGATCTTGGTGCGCGCCTTGGCGGTCTTGACCAGCGCCAGCCAGTCCTTGTTCGGCTTCTGGTTGGGGTTGGTGATGATCTCGACGGTGTCGCCGTTGCGCAGGTGGTAGCGCAGCGGGACGATCATGCCGTTGACCCGCGCGCCCGAGCAGTGGTCGCCGACGTCGGAGTGGACCGCGTAGGCCAGGTCGATCGGCGTCGAGCCCATCGGCAGCGCCTTCACGTCGCCGCGCGGCGTGAACACGTAGACCTCGTCGCCGAACAGGTCGAGCTTGACGGTCTCGAGGAATTCGGTCGGATCGACCAGGTCCTTCTGGTGCTCCATCAGCTGGCGCAGCCAGGCGAACTTCTTCTCGTCGTCGGAGGGCTTGCCCTCCTTGTACTTCCAGTGCGCGGCGATGCCGTGCTCGGCGACCGCGTGCATCTCGCGGGTGCGGATCTGCACCTCGATGCGCTCGCCTCGCGGACCGATCACCGCGGTGTGCAGCGACTGGTACAGGTTGGGCTTGGGCAGCGCGATGTAGTCCTTGAACCGCCCGGGGATCGGGGTCCAGGTCTGGTGGGCCACGCCCAGCGCCTGGTAGCACTGCATCTGGTTGCTGGTGACCACGCGGAAGCCGATCGCGTCGTGGATCTCGTCGAAGCTGCGCCCGGTCTTGCGCATCTTCTGAAAGATCGACCAGAAGTGCTTGGCCCGGCCCGAGACCTCGCACTCGACGCCGTTGGCCTGCATCTCCTTGGCGATCAGCTCCTCGACCGAGCGGATGTACTCGGCGCGCTCGGCGCGGGTCTTCTGGATCTCGGTGGCGAGCTGCTCGTACTCGCCGGGGTGCAGGTACTTGAACGACAGGTCCTCGAGCTCGACCTTGACCCACGCCATGCCGAGCCGGTTTGCCAGCGGCGCGTAGATCTGCATCGTCTCGGCGGCGATCCGCTCCTGCTTCTCCGGCGGCATGTGCGCCAGCGTCCGCATGTTGTCGAGGCGGTCGCACAGCTTGACCAGGATGACGCGGATGTCGCGCGCCATCGCCAGCAGCATCTTGCGGAAGTTCTCGGCCTGCTGCTCCTCCTTGGTCGACCACGGCAGCTTGCCGAGCTTGGTGACGCCGTCGACGAGGAACGCGATCTTCTTGCCGAACAGCTCCTCGAGCTGCTCGACGGTGGCCGAGGTGTCCTCGACGCAGTCGTGCAGCAGACCCGCGCACACGCTCGGCACGTCGAGCTTGAGCTCGGCGATGATGCCGGCCACCGACAGCGGGTGGGTGACGTAGGGATCGCCGGAGCGGCGGGTCTGGCCCTCGTGGGCCTTGGCCGCGAAGTCGTAGGCGCGGCGGACGACGTCGAGATCGGCGTTGGGGTCGTAGGCGGCGATGCTCGACAGGATCTGCTCGAAGCTCATACGGGGGCGGACACCTCGGATCCACGAGGATACCCGGCCCGGCGGAGGGGCGCCAGCCGCCGGCCCGTTACTCGCGGTCGCGGAAGTTCCACTCGAACTCGAACGCCTGCCCCGGCCGGCGCACCACCAGCGTCATGCCCTGCATCTCGGGGGTGAACAGGTCGCGCTGGTAGAACACGAAGTCGGCGGTGCCGCGGAACACCGACAGCGAGCCGAGCGTCGTGCGGCGCTTCCAGCCGTCCTCGTTGATCGCGACGATGTCGCCGAAGTAGTTGCGCTGGGTCGAGCGGATCTCGTAGTCCCACATGCTGACCATGTGCTTGGTCTTGGCGTGCTCGATGCCCTCGGGCAGGTAGCGTTGGCCGCGATCGTCGACGAGGTAGACCTCCCACGACGCCAGGTCGGCCCACTCGATCCACTTGTGCTCGAGCTGCACGTGGAAGCGCAGCCGATCGCGCGACACCACCGTGAACGACGCCTCGTTGAACAGCGGGTAGCGCTTGTGGCGGAGCAGGCTGACCCGCGACTCGGCGTCGCGCGGCACGTTCAGCTCCATGTCGCCGGTGATGATCCGGACGATCTCCGAGTCGCGCAGCGTCTCGGTCGGCTTCACCAGCGGGTTGGGCTGCACCACCTCGGAGTGGAAGGTGCGCGTGCACGCGCTCGATCCCAGCGCGACGCCCGCCGCCACCACCAGGGCCAACGTCAGCGATCGTCGATTCCCCATGCGCCAAGCGTGAGCCTCGGCGCGGCGGGTCGTCAAGCAAAACCACCGTCGAGGAACCCTGTCGCACGCGAGGCGTTTCGGCATCGCCGATCGCCGCGGACGCTGTCGCAGCGCGGGGTTGCGCGGCGCTCAAGCCGCGCTGGCGATCAGGCGGCGGGCGTGGGCGGCTGGGTCGGACGCGGTGTTGGCGTCGCGGGCGGCGGCCAGCTCCGGCAGCGGCAGCGCGACGTCGGGGCGGAGCACGTCGCCGTAGCGGCGGGTCAGGTAGACCGCGCGCAGCACCTGGTACGCCGGCTCGAGCTCGGCGTTGACGATCAGGTGGTCGTACTCGCCGAAGTGCCCGAGCTCCTCGATGGCCTTGCGCAGCCGGCGATCGATCACGTCGGCGGCGTCGGTGGCGCGCGAGCGCAGGCGCGAGGCCAGCGTCGCCAGATCGGGCGGCAGGATGAACACCCGCAGCGAGTCGGTGGGCCAGGCGCCGGCCAGCGCGCGGGCCCCCTGGAAGTCGACGTCGAAGATCATGTCGCGGCCGGCGGCCAGCGACGCCTCGATCGGCGCCTTGGCGGTGCCGTAGCGGTTGCCATGGACGACGAACCACTCGGCGAACTCGCCGTCCTCGACCATGCGATCGAAGCGGGCGTTGTCGATGAAGTGGTAGTCGACGCCGTCGCGCTCGCCGGCGCGCTGCGGACGGGTGGTGTACGACACCGAAAAGTCGATGGTGTCGTGCTCACGCAGCAGGCGCCGCGTGAGCGTGGTCTTGCCGGCCCCGGAGGGCGACGAGACGATGAGGAGGAAGCCGCGCGTGGTCACGCTTACTCGAGGTTTTGCACCTGCTCGCGCATCTTCTCAAGCTCTGCCTTGGCGGAGACGACGCGCGCGGAGATCGCCGCGGTCGCCGATTTGGCGCCCGTGGTGTTGATCTCGCGACCGAGCTCCTGGAGGAGGAAGTCCAGCCGGCGCCCGACCGGCCCGGCGGCGGCCAGCGTCTCGGCCAGCGCGTCGACGTGGGCCCGCGCGCGGACCAGCTCCTCGGTGACGTCGGCGCGCTCGACCAGGAGCGCGACCTCCTGGGCCAGCCGCTCGGGGGCGATCGCGCCGGGGGCCAGCGCGTCGGCCAGGCGATCGCGCAGCCGCGCCGCGATGGCCGGCGCGGCGGCGGCGGCGTCGGCGGCCAGCGCGGCGAGCAGCGCGCGCAGCGCGTCGACCCGGGCCGCGAGGTCGCCGGCCAGCACCTGGCCTTCGCGATCGCGGTGGGCGCACAGCTGATCGAGCGCGGCGGCCAGGGCCTGGCCGACCGGCGCGGCGGCGGTCTCGGCGTCGATCGCGTGGGTGGCGATCACGCCGGGCACGCGCAGCACCTCGGCCAGGTGCGGCGGCGGCAGCGCCAGCTCGCGGGCCAGCTCGGCCAGCTCGGTGTAGACGCGCCGGGCCGCGGCGCGATCGACGCCGCCGGTGGCCGGGCCGCCGCGGTCGATCGCGATCGCCACGGTGACCGCGCCGCGCTCGAGCCGCTCGCGGATCCGCGCCACGGCCAGCTCCTCGAGGGCCGGCGCCGGCGTGCCGCGGACCTTGACGTCGAGGAAGCGGTGGTTGACCGCGCGCACCTCGACCGTGACCTGGAGGTCGCCCGCGCGGGCGACCCCGCGACCGAAGCCGGTCATGCTGCGCACGCGCGGTTGATACCACGGCGCGGTAGATTGCTCGCCGTGCAAGTCAGGATCTGGATCGCCGGCGCGCTGGCGCTGGCGGCGTGCGATCGCGCGCCGCACGCCGACGGGCCGCCGGTGCGGTTCGCCCACACGCTGGCGCCCGCCGAGGCGGCGGCGCTCGACGCGCTGATCGCCGGCCGCGCCCCCGCGGTCGAGGCCACGCTCTTGCCGTTCTCGCGCGCCGAGGCGGTGCTGGGCGCGACGCTGGCCTCGGCCGACGACTGCCCCGATCTGCTGCGCATCGACGCGACCTGGCTGCCGGCGCTGGCCGCCGCCGGCCGGGTGCGCCCGCCGCCGCCGGCGCTGGCCGCGCGGGCGTGGCTGCCGGCGGGGCGCGCGCTGGCCAGCTGGGATGGCCAGCTGTGGGCGGTGCCGATGTCGCTCGACGGGCTGGTGCTGATCCGGCCGGCGACGGCGCCGCCGCCCACGCCGTGGCCGCCCGCCGATCTCGCGCAACTCGAGGCCGCCGCCGCCGCGGCCACGACGCCAGGCCGCCACGGCCTGGGCCTGCGCGTCGACGGCTACTGGCTGGTGCCGTTCCTGCGCGGCCACGGCGCCGACGTCGCCGACGGCGCGCGCGGCACGCTGGGCATCGACGGGGCTGGCGCCGAGGCCGCGCTGGCCGACCTGGCGGCGCTGTTCGCGCGCGGCGTGGTGGCGCCGCCGCCGGCGCCCGGCGCCGAGGCCGAGCACGAGGCGGCGGCGTTCGCGCGCGGCGAGCTGGCGATCCTGATCAGCGGCCCGTGGGCGTACCCGGCGCTCGCCACCGCCGGGCCCGACGGCCTCGGCGGGCTGGCGATCGACGCGCTGCCCGGCGCGCCGCGCGGCGCGCAGCTGCTGGCGGTGCCGGCGTGCGCGCGCGCGCCCGAGCGCGCGTGGGAGCTGGCCGCCGACCTGACCGCGCCGGCAACGCAGGCGGCGTGGTCGCGTCAGCTCGGCGCGGTGCCGACGACCGAGGACGGCCTGGCCGCCGCGGCGCCGCTGGCCCGCGAGACCTACGCGGCGCTGGCGGCGGCGCGCCCGCTGCCGCGCCACCCGCTGTCGGCGGCGCTGTTCGACGATCTGTCGCCGGCGGTGGCGGCGGTGGTGGCCGGCGACGCGACGCCGGCCGAGGCGCTCGACGGCGTGCGCCGGGCCTGGGCCCGCGCGCTCGCGGCGGGGTCGCGATGAGGCGGCGCTCGCTGGCGCTGCGGGTGATCGGCGTGCTGACGCTGGCGGCGCTGATCCCGACCCTGGCGATCGGCACGCTGGCGTTCGCGCGCACCCGCGCCGATCTCGAGCGCGAGGTGGTGCGCGGCCACCTGGCGTTGATCCGCGCGCTGGGCGCCGGCCTCGACGCGACGCTGCAGGACGCCCGGCGCACCGTCGAGATCGCCGCCGCCACCTGGGCCGACACCCGCATCGACGCGGCGCCCGCGAGCGAGCTCGATCGCCGCGCCACCGAGCGGCTGCTGGCCCGGCTCGATCGCGACGTGCCGGTGATCGCGCGGGTGGCGATCGTCGATCCGACCGGCGCGCCGGTGGCCGGCGGCGCGCTGCCGCCCGGCGTCGACCTCGCCGCCCGCAGCTTCGGCGGCTACGTCGGCGACGCGGCGTTCAGCGCCGAGGGCGCCCACGTGCCGCTGGTGGTGCAGGCGCGCAGCCGCACCGGCGCGCTGGTCGGGGTGTTCGTCGCCGAGATCGATCTGGGCTTCGTCGCCGACGCGCTGCGCGGCGCGCGGCTGGGCGCCGGCGCGACGGTGACCGTCGTCGACGGCCGCGGCACGGTGGTCGCCAGCACCGATCGCCGCGCCGCGGTCGGCACGTCGCGCAAGGGCGACGTCGCGATCGATCGCGCGCTGGGCGCCGCCGCCGAGGGCCACACCAGCCGCGCCGGCGAGCTGGCGGTGTTCCGCAACCTGGCCAGCTACCAGTCGCTGCGCGGCGTGCGCTGGGCGATCGTGCTGACCCAGCCCGAGCGCGACGCGTACGCGGTGGCCGCGATCACCCGCCGGCTGACGCTCCTGGTCGCGGTGGTCGCGCTGGCGCTCGCACTCGCGGTCGGCGCGCTCCTGGCGGCGCGGCTGACCCGCCCGCTGGCGGCGCTGGCGACCCGCGCCGACGCCATCGCCCACGGCGACACCGCGCCGGCGCCGCCGATCCGCGGCCCCGGCGAGGTCGGCGTGCTGGGGGCCCGCGTCGAGGAGATGGCGGCGCGCATCGGTGAGCGCGCCGAGCTGCAGGCGGCGCTGGCCCGCGGCGATCGGCTGGCCTCGGTCGGCGTGATGGCGGCGCAGGTCGCCCACGAGATCAACAACCCGCTGACCACCGTGCTCGGCTACGCGGCGCTGCTGGCCGAGGACAAGCCGGCCGATCACGCCGATCGCGCCGGGCTCGAGCTGATCGCCGACGAGGCGACCCGGATGAAGGCGATCGTCGCCGGGCTGCTCGGCTACGCCCGCGCCGAGACCGCCGGCGATCGCGCGACGGCGGTGGCGCCCGGCGAGATCGGCCGGCTGGTGGCGGCGCTGTTGGCGCCGGCGGTGCGCAAGGCCCACGCGACGCTGACGGTGACGCTCGACGACGCGCCGCCGATCGCCTTCGACGGCCACGCGCTGCAGCAGGTGCTGGTCAACCTGGTGACCAACGCGCTGCACGCGGCGCCCGGCGGCACGATCACGATCGGCTGGAGCCCGCTGCCCGGCGGGCGGATCGCGCTCGAGGTGTGCGACGACGGCCCCGGGATCCCGGCCGCCGAGCGGGCCCGGGTGTTCGATCCGTTCGTGACCACCAAGCCGGCCGGCGTCGGCACCGGGCTCGGCCTCGCGGTGGTGCGCCACCTGGTGACCCGGGCCGGCGCGGCGATCGCCGTCGACGACGCCCCGGCCGGCGGCGCGCGCTTCCGCCTGACGGTCGCGACCGCTCCCGTGGTACCACCGGCGGAGCCCCCGTGACCATCCCCGAGCTGCGCGGCAACATCCTGGTCATCGACGACGAGCGCGGCATCCGCGCGCTGTGCGGCGACGTCTTGCGCCGCGCCGGCCACCAGGTCGAGGTGGCCGAGACCGCGGCGGCCGGCCTGGCGGCGGTCGGCCGCACCGCGTTCGACCTGGTGCTGTGCGACATCAACCTGCCCGATCAGGACGGCGTGTCGCTCCTGCCGCGGCTGCTCGATCGCGATCCCGCGCCGACGGTCATCTTGATCACCGCGTACCCGTCGATCGACACCGCGGTGCGCGGCATGAAGCTCGGCGCGCGCGACTACCTCGGCAAGCCGTTCTCGCCCGACGAGCTGCGCCTGGTGGTCGGCCGGGCGCTCGCCGAGGACGCGCTGCGCCGCGACAACGCCGCGCTGCGCCGGCAGCTCGCGCTGGGCGGGCTGCTCGGCGACTCGGCGCCGATGGTCGAGCTGCGCCGGACCATCGAGAAGGTCGGCGCCAGCGACGCCACCGTGCTCGTCACCGGCGAGAGCGGCACCGGCAAGGAGCTGGTGGCGCGGGCGCTGCACCTGGCGTCGCGGCGCTCGACGGCGACGTTCGTCCCGGTCAACTGCGGCGCGCTGGTCGGCTCGCTGCTCGACAGCGAGCTGTTCGGCCACGTCCGCGGCGCGTTCACCGGCGCCGATCACGCCAAGCGCGGCCTGGTCATCACCGCCGATCAGGGCACGCTGCTGCTCGACGAGATCGCCGAGCTGCCGCTCGAGCTGCAGCCCAAGCTGCTGCGCACGCTGCAGGCCGGCGAGGTGAAGCCGGTCGGCGGCACCGACACCGTCACGGTCGACGTCCGCGTCGTGGCCGCGACCAACCGCGACCTGCGCGCCGAGGTGGCGGCCGGGCGGTTCCGCGAGGATCTGTTCTACCGGCTCGCGGTGATCACGATCGACGTGCCGCCGCTGCGCGACCGCGCGCGCGACATCGGCGATCTGGCACGCGCGTTCGCCGCCGCCGCCGCCCACCGCGCGCGGCGCGGCCACGTCGAGCTGACCGACGAGGCGGTGGCGTGGCTCGAGGCGCAGCGCTGGCCGGGCAACGTCCGCGAGCTCGAGAACACGATCGAGCGCGCGGTGGTGCTGGCGGCCGGCGATCGGATCGGCGTCGACGACGTGCGGCCGCCGTCGGCCAAGCACGCGCCGCCGGTCGCCGCGCTCGATCCCGGCGGGCCGGTGCTGACGCTCGACGAGCTCGAGCGGCGCCACATCCTGGCGGTGCTGGCGGCGTGCGAGGGCGGCAAGACCAAGGCCGCGGCGCTGCTCGGCATCAACCGCACGACGTTGTGGAAGAAGCTCAACCAGTACGGCCTCGAGTGACCGCGCCCGCGCGGCTGATCACGCCGGGCGGCGGCTGAAGCTCAGCGCCGACGGCGGCCCGCACGCCACGCAGTGCGCGGTGAACGCCTCGATCGTGCCGCCGGCGTCGGGGAAGCGGGACGCGGCCATCACCGACGGCGGATCGAGGCCCTCGCCCAGGCCGCAGCGCGGGCACGGCGCGATCGTCCACGCGGCGCGCTCGGCGAGGTAGGCCTCGGTCACCAGCAGCGGGTGGCGCCCGCCGGGGTCGGGCAGGAAGCGCACCCGATCGCCCTGGGCCAGCGTGGTCAGCTTGTGCGGCTGGTTGAGCAGCGTGCCGACGTACACCACCGCGCCGCGCGCGATGGCGGCGCCGTCGGCGCTCGCGCTCGGCCGCGCCGGCGCCGGTTCGCTGGCGTCGACGCGGACCCAGCAGCCCTCGGCGGCGCGCTGGGTCCGCCGCGGCTCGCCGTCGTGCACCAGCACCTGCAGATCGTCGGGGAACTGCTTGTGCCAGCGCCCGCGCAGCGCGGGATCGCGGCGCCACGGCGCGTCGGTCGGCGGCTGCGGGCCGAAGTGCGCGACCCAGGCCGGCGGGGTCACGCGCGCGCCGACCTCGGCCGCGTCGAGCACCCGGCTCGGCGCGCCGATCGGCAGCCGCACCGTCAGGCTGGGTGGATCGTCGGGGCGATCGGCGGGGCCGCCCTTGGCCGACATCCCGGCCTGCCAGTCCATGTAGACGTAGCCGACGAACGGCGCCGGCCGCCCCCACGGCGCGTCGGGCAAGGCGATCTCGACCCAGCGGCCGAGCGCGTCACCGTCGAGCGGCGCGGTCACGCGCGCTCCATCGCGGCGCGCAGCAGCGCCTGGTGGGCGTCGCGCAGCGCCGCCAGCTCGAGCTGCCCGCGGGCCCGCGCCGACGCCAGCGGCTCGTCGGCGCCGACCGCCACCCGCACCTCGTAGTAGCTCTTGAGCTTGGGCTCGGTGCCCGACGGCCGCATGATCACGCGGCGGCCGCCGGCCAGCGCGAAGATCAGCACGTCCGACGGCGGCAGGCCGTCGTCGCCGCGCGCCAGGTCGCGGACGCGGTCGACCGCGACGCCGCCCAGCGCCGCCGGCGGCGCCGCCCGCACCGCGGCCATGCCGCGCTTGATCGTCGCCACGCCGCCCTGCCCCGGGAGCGTGATTGACACCTGCTCGGTGACGAACAGCCCGACCCGCCGGTACAGCTCGTCGAGGTGCTCGGCGATCGTCCGGCCGCGCGCGCGGTTCCACGCCGCGAGCTCGGCGAACAACAGCGCCGCCGACACGCCGTCCTTGTCGGCGACCAGCTCGCCGACCGAGTAGCCGAGCGCCTCCTCGTAGCCCATCACGAAGCGCCCGCCGGTGGCCGCGGTCCACGCCATCGCCTCGTTGGCGATCCACTTGAACCCGGTGAGCGTCTCCTTGCTCTCGGCGCCGTAGGCCGCGGCCAGGAAGGCGAGCATCTGCGACGACACCAGCGAGCACGCCACCAGCCGCCGCCCGGCGCCGGCGTGGGCCAGCAGGTAGTCGGCCAGGAGCACGCCGACCTGATCGCCGGTGAGCATGCGGTAGCCGCTCGCCGCCGCCGCGTCGGGGATCGCCACCGCCAGGCGATCGGCGTCGGGGTCGTTGGCCAGGACCAGCGCCGCGCCCTCGCGCGCCGCCAGCGCCAGCACGCGATCCATCGCGCCCTTCTCCTCGGGGTTGGGGAAGGCCACCGTCGGGAACGCGCCGTCGGGCGTGCGCTGCCCGGGCTCGGTGACCACCCGGTCGAAGCCGGCGCCGGCCAGGGCGCGCTCGACCAGCGCCGCGCCGACGCCGTGCAGCGGCGTGTACGCGATCGCCAGCCCGGCGCGGTCGATCGCCGGCTCGACCTGCAGCGCCAGCACGGCCGCGAGGTAGTCGGCCTCGAGGGCTGCGCCGATCGCCTTCACCAGGCCGGCGGCCCGGGCGGCGGCCAGCTCGGCCACCTCGATCGGCCGCGTCGCCGCGTGGTCGATCGCCGCCGCGATGGCGCCGTCGATCGGCGGGATGATCTGGGCGCCGTTGCCCCAGTACACCTTGTAGCCGTTGTACTCGGGCGGGTTGTGGCTGGCCGTCACCATCACGCCGGCCGCGGCGCCGAGCGCGCGCACCGCGTAGGCGGTGACCGGCGTCGGCCAGTGTTCGTCCGCGAGCCACACGGTGATCCCGGCGGCGGCCAGCACCGCGGCGGTCTCCTCGGCGAACTGCCGCGACTTGTGGCGCGCGTCGTGACCGACCACGACGCCGCGGGCCGGCGCGTCGGGGACCGCGGCCACCAGGTGCGCGGCCAGGCCGGCGGTCACCTCGCGCACCTGCAGCTGGTTCATGCGCTGCGGCCCGGCGGCCAGCACCCCGCGGATGCCGGCGGTGCCGAACTCCAGCCGGCCGGTCATGCGCTCGTCGAGGTCGGCCGCGGCGGCGGCGTCACCGCCGGCGGCGCGCGCGATCAGCGCGGCGAGCTCGGCCTGGGTCTCGGGATCAGGATCGCGGGCCGCCCAGGCCCGCGCGCGGTCGATGGAGGACATCGCGCGCGACTATATACGCGCGGCGCATCGACCTGGACGCACGGGCGCCCGTGCACCGCAGTGGGCCGATGTAGGCTGACAGCAGCCGACACCGACAGATCGCACCTTGTCCGTCGAGGAACGCCCGCATCGCCCCTCTCCGCACGAAGTCGCTGTGGCGGAACTCCGCCCCGACTAGGACAGGCTGACACACCGACTCCCCACTGTGGGGTGGCTCGCCTCCACCGATACATGTAGGTCGGCGTGGTGTCCCGTCGTGTCCCGTCGTTTCTGAAGCAGCGCAACCAGTTGCAATCGCGTGGGGGCGTGTGCGTTGCGGCGCGTCAGGTGATCCGATCTCCACCTTGGAACGCCACGTGCTGAAGAGTCCGCCACCACAACGAGACCAACGAGGGAGCCACTGATGCGTCGTCTTGCTGCTCGCGCTTCGATCCTGTTGCCTCTGGGTGCACTCGCGCTGGGTGCCTGCGTCATGGAGGACGAGGACACCATCGATAACAGCGGTCCCGTCGTGGAGGGCGAGCAGCGCCCGGGCTGGTCCGACGCCAACAACCGCCTGTGCTCGACGCCCGACCTCGACGTCGCCGAGATGCAGGCGATCGACGACGAGGCCGCCGCGTACCTGGCCGCGCACAAGAACGACGTGCTGTCGAACGCCACCGGCGGCACCATCCCGGTGTACTGGCACGTCATCAACAACGGGACGTCGCTGGCGAACGGCAACATCCCCGACTCGCAGATCGCCGCGCAGATCAGCGTGTTGAACGCGGCCTACGCGTCGACCGGCTGGCAGTTCCAGCTGGTGTCGACCGACCGCACCACCAACGCGACCTGGTACACCTGCTCGGGCGGCACCTGCGAGTCGCAGATGAAGAACGCGCTGCGCCAGGGCAGCGCCGACGACCTCAACATCTACTCGAACAACATGGGCGGCGGCCTGCTCGGCTGGGCGACGTTCCCGTCGAGCTACGCGTCGAGCCCGAAGATGGACGGCGTGGTGCTGCTCTACTCGTCGGTGCCCGGCGGCACCGCGGCGCCGTACAACCTCGGCGACACCGGCACCCACGAGGTCGGCCACTGGATGGGCCTGTATCACACGTTCCAGGGCGGCTGCGCCCGCAAGGCGACCGGCGGCGACGGCGTCGCCGACACCCCCGCCGAGAAGAGCCCGGCGTACGGCTGCCCGGTCGGTCGCAACAGCTGCGCGAGCATCGCCGGCAACGACCCGATCGAGAACTTCATGGACTACACCGACGACTCGTGCATGGACCGCTTCTCGGCGGGCCAGGACACGCGCATGGACTCGATGTTCACCACGTACCGCTTCGGCAAGTAGCGGCAAGCTACGGGCTGCGCGCACCCGGGTCGATCGGCCCGGGTGTGATCGTTTCGGGGTCGGGGTGATTCGAGGGTTGACGCCTGAGGGGTGAGCCGGGACGATGCCGACGGTGCGCGCCGTCGTCGTCCTCGGACTCGTCTGCGCCCTCGCCGCGTGCGGCAAGGGCGGCTCCAAGATCATCGATGGCGGGCCGATCGACGCGCTCGCGGTCGACGCCGGCGGCGACGTCATCGACGCGCCGATCGACGCGCCCGGGCTCGACGCGGCGATCGGCCACCCCGGCACGGGCACCGTGACCGGCGCGATCGAGGCGCAGAGCCCCAACTACAAGCTGTACGGCACGCTGCGCAGCGGCGATGGCTCGACGCGCTCGCCGTCGTACCAGCGCCGCGGCGGCATCACCGGCGCGACCCAGCCATGACGCGGAGCAATCGCATGCGCTCACTGTTCGCCACGCTCGCGGTCGCCGCGATCGCCCTCACCGCCCTGCCCCGCGCCGAGGCGGCACCCAGCGACGTGCCGGCGCTGTGGACCCAGACCGGACGGCTGTTCGACAGCGGCGGCGCGCCGGTGGTCGGCGACATCGCGATGGCGTTCGCGCTCTACGATGTGCCGAGCGGCGGGACCGCGCTGTGGACCGAGAGCCACACGGTCACGCTCGACGACGGCTACTTCATCGTCGCGCTCGGCGGGACCGTCGCGCTGCCGGCGCTCGACGGCACGCCCCGGTACCTCGGCATCACGATCGGCGCCGACCCCGAGATGACGCCGCGCGAGGAGCTGGTGAGCGTGCCGTACGCGTCGTACGCCGGCGACGTGATCGGCGCCATCCACCCGGGCAGCGTGTTCATCGGCTCGATGCCGGTGATCGACGACGCCGGTCGCTGGGTCGGCGATCCGACGGGACTGGTGGGTCCGCAGGGGCCCGAGGGGCCCGTCGGACTCACCGGTGCGACCGGCCCGCAAGGTCCGATCGGGCTCACCGGCCTCACCGGTGCCACGGGGCCGCAGGGGCCGATCGGGCTCACCGGTGCCACGGGGCCGCAGGGGCCGATCGGGCTCACCGGCGCGACGGGGCCGCAAGGGCCGATCGGCCTCACCGGCCTCACCGGCGCGACGGGGCCGCAGGGTCCGATCGGCCTCACCGGCCTCACCGGCGCCACCGGCCCGCAAGGTCCGATCGGCCTCACCGGCGCCACCGGTCTCACGGGCGCGACCGGCCTCACCGGCGCCACCGGCCCGCAAGGTCCGAT
>Ga0075163_10007680_pt1 | contig 14245 bp, 16 predicted proteins | sample JI1023141ADNA_FD_71478 | JGI IMG/M metagenome (GOLD analysis project Ga0075163, IMG submission 71478) | Wastewater effluent complex algal communities from Wisconsin, to seasonally profile nutrient transformation and Carbon sequestration -... | ecosystem: Engineered > WWTP > Effluent > Algae...
TGAAAAAAAATTAAGAATTTTTTTTAAAATGTTTTTTTTGATGATTTGGAAAGTGAGAAACTTTTTTTTTAAAAAAAGAAAAGAAAAAAAATTCTCAAAAAAACTCTTTGTGTTTTTTTTGGGAATTTTTTTGGGAATTTTTTTTTGGAGTTTTTTTTAAGAAAAAAATTTCTTTTTTTTTATTTTTACTAAAAATAGAAATATTCTTAATTTAAAATTCTTCAATTTTTTCAACGAGATTTCTGTTTGAAAAATCATTCCAGTCCAAAGTAATTACTTTGTTTGTTTTTGAATATTCTTCAAAGAAAGTTTCATAAGCATCATTTAAGTGAAGCAAATAATCCAAAGGAATGTCAGATTCAATTGATCTGTTACGAGAACATATTCTCGCATGACAAATTTCTGGTGCTGCTCTCAAATACAACACAATTGTTGGTTTAGCAACACAATCCAAGATGTTATTGTACAATTTTGTGTACATAAGAAAATCTGTTTCATTGATGTTTCCTTCATTAAAATTACACAAAGCAAAAGCATAATCTTCAATAAAATGACGATCAAAAATGACGTCTTTTCCCTTCATCAATATTTCTGTCTTTTTTGCTTGATCAAAGCGTTCAGAAAGAAAATGAAATTGTGTCTTTGTTGCAAATTCTTTTTTATTTTTGTAGAAATCTTCCAAATAAGGGTTTTCATCAAATTTTTCTTCTACCAAAGAAATTTCTGAATTTTCTCTTACAATTTGTTTGCATAAAGTTGTTTTCCCTATCCCAATGATACCAGAAACAACAATGGAAACATTCCCATCAATTTGAAACTTTCTTTTGATACATTCAACAAGTTCACTCATGTTTCATTGATTTTTTCCTTTTTTGGAATTTGTGTTTTTTCTTTTTTCTTTTTTAATGAAAAAAAAATTTTTTTTCTTTTTTTTCAAATAAAAAAAATAAAGAGCAAAACAAAGTTTTTTCTCTCCCACAAATTTTTTTTTTACGAAAAAAAAAATATTTTTTTTAAAAAAAGAAAAAAAAATTAAGAAAAACAAAATGCCAGTTGAAGTTGTAAAAATTCTTAATTTTGATAAACAATTGTTTAAAAAACAAAGATCATACACATTTATTGGATTTTTTGTTGTGAGTTTGATCATATTATCTGTTTTTATTGTATCTATAGTGAATCAATCTGATTTAGATAAAATAGAAAAAGCAGTCGAAAGGATTGAAAAAAAAGAATCAAAGAAAGATGCACCAATGAATATTTTAAATAAAAAAGAAATTGCACAAGAAAAAGAAATATTGACAACGCTATTTTCTGACAATTTGAAAGGAAAATTTGAAAGTGGATTGTACAAAGGATCAAAATGGATTCCAGTAGTAGAAGATTATTACATTTTAAAAACAGATTCAGATGGATTACAAATAGAATTACATTCATTGAATTTTGTTAAACAAAGAAAGAAATCTGAAAATGATCTTGGTTTTATCGATAATTGGAATTGGTTATATGAGGCAAATGAAGTATTTAAATTAAATTCAAATAAATCAACTATATTTGAATTGAATGTATCTGTGAAAACAACAATAACCAATCCAAAAAATTCAAGTGATTATTTCATTCTTTATACCAAAGATTCTAGATTGGCTTCTTTTGTTTTTATGACACAAGATACAAAATATGGAACTCAACATGATTTCATTGTAACAAGTGATAGAATATATGCTTCTATTTGGAAACATCCAAATAGTATTGATTCCAAAACTGTGTTTGGTTATCGTTATTTGATTCCATTGAGAGATAGAAAATCGGATGATATAAATAATTTAAAAATCATTTATCATACAGACAAATTGATTGGAAAAGAAGAACACCTTTCTGTCTTTTGGCAAATTGATGGAGAAACTGTATTTGGTTTGAGAGAAGATATGATTCCATTTACAAGAGATTATTTGACTCTTTTGTTTGCCGGAGAGAAGAAATATGAACCAATCAAACAAGTAAAAATGGGATTTGGTGTTGCTTCATTTCTTCAAACATATCCAATTTGCGAATCTTTTATCGAAAATCATAAAAAAATTCAATATGGATGTGACGAAAAGACATTTCTTCCTTTGGTTCCATTGAAATATAAATATAGTTATATTGATGTTGTTGATGGGGAATCTTTGTCTCCTTTTTTATTTGATGAAACATCCATTCCCAATATCACAACATTATCTTCTGTATCTTTTAAAATCAAAGATGTCAAAATTTACCAACAATAAAAAAATTTTGTGTTTAGAAAAAAAAATAAATTTCATTTTTCATTCGATTTTATGAGGATTATTTATTTTTTTTGAAAAGAAAAAAAAAGAGGGGGGCACGGAAAATGTCCTCGAAAAGTAAAAAAAGTAAGACTATGAGTGAAAAGAAAGTGGATGAATTACGAGATAAAGTAATTAAAAATTCCTTTTATATATCAATCATTTTCATGGCTGTTGTTTTGATTGTATTGGGAATCTATGCTTCGATTTCTTATTTTATGCATACATCTTTATTTCAAACAAGAGAAGAAATAGAAATGAATGCAATCAAGAAAGAAATGAGATTACATCAAAATCACATCAATTCTGAGAATCCCACAGAACAAATCGTTGAAAGAACCAAATATAAATCAAAGAAATCTTTTCAAACAAAAAATGCAAAATTTTTGAAACAAAAATCTGGATTTAGAATGGATCTACCAGAAAATTCAGTTAAATTATCGGAACATATGTATTATTTAGGAAAAAGAGATTTCAAACATATGAAAGGATTGAAGGGATTTGCCATTTTTCATGATGTCAATTCAACAAAAATTAAAAATATAAATATTTCCATACCAGAAGAAGGGGAAGAAAAAAGAAAAAGAGCAGTGACATCCAATGGATCTCCATGTGTCGAACCAATTGCAGAAGGAGCAAGATGGAAAGGAGTATCAGAAAAATTTCATATTGATTATTTCAATCCAGCTGGTTTTAGTATGCAATTCATAGAAGATACAATAAAAAATGCAATGAATGTTTGGCAACAACAATTGGAATATGATTTATTTGGTGTGAATGATCCAAACAATCTTGCAGATGGTCCAGATTCAAATGGTCCAGATGGAAAAAATGAAATTCAATGGGGTTTCATTCCAAATGAGGGTGTCCTAGCTGTAACTTTTGTTTGGGGTACATTTAGTCAAAATACTGCAGAAAATGTTATCATTGAAGCAGATATCTTATTTAATGAAGATGTTAAATGGGGTACATTGAATAGACCAGGAACATATATATGGTATGATATCCTTGTTCATGAATTGGGACATTGGATTGGTTTGGCTGATTCATATGATGACAATTGTGCCGATACAACAATGTATTTCAAAGCATCAAAACAAGAATCAAAGAAATCCTCTTTGGATCAATCTGATATCAATGCACTTCACTTGTTATATGGAGAGAATGGACCTAGTTCTCCTCAAACCAATACAGATGATTCATCTACATTTAATCCATTCACATCTCAATCATCTCCTCGAATTCAAAATTCAATCCTATTACAATTATTTTCATTTTTAATGATCACTATCATCATCAATTTAATTTTGATGTAAAGAAAAAGAAAAAGAAGAGAATAGGAAAAAAAATAAAAAAAAATTCTTTTATTTTAAGTTTTAGCAATTTTTTGTTTTTTCATTTGATTGGATACATCTATCAGATTCATAACGTTCATAAATGCTATTTCACGTAGAATCAATTCAGTTATCAAATCAATCAATATTGTATCTTTATAAATATTTAAAAATTCTTCCAACATGTCATCAAACATATATTCATCCGAATAAAAATCTTTTGTTTTCTTCCAATTCAATACTTCACTTGCAACAAAAACAAGACTATTTTGATACTTTAAAATAGTATCAGCAACAGTTACATATAAATTTTCTTGATTTTCTTCTCCTTGAGCAATATAATGCTCTTCGATTTTATTTTGTAAAGTGATGATAGAAATGATATAAACATTTGATTTTGAGGGATATAATGTTTGTCCACTAACGAGACATTTATAAAAATACAATCCCGGAATAGCTGGAATGATACCACCCTTTTCTATTTTCCAAGCCAAAATATCTTTTTTCAATATTTTTTCACAAAGGATATTATTTTCTTTCATGTAACTTTCCCAATATTTGATTACTCCAATGTAACATTCTTCAAATGAAGCAGACAAATTTGAAGAAATTTTGATTTTCTTTTCAAGTTCTCCTGATTTGACAAAATTTGGGATCATCACTGCCAGAATGTATAAATATGCAGATTTTATTTTCTTTTCAGCCAAATCCAAATTGAGATTATTCACTTTTGCATTGAGTTTTTGAATACACATATTTTTCATTTCGTTATAATATTTATAATTTTTGATGACATCTTTGAAGAAATCTGAAAGATTTTTAATTTTAAATTCTTCTTGATTATAATAACTGACAACTGGTTGGATATTAATGATCGGTTCTTCATTTGAAGGAATATCCATATGATCAAAAGATCCAATATCTTTGAGATCATCCATTTTCTTTTCTAAAAATTCTGAAACAATGTCATCATCCATTTCAATATCTTCAATCATGTCTTCTTCTTCTTTAATTTCTTTTTTTGGAAGAGAAACAGAAATTTTTTCATCCTCAGAAGATGAAATTTCTTCGGGAATAGATGATAATTCTTGTTTCTTTTTGGAATCAATGTTCACTCTTGTTTTTGTATTTTCTATGTTTTTGGTAACTGGTTCAATTTTTTGTTGGTTTTTTTCAATTGGAGGTGATGGTAATACATCATTTGCATTTGTAATTCTTGGTATAAATCTATGTCCAGTATATAATTCATATGCAGTTCTCTTGTCATTTGTATATTTAAGCTCGTTTTGGGCAATCACTTTGGACATTTTCAATTAAATTGGTTTTGTTTTTATTGTTTTGCAGGAAAAAAAAGTTTTTTTTTCATAAGGCAGGGGGGAAAAAATCAAAGTTTTTTTTCTTGACGAAGAAAAAAATTTTCTTATTTTTTTCCCTTCCATTTATTTTTTTTTAAAAAAATTTTCATTGTTCTTTTGGAAAAGGATTAAGAACCAAAAAAAGAAAATGGCCAAAAGTGGGAAAAGAGAATTTCATTGGGAAGATGCAAAAGAGAATGACATGAAGAAATATCTAAAAAGAAAATTCAATCTTGATAGATATAAAACATTGAATTCATATATCGAGATCATTGTTTGTATTATTCTTTCCATAATTGGTATGATTATAATCGATCTGGAATCCATTGGAGATGAAATAATTTTATTGATAATTGCCATCTATTGTTTCATATTTTTTTGTATATATATTTTAAAATATGTATATGAAAACAAAAATACATCAATGAATGGAACTGTTTTATTTGGTATTTGGTTGATTTGGATAATCTATTCAAAATTAATTGGTGAAATATCAATCCTAAATGAGCCAATATTAAAATATGTATTACATACAATCGTATTGGCCATAGTTGTGTTATCTTATTCGAAAATTTTTATACAAACAAATTTTTATGTCGTTCTTGCCACGACATTTATTTATATTTTTATAATGATAATCCCACACAAAGATTCTTCTATTTTCAATCTTGATACATTGGGATATTGTATTAAATTTATTCTTTTTATTTCAGTGTATATACCTTCTGAAATTGAATTTGAAATATTCAATGAAACTGCCATGTATTTTGAAAAATTAACAAGAAGAAAATTGATGAAAAATAGAATTCTCATCTTATTGAGAACATCATGGATATTTTTTGCTCCAAATGGATTCATGTTTCTTAGTATCGGTCTTTGGTATATCCAATATATGATATATCAAAAAATGATCAATGTATATACATTACCAAGTAAAAAACAACAACAACCAATAATAATACAAGATACTCAATCAAATCCCCAACAACAACCAATACCAACACAACCCATCACTGAAATTAAAAAAAAATCTCCAAAAAGAAAAAACGATGTCTAAAAAAAAGCAAAAAAAAATTAATTTTTTTTTAAAAAAATCATTCTTTCATTTTTTGACGGAGAATAAAAAAAATAAATGTCATCAAAGAAAAGAAAAGAATTTCGAAATTATTTATTAAGTTCTACATACATTAAATTTTCAGAAAAGAGACAATCATTCGTTTATGGAAAAAAGCGTTTAAAGGGTTTGGTTCCATGTATCAAAAAGGCATTCTACGAAGATTATGAATACATTCAATCCAAATACAGAGTGGTAGGAGATTCTGGTTTAAAGAAACCTTCTGATGGTATCAAAAGAGGAAAACTTGTTCATAATCAATTGTGTGAATATGGAAACAAAGAAAATAACAAAACTTTTGCTGAAAATAATCCAGTATTACATATATATACAAAGAGAGCCATTGATTTCTTGAAAAAATACAATTTAAAACCAATCATATCTGAATATCCCATCAGTGATTCAGATTTTAAAATTGGAACTGCAGTGGATATGATAGCAATGGATGAAAATGGAAAAATAATTTTGATTGAATGGAAATCTGGAATGAATACATATTTTAAAAGAGGTAATGTGTGCATGAATGGACCACTTTCAGATAGATCCAATAGTCCATTGAATCAAGCATTGCTTCAATTATTATTCACTTCTATGCTATTTGAGCAAACAACATCCATCAAACCAGATGATGCCATTGTGGTTCATATCAATGAAGAATCCATTGATCATTATTACATTCCAAAGAAATTATACAATCAAAAATTAGAATTATTTCATTATCTTGTGGATAACAATTTTTTTATTAGAGAAATTAAATTAGATGAGGAGGAAGAAGAAGAACAAAAAATAAATGAATTGACATCCAATGAAGTGAACCAAATAGTAAAATCTACAAAATTCACTCCTGAACAATTGGATGAGGCATTAAAAATTTATGTTCAATCTAAATTTAGTAAATCAAAACAAAAAACTAGTTCAAAAAAACCAAAATCATCCATCAAAAAGAAAAAAACAAAATCATCCAATTCAAAAAAAAGATCAAAACAAAAACAAACAATCATCAAAAAGAAAATGACACAATCAAAACTATTTTAAATTTTTGTAGATATATTTTATGGTCGATTTTCAAGACAACCATACATCTCATTTTTTCTTTCTTTCTATATTTGGTGAAAGGAAGGAAGGAAAATCATTAAAAATCCTTTTTTTTTATTCAAGATTAATAAATTTAATTTCTGTATCATTTTCAACATTTTTTTCCAAAAAATCTCGATCTGATAATTGTTTCGTTAGATATTCAATTTGTTTTGAATTGATTAAGGATCTTTTATCTTCATCTTCAAAAATCGGTCTATCATGATATATTTTGATATAATTTTTTGATCCAATCAAAATGAAATTTTTTTCAATATAACTAACATATTTTTTGAAATAATCAATGTCCATATCAGTTGGTTCAAAATAAGTTTTTTCAAATGTAGAATCTTTGAAATAGATACAAAATGAGGATTTCGGTTCTAAATATTTTGCACTAATCATAAGAATACATTTGGAAATTTCACTTCTGATGTTACTGTGATCAGACATAAATAAAATTTGATATTTGAGTTTGACTTCATCAAGAAATTTAAATTGATTTATATAAGATTCGGAATATTTGTATTTAAACCAAGATAAGAAATCTTCTCTCAATTCAGGGATATAATCAATGACATCTCCATTCATCAATTGAGTTGCAGAAAATCTTTCTTTTTCCATATAAGTCATGATATAATCTTGATTCAAATGAATGGAATAATACAAATCTGTTCCAGCTATTTTGATAAATGCAAACATATGAATGTAGATGACCAACATACCAAAGATAAATCTTCCCCATCCACTAATCATTCCATCATAAATTTGGAGAAAAAATCCAATACAAAGAACAACAAATCCCTGTTTGGATATACTTACCAATGATCTATATTCATTCAAATTGAATTTTTTTGGAACTACTCTACTCAATTTGAAAATGGCATAACTTGTGATACCCAAATAAATGAATATAGAAAGAGCGGAAATGATTTGCGCTCCAAGACTACTTGTGCAATAAAGAACTGGTTTATGTTCTAAATAACTGAAATTCCCAATATTGATGATTGCACTTCCAAATATTTGTGTCATAACAAGGGATAGATTCAATATTCGATTCCATTTTATTTGATTTTTTGGATTTATTTTTGTTTCAACAAAGATCCAATAATAGACAAATAATCTCTTTATGAATACGAAAAACCAAGTTCCCAAAGCAATTGTAAATGGAAACCAATAATTCCAAAGTACACAATTTGTTTGTTCTAATGTTCTACCCCAATCAAAATAATCACAAGATATCAATACAGACCATATATGAGCAACAGAAAGAAAATTCATTGCAATCAATTTGTTTGTATTTCTCAATTTTAATGGGATGTAATTTCTTTGTTTTTTTCTCATCATAATTCCATTGCATACAAAGAAAAATAAAGTAGATCCAATAACAGAAATAAAAAATAGGATATCTTTCCATCCACTCGGTTCAATCTTCTCGTAGCTAGATGCTAATTTCAATTCAATTGTCATTTTTTTTTTCTCCTAGAGATCAGATACAATCAATATTTGTCCTATTTTCCTGTATTTATCTCTTGAATTTCTTTGTTTCTTGGTTCTTAAACAAAAAATAAAAAAATATAAACAAAACAAACAAAATAAACAGAAAAAAAAATAAATGAGTAATTGAATGAGATGATGATTTTTTAAATCGCAATTTAGTGGATATTCTTCTTTTATTTTTTTATTTGAGCAATTGAAATAAGAATCCATCAAGATTTTTTTTGAACTTTTTTTTTCTTGCGAAGAAAAAAAAATCATTTTTTTTCTTCTTCTTTTTTTTGTTCTTTTTCCACACCAAAAATTGCTTTAAAATCTTCTTCGCTTATGAATTCAAATATTTTTGCTTTTGGATTTGGTGCTTTGCATCTGGTTTTATGATCTTTCCAATCATTCGATTGACATTCTTTGCCACAATAACGAACCAATTTGCATACACCACAACGTTTTATTAAGGAAGCATCCAAAATAGATTTGCATTTGTGACAACTTTTTTTTGGTTCATCTAAGGAGGGGGGAAAATATTAAAGGAAAAAAAAAAGATTTTCTTTTTCTTTCTTACAAATAATATTTTCATTTTTTCCAACTGGAATAGTTTTTTTGTCTTTATGAGAAACAATGGTTTTGTAACTTGAATCAAAAGCTTGTCTATAATTTCTGACATTTGTATTAAACAATTCTTGTGTATTCAATACAGAATAATGCACAATATTTGTTCCTATTTTATTTCTGTAAGCAGCTTCTCTCCCTTTTATGATCCTATCTTTTCCTTTTTTTGAAACATATTCGTAAAAACACAAATTGCAACAAAATGTTTTTCCCATTTTTTCATTTGCGTCCTTTATGATAAATCCTCCGTATCCACATTTTTCTTCGTATTTGTCACAAATATCGCATGCAACTATGTCACTTGTTGGGTCTCTATTTGACATTTTGAGAATTTCCACAAAGGTTTTTTCCACTTCTGGAATGAATCCTTCCATTTTATTTTTGGGAAAAAAAAATTAAAAAAAATTAAGAATTTTTTTTGAGAGCAAAGTTGCTCCAAAAAAGAAAAGAATTTGATTAAAAAAAAAGAAACTAAAATGTTCACGCAACATTTCAAAAATTTTATGGATCGCTTTGATATTTTTTCAAGAAATACTATGATTTTCTACCTTGCAGTAAATTTATACTGTATATCTTTCATGTTGTGTTGTCTTATTCATATCCAAGAAAATTACAAATTTAACAACTATATGCTTGTTAGTATATGCACCAGATCAATGATTATAACTGTAATATTGAGTTATATATTCAATTTCCATTTAAATGTTAGAGAAGAAAAAATGAAAGAAGAATCTGAAAAAATTAAAAAAATATTTCAAGAACACACAAACGAAATGAAGATTCTGCGTCAGGCGAGACAAGATACTTATGGGTTGCAAAATTCTCTACCTACTTTTTCATTATCATCTCCGCAACAAAGAAAAACAAGAAAATTAAGAAAAAAATAATAAACTTTTTTAAAATAATTTATTCCAATCCATTTTTTCTTTTTGATTTTCTTTTTTTCCTTCTGGTCCAATTACCCAACAAATAGCTGGTGTAACAGATCCATCTGTGCAAATGGATGTTCCCATAAATCCAGAAGCAAATTTATAGGCAAATTCTTGTTGAAAATAAACCCATGTAACTGGTGCTGTGGAAATTGCCTGAGGATAATCTGTCACACTGACCTTCTTTGAACGAACATTTTTTTTCCCACTTTTCATTTGCATCAAATATTCCAAATTGCATAATGGATTTAATTTTCCATCCTTGAGAATTGGAAAGAATACGTTGACCCAACCAGTAACTTCGGTAGTTCCTGACATGCTCATGAATTTGTAAAAAGAAGAGAAAAATTTGTAAGGCTCTTTCACAATTTGCTCTTGCATCTTATCTCCATATTTGTCCAAATAAGTTTTTGTATCAAAATGATACAAAAGATTGTGGAAAACAAAAATCAATGCTTCATTCCAATCATGCAAATCTAAATCAGACAACAAATTTGGTAATCGAAGCAAAATGGATTCATAATCTTCAAATATTCCTTCCAACTTGATGTGTGGAATTCCACACATTGTGTGTACCTGGTATTTAAAGAAATTTTGAAGAGAATCCATCAAACAAATGTCACATGCGACGGAAGATACAACAGAAGATGTTGTCATATTTGGTGAGAATGACAATTCATCTTTGATTTCCATTTGTTTGACGAAATGAGGGAAAACACCTTCCCAATGATTCTTGGGATCTCCTTTCACAAAGGTATCTCTTCGAACAATGAGTTTCTTCTTGACCAATTCTCCTTCTGGTGAAACAAAATCAGATGAATTTTTCATGAATTTCAATCCATATTTCTTTGGATCTGTTTTCACTTGAGTTCCAATTGCCTGTAAGATCAATAACCACAATTGATCAGGGTAGAGAGTCAAATTGTGATGATTTGAAAATGCAAAATGAACCGTATTCATAAAGCAATTCAAGCCATGACTGATATCCACATTTATAAATTTGGCGTTGGATGGAAAAGGTTCATTTGAAATGGCTTCAACCAAAAGATCTCCATTAAATGATTTTTGGACATAATCTCTGAATTTGGATGAATCTTTGAATCCATCCATTGGAATGGGTTTGTGTTCTTTTTTGACTTGTTCTTGTTTTTCTTTTGAGGCTAAAAATGATGCCATGCTTTGTGTTTTTGGTTTCTTTTTTTTTTAAAAAAAAAAAGAAATTAAGAAAAAAAATTAAGAATTTTTTGGAGCAAAAAAAAATAAACCCCTTTTTGTTTCATAACGAGAAAAGAAAAAAAATCTAAAAATGGAAGGAGATCCGATTATTTATGTTGAAATGAACAATGGAGAATCATATCCAATAAGAAATGGAATATACGAAAATCTCATTCCTGGATTTACGACGCAAACTGGAATGGAATTTTATGATCTCAAGGAAAAAAAACGTGGAATTTTTATTGGAACATCACCCGAATTAGAAGATTATATCATTATTCATTTCTCTTATTATCTTGAAAAACAATTGATAAAAACTGGATGTCATATTGTTCGTATCAATTATTATAAAAATTTATTTTGGGCTCCTCATATCATTCATAAATCATTACACAATCATGGCGTTATCATTAGGTCGCCGCCAGAAAAAGATACACAAGAAAGAAAAAGAAAAAAACAAAAAATTTATGAATAAGGGAAAAAAAAGAATTAAGAATTTTTTTGAAAAAAAAAGAAATAAAAATAAAATGGAACAATCTTCAAAAAACCAAGAATCAATTGGATGGATGCTTTTGATCTTAATAATTTTATTATCAGCCCTATTTTCCAAACTTTCCGAAGACAAGTCAAGAAAAAAAAATAATGTAATTGGCACATGTGAAAATCCTTCAATAGAAATTCTTTCGAAAACAACCATCTTTTCGGAAAAATCACACATTACACCATCATCTTCTTCTTCGGACGATGATGATGATGATGATACATCTTCATCGTCTTCTTCTTCGGACGATGATGATGACGATGATACATCTTCTTCATCTTCATCTTCTTCGTCTTCTTCATCTACTGACGATGATGACGACGATGATTAAAGTTAGGAAAAAAAGACAAAAAATTAAGAATTTTTCTATTTTTGGATCAAAAAAAAAATAAACTATTTTTTTCGATGGATCAAAACCAAAAAGATTCTTGTCAAAATGTTTTATGTATTATTGTGATTTTACTACCCGCTATATTTATATGGATCCAAGATATTTTAAACATTTGCCAGGAATTATTCACAAAAAAAGCGAATCAATCAAACGTATCTCAAGAAAAAATGACTCATTACACAACAATATTAGACGTGATGATTGAAAAGGAAAAAAATAAAAAAAAAATAAATTAGTTGCAAAATTATTGAATTATTAGCCTTGTTTCAGAAAAAAAAAACTTAAAAATAAAAAAAATGAAAAATTATTTTTATATTTTAATTTTTTTATCTATCATTTTGGATGGAGTGAGATCCGAATTAATCAAACAAAAAGATTGTAAGAATTCCACTTTAAATGAACAATATTCATTCACTTTTTTAGTATGCGAAGCAACCCCGGGATGGTCTGCAGCACATGTTATTCTACCTATGTCTTTAACAATCATGATACAAAATGTTTGGATCTGTTTATTGATTCCTGGTTTATTTGAAGTATTTGAAGCATTTATTGGAGCAGCATTACAATATAGTTATTTTGTTGAAACAGCATCAGAAACAATAGCGGGTTCTCTTGTAGGAGATTGGTTATTTAACGGATTTATGGGTGTTATTTTAGGATTTTTTATTGTTAATTTAACAAAAGTACCAGTTTTATTACCTATTATAAAATCAAAAAGAGTTAAATTCTGGTCATGGATCAAATACTTTTTTGTTGGAGCTCTATCTTGCTCTCTTTTAAATATAATAATTGAAATAACATATCCAAGTGGGTGTGAAGAAATAGACCCGTTTTCATGTAATAATCTAGGATTATTATTATTTTTAATTATCAAACCATTCTATTTGATTTTATATTTGTTGTTAATTTCATTTAAAATTGATGAAATATATATTTGGAAAAATTATCCAAAAAAAGGAAGATATTTTACATTTGCTCTATGGTATGTAGTTGAATTATCCATATGTATTCAAAATCTACAAAATTGGGTTCCATTGTATTTGGGACCTGCAGGTGGTTTTTATCAAGTTTGGTTATCTGTTGGATTTTGGGTTTTTGTATTCTCAATATTCATCATCATTTTCAAATTAAACCCAGATGCCAGATTAGATTTTGAAAAATCTTTTCTTGGAAATACAAGAAGAAAATTAATTGAAAAAAAGAGTCTTTTTAATAATTGAATTCATTTCAATAATAAATTTTATTTCTTTTTTTTTCAAGAAATCTCTCTTCTTTATCTTCACAACAATCAAATATCGATTCACAAAGCGAGATGATCACACAACAAAAAAGACATAATAAGACAATCGTCGAAAGTATGAAAAAATAATCCCATATTAATTCAAAAAGATGATTTGGTTTTTGTTCTTCAATTGGAGCAAGATTGGTTAAATTGAAACAATCTGGAAAAGCGAGCATTTTATTTTCTGAGTTCTTTTCTTTCAATTGAATACATCCCAATTCTTCTTTATAGAAAAGAAGAGTTGGTTGTTCGTCGCCATCACAATTGATGGAACATTTTTTGCAATCAAAATATTGATATTCAACCATAAGACCCTTCACATTTTCTACGTTACAATAGTGTCTATTGGAAAAATATTCCACTTTTTTTGTAATGATATAATTTCTTTTTGGAATCCATACAGGAAAACATAATTCAAAAAAAATTAAAATGATTGCAACAATCACCAAAATTAAAGCAAATAAAATATTCAAAAAGACTTTGCATTTAATATTCATTTTTTTTTCTATCAAGAAAAAAAAATTTTTTTTCTTAATTTTTTTTCTTCTCAAAAAAAAACTCCCTTTTCTGGAGAGAAAAAAAAAATAAAAAAAAAATATATGGA
>Ga0075163_10007683_pt1 | contig 14242 bp, 9 predicted proteins | sample JI1023141ADNA_FD_71478 | JGI IMG/M metagenome (GOLD analysis project Ga0075163, IMG submission 71478) | Wastewater effluent complex algal communities from Wisconsin, to seasonally profile nutrient transformation and Carbon sequestration -... | ecosystem: Engineered > WWTP > Effluent > Algae...
CCAGAGTTAGCAACATAAAACACGATACTTGGGGCGATGAGTTTTTTGTGCACGACCCAAGTGGTATTCTATGGCATTTCGGTCAGTTTCATTGATTAAAATCTGCTTTTTTGTCCACTTATTCCATAAACAAATAAAATTCTCTGGTCATAGCAATCATTTCATCTGTATAGTCATTTACTTGATCACTTTTATGAATTACCAAACTTTCTGTTTGAGCAAGACCGTCATATTTTTTTTCAAATCGGATGAGTAAGCGCTCTATATTTTTTTCTGCTCTCGGGCGTACTTCTACGATTCGAACACAACCAAGATCGTACATAGATGCCATCTCAATAAATCTCAATCCTTCGAGATATGGCAAGATTACATCAAAATGCCCATTATCATTTAAAAGATTTTTTACTGCTCTTAGTAAATCTACATGAGACAGTTTAATGGTATGGCGGACATTCGCTTTATTTTCATTGAGTGAAAATGTACCACCTGAAAAAAATGGAGGATTGCTAACTATTAGATCATACTTCAATTGAGCATCAGCTGAATATGATTGGATCGAATCATGGATACATGTCAAACGATCCGAAAAAGGGCTATTCCTGATGTTTTGTGTACATTGCTCAAAAGCTTGATCGTCAACTTCTATTGCATGAGACTCAAGTATCAGATTCCTTTGTGCCAACATCAACGCTATTATTCCAGTTCCTGCGCCAATATCTAATGAACTTTTTTTACCACTAATATCTGACCAAGCTCCTAAGATCAGTCCGTCGGTATTTACTTTCATTGCACATTTATCCTGTCTGACATCAAACTGCTTGAGTTTGAAAACATCTTCCATCTTTTGGGTTTTTCCGCCGTGTAAAATCTACAACTTTATAACGCCAAAGTATTTTATTTTGTTTTGGACAATCCATTTTATAGCATAAATTCCAGCTGGCACCTCTGATAAACTTATCTCTTGTCGGCCTTCAAAAATCTCTGAATCTCTGACCACATGACCCAAGGATGTCATAATTTGAATCCTACCCTGCTGTTTCGACTCAATAGTTAAAAAATCAACGACAGGATTAGGATAAAAATAAAATCCATCTTCTTGTAAATCAAATACATCAGAAAGCATTATTTCAATACAATCACTAATATAAGTACATCCTTTATAAGTAATGCCCAAGGCATATTTACCCGATTTAACGATTACAAAAGTATTGTTTGTTGCCCCAAAAAATGGTACAAATTCGTTTGCCTTGCATTCATACCACTGGTACGATGCTCCAGCAATGTTAAAAGTCTTCAGCGTATCTTTAGAAATGGAAAAAGTCGGTGCAAAATTGACTATCTTTATTTCAAAACGTATGATACTATCACATCCAGCCTTGGTCTGTAGATATTCGGTGTATTGACCAGCATTGAAATATGTACTGCTGCCTATTGTCACACTGCCACCTTTGCAGATTTCAAAAAGCGTATCCATTTCGTATCTTGGGAAAATTTTAATGTTCAATATCAAGATGCTATCACAAAAATCAGTCTTGGTCAATGTATCACGAAAGATCCCTGCAACATTATATGATTTATTATTTACGGTAACAGATTCGCCACTGCACAACGAAAAGTCAAGCGCTGTTTGTACTGTGTTCAATTTGATATCAGCTGTAATTATACTGTCACAACCAAAGACACTTTGTAATGTATCCAAAAATATTCCCGCATGGGTATGTGCGTAATTGCCAATGAAAATAGAATCGCCAGGGCAAATCAAATAATCTAGCCTTCTGGCATATACAGGTCGAACAGTCAAGTCCAGCATAATAATACTATCACAACCAAAATAATTTTTCAAACCAATAATATAACTACCAGTTTTATTAAACTTCATATTTCCAACGCTGTACTCTTCTCCTTGACAAATCTGTTTGGATTGCAAATAGTTTTTAGGAAATACGGTTAAATCTGTAATAACAATACTGTCGCAGCCATGGATGCCAGCAAGTGTGTCCCTATACAAACCAGTCGCGGTGTACTTATGCGTACCGACACTAACAGACTGTCCTTCACACAAAGATATTTTCTTATTCGTTGGTGCAGGAAGTGGAACCACTTTTAGTTTTGTAAATACGAGACTATCACAACCTTTTGCGTTTTGTAAAGTGTCAATATAATTTCCCGAAACGAAATATGTATGCGCTCCAACTTTTATACTGTCACCTAGACATAGAAAAATTTCTTGACCAAGGCTCGAGTTATCGAAAACCGTTAAATGCGTAGTAATAATACTGTCGCATCCATACCCAGAAACTAATCGATCAATGTACTGTCCTCCACTTTTATAAATACTATTACCTACTTTTATGCTATCACCAGCACAAATTGTCACATTGCGATCAAATTCTGTCTCGAGTACAGTCAAATTTATAATTAATTGATCTTCACATCCATTTGCTCCAATAGAAGTCTGAATAAATGTCCCACTGGTGTTGTAGGTAATGCCACCAACCGTTACAGAATCACCTTTACAAATAATTGCGTCTGCATAATCAATAACTGATGGTAACACGGTAACCTCTGTGGTAATGATACTGTCACAACCGGCAATCGTAGTAAGTGGTGATGTATAGACACCTGGTAGTGTATAAGAAAAAGATCCAACTTTAACAGTATCGCCATTACAGATTTGGACAGACTGATGCATTTGATAACTTTTATATAGCGTTATTTCTGTCACGAGCACACTATCGCAGCCCGATGTAGATTGAAGTGAATCGATATAAACACCAGCTCTAGTATAAGCATTGCTACCTACATTTAAGGTGTCACCTTCACACAATGGGACTTCTTGATAAACTAAGCTATCTTTAAACAGCTTGATATCAATTTTTTTGCATGGGTCATTTACGACACAGCCACCATATCCTTTTATCAGGAAAGTAGTATTTCGCGGGACTGGAATATTTAGAAAACTGCCACTGGCAAATGTGATGCTGTTACAACTATCCCTTTGCCAAGACCATTGGGTAGCATCATTGAGGTAACCTTCATCAATCCTTATGAAAACATCTTCACCAGGGCATAAGGTAGTTTTATCTGCATGGAATTCCTTCAAATATGGGTTTATACAAACGAAAGTATTCCACAGAAATGCATCCAAGCCACCATTTGAAAAGATATTGACTTCAGATGATGTAGGATCGAAATCAGCAATTGCCCCAAAACCACCAGTTGAAATAAGGTCACCATTAGTTTTCAAAGCAATATCACTTAACTGCTCATTAGCAATACCTCCAAGTGAAAAATGGTCATTATAACTGCCATCTTGATTATAAACTGCAATAAAAGCATCTGATCCACCACCTGATACAGCAGAGTTGTTGTATGTCGTTGACGGATCAAAATCGACCTGATCTCTGAACATACCCGCAAGAAATATTATGTTGTTTTTATTTGCAATAACGCGATTTCCTATGTCATTTTGCATTCCACCATAGCCTTTTATCCATGATGTAGTACCCGCATTATTGATTTTCGCTAAAAAAATATCGGTTCCACCTCGTGAAACCAAGGCTTGACTTGTACTGCCGAATGAAATATTATCAGAAAATCGGCCCGTCAGTAACACTTCATTGAGCTGATTTGTCGCAACAGAATGTCCATAATCTAACCCAATAGAGCCATAAGTTCTGCCCCATAAAAATACACCTTCTGAATTAAGCTTTACTAAAAAAATATCTGTTAATCCTCGAGTAGATACATCATAATTGCCACTTCCTGGATCTAGATCGAGATCTGCCCTAAAATCACCAGTAAGATATATATTATTATCCTTGTCCCTACAATGTTGGTATACAAATTCCTGGTCAGTTCCACCTATTTGCCTTATAAACAATGTCTCGCCTGTGGTGCCATTTAATTTAAGCACAAAAACATCATTAGCACCATGACTGATAGAAGCAAACCCTAACCCAAACTGCGCAGTGCCTTCAAATGTACCTGTTATTAATAATTCTGTTGGACTACCAGCCGTGATACTTTTGGCTTGAATGGCAATATTTGATATCAATGATTTTACCCAAAGTTTGTTACCATCACTGTTGAGCTTAAGGATAAAGGATTGCTGATTATTTGGTAAGCTCGTCAATAAGACTTCATTCCCTAAATAAAGAGTGTCTGAGAATGTACCTATTACAAAAACATTTTTATCATTATCTACAGCTACATCATACGCCAAGTCTTGCTTAAGTCCTCCGATTTGTCGCACCCACTGTAGAATACCGAGTCCTGTACTTTTTCTAACCAAAATATCTTCCTCTCCACGGGATGAATACGAAACCATAGGTGCAACTGAAACTGTACCCATAAAATTGGTAATATCATAAATATTTTGGTCGGCATCAACAGCCAATCCATTGCCGTATTCAGCAGTGGTGCCTCCGATCTTATATATCCATTTTAACTCCTGTGCATTGCTGGAGATAGGAAAAAGCACTATGAACAAAAACAATAAATTCCGTACCATAAACGCAATAATTTTAATTGACCCAATTAATGTAAAGATACAGCTAAAATTGTGCCGAAAAAGAAGATGATTCATGGATTCACGCGGGACACAATAAATATAGTGGAGATTGCTAATTCTAACAAGATTAAGTACTGGGATCAAAGAATTATTCCATTGGACATTTGTTTGTCCTTTTAAATTAGTTTTTCATTTAAGTTTATTAAATATGTATTCAAATAAAAATGGCTGCCTTAGAAGTTAAGACAGCCATTTGTAAATTATGTGTTATGACAAATTAATTAACCTGTGTCAACTTAATTGCAAAAGTGAATTTCGTTGAGCCACTCCATAATGTACTTATTTCTATTGATTTAGTTGCTGGGTCAACATTAAGTGAAGTAATCTGAGCTGGTCCACCAAAACCACCAACTACCACAGCGCTTCCAAAACTAAAGTCGTTTGTAGCGATATTATTTGCTGTAAATTCGTGCCCAGGAGCTGCGTAGGCAACGCCTAATTGCCTACCAAACTCATACCATCCTCCTAATGCATCAGAAATTTTATACTTGTTACCACCAATATTTTTTATGTATACATATTCCATATTGGTGTATTGAGCTCCTGTAAGTGTCGACCCATTGCCATTATTCGTACGTACAATAGTTGAAGTATAAGTACCTTCAAGATTAGAGACCATATCACCATTACAAGGTGGAATAGTTACTGAACGAAAAACAGCGCCAGGAATACCATCTTTGTTGGTTGCTACATAACTAATATCATAAACATCAGATGTGTTAACTGTTGTGCTTCCAAAATACCTCGGATTAACTGTAATAGCAAGTTGGGCAGGTTGCCCATTTTCTGTAGCAGTAACACCTGGATCAGTGAATGAAGTCGTACCACATGGCAAAGCAATTGAAGAAGCACCTTTTAGTTCTATTTTTGGCAAAAATGTCTCTGTTGATGCTTCTATTCCTGGATCATTTTCGCAACTAAAAGCGAAGAATGCCAAGAAGAGAGAAAAATATATTACTTTCATTTTCATTATTTTTAAAAAATTAATTAATTATCCCAAAATACCCTTTCAGTTAACTTTCTCTGAGCTGGAGCAGAACCATTTAATGACATTTCAGTTTGTGGATATAACCAGATACTTGGATGTACACCATCTCCCAATACCGAAACTAAAGGCTTTTTGAAAACTCCTTCAGTAACATCATAGAACATTGAATTACTAGATGTATTCATCCTTCTTGATTCAATCCATGATTCATCTTCTTGAGTACCATTCATAGATATCCATTTTTGAATGGCTATCAACTTAATTTTATCTGAAGCCGATGCATTGTTATAGTTTAAGGTTGCTAAATAATCATTCGCATTAGAAAGTCCCATACTTTCAAAGCTTGCTGTAACGGCACTTGCGAAAGAAGAAGCTATGTCATCAGCAGTATTGAATCTAGCTGCTGCTTCTGCCCTCAAAAACCATACTTCCCAATTACTCATAAAAATAACTGGATTAGCCTTACCATAAGTTAGTGCTGTTGGCAAACTATAGTTAGCTTTTGTATTTGTAAATGGTTCAAAATCTATTCCTCCTTGAGGAATGCTCACATATGAATTTGATGCAGTTGCTAGGTTATACAATTTTGGCAATCTAGGATCATTTAAATCTTGAAGCAAATTCATGGAAGTACCACTTGCTACATAAAAATTGCCCAAACTTCTTTCGAGTAATGCATACATTGGATTTTCTGAGCCTGATACACCAGTAAATGGCATAGTAACCATATCACCAGCAGATTCAATAAAATTGCCAGAAGAAATTAAAGCCTTTACATCAGATGAAACGTCTTTAAAATTAGATTGTCTCATCAATATCCTCAACTTTAGAGAATTTGCAAATTTCTCCCATTTATCAGTGTTACCTTGGAAAATAAAGTCTTCGGTTCCTACAGTACCATTACTGCCTAACAATGCAATACCATCATTAATTAATGGTATTAGAGCATTATAAATGGCTTGATCATCATCGTATTTTGGTGCAAATATACCATCTGATGCTCCTTTTAAGGCTTCACTAAATGGTACATCACCAAAATGATCAACCAAAGATTGGAAAATATATGCTTTCAATATTTTTGCTATACCTGCGTGTACTTTGGCGTCCGATTTTTCGACAAAATCTAAATCAGCCAAGGCTCCATTATACAATCTCGTCCAACCATTGTCATAATCCGTCCCGTCTGAAACGTATCTTTCTATATTTCCAATTGCAACACCTGGGCCCCATGTCCAGTATTGTGCCCATAAAGCTGATCTTTGATTAAAAGGGCCATCCAAGGTATAAGCAATAAATGCTTCAGCACTAGATAATACTTGGGCTGGGTTAGCACTCGGTGAGTTATTTGGGTCGACATTTAAGTCACTTAAATCTTTTGTACAAGAAGCCATCATTCCAATTGCAAAGGCCCCTAATATGAATTTTTTAATATTTATCATTTTAATTTATTTTACTGTTATTAAAACACAATTCCTAATTTAATTCCAAAACTTCGTGATGGTGGCGTTTGAGTGGTTTCAACTCCAGTGGCATTACCTGTTAATGCAGGTCCATTGATTTCTGGATCAGCATAAGTATTTTCTTTAGGTAACCAGAACTTCAAATTATTAGCAAATAAATCAATGTTTAGTTGACTCAATTTAATTTTTTTAACAAATGATTTAGGGAACGCATAACCAAGTGTTAATTCTCTCAATTTAATAAAACTTGCATCTAATAAAAGGCTATTTCCTCCAAAATATACATCACTCACAGCATATATGTCTTGTGCTGTAACTTCAGTTGTATTATCAGAAAATGTGCCATCCGCATTTTGAACAACGCTATTTGGAATTACAAATGGTGCTCTATCTCCTACAAGTGTTGACAGTGCAGTACCATTGAATTCAGTTTGATTCTTTGTGATAGATAAGAAAGTACCACCTTTCCTAATATCTAGTAATCCACCAATTCTAATTCCTTTATAACTAAAGTCTGTTCCAAAACTTGCAAGATATTTTGGTTGGTATGATCCAAGGTACTTTTCATCTGCAGTAAGAACTGGTATTCCATTTTCATCAACCAACATCTTACCATCCACCATTTCCGGAACGGTACTTCTGAATGTACCGAATGGTAAGCCTTCTTTAGCTACGATTGAAATTGATCCATTTGTAAATGGACCTCCAACTACCAATTCGCTTTGTCCTTCTGAAATTTTAACAACTTTATTTTTGTTTGTAGAGTAAGTCGCATTGACGTTCCATCTGAAGTTTTCGTTACTTATAGGTGATACTTTTAAAGCCAATTCATGACCTTTATTTGTCATCTCTCCAATATTTGCAGCAGTTAGCCCAAATCCTGATGATGCAGGTAGGTTTACAGTTATGATTTGATTGGAGTGAACACTACTATAGTATGTATATTCCAAGGTAACTCTATCATTAAAAAAGCCTAAATCTGTTCCAACTTCAAATGTAGTTGTTAACTCTGGCTTTAATTCAGGATTACCAATTCTATTATTTACTGAAAATCCAGAAACTCCATTAACTGGGAAAAATATATCATGATTATTACCAATTGTCTGGATAGTTGGATTACCATCATATGTTGATTTAAGTAAATATAAGCTTGCGTCCTTACCTGTAGTACCATATGAACCTCTAATTTTCCAAAAATTTAATTTTTCATTGTTTGTCAAATTTAACAAATCAGTCATAACAACTGATGCTCCAAGAGATTGATAAAAGAAGCTATTATTTTGTTCTGGTAGTGTGGAAGACCAGTCATTTCTTGCAGAATATTCAAGAAATGCTAAATTTCTATAACCAATTTTTGCAGATCCCAAAACACCCATCAACCTGTATTTTGAACTGTATTCAGTTGTTTTAGGAGTCTGTGCACTATTGTTAAAATTATACCAACCTGGCACAACCAATCCTCCAACAGATACGCCGTTTAGTCTATTTTCTCTCCTATCAAACAAGTTGTAACCAGCAGAAACTTCAAGACCAAAATCATCATTCAATTTTTGGTTGTAAAGACCTAATAAAGTTACATCCGTGTTTGTGTTTTTAATTGTAGATTTACCGTATTCTCCTACTGAACTAAATCTTCCACCACGCGTTGTGGTTTCTAGATCGTCGACCCAAACAATATGGTCAGTGTATGCAAAAACAGGGACAGTGGTTTCTATTTGGCCACTAATTGAATTAATTCCCACACGACCTTTCAATTTGAAATTTTTAAACAAATCATAAGATAATCCCAAATTTGTCAAGAAGTTGTCGAATTTACCATTATTACCATATTCATTTAATATATAATATGGATTTGTACTATATGAACCATAATATCCAGAAAGTCCATGATAAGGATTGTTATAATCCTTTAATTCATTGTAAGGTATGTTAACGGGAGCTTGTATAGCATTTGCATAAGCATTCTGTCCGTCAAAAGGCCTATAACCTTCTTGTGCTGTATTAATATCAGATTTAGAAAAATTAACACCAAACTCAGCATTCAATTTTGATGTAAGTTGACTACTTGCTTTAAGGTTGATTGTATTTCTTTTGTAAGATGTATTGTCTAGAATACCAGACTGATTCATATTACCGTAAGATGCATAATAGGTAAACCCATCCTTTGCACCAGACATATAAATATTATTATTTAATGTGCTACCAACCCTAAAGAAATTTTCAATTTGATTTGGTACTGCACTGTATGGTCTCTTAAGCGCTTCAAGTGCTCCATCTCCATTTACATCAATTGGTGAAGTCCAAGGTCTTACTACACCATCAAATGCTGGTCCCCAAGAAAAGTTCTCACCTGAATCTAAATGTGCATTATCATACCCTTGACCGAACTTATCTTGTCTTTGAAGAAGTACATATGCTTTTTCTCTTGAGTATGAAGAGTTAATACCAACTTTGAAGTTAGTTTTTCCTGATTCTCCACCTTTTTTTGTAGTAACAAGGACAACACCAGCAGCACCTCTTGATCCATAAACACTAGTTGCAGCAGGTCCTTTAAGTATAGTCACGCTCTCAATGTCTTCAGCATTGATATCATTAAAACGATTACCAAAATCAGAGTACCCAGACTGAGCTGTACCACTACCACCACTTGTGGCATCATTATCGATTGGAATACCATCAACAACAATTAGAGCATTGTTATTACCAGTAAGTGAGCTTTCACCTCTTAATACAATCTTATTCGAAGCGCCTACAGAACCTGAACCAGTGGTAATCTTGACCCCTGATGCTTTACCTCTAAGTGCTTCTAGTGCATTTTTACCTGGAGTTGATAATAAATCTGCCGAAGTAACTTTTTGATTTGCATAAGCTACCTCTCTTGAATTTCTTTGAATACCAAGACCAGTGATTACTACCTCATCCAATAACTTACCTTCAGCCATTTGGATATTGATCACGCTTTGACCTGCGATCGCAATCTCTTGAGATTCGTACCCGGTATAACTAAAAATCAAGGTAGTTCCGTTAGCTGGAACTGCCAATTGGAACATACCGTCAACATCCGTAATTGTACCCACACCGGTGGCTTCTTTTACGACAATATTTGCTCCGATGACCGCTTCTCCGGCAGTGTCCGTCACTTTTCCGGAAACGGTCCTTTGTCCATAAGTCAAACTTATACTTCCAAAGAGTACAAGCAACATAAATAAGACTTGTTTCATACTAAAAATTGTTTTGTTAGATAATAAGTTAATAAATATTAAATGCTTAAAGCACTTGAAATTGCAAATATAAACTCTTAGTTTATGTTTTTAAACATTTTATTAATAATTGTTTAACGTTTACTTAACAAAGAACGCTGCCAAAAATGAAAATTTAAAACACATATAATTATTCTTACTATTTAAATTATTAATATTGAGTGGTATTTGACAGGCCGTGGACAAAAAAAAGGGAATCCACCTTTTCGTGAATCCCCTTAATTAAATTTAACTTTTTTTTCTCTATCTCGTCTCTTTAGCCTTTGTATTTAATCTTTTTAATTGTCTTTTTATTACTTCCAAGGCATCATCAAACGAAGATTCAAATGTTTTGTCGCTATTGGACGCAATCAATGTACTACCTGGAACATTCATTTTTACCTCTATCACTTTGTCCTTAACAGTACCTGAATTTTCTAATTTCATATATACAGTGGTCTGGAGGATTTTGGGGTGAAATTTTATCAATTTTTGAAGTTTTTCATTGATATACTCCTTCAACTTGTGATCTGCAGCAAAATGAACTGCCTGAAATGTTACATGCATAATTCAAAAATTTTATGATTACTGAATATTTTTTAATATTTATTTTTTTATACTATTATAACGAATTAACAAATCATTTGGTTTTTATTTAATGGGTTTTATTTTCAGATTTTGGGTGTGCTTTCCGATATGCCTCTTTCAGCTTGGTAATACTATTATGTGTATATACTTGGGTAGCTGCAAGATTTGCATGCCCAAGGATTTCTTTTATTGCATTCAAATCTGCACCTCTGTCCAGCATATGTGTTGCAAATGAATGTCGCAAAACATGGGGACTTTTTTTGGTGAGTGATGTTACTGGCGCCAATTTTCGACTTACAATCTGGTGAACAAGTCTCGGATAAATCGGCATACCTTTGGCGGTTAGCAATAGAGTCGAATTACTTCCAAATCCAGCTTCTGTTCTTCCAGTCAAATAAGTGTTATAGGTATCTATCATTTCTTCTGTCAATGGAATACTTCTTACTTTGTTTCCTTTTCCTACTACTCGCATTTCTTTCCGAAACAAATTAAAATCATCAACTTTAAGATTAACAAGCTCTCCACGGCGAATACCTGTACTATATAGCAATGTAATAATAAAGGTATCTCTGATTTCAACAAAAGGGTCATGTGATTCATCAGAAACCAAATTTGGTTCCAATAGCCTTCCTATATTAGCATCTTGCACGGTTACAGGCAAGCGTTTGGGTTTTTTGGGCGCAAGAATCTTCAACATTGGATTTATAGAAACAAAGGACTTCCTTAACATCCATTTATAGAATGACCTCAATGCCGAAATTTTTCTATTTACAGATACATTACTTATACCCTGTGTCATGAGTGAAACAATCCAACTGCGAATATGCGTACTTTGGATATTGGCCACTTCAAAGATCTCAAAATCATTCTCGCAATAGTTCAAAAATCCCGAAATATCATTTTCATAAGAAATACAAGTATGGTGGCTGTATTTCTTCTCTACCTTCAGGTATGAGATAAATGATGAAAATAAGACAGAAAGCTTCACATGTGAAAATTTATACACAAATTAAATATTTTTATAATATGTCTCCAAATTTTTTTAGATATTTTTTAAAATTATTTTATATTTACAAAAAATATAGTCAATATGCTTGTTTCTGCTATCAAACAATTTACCTATTACAAACAATTGGCAGATAAAGCCATCAATCAAATCCAAGAAGAAGGACTCTTCCACCAATTTCATGAAAATGACAATAGTATCGCCATTATTATGAAGCATATGGCTGGAAATATGAAATCAAGATGGACAAATATTTTCACAGAAGATGGCGAAAAACCTTGGAGAAATCGAGATTCAGAATTTGAGTCATCGTTCAAAACAAAAGATGAATGTATCTTGGTGTGGGAATCAGGATGGAAAATTTTGTTCGATACACTTGGATCTTTGCAGGAATCTGATTTGGATCGGATCATTTACATTCGCAATGAAGGGATGACTGTCAGTGACGCTATATTACGACAAATGTGTCATTATAGTTATCATTGCGGGCAAATTGTATTCAAATGTAAGCAGCTGGCGGAAGAAAACTGGATAAGCCTTTCGATTCCAAAAAACAAATCCGCAGATTATAATTTTAAAAAATTTGATCAGATCAGGAAAGAAAAACACTATTTGGATAGCTTGCTCGAAGAAGGAAGTTGAGTATTTTGTCCTTTGATTTCATTACTCGATAGACAAAAACTATCTTTGCAGTTCAATAAACAAAACAAAGGCCTTCATGTCCGAAATCCATACAAATCATTGCACAGCTTGTCTTTCAAGTGATACTAATTTTTATTTAAATATCAAAGATCATTCTATTTCGGGTGAAGATTTTATAATTAATGAATGTAGCAACTGCGGGTTTAGGTTTACATCAAATCCACCTGAAGAAATGGCATGTGGGAAGTATTACCAAAGTGAAAATTACATATCGCACTCAGATACAAAGACTGGCACAATCTCCAAAGTTTACCATTGGGTAAGAAATGTCATGCTGGGCCGAAAATATCACTTGCTCCAATCACTGGATGCCAACAGAAATTTGCTCGATGTAGGATCAGGAACAGGGTATTTTCCAGACTTCATGCAGAAAAAAGGTTATAATGTGATAGGCATAGAAGTAGATGATACAGCTAGAAATTACAGTATCTCTAAGTTTGGCCTAAATGTATTAAGTCCTAATCAACTCAAAAACAAAGAAATAAAATCAACTTTTGGTTTTATTACGCTTTGGCACGTTTTGGAACATTTGTACAATCCAGATGAATATATGAGTCTTTTCAGCGAATTGTTGGATGCTAATGGATATCTGATCATCGCTGTACCAAACCACCAAAGTCATGATGCAAAAACCTATAAGGATTTTTGGGCAGCATATGATGTTCCGAGACATTTGTGGCATTTTAGTCCTAAGTCGCTTGAAGTATTTGCTGAAAGAAATGGATTCAAACTGATCAAAAAGGAATTAATGCCTTTTGATCCATTTTACAATTCGTTATTAAGTGAGAAATATAAAGGTGGAATGTTACAATTTGTTTCAGGTCTATTTACAGGTTTGATAGCACTGATCAAAGGCTACTTAAATGTCGATCACGCCAGTTCTATTATATATATACTCCAGAAAAAGGCTTAATAAGTTTAAGCAAATCCAGCGACCGATTTAAAGGCAGCGCCAAGATGACCGATGATATCGCATGCACATAGGCTCTCATGACTTTGCTTATCTAAAGCTACATCACCAGCCAATCCATGTACATAAACACCTAGAATTGCTGCATTTTTCGGATCATAACCTTGTGCCAATAAAGCTGTAATAATGCCGGTGAGCACGTCTCCAGAGCCTGCCGTAGCCATACCAGGATTTCCTGTAGAATTGATATATTCTTTGCCACAAGCTGTAAATATTCTTGTATATGCGCCTTTCAGAACAATGTGTAGTTTGTGTTTTATAGCCATAGTTCTGGCCAAGTCAAATTTGGCTATATCAGTTTCTGTCCTTCCAAATAATCGTTCAAATTCCTTCGGATGCGGTGTAATGATACTAAATGGTGGGATTACTTCCAGCAAATCTCTATTAAATGCAATGATATTAATAGCATCTGCATCGATGACCATTGGTTGCTTATTGTTTTTTAATAAGTTTTCAAATGCCTCGATTGTCTTTTCTGACATTCCCAGCCCTGGGCCAATTCCTATTGTAAAAGTCGATAAATCCAAATCTAACACATCAAAACAATCATCACCAGAAATGCGACTCATGGCTTCGGGAACAAAGTTGATTAAGGCATTCTGTCCAATAGCTGGAATATATGCCGTAACAAGGCCAACACCAGATCTTAAACATGATTTTGTTGTTAGTAAACTCGCACCTATTTTCCCTTTGCTTCCAGCAATAATGGCTGCATG
>Ga0075163_10007684_pt1 | contig 14242 bp, 4 predicted proteins | sample JI1023141ADNA_FD_71478 | JGI IMG/M metagenome (GOLD analysis project Ga0075163, IMG submission 71478) | Wastewater effluent complex algal communities from Wisconsin, to seasonally profile nutrient transformation and Carbon sequestration -... | ecosystem: Engineered > WWTP > Effluent > Algae...
AATAGAACCGCCCGTCGGCGTCGGCAAGACCTTCCTCGCCCGCCTGCCGACGCGGCTACAGCGTGGGGACCACCTCGCGGCCTCTGCGACCCTAGTAGCGAAGGCGTTACGCCCCCGACGTGGCGTATCCGCTCGAGCTTGGCCCCCAGGCTACGCCCGTGACCGCGGCGGAACTGCGGCCTGCGGCCCTGCCAGTGCCGCTGAAGCAGCCGGACCAGCGCCGTCATTCTTGACGTGCATCGGCGGAATGCTTCTGTTTCGCCGCTGGGGTCGTCGTTGACGGCAAATCTCCGCATGTCGTGAACACCAGTAGCACGCTGCGTTCGAGGGCCCGAAAGAGGGCCTCTCGCTCGGTATGGGAGATCCCGGGATAGCGGTCCAGTAGTAGCTTGATCTCGCGCTGAGACGTATCATCCCAGGCGATGAAGGCACTCGAGTAGTACTTTTGGAAGAATAGGGGGTCGATGGGTGTCTTCCACTGAAACCGGCTGCCGACGGTGGGACGGAGGGTGAGCTTGCTGCGCCGGTGAGGCTCAGGCCGCCACCCGATACCATCGCAGCGATGACCGACGACGCGGCGACCTCACGCCTTTAATCCCATCACGGACCCAGTATCCCAGGTGCTCGGCCTCCAGAGCTCCAGGGGGCCCTCGTTGCACCGGCAGCGTCGCTGCTCTGGACCGGCCCCTCTGGCCATCGAGCGCGAGGATCCCCCAACCCAGGCGAAACAGTGCGAGATGCCCGATCATCGCGCGACTCTCTACCACGCCGCTCTGCCGCGCTGGGGGGGAAGCGGCTTGACGGGTCCCGGGTGATGCCCGATCGTCGCTGCGATGCACCCGGTCAATGCCCGTGCCGCCTCTGGATCTCACGAGGCGCAGCCGCTGCGCTGGCTTCACCTCTCCGATCTGCACGTCGGGTGTCGAGGACGCGACGCGTGGTGGCAGGTCCTCGATCAGTTCTGGCGCAGCCTCGACGAGTGGCTGGCGGTGCTGGCGGCGCCAGACATGGTCCTGTTGACCGGCGACCTGACCTTCAAGGGGGATCGCGGCGAATTCGACGAGCTGAGCAAATTCCTCGACGAGCTGCTGCGCCGCCTGCCGCGCGACGCGGGCGGACGTCCGCCGCTCGTGGTCGCTGTCCCCGGCAACCATGACCTCGAGCGGCCGAAGGGCGAGGCGGCGCTCGTCTATGCGGCGTTCGACCGCCACGACCTCGGCGACGACGATATGCATGTGCGCTTCATCGGCAAGAAGCTGTGGGAGGAGCGGGACATGGGGATGGTCCAGACGCTCTTCACCAATTACGTCGAATGGTGCGAGCACGTCATGCGACCGCTGTGTGAGCGTCCAGGGGTCGAGCTGGTGTTGTCGAAGTTCCCGGGCGACCTGTGGCTGACGGCCGATCTTCCGGGGCGGTTCCCGCTGGCGATCGTCGGGCTCAACTCGGCGTGGCTGCAGTACCGGGAGGGCGACTTCCTCCGCAAGTTGGCCGTCCCGCGGGAGCAGTTCCACATGGCGCTGCCGGCCCGGCCCGGGGAGTCGCCGCTGCGCGCGTTCGACAGCGTACATCGGGCGCTGTTGATGATGCACCACCCGCACGAGTGGCTGGACCTAAAGCAACAGGCGACGTTCGCAGGCGAGATCCACGTCGGCGAACGGTTCGACGCGTTCCTTCACGGCCACATGCATGTGGCCCGCGCCGAGTCGATCGCGCGTCAGGGCGGGGCACGGCGGTACACCTACCAGTCGCCCTCGTTGTTCGGCGTCGAGCACTACGGGACGTCCCGGGAGTCGCGAGCGATCGGCTACACTTGGGGCGCGCTCCATGAGGACGGAGCACTGCAGCTGTGGCCGCTCGAGCTGCAACGGAAGGGCGACGACGGGCTGCGGTTCGACCGCGACAGGTCGTTTCACTGGCAGCCAGGAACGGAGGGGCTCCGCGAGCGGCAGGGTGACGGCCGGCGATGGCCGCAAAGCGAGCCGTCCGGACCGGCGCACGGCAGCCCGCGAGCCGAGCCCGACACGGGCAGCGCCAGGATCGTGGTCGGGGAGCCGGCGGCGCTGCCCGTCTACCGCGCGTGGCTGGCCCGACAGGAGGCGGGGGTCAGGTTGATCGGCCTCGGCGGCGGGGACGTCACGCTGTCGCTCGACGCGGTATATGTGCCGCTGCGGGCGATGGCGTACGAGGACCGCGGGCGCGTAGGGCCGCAGGGCGCGCTCGGCGAGCTGGCGGGCGATGAGCCCGAACCGGTCGACTTCACGATCGATCGCCTGTTTCACCACGTGAAGCCGCGCCACAACGTGCTGCTCGGCGAGCCGGGGTCGGGGAAGACCACGGCGCTGCACAAGCTGTTCCACACGTGCGCACGCGAGCCCGCCGAGCAGCTCGGGCTCGCGGCGGGGACGGTGCCGGTGGCGCTGCAACTGCGTCGGTTCACGGCGGATCGCAAGGGGCAGCCGCTCGCGCGCTGGCTGCAAGACGAACTGACGGCGGCTTCCGCGGGCGCGCTGCCGCCGGAGCTCGGGGCGGCCCTGTGGGCCCACCGCCGGCTCGTGGTGCTCGCCGACGGCCTCGACGAACTGTTCACCGAGGACCAGCGCGCCGCGCTCGCGCAGTACCTGTCGTTCCAGCTGACCGGCGCGGCGAACGAGCACGTCCGGGCGGTGGTCTCGTGCCGCCGCGCCGGCTACCACCAGGAGTTTGCCCGCGATCCGAACTTCGGGGCGCTCGAGCTCCGGCCGCTGCAACCGCCACACGTCCGCACGCTCGTGCAGCAGTGGTTCGCGGAGGCGGCGCGCAAGCTGGACATACTGTCGGCCGACGCGCAGGAGAGCAGCAAGTCGCTGATCGACGCGCTCGAGGGCTCGGCGTACGCGACCCAGCGGCTGCGGGTGATGGTCAGCACGCCGCTTCTGCTGACGCTGCTGTGCGTGATCGTCCATCAGGGACGACCGCTGCCGCGCAGCCGGGTCGAGTACTATGAGCGCTGCCTCGAGGTGCTGCTCCTGCGCTGGGGGCAGGAGCACGGGCGGCGCGAGCCGCCGCTCGACCTGGAGCGCGCCAAGGCGGTGCTGCGGCCGCTGGCGTACACGCTGCACATGTCGGGCGAGCATAAGGCCAAGGTGCGCGGGACCCTGGCGAAGGATGTCAATGTGCTGCTGCGCCGGCGCGGTCTGGCGGAGGACGGGTTCGCGGTGGTCGACTGGCTCGAACGCGACGCCGGTGTCCTGCAGGAGTTCGAGCGCGGCTGCCTCGGGTTCGCGCACCTGGGCCTCCAGGAGTACCTGGCGGCTGCCCACATCGTCGCCGAGGGCAGCGCCGACATCGAGGCGCTGGCTGGCCGGATCGACGATCCGTGGTGGCACGAGGTGGCCCGCCTCGCCGCGGCCCAGCCCGGGGCGTTCGTGCCGCTGATGCGCGGCGTGCTGCAGCGGCCGCTCGAGCAGGGCGAGCTGATCGCCGATCTGCTCGATGAGTCGAACGACGCCGAGCCATCGCCGCTGCTGGCGCGGCTGGCGACGGTGCGCACGCCCGCCGAGGGCGCCACGATTCTGCGTCTGTTACAGCGGTTCGCGGGAGACGCGGCGGTCGTCGCCGCGGCCAAGGCGTGCCGCGACGACCCGAGCGCCGAGGTCCAGGCGGAGGCGGTCCGGCTGCTCGCGGGGCGGACGACCCGCGACTGCCCGGTCGAGCAGGTCGTTCTGGTATTCGCGGAGGACGACCGCGCGGCGGCCGAGCAGTACGCGCGGCGGCTCCGCGGGCGGGTGGAGGTGTTCATGCAAGGCGGGCGCCTGCTCGACGCGGCCACGCTCAATCGCAACCTCGGCGCGGCGGCGAAGGTGGCCGCATGCGTGCTGGTGCTGCACCGCCGGCCGGACCCGGACATCCGGGGGTGCCTCGATTACCTCGGCGACATCGGCAAGCGGCTGGCGTGCGTGCTCCTGGCGGGTGCCGCGCCGCCGGTGTGGGCGCCCGGGGACGGGCCCGTCCCCTCGTTCGCGTGGGACGACGTGGGCGCGCTGCTCGGCTGGCACGCGAAGTTCCTCGCTCGCGCGGTCCATGGGATCGCCGACGCGCAGCCGTTCACAGACCCGTGGGCGGGGATCCGCTTCCTGCCAGTGCCCGGGGACAGGTTCCAGATGGGCATGGCGGGGATCGCAGAACCTGTCCACTGGGTCAGGTTGCAGCCGTACTGGCTGGCGGAGGTACCGGTGACGAATGCCCAGTACGCGACGTTCCTCGCCGAGAACCCGGGCTATCCGGAGCCGGACTACTGGCGAGAGCGCCGGTTCTCGGGGGGCGAGCAGCCGGTCGTCGGCGTCCGTTGGGCCGACGCGATGGCGTTTTGTGTGTGGCTGTCGCGCTGCCCAGGCCTCGCGGACACCGTCGAGATCCAGCTGCCGAGCGAGGCGCAGTGGGAGTTCGCGGCGCGTGGGACCGAGGGCCGTCGGTTTCCGTGGGGCAAGGAGCTGCCGGATCGTTCACGTGCGGTGTTCAGTCGGATGGACGGCACCGCGCGCGTCGGCAGTTGCCCCGCGGGCGCAGGCCCGTTCGGACACCTCGATCTCGCCGGTAACGTGTGGGAGCTGTGCCGCGACGGCTGGCGACCCGACGCCTACGCGGAGCGCACCGGCGGCGATGCATTCGAACCGCAGGAACTGGCGAACTCCGATGGCCGGGTGGTCCGCGGAGATTGCTGGTTCGGCGACGGCTCGTGGTTGTCCCCGGCGATCCGCCATTGCACGCCGTTGCGGCGACGCGACGCACTCACCGGATTTCGGCCGGCTGCGGTGCGTCCGAGGCGGTAATCATGGGCGGTCCTCGGATGTGGAAGTTAAAGCATTTGGCGACAATTTTCACTACAACTCGTATAGCCTGGGACTGACCGTTCATGTCGACCCGGCGAACACCCGACCCTAATATCGAGGCGCTCGTCGTTCGGTTGTTCTGCGGGGACGAGGCGCCCTACGGCGCATACGTCGGGGTCAGCGACGGCGAGGTCCTGATCGCGGGCATCCTGTTTCGCTTCACCCTCGAAGCCGGCGACCACGAGGTGTTCACGCTGCAGCTGTACTACGGGATCAACACGCTCGGCGGGGCGTTGTGGACCCGGGAGGTGCGCGCGCTGCTGCGGGCGTCGTCGCAGCAGCACCCGGCGCTGCCCGGGATCCTCTCGGGCGCGTACGTCGAGGAGGAGGACCTCGCGTTCGTGATCACACGGGCGGCCATGAACCGCCTCTCGGAAGCCGGACAGATGAAGTCCGTCAACCAGAACCGGGTCGAGGCGCTGCGCCAGCTGACGATCCTGGCGCAGGGCCTGAGCCTGTTGCATGAGCAAGGGATCGTGCACCGAAACCTGCACCCGGGCTCGGTCGAGTGCATTTTGGATCCCAACCGAAGCGGGCGGTACACGCTGCGTCTGTGCCGCTTCGAGATGAGCGCGATGGTCAGCAACCTCGTTCGACGCAAGCTCGCCGGCGAGAGCCTGGACGGCGACGTGCTCCGCCGGCTCTACCTCGGCGCCGAGGAGGTCGACGAGGCGCTGCCGTACTGCCCGCCGGAGCGCGCGGCGTGGTTGTTCGACGGGACGGTCCAGCCCGAGAACGACCGATCCGACGTGTTCGCCCTCGGCGTGTTTGCCTGGCACTGGCTCGTCGAGCCGCCGGGCGATCGCGCGACCTGGCTCGCGCGGGAGGCGACGCGGGACGGCGTGTTGCGTCTTCATCAGCACATGCGGGCGAGCCTCGAGCAACCGGGCATCCCGCAGGATCTGGCGATGATGCTGCGCAGGATGCTCGCGGTCGACCCGCGGGATCGTCCGAGCATCTTCGAGGTCGTCGAGCTGCTCGCGCGCCACTACGGCGCGTTCGCCTCGAGCTTCGCCACCCAGCCAGAGGACGGCACCTATTACGTCGGCTTCATGCCCATGGAGAGCAAGAAGACGATCTATCGCTGGGGGTGGATCCGTGAGGATCCGTCGACGCTGACCGGGAGCGAGCAGCTCCGCGCGTTCCTCGAGCAGGAGCTCGAGCGCGCCAGCTTGATGTACGTCCCGGAGGGCTTCTCGGGCTATCGCGAACCGGCGAACAACCACGAGCGCGAGGCGCTGAAGCAGGCCAAGTACGTGCTGGTGGGCAAGCAGGCCTACTGGTTCTGCGAGAAATACATCGACCGCTTCGGACGCGATCCCCGTCCGGTCGAGCAGCTTCTGATCATCAAGTATGTGGTCAGTATCCATCGTGCATGGCGTCTCGCGGGCACCCCGCTGCGCCGGCCAGTACCCGGGCATCTGAAGCTGGTCCCGGCGTGGGTCGATCGGCGGCTGGCCACTGACAAGATCCGCGGGAAGGGCACCATCTGGGAGCCGCTGCTGAAGTCCGTCGAGCACGATCACCGCGTCCAACCATGGGTGACCGACATGGACGACGCAATGCAGTTTCTCCTGGCGTATCGTCGCGCGGCACTCGACGCGCAGACCTTCCCCTATCAGATTCTCGCACCCACCGAGGCCGAGCCGGCGGGGACGATCACGATCGTCCACGATCTGAAGCGAGATCGCGAGTACCAGTTCGCCGATGCGCTCCGCTCGCACTACTTCGACGAGCTCAGGATCCCGATGGGCCGGCTGTTCGACAGTCTCGACGCCGAGCGGACCGCGAGCTTCGCACTGTACGCCGACGAGGACGGCCGGCCCAACTTCGGAAAGGGCTTCGATGTCAAGCTGACCTTCGTCGAGCGGCTGGACGACAACACGGTCCGCCTGGACGCACGCTACAGCAGGAGCGGGATCCCCGAGCGCGGGTGGATCCGTCCCACCGAAGATTTCGGCAGCCACCTGCAGCAGCGCCGGCAGGAGGCGGCCGTCCACGAATTGCTGCGCTCGCCCGCCTTGCTCGAGCAGTTGCACAACCCCGTGGCGATCCGGGGGATCCGCACGCGCTGGGCGCACGTCGGCCAGCACCTCGAGCCGCCCGGTCGCGAGATCGTCAAGGACATGCTCAGCTGCGAGCCGTTCTATGCGCTGCACGGTCCGCCGGGGTCGGGCAAGACGACGGTGGCCGCGGTCGCGGTGGCCGAGCACCTCAAGGCCGATCCGAGCCAGCGGATCTTGATCAGCAGCCAGTCGCACTTCGCCCTCGACAACCTCGGCGTGCGGATCATCGAGCACTGCATGGACGTCGAGGCGAAGCGGCGGAAGGCCGGGGCGAGGGGCGAGGATCCGCTGGGCGGCGTGGTCGCCGTGCGCATCGCGTCCGACCACGCCGTCGCGGGCGAGAAGATCCACCCGTCGATGGCCAGGCGCCTGCCCGACGCGCTGGCGCGCGCCGCCGTCGACGACATCCAGAAGGAGTGCGCGAGGATCCTGGCCGCCGGGAGCATCGAGCCCGCCGTGCACGTCGACGATCAGGTCGTGCGCGGCCGGCAGCTCGCCTTGGCGCTCCGCGACGTGCTGGTCGAGTGGAAGGAGCTCGCCCCGCGCGTCGAGCTCGAGCTGCGCGACCGCATCCGCCGCGGCGCCAACCTCGTGTTCGCGACCACCGGCGCGTGCACGGACCGGCAAGTTTCGGCCGCGGGCGTAGGCGGGATGTACGACTGGGTCATCGTCGAGGAGGCCGCGCGCGCATGGCCGTCCGAGCTAGCGCAGCCGCTGGTCCGCGGGCTGCGGTGGACTTTGATCGGCGACCATTTCCAGCTACCAGCGTTCGACGACCTGTCGGTCCAGCGGTTCCTCGAGCTGTGCCTGCGGAGCGACTCCGAGGAGCTGAGGGGCCACGGGGAGAAGGCCGAGAAGTACCGCGCGGTGTTCCGGATGTTCGCCAGCCTGTTCGAGAACCGGGCGCTCCGGCGAAAGGGGCGGCCGAAGAATTTTCGATTGATCGAGCCGGTCGATGAGCTCGACGTGCAATTCCGGATGCACACGGATATCTGCAAGCTCGTGTCGAAGGCGTTCTATCGAGAGCGCACCGATCCGAAGGACGGCACGGTCCAGACGTTCATCGACGGGTGGCTCACCACACCCAAGACGCTCGAGCGCAGCCACGACGTGCACGCGCCGGCGCGGCTGCGCGGGTCCGCCGTGGTCTGGCTCGACACCGCGGGCGTGACCGACAGCGTCGACCAGCGCGCCTGGTGGAACCCGGGTGAGGCCGAGGTGATCCGGCGGCTGCTCGAGCGGCTGCGACCGACCCCGCCGGCGGGCGACGAGGCGTTCGCGGTGCTTACCCCGTACCATGCGCAGCGCGAGTTACTGGAGGCGGCCGAGCTCCCGGACTGGGTGAGGTCTCGCATCTACACGATCGACAGCTTCCAGGGGCGAGAGGCCGACATCGTGGTCGTGTCGCTGGTTCGCTCGGTGCAGCGCGCCGTCGACCGGCCGGAGTCGAACATCGGCTACCTCGTGTCGCCGAACCGGGTCAACGTGCTGCTGTCGCGGGCCCGCAAGTTGCTGATCATCGTCGGGCGGCTCGAACACTTCGAGCAGCAGGCGCGGCTCAACGTCAGACGAACCGACCTGCGATTCTGGCAGACCGTCGGGGACGAGATCCGGGCGCAACAGGCGGTCGTCAGCGCGGTGGACATGCTCGGGAAGGACGGGGCCTGGTGAAGCTGCGCGCGCAAGAGATCACGCTGCCGTGCGTGTCGTTCAAGCTCCGCGTGCGGCTCGGCGAACCGTCCGGAAAATTGACGCCGATCGAGCTCATCACCCTCAAGGCGATCGCCGCTGGCGTCGAGGACGTCTCCGAGCTGTCGCGGATCCTGCGTTTCGGCAAGCGGCCGATGCTCGACCTGATCTACGATTTTTGGCTCAAGGGCTATGTCATGGTCGACACCGACAACGCGACCGTGCAGCTCACCGGCGCGGCCGCCGACGCGCAGCGCGACGGCAACCTGGCGGCGCTTGCCTCGGCAGAGAACCACCACGAGTCCGTGAGTCTGTTGCAGGAGATGGTGTCTGGGGCAGTGCTCCCGGATGTCGGTCAGCGCTCCCCCCCGGGCCCGGAGAGCGCGCTGGTGCCGACCCGCCTGGGCGGCCTCGATCTAGGGCTCGTCTCGCCCGAGGCGCGCCTCGACGCCCTCCAGGACGCGGTCGAGAAGCAGGAGCGGGCCAACCAGCGGCAGCGCAGGGTGCTCGAGGCGTGGATCGATCCGACCCAGTATCCGCAACAATCGTCAGACGGCTTCGACCTCCCGACGGAGTGGCGATATCTGCCGCTCGTGGTCGATGTGTCGTTGGCAGCGGGTTCGGGGCTCCTTGTGTTCGAGATCATTGACGGACCCGCATTGACCCCGGTGATCCGGCGGGGCGTCGAGAGCGGCCTGACCGCGCTCGCCAAGGATTTCCCCGAACACCTGTTCTTCCGGCAGCTGCGCGAGCGGATCGAGCGGCAAGGCGAAGCAGACGGCCTGCCGGTCGACACCATGGGGCCGCTAATGCGCGCGATCGATGGCCTGGAGGGGATCGATCCCGGAGTGCTCGAGCGTCGCCATAGCGACCTCACCTGGCTGTACAAGGCGGGCCACGACGAGCTGCAGCTGCAGGTGCGTGCGCAGGGGAAGGCCCGCGCGGTCGTCGGCGACGCGGCGCACGAAGAGATCATCGGTCGAATGCTCGAGGAGGCCAGTCGGCAGGTGGTCCTCGCCAATCCGTGGATCAAGCTGGCCGCGATCAACCAGCCGCGGCCGGCGCTGGGCGGGAGGAGCTGGCTCGATTTGATCAGCGCCGGGCTCGCGCGCGGCGTGCAGATAGTGGTGCTGTGGGGCTTCGATGCCGATGCAGAGCTCCCGAGCGACGTGCGGAACGCGTTTATGCACCTGCGCCAGACCCACCAGAATCGGTTCCGCTGGTCCGAGCGACCGTCGGTGATCCACGCGAAATTCGCGATCTGTGATGCGAGCGAGGCGCTACTGACCAGCTACAACTACTTGAACCGACCAGGGCAGCACGAGAAGCTCGAGGTCGGCTTGGCGGTCGCGGGGGAGGCGCCCAGGCAGACGAACGCGGCCCTGCTCGAGCTCCTGCGCTGGGTCCGTGATCGATTCCCGGACCACGCGATGAGCCAGGGGATCGTGGTCCTCGCGGGGGATCTCGCGAGCGTCGAGCCCGCGAAGCCGCCGTGGCAAGTCCCGCAGTGCCCGACGGGCGAGACGCTGCACGGGCCGGACGGAGCGGCGACGATCCGCCACTGGGTCAGCGCCTGGCGGGCCGCCGCGGACGCGCTGGTAGCCGCGCGCCAGCGATGCCGCCACCCGGTCGCGCTGATCGTCGACCGGGCGCACCGCGACGCGCTCGCGCACGGTCTGCAGCATAGCGCGCGGCGGATGGCGATCCTCTCCGACCAGGTGAGCGTCGACGTCGTCACCGACGGGTTCGCGGCGGACCTCGGTCGGCGACTCACGACGGGCATCGCCTGCGCGTTGGTGTTTCAACACGAAGGCGCGTCGGATACCGCGGATGGCCCGGCCGCACGCCTGCGCCGGCTCGTCGCGCAGCACAGGGGCAAGCTGTCGCTGATCGAGGCCAAGAGTCACGCCAAGATCCTCGTCGTCGACGACGATGTGATGATCGGCAGTTTCAACTTTTTGTCGTTCGGCAGCGATTACAAGCGGTCGGCGCGTATCGAGCGGGCGGAGCTCAGCTTTCATGTCCGCGATCCCGCGGTCGTCGAGGTCGTGCTCGCGGCCCTCGCAGAGCACTGGCCGGTGGCCTTCTCGCCGCTACTCGCGCGGGGCGCCCCGACCGTGGCGCTGCCGAGCGCCCGCGGCGCCCCGCCCTCGATCCAGCCGCTGTTCCAGCGGCTGCGCGGCGGACAGGACCCCGGCGACGTGCTGATCGCGTGGTTTACGGATCGTGCGGAGCGGTGGCAGGATCTCGCGGTGTTGCGCGAGGTCAGAGTGGCCGAGCCGCTGCTCGTGCGGGCGGTGAGCGCGGCGCTCGCCCAGGCCGACGACCTCGAGGGTGCGGACGCGCTGTGCTGGCGCGGCTGGCTCGCCGAGCAGCGCTGGCAGGCGGGTGACTTCGTCGGCAGCGCACTGCTCGCGCCGCCTGCGACGCCCGGTCCGCTCGGCCTCGAGAGGTGGCTGGCTCGCCTCGGCGCGGCGATAGAGGCGCCGAAGCTCGCCGCGGAGGCGCCGATGGAGGTGCCCGCCCACGACGGTCAGCGCGCCGCGGTCGCGCTGCTCGGCGTCGTCGATCTGCTGGTCCACGGGCGTGCGGGTCTAGTGCCGCTGCTCGAGCGCGCGATGGTCAACCTGCCGCGGCACCTGCAGCGGTGGGTCCGCGCCGCGATCGCGTACCACGCCACGGGGCGCGGGTCGTTGCCGCTGGCGCTGCTGCAGCGGAGCGCGGATCGCCAGGTCCACCAGCAGGAGGTCGAGCGGGCGCGCTCGCGGTTCGCCGAAGCGCTCGCGTCGGCCGAGAGCGTCAGCTTTCGCTTCCCGGTCGGGCAACACACGTGGGATCGCATGCGCACGCCGAAGTACCCGCTGGGCAGCATGCGCGCGGCGCTGGACACGGACGACGCCGGAGGGCTCGGGCGGTACTTCGACGCACTCACGCAGGACGGCACGGATCTCGCGGCGATCATGGACGAGGTGAGTTACGAGCTCCGCGACGTGCATAACCAGCGGATCATCGAGCCGAAGCGCAGCGTGTGCCTCAAGCGGCTGCGCCACGCGCAGGTGGCGGCGGGCCGGTGGGTCGATCTCGCGCGGGACGCCCAGCCGAGCGTCGACGAGGTCCACCAGCTGGCTGCGTGCCGGGAGGTCCGGAAGGCGCTTGACGACGTCACTTCGGTCGCGTCGACGCCGCTCGCTCCGCTGGCCGAGCCGGTCCGCGGCTTCGTGATCGATCGCCTAAAGCCGTTGCTGGGGACGGAGCTGGCATGACATCCGCGGATCTGCTGCGTGAATGGACGATGACCCGGCGCGGGGCCGAGACGTGGCTCGCTCAATTCGAGGAGGATCCGGGGCGGGCCGTACGTGCGTGTTGCATGGCCCTCGCGCGCCCGCAGTCGCCGGACGAGGTCGTGGAGGCGCTGGTCGCCGCGGGTGAATACGAGGGCGCCGAGCTGCTGACGGCCGACGACATATTCTACGCGGAGGTAGGAGCGGAGCAGCTCGCCACGTTCGAATCCCGGGTCGCGTGCGCGCGCGCCGCGGCCTGCGAGGAGCTGACGGGCAGCCTGGGGCACCTGATGGAGCGCGCTGGCGGGCTCGGTCTCGCAGTCGATGCGCGAGGCATCCGGGCGGCGACCGAGCGGCGCCTCGCCGACGGTATGCGCCGGCTGGCCGAGGTCGAGCGAGCGGTGCACGAGGCAGAGCACGGGCGAATCCTCGACGACCCGCGGCTCGCCGGGGATCCCTGGTCCGCGTCGACGACGGAGCAAGAGGTCGAAGAGTGGCGAGCCAGCGTCCATGAGGCGCTCCGGATCGGGGCCTACGAGGCGGCCGCGATGGAGCTCGAGCAAGGACCGGGCGCGGATCGGCGACGTACGATCGACATCCAGGCCGCGCCGCGCTGGCCATTCCGGGGCGAGCCGATCGCGGAGATCGTCCGGTGGTGCCTCGGCGAGGGCCTCCGGCCGCCTGGCTTCGAGCGGTTCATCCCGATCACCTCGGACTTCGCGGCGTGGGGGCTGCTGCGAGCATTACACGGGTGGTGCACCGATTCACCGGAGGAGGCGGCCCCGGCGCTGCTGCAGGCGTTTGCGGCGATGATGGGCTGCTCGGGCGGTCGCGTCGCGTCCGACGAGCAGGGTGCCCTGATTCATCTCGACGATCTCAGCGCTCCTTGTTTTTATGCGTTCGGGCGCCGGCAATGGCCGCTGGGTCTGCCCGTGCATGTGGTCTCTGGATCCGCCTTCGCGGTGCGTGCGGGCTCGCAGACCTTATATCTGCCATTCGGCGACATCGTCGCGATAATCCATGACGAGGCGCATCGACGGTCGCGGCTGCTCGCCCAGCTCGGGCGCCAGCTGACCCTCACGACCGCGTTTCCGTCGCCGCTCGCCGACGAGAGCGTGCGATGGGAGGGGCAAGCGGTCCCGGCCGGACTGCTGCGGACCGACAAGCCGGTGCTGCTCGTGGGAGCGCCCGGCGCCGGCAAGACGACGCTGCTCCGCGCGCTCGCGGCGAGCGTCCCCGGTGCGGTGCTGCTCACCGCCGGAGAGGCCCACGAGCTGCCGGACGCTCCGGTGATCATCGTCGATGCGGCGGAGCAGCTCGACATGAACGGCGTGAAGGCTCTGAGGGGCGAACTCTACCACGTCCGGGAGGCGCGAGAGCCGGCGCCGGCCATCGTCGTCGCCGGGCGACCAGAGCTGCTGGTCAAGATCCGCGGGGTCGCGCCGAAGCTGTTCGCGCTTCACGTGCTGCCGGCCCGCACGCTCGCGGTGATACGCGAGCACGCCCGCCTGACACTGGGGTGGGTCGGCATCGAGGCCGCGGCTCCCGGTCTTCATGACCGCATGGCGTCGCTCGTCGGCGACAATCCGGAGCTCCTCATCCACCTGTGTCAAGCCGTCGCCGACGCGATCGCTGCGCGGGGCGGGTCCGACCGTCGGATGGACGCCGAGCTGCTCTCGTCCGCGTGGCAGGCCGCGGCATTTCGCCGGGCGGCGCGCGCGTTGCTGTGGGACCCGCTCCAAGCTGAGGAGGGCGCGCGCGAGCTCCTGATCGCGGTTGCGGAGCTGACGACGCCGGGTGAGTCGCTGGGCCTCGGCGATCTCCTGTGGGCCGTCCGTGTGCCGGGGTCGGGTCGGGACGAGGCCTGGGTCCGCGAGCGCAGCCAGCTGCTGACGCATTACGGGTTGTTGAGCGTCGCTGATGAGAGCGTCCGGTTGCCGGCAGGCGGTATCGCTCGACTCGTGCGCGAGTGGGCAGTCTCCGACGATGCCTGATGACTTCGGCCAGCTCGGCTACGGGCCCACCCTCGACGCCCAGCAGCGACAACCCGACGGCGAACGCGACGAGACCAAGCGGCTCCAGCCAAAAAATCTTGCGGTTGGTCGAGCGGGATTGCTCCGGAAACGTCCCTGCGGCTGGCCGTCACCCGGCCATCGGACGGGCCACCTGGTCCGCCCGCTGGCCACCCCGCGGCGTCTACGACCTATCCGGCGGTGTTACGCCCCCGACGCTGCGTGTCCGCCCGGGCGCAATCCCCAGCCACTCACGTGTCTCGTGATTCGCCAGGCCGAGGACGGCCGATATCACGGTCGCGTTTCTCGGCGAGAGGCGCGGA
>Ga0075163_10007685_pt1 | contig 14240 bp, 14 predicted proteins | sample JI1023141ADNA_FD_71478 | JGI IMG/M metagenome (GOLD analysis project Ga0075163, IMG submission 71478) | Wastewater effluent complex algal communities from Wisconsin, to seasonally profile nutrient transformation and Carbon sequestration -... | ecosystem: Engineered > WWTP > Effluent > Algae...
CATCCGCACAGGTCACCACATCCGGAAGCGCGATGACCGCGTCTCGCGCCTTGTCGAGCTGCGCGGTGGTGACCGTCGAGAGCACGCGCACCGTGGCCTGCATCGCGTTCGCGATCCGTTCGAGGCACGCGATCCGGCGCTCGAGCGTCTCCTGCGTCTGTTCGCCGCGGACCCGCGTCGCGGCCCAGGCGTCGACGCGCGCGGCGAGCCAGTCCACCCGATACGCGTCGAGCTGCGCGACGATCTGCTCGGCGCGCTCCGCCGCGATCGGGCCACCCAGCGCGTGGATGTGCGACGAGAGTTGCGCGCGCTCCGGGTCACCCCAGATCAGGCTCATGCGCGTCGAGGCCGCGTTGCGCACGCTGTCCTGCGGGTCACTCCGCCCTGTCCACGCGATCACCGCACCGGTAGCCGCGAGCGCGACCACGCCACCGACTGCGACCCGACGCCAGCGAGCTCGTCCCGCGCGCGACATCTCGTCGAGCAGCGCGGCCATCGACGGAAATCGCTGCGCGGGTTCCCGGGCCAGGCCACGCAACAGACACCGGAGCACAGCCCGCGGAACGCCGCGCATCCGCGGCGGTGGCGCGGCACCCCGGCCGACGGCGTCGACGAGATCGTCGAGGCTGTCTCCGGCGAACGGACGCACCCCGAACAGCGCCTCGTACGCGGTGACACAGAACGAGAACTGATCGCTCTTCGGACCTGCGGCGCGGCCTTCGAGCTGCTCGAGCGGCATGTACCTCGGCGTGCCGATGATCAACCCCGTCGTGGTCAGTGCATGGGAGTCGCGCGGCGCGCGCGTCAGTCGCGCACGCACCGTGGTCACGACATCCGTCGAGGTCGGATCGTCGCGCTGATGATCACCCAGCTTGGCGAGCCCGAAGTCGGTGACCAGCGGTCGCCCGTCTCGCGTGACGAGGACGTTGTCGGGCTTGATGTCGCGATGGACGAGCCCCGCGGCGTGGGCGGCCGCGATGCCGCGTCCCATGGCCAGGAGCAGGTCCAGCGTCGACCGCCACGGGCGCGGCGTCTCCAGCCACGTTCGCAGCGTGACACCGTCGACGAGCTCCATCGCGCAGAACAGCTGCCCCGCGGCTTCACCGAGCTCGTGGATCGCGACCACGTTGGGATGACGCAGGCGCGCCATCGCCTGGGCTTCGCGCTTGAGCAGCTCGGCCGACTCGGCCCCGAGCCGGACGCGCAACAGCTTCACCGCGACCTCGCGATCGAGCACGCTGTCGTGGGCCGCCCAGACCTCGCCCATGCCGCCTTTCCCGAGCAGGCGCTTCACGGTGAACCGACCGAGCTGCTGACCCGCGATGGCCGCGGGCGACGCGACGTCTTCACCGGCGTGCTCGGTGTCTGCGATCGCGACCGGGACCTGCGCTTGCTCCTCGAAGTTCACCTCGGCGAGCGCCGACACCACGCGACGACACGACACGCACGCATCGAGATGGAGCGCGACGCCGTCCCGATCGCTGCCGGCGAGATAGCCCGCGAGGGTGTCTTCGGATGGACAGCCCTGCACGCGGCGATCGTTGCTGGGTTCTCGGCTGAGGTACAATCGCGCGACGTGACATTCGGCGAGCCATCGTCGGTCGAGCGCATCGTCTCCGCGGGACTTGCCAGCTATCCGAAAATCCCCGCCACCGACGAGCTCCGCGCGCTGATCGCACCACACGCCGACGCGGCCCTCGCCGTCGGCACCGAGCGTGCGGCGGATCTCTATCTCGCGATGGCGTGTGCGACCGGTGACGAGACCGCGATCGCTCGGCTCGACAGCAGCCTCCCAGCGATGATCCGACCGGCCCTCGCGCGGCTCGGAGCGGCTGCCTCCGACGACGACGAGATCGTGCAGCGCGTGCGGGTCGCCCTGTTCACGCGCACCGCCGAACGCAACGCCGGCATCGCGGGCTTCTCGGCCCGAGGTGACCTACGGAGCTACATCCGTGCGGTCGCGGCCAAGCTCGCGCTCAAGCGCCTCGAGCGAGAGGAGCTACCGTCGCCGGACGACGATAGCGAGACGCTCGCGCTCCTACCGAGCGACGGCGACACGCCCGAGCTGCGTCTGCTGAAGGAGCGCTACCGGGGCGATCTGAAGGAGGCCTTCGCCGCCGCGATCGCCGCCCTCGGACCGCGCGACCGCACGCTGCTGCGGCAGCACTACGTCGACGGACTGTCGCTCGACGCGCTCGCGGCGCTGCACGGCGTGCACCGCGCGACCTGCGCGCGCTGGATCGCTGCGGCCCGCGACGACGTCCTCTCGGGACTGCGGAGACACCTGCGCGCTGCCGTCGGGCTCGAACAGGACCACCTCGAGAGCGCGGTCGAGCTGGTGCGCAGTCAGCTCGACCTCAGCTTGTCCCGGCATCTCCGGTCTCGCTGAGTCACGCCGGCGCGAGGATCGCACGGAAGCCGAACCTCGAGACCGCGCGTCAGTCCCACCAGAAGCGGAGCTGGCGCTGGCCGGTGTCGCGGACGTCGAGCTCGTCCTCGCCACCGAACCCCTCACCGAGCGCGGCGGCCTCCGCGTCGTAGATCGCGAAGATGCGTGCGCGCTCCTCGGGGGCGTCGGACAAGGTGACGACGATCGTGTCGTGCTCGATCACGGCATCGCCGAGTTGATCGAGGAACGCGGGGAGCTGATGTCGCGACCAGAAGCCATCACCGAGCGGCGGGGTCGGATCGGGTGGTGCGGGTGGTGCTCGCATGTCTCGCGCGCGGATCTCGTGAGCGACGCGGCTCGCGAGCAAGCGCACCTCCTTCCGTTGGCTGACATCGGCGACGAACGCATCCACCGCCTCGAGCGCCGGCGTCCCGATCTCGATCAGCTCGCGGGCGACGCGCTCGGTCGAGCCGAGGCGGACGAGGAGTGCGCGGATCCGATCATCCACGGGTGGCTCGCGAGAGGAAGCGATCGACGATCGCGTGACCGTCGGTGAACCGCGCGGGTTCTTCGGGTAGCTCGCCGCGATTCGCGAGGAACTCGGCGGTGGCCTCGGGATGGGTCTGCAACGTCCAGATCGGGAGCTCGCGATGCGCGTAGCCGTCGTTGGGGACGTCGGGACGCTGCGCCGTGACGACCAGCTCGGCGGGGCAATCGACCATGACCTCGCGATGCGACTGGAACAGCTGCCGCGTGCCGCCGTCGCCCCACAGTGCGTTCGCGGCGAGCTGCACCGGCGCGAACCCCGACAGCTTGTGGTGATCGGGAAACAGGAACTCGCAGCGCGCGCCGAACAGCGCGCCGATCAGCTGGTGCCCGAAGCACAGCCCGAGCGTGGGCACGCCGTCCCGCATCCGCTTGTCCACCCAGCCGCCGAGCTCCGCTTGCCACGGCAACTGGTCGTTCACCGAGCTCGCGCTGCCGAGGACGATCACGCCGGCGAGGTTCGCTTCGTCGCGCAGGATGCTGCCGAGGCCGTGCATCGCCGGCAGGTGATAGGTCAGCGGCAGCTCGGCGACGGTGGCCATCCGGTTGAAGCAATCGAGCTCGGGCGTGTGGATCGCCGGGTCGATCACCATCACGTGGCGCGGTCGCATCGCCACGATGCTACGGTCAGCTGTGCGGTTCGCCAAGTATCACGGGATCGGGAACGACTTCGTCGTCGTCGATCTGCGCGACCGCCCCGAGGCTTTCGACGCGTGGAAGCGCGCGGGCGTGGCGATCTGCGCTCGCCAGTTCGGCGTGGGTGCCGACGGCGTGCTCGCGATCCTGCCCGGCCCGCGGATGGAGGTGATCAACAGCGACGGCAGCATCGCGGAGATGTGCGGCAACGGCCTGCGCTGCGTCGTCCGCTACCTGCACGATCGCGGTGGCCTCGGTCGCGAGATGACGATCGCCACCAACGCGGGGCCGCTCGCGTGCCGCGTCGACGGAGCTGCGATCACGGTGTTGCTCGGACCGCCGCGGATCGAGCGAGCCCAGATCCCGATGATCGGCTCGGGCACCTGCATCGACGCGCCGTACCTGATCGACGGGATCGAGCGGCGGATCACCGGGGTGTCGACGGGCAACCCGCACCTGGTCGTGTTCGTCGAGTCCGCCGCCGAGGCGCGCCGGCTCGCGCGCGAGCAAGGCCCCGCGCTCGAGCAGCACCCGTGGTTTCCGCGCAAGGCGAACGTCGAGCTGGCGTACGCGCGGTCGCGCTCCGCGTTCGACGTCCACGTCTGGGAGCGCGCGTGCGGCCTGACGCTCGCGTGTGGCACGGGCGCGAGCGCAACCGCCGTCGCGGCCGTGCTGACGAACCGTGCCGACGAAGCCACGCCCGTCGAGATCTACTTGCCGGGCGGCCGCCTGGTGATCGAGGTCCAGGCGGGGCTCTCGAACGTGGCGATGACCGGTCCGGCGACCCACGTGTTCGACGGGGAGCTCGATCCCGACGCCGTCGTGGCCCGTCCGCGACAGCCAACTTGAGCCGCCCTGGGTGCGGGGTGATACTGAACCGATGCGACGAGGCTCGGCTCTCCACACGGCGCTCGCAGTCGCCCTCGCGGCGTGCGGGAGAGTCGGGTTCGAGGAGTCGCCGCTCGCGGTAGATTCGACGTGCGGCGTGCCCGGCGCGCTCGGCTACTGGTCGCTGAACGCCGACGACCTCGTCGGGAACCAGGTGCTCGATCGGTCCGGTCGAGGCGCACACGGCACGCTGGTTGGAGCTCCCTCACCGGTCAGCGCACCCGGTCAACTTCGCGAGGCGCTCGACTTCACGGCCACCGATCTCAGCTTCGTCGCGCTGCCGAGCTTGAGCGTGGACCCGACACCGGGTGCGGCCACCACCGTGGCGATGTGGTTCTTCCATGCCGACCCGGCCGTCGACGACACGCTGATCTACCTCCCGCCCGGCCCGGGCACCGAGCCGCCTCGCTACGACCTGTGGTTGACCACGGACGTTCCCGCGTCCACGGTCACCCCCGGCACGCCCTCGCTGTGCATCAACACGGGCCTCGGCGATTGCTGGGGCATCACCGATGCCGGGTTGATCGGTCGCTGGGTCCACGTGGTCGCGGTGTTCGTCAACGGCCCGACGACCGGCGGCACGCTCTATGTCGACGGTGCACCCGCTTCCATGGCCTGCCGGTTCGGGACCTGCGATCAGAGCCGGACCGTCGCCGCACCGTTCACGCTCGGCGGCAACGACGAGCTCTACGCGTGGCACGGCCTGCTCGACGACGTCCGGATCTTCGACCGCGCGCTCACCGCCGGCGAGGCCGCGACGCTGGCCGCCTGCGTGCCGTGATCAGTTGACCGGCTGGCGCTTCGGGAGCGCGCAGCCATCCGGACCACAGCGACCGGTGAGGCGGAGCCGATTGGCCGCGAACGCGCGATAGCCGAGCGACAGCAGGTGCGAGAGGCCGGGGACGCGCGTGATCGCCACGAGCCAGCGGAACCCGATCGCGGCGTAGAGCTGGCGGAACACCTCGACGCCCTCGATCCAGCTGCCGTCGGGGAGGCGGCCACGGATCCGGGTCATCAGGTCGGCGTAGGTGGTGCCGACGGACGTCGCGTCGAACGTGGGTGCGGCGATGTCGGTGAATACGATGCGGGACGCGCGGTCCTTGCGCATCAGCATGCGGATCTCGCGCATGCAGAGCGGACAGTCACCGTCGTAGAACACTTCAACGGTCTTGCCGGTGGGGAGCACGGTGCTGGGAAGCCGCCCGGGGCTGGAAGGTTACTAACGTTTGACGTCGATCCCGAACACCGCCATCGCCTCGGCGGCGAAGTCGTCGTCGTCGATCGTCAGCTCGCGCAGCAGCTCGAGCGCGACCTTGCGAAACTCCTTGCGGGCGCCGTGCAGCCAGTTGGTCACGTCGGTCACGCTGCACCCGTGGGTAGCGGCCGCGTCGGCGTAGGTGGGTGGTTGGTCGCCGACGTGGAACGCGCGGAACAGCGCGGCGTGGGTGGACTTGCCGGCGGCGATCAACCGCTCGTCGAGCCGTGCGATCGCGAGCTGCATGATGTGGCGCAACCACTCCGCCTCGAACAGCTGATCCGGATCGACGGCCGCCTGATCGGGCGCATCCGAGAGCTCCACGTCGGCGCTGCCACCACCGCGGCGCTGCGCGGAGCGCCGGCGATGGCTGTCGACCGCGTGGTGATCGAGACAGGTGCGCAGGAACGTGCGGAACCGGGCGCGCGCCGGCTGGTAGGTCGCGAGCAAGCCGCGTCGCACGACGTTCTCGAAGAACGACTGCACCAGATCCGCGGCCTCGGTCTCGTTCGCGCGCCACCGCAGCTGCATGTACCGCCGCGAGGGTTGCCAGTACGCCTCGGCGATCACGCCGACGCTCCGTGCCTGCCGCTCGGGGTCGCCGCTCAGCAGATCGGCAATCGCCGAGGATCGCGTCGTCGGGAACACGGAGAGCGAGCTTACGTCGTCTCGCCGTGAACTGCGACCGGGTGATGGCTTAGCGCGGCTTAGCGCCTGAGGTCGAAGCGGTCGAGGTTCATGACCTTGGTCCACGCGGCGACGAAGTCGCGCACGAACCTGGCGTTGCCCTCGTACGCGTAGGCCTCCGCAACGGCGCGCAACTCGGCGTTCGAGCCGAACACCAGATCGACCTCGGTGGCCGTCCACCTCGGTCGTCCGGTCTTGCGATCGACGCCTTCGAACTCGTACTTCTTGCTCGTCGGCTTCCACTGGGTGGACATGTCGAGGAGGTTCACGAAGAAGGCGTTGGACAAGGTTCCCGGCTTGTCGGTGAGCACGCCGCGCTTCGAGCCGCCCGCGTTCGCGCCGAGGGCTCGCATGCCGCCGACGAGCACCGTCATCTCGGGAACGGTGAGCATCAGCCGGTCCGCCTTGTCGATCAGCAGCGTGGCGGGCGACCGCTCGTAGCCGGCGCTGGTGATCGCATCGTCTTCGAGGTAGTTGCGGAAGCCGTCGGCGTGCGGCTCGAGCCACGAGAACGATGGCGCGTCGGTCTGCGCCTCCGTGGCGTCCGCGCGTCCCGGGCTGAAGGGCACCTCGACGACGACTCCGGCGTCCTTCGCCGCCTTCTCGACGGCCGCCACGCCGCCGAGGACGATCGCGTCGGCGAGCGAGAGCTGCTTGCCACCGGTCGCCGTCTTGTTGAACGCCGCCTGGATCTCGCCGAGCTTGGTGAGCACCTTCGAGAGCTCCGCCGGATCGTTGGCCGCCCAGTCCTTCTGGGGAGCGAGTCGCACCCGCGCGCCGTTGGCGCCGCCACGCATGTCGGTGCCGCGAAAGCTGGAGGCCGACGCCCACCCGGCGCGGACGAGCTCCGGCACGGTGAGCCCGGACGCGAGGATGTCCTGCTTGAGCCGCGCGACGTCGGCCGCGTCCGGCTGCTTGTGCGCGACGGCCGAGACCGGGTCTTGCCAGATCAGCTCCTCCGCCGGGACCTCGGCACCGAGGTAGCGAGCGCGCGGCCCCAGGTCGCGGTGCGTGAGCTTGAACCACGCCTTGGCAAACGCGAGCTCGAACGCCTTCGGATCCTCGAGGAAGCGCTTCGAGATCTTCGCGTACGCCGGGTCCATCTTCAACGCGATGTCGGTCGTGAACATGATCGGCGCGTGCCGCTTCGTCTTGTCGTGGGCATCGGGCACGAGGTTGGCCGCGGCGGGATCGCTCGGGATCCATTGCGTCGCGCCGGCCGGGCTCTTCGTCTGCTTCCAGTCGAAGGTCCAGAGGTTCTTGAGGTACTCGTGCGTCCACGCGACGGGCGAGGACGTCCACGAACCTTCGAGACCGCTGGTGACCGTGTCACCAGCGTTGCCCGTACCGCACTTGTTCTTCCAGCCGAGACCTTGCTCGGCAACGCCTGCCGCGGCCGGCTCGACGTCGACGCACTTCGCCGGGCCGTGCGCTCCGTGCGCCTTGCCGAAGGTGTGGCCACCGGCGATCAGGGCGACCGTCTCCTCGTCGTTCATCGCCATCCGTCCGAACGTCTCTCGGACGTCCTTCGCGGCCTTCAGCGGATCCGGTTCGCCGTTCGGCCCCTCGGGGTTGACGTAGATCAAGCCCATCTGCACGGCGGCGAGCGGCCCCTTGGAGCTTGCGGTCGCCCTTGTACCGCTCGTCGGCGAGCATCTTGTCCTCGGGGCCCCAGTACATCTGATCGGCCTCCCAGTCGTCCTCGCGACCGCCGGCATAGCCGAACGTCTTGAAGCCCATCGACTCCATCGCGACGTTGCCGGTCAACGCCATCAGATCGGCCCACGAGATCTTGGCGCCGTACTTCTCCTTGATCGGCCACAGCAGCCGGCGTGCCTTGTCGAGGTTCGCGTTGTCCGGCCAGCTATTGAGCGGCTCGAACCGCTGTTGTCCGCCGCCGGCACCGCCGCGACCATCGCTCACGCGATACGTCCCCGCGCTGTGCCACGCCATGCGGATGAACAAGGGCCCGTAGTTCCCGTAGTCCGCAGGCCACCACTCTTGCGACGCCGTCAGCAGTGTGGCGAGCTCCTTCTTGATCTGCGCGAGATCGACCTTCGCGAACTCTTTGGCGTAGTCGAACGCCGGTCCCAGCGGATTCGATTGCGCCGCGTGGTCGCGCAACGGCTGCAAGTTCACCTGCTGTGGCCACCAGGCCGTGTTGGGCTTCGTGCCCTTCATGGCCGCCGGCGACCCCGGTTTCGCGGGCTCCGTCACCACCGGCGCTGGCTGGTCGTTCTTGCTCTCTTGCTTATCCTCGTGGCCGCAGGCGCCGACGACGAGCGCAACTATTGCGAGGGTCGACCGTGATGGGATCGTTAGGCGCGTGTCCATGTGGCGTTTCCTTCCAGCGTTGACGAGTGGGCGCACCGACTGCGTCGGCTGCATCCACTGGTAGAACTCGATCCACTCGCGAGCGAGACGGTGACCATTGCCGTCACCCTAGCCACAACCAGGTGGTGGTTCCTGAGACCACCATGAGAGGATTCTCAGGAAGCGGTAGACCTCGATCCACTCGCGATCATGTTCGCGAGCGAGACGGTGATCTCACGAGCACGTGTGCGGGATGCGTGCCATCTCGGCCTTCAGCGCGCCGACCCGTTGCACGTCCAGCGTGGATGGCGTTCTCGATTCCATGCCTTCGCCACGCAAACCCATCTCGCTGTGCATCTGCGCCCAGCCTGTGTACGTTCGGCGCACTCGTTCGACTGGATGGTCACGATCGTCTGCCTCGACGAGCTCGGGAAGCTCGACGTCAGCGGCGGCACGATCGCACGATCGACCAGCTCGTCGCGCAGATCGCGAAAACGCGGCGTGCCCGAGGCGTCGTCGCGCGCATCTTGCGCGTGTCACGAATCCCGGTCGTACGAGCGCGAGCGAAACGATGGGGCTCGCTTGGAGCCGAGCACGCCTCAGGGAGCTCGAGCTCGCCCGCTCGAGTCATGGCGTGCTCGAACAGTTCACGCCGGCGAGCTGGCGTGCGCACGCCGCGGCCCACACCTCGCGCGCCCGTGCCCGCAACGTGTCGTCCGCGCCGTTGTTCGGATCGCCGGCCATCTCGGGCAACCGGCTGCAGGCCGATGCGTGCCCGCGCTCGCACGCATGGATCACCAGGCCGAACGCCCGTGGTGGATCCGGCGGCAGTGGCCCCTGCCCCTTCGACAACATCCGACCGAGCAGCTTGCACGCCTCGAGATCGCCGCGATCGCACGCGATCACGTACATCTTCTCGGCCTTCGCGAGGAGCAGCCGGGCGGCCGTCGGATCCGGGGTGTGCTTGGTCGCGACGGCGACCAGCGACTTCGCCGCCGCCGAGCACGCGCGGGTCTCGCCGCCTTCACACGCCTTGACGTCGAGCTCGCGCGCCTTCTCGTGGTTGACGAGATCGGGGCGGTTGGCGTCGTGCAGCACGCGTGCATAGAGGTAGCAGGCGGTGGCGTCGCCGCTCTCGCAGCTCGCCGCGCAGGCATCGGGGGTCGCGTCGCTGCAGCTGTCGCCACCGCGACTCGTCACCACCAGCACGATCGCGATCGCCGCGAGCACGCCCACCGCCGCGAGGCCCCACCAGCCGCGCCGCCGGCGATAGTCGCGGTGTAGCGAGCCCGGATCGTCGCGCAGCGTCGGATCACTCGCGGGGACCGGCGCCGGAACGGCCTCGGGTCGCAAGGCGAGCGCCGCGTCGTCGCGAGCGTCGAGCGCGCGCCGGAGCTCGCGCAGCTCGGTGACCACGATCGCGGCATCGCCGAGCCGACCGGCAGGATCCTTCGACAGCAGCGACCCGATCAGGTGGACCAGCCGCGGCGGCACGTCGCTCACCAGGTGATCGATCGGCTCGGGATCCTCGAGCAGCAGCCGCGCCAGGATCTCCATGACCTCGACGCCGCCGAACGCGTCCTTCCCCGAGATCGCTCGGTACAGCACGCAGCCGAGCGCGAACAGATCGGCGGAGGCGCCGACCGTCTTGTCGCCGCGCGCTTGCTCGGGAGCCATGTACCCCGGCGTCCCGATCAGCTGCCCGGTATTCGTCAGGTCGCGATCCGCCTGCTTCGCGATGCCGAAATCGATCAGGTGCGCTTCGGCGGCCTTGCCCTCGACGAGGAAGATGTTCGAGGGCTTGAGATCGCGATGCACCACCCCCGCCGCGTGCGAGTGCGTGAGCGCGTCGCCGATCCGCTCGCCGAGGATCACGGCATCGATGATCGAGAGCCGCTCGCGCTCCAGGCGCTGCGACAGGCTCTCGCCGACCAGCCACTCCATCGCCAGGTACGGCTCGCCGTGCGCGGTCTCGCCGTGCGCGACGTAATCGACGATCGCGGGATGATCGAGCCGTTCGATCACCTCGATCTCCGCCGCGAACCGCGCGTGTGCCGACGGGCCGGCAAGCCCGGTGATCACCTTGATCGCGACGCGTCGCGAGGTCGCGCGCTCGATCGCCTCGTACACCGTGCCCATGCCACCGGCGCCGGCTTCGCGCACGACCTCGAACGACTCGCCGAACAGCGCCTCCGGCGACTCCGCGACCACCGCGCGCAACCGGGCCACGTCACGATCGCGCAACGGGCTCGCCACCGTCGGCGATTCGGGATCCGGCTTGTCCGCCACGCGCGGCCGATGTTACCTCACGAGCAGACCTCGACGCGGCGGCACTGGTCGCGCGTGGTGCACACGCTCGACGTCCGGCCTCGGGTCGAGACCGTCGAGCACGTCCGCACCGGCGTGCAGCGGTTGGTGAACGTACAGCGACGGACGCGGGGGACGGTGCAGCTGGTCACCGACCGCGACGATCGGCGATTCCGCGAGCTCGTGGTCACCGTGGTGGTGGAGCAGCCGGCCTCGGCCTCGGGCGTCAGGATCACGGCCGCGCCGATCGAGACCACGAACGACAGCAGGATGACGATGGCGAGCTTCACAGCCACCTCCGCTCGAGCAGCGCGAGGCGGCCGCTGTTCGCGATGGTCGTCAACGCGCGATCGATCGCCGCCGCGAGCTCGCGGTTGGGCTTGCCGGTCGCCACGACGTACGACTCCGCGTTGGGCGCCAGCGTCTTCGAGATCGTGAAGCCGGTGACCGACGAGCGCATCAGGTGCTCGGCGATCGGGCGATCGGTGGCGACGTAGTCGACCTCGCCCATGTCCATCGCGTGGATGATGTCCTGATAGGTGCGAAACGTCCGGGGCGCCCCGGCGACGGCCGTCCCGGTCGCGCCCTCGAGCTGCGCGACCACGGGCTTGCTGCGCGTGATCTTCGACGCCGCGAGCAGCACCTTGTCCGTCCGCAGGTACACCTTGCTGGTCGCCAGCTGCGCCGCGCGTTCGGGCGTCAGCGAGAACGCCGCGATCATCAGGTCGCACGCGCCATCCTGTAGCCGCTTGATGCGCTCCGCGGCGCTGACCACCACCCAGGTCGGCGTCAGCGCCTGCTTGTGGTCGATGCTGAGCTGGTCGACGATCTCGTTCGCGAGCGCGATATCGAACCCGCGCAGGCCGCTGTCGCCGAACGATCCGAACGGCGCGACATCCGCGCGCACGCACACGCGCACGTGCAACGACTTGAGCATGCCGTCGAGCTGCGATCCGGCAGCGGGTGGGGCGACCGCCTCGGTATCGACATCGAACAGAGGCTCGTTGGGAGGAGGTGGTGGGGTGGGCTGGCGCTGCGGTTGAGCGTCCGCCGAGCCGCACGCCGCCATCAGCGCGAGCAAGAGGGTTGGTTTTGCCATCGACTCCCCTTACGTGACCGCTGCACGGTCCTTTCGGGACCGATGAATTTTTTCTACCCGGCCGATCGCGCCGCCATCATCGGCGACCGGTGCCCCTCGCTCGCCATCACGTAGAACGCCCAGTATCCGATCCAGCGGCCATACCTCGCGGCGATCGCGTCCGCGTCGAACGCCGCGCCATACGCCGCCCTGCCCGCCTCCTCGAAGTTGCGATGCGCCGGCAGGTCATCCATCCGGCCGAGGCCGCGCAACAAGATCGCCCCCGCCGAGAACGGCCCGATGCCGGGCAGCTCGAGCAGCGCCTCGCGTGCCTCCGCATACGGAGCGGTCTGGAGCCAGTCCTCGCCGAGCGCCGCGACGCCGCGCACGACCGCCGCGATCCGTTCGCCCTTGATCGCGTGGTTGATCGCCTTCGCGATCTGCGCGCCGTCGAGCTCTGCGAGGCGCGCGAGCTCCGGCATCGCGCGCAGCACGTGCCCGTTGACGATCACCTCGTGCCCGAACGCCGCGAGGAACTTTCGCTTCTGCGCGGCCGCCATCGTGATCGGCGCGCGCTGCATCAGCACGCTGTACACCGCGATCTCGCCGAGGCTGAGGAACCGCACGTGGTGCAACCCGTACAGCGGCTCGATCACCGCGGTGAACGCGGCATCGCCCTTCGCCCGCTCGTACAACCCGGCGACGTCATCCGCCGCCCCGACGAAGTTCGCCGCCATCCGCGCCGCGCGCTCGTCCTCGGTGTCGACGACCAGCTCGGGATCCGCGCGCAGCGTGAACGGGACGGCGCGGCCGTCGATCGCCACGGCGGCGGTCACCGAGTCGTCGGTGACGAGGTACTCGTCGCGCACCGCCGGGAAGCGGCGGATGAACGCGAGCGACTGGGTGAACGAGAAGGGCTTCGAGGTGGCAATCGCGTATTGCATGACGCCACCATGGGCGAGCGCCGTGTCAGCCTATTGTCAGGTTTCAGCGGCGCGTTGCGGTGTGTCCCGAAAGCGCCGTGTCCTCGGTAGGTTGCCAGGGTGGGTTGTCTCGACCGGTTGCCGAGCCGCAAGCGAGGATCGTCGGCTATCGAGATCGAGGTCACTACCCGATCGCGGCGGTGACCGGGACGACTAGCAACGTATGCCGCGCTCACAACCAGAACGTCTGTCCGCCGTTCGGACACCAGGCACGTGCGATGTCAGACCGCCACCATACAAAGATCGAATGAGTCGCTCGAAGTACACAGCCGAACGGTTGCGCCCACTGGTCGCGTCATCAAACTCGCTGGCCGAGGTGATCCGGAAGCTCAGGCTCAAGCCGACCGGCGGAAACCATCGCTACATCTCCACGCGCATCCGCCTTGCCGAGCTCGACACCTCGCACTTTCACGGAGGTCTTCGTGGGCGGATCGATCAGCTCACCCGCGAGATCCTCGAACCGATCGTGAGCCAGTCCCGCTCCATCGCGTCCGTGCTGTCGGCATTGAACCTCCCAGTCCAGGGTGGAGCTCATCGCGAGCTGTCGCGTCGCCTGAGAGAGCTCCTGCTCGACACCAGCCATTTCCAAGGTCAGGGGTGGTCGAAAGGCTTCACGCGCGAGACCCACCCATCCGTCAAGCGGACCTCCAGCGCCAACCGAATCCCCGACGACCAGGTCTTCATCGCGAATGGAGCGGCGATCAATGGTCCGAGCATCCTGAAGCGCCTCCTCGAGAAGGGCGTCGAATACTGCTGCGTGATCTGTGGGATCTTCGACTGGTGCGGACGCCCCTTGGTCCTGCACGTCGACCACATCAACGGCATCCACAACGACCATCGCCGCGAGAACCTTCGGCTCCTCTGCCCCAACTGCCACTCGCAAACGGACACCTACTGCAACAAGGCCCGCGAGCCTGCCTTGTGCTATACGGTTCGCCTCGCGAGCGTGGCGTAATTGGTAGCCGCTGCAGCCTTAGGAGCTGTTGGGTAACTCCGTGGGGGTTCGAGTCCCCCCGCTCGCACAACTCAAGCAGCGATGATCGCTGCGGTTCCCTCCGACGACGCAGTAGCCACTGCCACGCCACTGCCACGAACCTCCGTCAGTTCGACGACGCTGCCGCGCGCTCCCAGCATCGCGAGCACGCGCTGATCGGGATC
>Ga0075163_10007686_pt1 | contig 14239 bp, 11 predicted proteins | sample JI1023141ADNA_FD_71478 | JGI IMG/M metagenome (GOLD analysis project Ga0075163, IMG submission 71478) | Wastewater effluent complex algal communities from Wisconsin, to seasonally profile nutrient transformation and Carbon sequestration -... | ecosystem: Engineered > WWTP > Effluent > Algae...
ACCTCGTCGCCGACCGGGTGGCCGTAGTTGTCGTTGACCTTCTTGAAGAAGTCGACGTCGCACAGGAGCAGCGACGCGGCGTGGCCGTGGCGGGCGCCGCGGTCGAGGAGCTGGGCGAAGCGCTCCTGGAACGTGCGGTGGTTGGTCAGCCCGGTCAGGCCATCGGTGGTGGCCATGGTCTCCATGCGCTTGTAGAGCAGGCCGTTTTGCAGCGACACCGCGACCTGGGTCGCGATCACCGACAGCATCTCGCGGACGTCGGCGCCGAACCGCTTCTCGGCGCGGCAGGCCAGCATGAGCGTGCCGATGGCCTCATCGGCGGCCACCAGCGGCAGCACCAGGAGCGAGCGCGCGCCGTCGAGCTTGACCTTGCGGGTGTAGATCGGCGCCGTGACCTCGCGCGGCTCGCCGCCGGCCGGCAGGTAGTGGCGGTTCTTGACCACCATCGCCGCCAGCCCGGCGTTGTCCTTCCACTCGAGATCGGCGAGCGACGCCGGATCGAGCAGCGGCTCGACGCCCGAGCGCAGCCGAGCCGCGGCCACCCGGTGGCGGGCCTTGTCGCGATCGTAGAGCGTGATCACCGCGGCGTCGTACTCGACGATCGCGCCGGCGGCGTCGAACGCGGTGTCCATGACCTGCTCGGGGGTCAGGGCCCGACCCAGCATCGCCGCGGCCTGGAAGAACCGCTCGTGCTCGTACTTGGCGCGCTCGACCGCGCGGAACACCTGCTCGGCGGCGATCGCGCGGACGATCTGCTGCGCGGCGTCGGTGAGCAGCTCGACCGCGCCGTCGGCGAAGCGATCATCGCGGTCGGCGCACAGCACGCCGCGCAGGTGAGTGCCCTCGAGCACCGGCACCGCGACCACGGCGGCGCCGTCGGCCGCGGCCGCGTCTTCGTAGTACGGGAGCTGGCCGCGCTTGGCCACCACCGCCACCGGCGCGCGATCGCGCATCACCGCGCCGAACAGGCCGGTCGACGGCAGCGCCTCGGCGGCCACCAGGTCGTCCCAGTCCGAGATGACGTCCTTGAGCTTCAGGCGGTCGCCGTCACCGCACCAGGCCAGGGCCACGGTGCGGGCCCCGAGCGAGCGCTTGGCCGTCGACAGGATCCACGCGGTGGCGTCGTCGACCAGCGACACGCCGCCGGCGGCCAGGAGGCGCTCCTCCTCGTCGCGGGCCCGGGCCGAGCGACTGGTCGGGCCCAGGGCGGCGGCGATCAGCCGGTAGTCGCGGGCCCGCTCGTGCATCGCGTGGAGCTCGCGGGCCAGGCGCAGGGCGCGGCGCCGGCGGTGGCTGGCCACCAGGCCGCGCAGGAACAAGGCGTGGGCGGCGGCCGCCGCGACCACGAAGACGACGTGGAGGATGACCGGCGTGAGCAGCCGGCGCGGCTCGTCGGCGCGCGCGATCCACGCCGCCTCGATCGCCAGCGGCGCGACGATCGTGATCGCGGCGCCGGGCGCCGACAGGAGCGTCAGGCCGAAGGCGACGACGCCGTAGACCAGGGGCTGGACCGGCGAGGTCACGCCGCCGGTCACCGCCAGGACCGCGCCGACGCCGGCCGCGACCGCCAGGGCCAGCTCGACGTCGACCAGGGACGGCGCCGCCGCCAGCCAGCGCGACACCCGCTGCGCGCGCGCGCTCGGCGGCTGGAACCGCAGGCGCCGACCGATCGCGGCGACCAGGACGACCAGCACGCCAGCCAGGATCAGCGCGTCGAGCGGGCCCGGGGTCGTGGTGTGGAGATCGAGCGGACCCAGGGCCAGCGCGACCGCGGCGCAGGCCGCGATCCCGACCGCCGGGCCCCAGGTCACGGCCGCGGCCCGGCGCAGCGCGCGCATCCTCACGGCGCGGCCTCGAGGCGGATCACGATCTCGCCGGGGAAGACCATGTCGAGATCGTCGCGGGCGCGGGCCTCGATCGCCGCCGGCTCGGTGCGCAGCGCCTCGGTCTCGGCGGCCAGCGCCAGGTTGACCGCGCGCAGCCGCGCCGCCTCGGCGCGGACCTCGGCGAGCTGGCGGCGCAGGCGCGCGGCGCGGCCGTCGACACCGCCGGACGGGATGTACGCGATGCCGATCGCGACCACCAGCGCCAGCGCGCCGCGGATCGTCCACCGCTTGAGCGCGGACGGCACATGCATGTCGGCCTTGACCCGTAGCGACATCCCGGTGGGTCGACATTACGGACGGCGCCGGCGCGGGCAACTTTTCGCGAGCGCCGCGGCAGGTAGGCAAGTGTGCGGATGTGTTTCGACTTCGCGCGAGCGAGGTGTACCGTTCGACCATGGTTCGTCCGGCCGCGCTGGCGCTCGTGTCCTTCCTCAGCTTCGTCGCTTGTGGCGGCGACGATCCGCCGTCGCTCGAGCTGGCGTGTGGCCCGGGCACAAGCGGGGTCTTGACGCCCGGCGGTCGCCTGGTGGTCGAGGGCGCCGCCGCCCTCGATCTGGCCGGGGCCGCGGTCGCCGCCGGGCCGTCGACCACCGTGCCCGCCGGCGCGATCGCGATCGGCTGCGCCGCCGACGTCGTGCCCGACGGCTACCTGGCGCTCGGTCCGGCGGTGTCGTTCGGGCCGACCGCGGTGTCGGACCGGCCCTTCGAGCTGACCCTGCCGTACAAGGCGGCGCGCCTGCCGAGCGGTGGGCTGACCCGCCACGTCGCCGTCGTGGTGTCGCGACCCGGCGGCGATCCCCGGCCGCAGCTCGTGCCGGTGGTGCGGGTCGAGCAGGATGAGACCGATCGCTACGCCGCGCGCCTGACCATCCGCGCCCACGAGCTGGCGACCTACCAGGTGGTGGCGCCGGCCGACGCTGGCGCGACCGAGACCCGGCGCTTCACCTTCCGCGCGATCATGGGCATCTCGATGGGCGGCAACGCCGCGATGTCGATCGGGCTGCGCCACCGCGACCGCTTCGACTTCATCGGCGACCTGGGCGGTGAGCCCGGACCGTCGATGACCTACTCGCTCGCCATGTTCTCCGACTACGTCTTCGGCGGGTTCTGCCAAGGGGCGCGGCTCGGTCAGCTCTGCCCCGACGAGCAGCGCCCGGCGGCCACCGACCAGTTCGAGATCAAGTCCGACTTCGAGCACATGACCTACCAGGACGGCGACGGCGTCGGTCTGACCTTGCGCCGCAACCTGTACCTGAAGGCGTCGCGCGATCTATCGCGCGCGCTCGGCAACCCGGCGCTGTACAACCCCGACCCCGCGGTCCACGGCTACGCCCCGCCCGGCGTCGACGCCGCGTATCTGGCGCGGCCGGCGGCCGAGCGCTGCGCCGCGCCGCTGCGCCTGACCGCGTTCTACGATCGCGAGTTCAACCCCGACGGCACCCGCCCGGTGATCACGTTCTGCGACGGTGGCGACAGCCCGGCCCTCGGGCTCGGGGTGTTCGACCCCAGCCTGTCGCAGCCCAACCCGGCCGAGGTGCTGCTGGCGGTCGACGTCAACGACAACGGTCGGCGCGACGCTGGCGAGCCGGTCATCACCAACGGCACCGAGCCCTTCGCCGACGTCGGCGTCGACGGCGTGGCCTCGGTCGACGAGCCGGGCTACGACGCCGCGACCAACCCCGATCCGGCCGGCGACGACTTCCACGCGCTGCGCAACCCGCGCGGCACCGAGAACGATCGCGATCACCAGGACGGCGAGCCCTACGAGGACGTCGGCCTCGACGGCGTGCCCCGGACCTGCCAGTGGACCGCGACCCGGCCCGGGTGTTTCGACTTCGGTGAGGATGACGGGCGCTTCACCCGCTCGCCCAACGTCGAGCGCTGGTTGACCGGCGACCTCGAGCGCAACCTGGCGGCGCTGAGCGACGCCGAGCGGCGCCGGGTCGGGATCTGGATGGACGCCGGCATCCGCGACTTCTTGAACGCCGGCGTGTCGGCCAACGCCGGCATGGGCGCGATCATGGGGCGGTTCGGGTTGGCCGGCGGCGTCTACGAGAACTTCGGCGGCCTGCCCGGCGGCAGCGAGGCCGCCTACGACTTCACCCAGGTCCGCTGGGACGAGCTGCCCGACAACGTCTTCCTGCGCTACGGCAACCCCGACGCCACGCCGGCGCAGATCCAGGCCGGCGACGGCCGCCACGTCGGCACCGCGGTCCAGGTGATCAACCGCGTGGCCTCGGCCTTCGCCTGGCTCGATCGCCGGCTGGTCGACGGCGATCGCGACGACGAGCGGACCGGCGGCGACACGCGCATGGGCCAGACCTTCACCCCGCCGACCTCGGGCCGCCCGACGCCCTACGCGATCTTCTTGCCGCCCGGCTACGACAACCCGGCCAACGCCACGCGGCGGTACCCGGTGGTGTACTTCCTCCACGGCTACGGCCAGGAGCCCGACGACCTGGTCGCGCTGTCGGCGGTCTTCGAGAGCTACATGGTCGCCAGCGATCTGCCGGCCGAGCGCCGGTTCCAGAAGTTCATCATCGTCTACGTCGACGGCCGGTGTCGGCCCAACGGCGAGGGCGTGCCGGTGCCGGCGGGCGGCGATGGCTGCGAGGGCGGCACGTTCTACATGGACGCGCCGGGCGGCGGGCCGGCGCAGATGGAGCAGAACCTGCTCGAGCTCATGGACTACATCGACGCGACCTTCCGCACCAAGGCCCCGGCCGACGTCACCGTCGTGAAGTAGCCGGCCTCGGGTCTCGGCCGCGGTCTCCGCCTCTGCCTCGGTCTCGGCCTCCGCCTCGGTCTCGGTCTCCGTCTCCGCCTCGGTCTCGGTCTCGGTCTCGGTCTCGGTCTCGGTCTCGGTCTCGGTCTCGGTCTCCGCCTCCGCCTCAGTCTCGCCTCCTCCGCCTCCTCCTCCGCAGCACCAGCCCGACCGCCGCGAGTCCCACGCCCGCCCCTCCCGCCGCCCCGCCCGTCGCGCAGCCGCCGCCACTCGCGCCACCGTCGTCGGCGGTGATCGTCACGACCAGCCCGATCGTCCCGACGTGGGTGTCGCCGATCGCCAGGGTGAAGACCTCGGCCAGCTCGGTGTCGGTCGGGACCTGGGGCGCGACCGCGGCGAAGGCGAACTCGACGGTGTCGCCGGGCGCGACCTCGGCGGCGAGCACCGCTGGGCGATCGGGCGCCGGCCAGGTGCCGCCGGCCAGCGCGCTGGCGCGCCCGAGCGGTTCGGCGGTGACCAGCGCGGTGCCCGCCGGCCACGCCATGGTCCCGGTGTTGCGCGCCCACACGATGACCGCGAAGGACGCACCGCTGGCCACCGTTCGCGGCGCCATGATCCCCTCGATCGCGACGGCGGGACCGGTCGGCGCGCAGCTCGCGCCGAGCGGGAAGCCCTCGGCCGGCGCCATGCGCATCGCCAGCTCGGTCATCGGGCCCCACACGCCATCCTCGTCGATCGCCTGGCTCGGCTGGTTGCGGTTCCACAGGCGCTGGAAGGCCAGCACGTCGGTGCCGCGCAGATCCGGCGACGCCGCGTGATCGAAGTGGACGTCGTCGCCCGGCACGTCGTGGCTCCAGCCGTGGGCGCCGAGGAGCGTCACCCAGGCCGACCAGTTGCGGACATCGATCGCGCGCCCGCTCTCGTGGTTGCTGGCCCCGGGAGCCGCGGCGATCGGGATGCCGCAGCGCCCGAGCTGGTACCAGCGGTAGAGCAAGTACTGCTGCGCCACCGTGCGGTAGGCCGAGGTCAGCTCGAGGGTCAGGCCACCGCCCGCGGCCACCGCGTCGAGCAGGTCGGCGCGCGCGGCCTCGCTGACGTAGGGCAGGATCGCGCCGCCGGTGAAGGCGATGCCGTTGCCCTCGGGGAACGCCACGAGCTGACCCGGATCGAGGCAGTCGACCTCGGCGGCGATCTGCCGCGACAGCTCGAGCACGACCGCGGTCGAGCACGCGGTGGTCACGTAGTCACCGACGGTGGCGGCGGCGGTCTGCGCGCCGAGCTCGGGCGACTCGGCGCACGCCGCGGCGGTCAGCCCGAGGGCGAGCGCGAGGACAGGCGAGGGGGGGATGCGCATCGGATCGATCGGCGCAAGCGCCGCGACCAGCGTACCGCGTCCGGATCACCACGATCCATCTGATCAGTGTCGCGGTGCCGCCGGTTTCTTTACCCGACGATCGCGAGTTGATAGGGATTTTGGGGCATGGCACCACCGCTGCCTCGACCGATCACCGCCGGGACCGGCGCCGCCCCCGCGGCCGTGCCGTGCGTCCCGGTGGCGCGCCTGGCGGTGGCCACCGTGTGGGTCGACGGCGACGAGCTCGAGGTGGCCACGGTCCGGCTCGACTTCGACTACGGCGGGCTCCTGGTCCGGGCCGGGACCCGGGCCGCCGCCACCCCGCGGGTCCGTCGCGACGGCGCGGCCGAGGTCAGCGCCCGCCGCATCCTCGAGGGCCTGGGCGCGATCGATCTGTCGTGTCTCGACGACTGCGAGACCGACGGCGCGGTCGACTACGCGGTCCGCCTCGATCGCGACGTCCACGCCCTGTGCGCGTTCTCGGCCTACGCCCTGCCGCAGCTCCGCACCCTGGGCTGGCGGGTCGAGGTCGCCGCCGACTACCCGTGGCAGACCGTGTCCGAGGACGTGCCGCTGACCGCCACCGTCGCCGGCGACGAGCAGCGCCCCGACTGGTTCAGCGTCGAGCTCGGGGTCGACGTCGATGGCCACCGCGTCGATCTGTTGCCGGCGCTCCTGGCGATCCTCGACGCCACCTCGAGCCTCGAGCAGCTCGCGCGGACGCCGCGCAAGTGCATCGCGGTCCCGGTCGGCGACAAGCGCTACCTGCCGGTGCCGCCCGAGCGCCTGCGCCTGTTGCTCGCGGTCCTGCGCGAGATGTACCGCGAGCGCGACGGCAAGCTCGGCGCCCACCTGACCCGGGCCACCGCCCTGGCCGAGCTGGGCGCGGCGCTCCACGACACCGGCCGCCCGGTGCGCTGGACCGGCGCCACCGAGGTCCGCGACCTCGGCTACGATCTGGCGCTGGGCCCGCGCACGGACGCGCCGGTCGCCGCCGCCGGCCTGGCCGCGACCCTGCGCGGTTACCAGGAGGACGGCGTGCGCTGGCTGCAGCACCTGCGGGCCTGCGCCACCGGCGGCATCCTCGCCGACGACATGGGCCTGGGCAAGACGCTCCAGACCATCGCCCACGTCCTCCTCGAGAAGGAGGCCGGGCGGCTCGATCGACCGATCCTGATCGTCACCTTGACCAGCCTGGTCGGCAACTGGCAGCGCGAGTTCGGCAAGTTCGCGCCGTCGCTCAAGGTGGTGCCGCTCCACGGCGCCCACCGCGCCGAGCGCCTGGCCGAGATCGCCAGCCACGACGTCGCGATCACCACCTACCCGCTGGTGTGGCGCGACAAGGACGCCCTGGCCGCGCACCGCTTCCACACCGTGGTCCTCGACGAGGCCCACGCGGTCAAGAACCCTGACGGCCTGGCCCACGAGGCGATCCGCGCGCTCGGCGCCGACAACCGGCTGGCGCTGTCGGGCACGCCGATCGAGAACCACCTGGGCGAGCTGTGGGCGCTGTTCGACCTGGTCAACCCCGGCATGCTCGGCACCGCCGACGAGTTCAAGGCCAGCTTCCGGATCCCGATCGAGCAGCACGGCGAGACCCGTCGGCTCGACGCCCTGCGGTCGCGGGTCCGGCCCTACCTCCTGCGCCGGACCAAGGAGTCGGTGGCCAAGGAGCTGCCGCCCAAGACCGAGATCGTCCGCGCCGTCGATCTGTCGGGCGCCCAGCGCGAGCTGTACGAGGGCCTGCGCATGGCGGCCCACGCCGACGTCCGCGCCCAGATCCGCGAGCGCGGCATCGGCGGCTCGCAGATCGCGATCCTCGACGCGCTGCTCAAGCTGCGCCAGGTGTGCTGCGACCCGCGCCTGGTCGGCGTCGAGGCGGCCAAGAAGGTCACCGACAGCGCCAAGTACACCATGCTGCTCGAGCTGATCACCCAGCAGCTCGGCGCCGGCCGCCGGATCCTGGTGTTCTCGCAGTTCGCGCGCATGCTGGCGCTCATCAGCGAGGGCCTGCTCGGGCTCGGCGTCGGCCACGTCACCCTGACCGGCGCCACCGCCGATCGGCAGAAGCCGATCGACGCCTTCGAGCGCGGCCGCGCCGACGTGTTCTTGATCAGCCTGAAGGCCGGCGGCGCCGGCCTGAACCTGACCTCGGCCGACACCGTCATCCACTACGATCCGTGGTGGAACCCGGCGGTCCAGGCCCAGGCCACCGATCGCGCCTACCGCATCGGCCAGCAGAAGCCGGTGTTCGCGTTCAGCCTGATCGCGGCCGGCTCGGTCGAGGACCGCATGCTGGGTCTGCAGAAGCGCAAGCGCCAGCTCGCCGACAGCATCATCGCCGACGGCGCCGACGCGCTGCCCGGGCTGTCGGCCGGCGACATCGACGATCTGCTCGCGCCCCTGGGTTGATCGGCGCGGGCTGATCGGCGCGGGTTGATCACGCGGCCGGCGGCCGCGACGGGCAGCGCGCGACGAACCACGCGCCGTAGGCCATGGCCGCGGCGGCGATCGCCGTGACCCACCACGGCGCCGACGACCAGCCGATCAGGTAGACCAGCGACGCGATCATCGACAGCCACGAGACCCACTTGGTGCGCCAGGAGATCACGCGGTGGGCGCGCCAGGCCCGGAGCGTCGGGCCGAAGATCCGGTGGGCCAGGAGCCAGGCCTCGAGGCGCGGCGAGCCGCGGGCGAAGGCGCCGAGGGCCAGGAGCATGAACGGCGTGGCGGGTAGGCCGGGCAAGATCACGCCGGCGACCCCGAGGCCGAAGCAGATCCAGCCCAGGCCGATGTACAGCCAGCGGATCGGGGCCAACGCCATGGCGCGGCATCCTCGCACGCCGGCGTCGCCAGCGGTACGCTGGTGGCGATGACCGTGTCGCGGTTCGCGCCGTCGACGACCGGCGAGGCCCACCCGGGGACGCTCCTGTCGGCGCTCCTGGTCTGGCTCGACGCCCGCGCGAGCGGCGGCCAGGCGCTCCTGCGCCTCGAGGATCTCGATCACACCCGGTGCCGCGCCGAGTGGCAGGCCCAGCTCGTCGACGATCTGGCCTGGCTCGGGCTCGACTGGGATCAGGTGATCGTCCAGAGCCAGCGCCGGGCCGATCACGAGGCCGCCCTCGATCGCCTGGCCGCGGCCGGGCGGCTGTACCCGTGCACGTGCTCGCGCCGCGATCGCGCCGGTGGGCGGCGCGCCCCCGACGGCGGCTGGGCCTACGACAACCGCTGCCGCGATCGGCCGCTGCCGCCCGACGGCTGGCGCGCGCCAGGCGCGGTGGTGCGGGCCCGCCTCGACGACGGCTGGCTGGCCTTGACCGACGACAGCGGCCTCGACCTGTCCCAGGACCCGGCCCGCGACATGGGCGATCCGATCGTGGTCCGGCGCGACGGCGTGATCGCGTACCAGCTCGCGGTGGTGGTCGACGACGCCGCCGCCGGGATCGATCGGGTGGTGCGCGGCCGCGATATCGCGCCGTCGACGGCGACCCAGGTCCGGCTGCAGGAGGCCCTCGGCCTGCCGCGACCGCGCTACCGCCATCACCTGCTGCTCCTCGCCGAGCTCGGCGGCAAGCTGGCCAAGCTCCACGGCTCGATCCCGGCGTCGCACCTGCGCGCGCGCTACGACGGGCCGGGCCTGTGCGGGTGGCTGGCCTGGGCGGCCGGCCTGACCCCGACGTCGGCGCCGATCGCGGCGCGCGCGCTGGTCGCCGACTTCGCGTGGTCGCGGGTGGCCGTCGACGATCGCCGGGTCGAGTGGCGCGAGGGTGACCTGGCGCTGACCTGAGGTCTACGAGCCGGCGCCGCGCCGCGGCTTCGCGGTCGTCTCAGCCTCGGCCGGGCGCCGGGCCTTGACCGACCAGTACGGGTTGCGGATCTCGCGACCGTTGAGGTCGGTCCAGGCGTAGTCCTTGTCGCCCGGGCGGTGATCGAGGTGGACGAAGTCGCTGCCCGGGTACCAGCCGACGCCGACCTCGCGGTGGGTGGCCCAGACGTAGTCGCGGACCTCGGAGGTCGTGACGCCGCGGATGCGGAAGTCGAAGGCCCGGCCCTGGCGGTGGCGCGACGACCGAGCGTCGGTGGCGCGGAAGGCCGACACGTACTCGATGGTCTGGCCGGGCCAGCGGGCGCCGACGTCGGCGATCATGCGCAAGAGCCCGCGGTCGACCGCGTGCTGGCGGTGGGTGCGCTTGCACTGAAACAGCGCGCGCAGGCGCTTCATCGTGTCGGCGTCGACGTCGCCGTCCTTGCCGATCGTGAAGGTGTGGCTCGACGGGTGGTTGACGTCGAAGATCGTGACCTCGACCCGGTCGGCCGCCAGCACCTCGGCGGCGCGTTCGAGGGCCGCGGTGGTGGCGTCGACGACCGAGCCCGGCAGCGCCGCCGGCTGGGCGAACCACCCGACCGCGACGAGAGGCAGGAACGCGAGACCGGTCATGGACCGGAGCTACATCAAGGGGCGTGCCATGAGCGCCGCCGCCGCGGTCTCCTCGGGCCCGCACGATCTCGGCGACTTATTCGCTGGCCGCAGCCTGGCGCGGTGACACAATGGCACCACTCTCCGAAATCCGGAGGGTGGTCACCGGAATCCGGTCATGGCCCGCTCTCGCGCCCCGACGCAACAGCTCGCGCCGATCGCCGCCCCCGCGCCGCGCTGGGTCAGCCTGATCGGCGCCGACGGCACCCTGGTGCGGCAGCCGCTCAGCCGGCGTCGCCTGCGGGTCGGCAGCGGCAGCGACGCCGATCTGGTGGTCGCCGATCCCCACGTGTCGCGACTGCATTGCGAGCTCGAGCCGACCGCGAGCGGCGTGGTGCTGCGCGACCTCGGCTCGACCAACGGCACCCTGGTCGGCGGCGCCGCGATCCGCGAGGCCCTGCTGGCGCCCGGCGTGGTCGCGGTGATCGGCGGCAGCCGGTTGTTCGTCGAGTCCGACGCCCCGGCCCCGGCGCCGCTGCGCTTCGGCGGCGCGACCTCGGCGGCGCCGGCGATGGTCGCGGTGTTCGCGATGCTCGACAAGCTGGCGGGCTCGGAGGTCACGATCCTCCTCGCCGGCGAGACCGGCACCGGCAAGGACCTCCTGGCCCACGCGGTCCACGAGGCCAGCCCGCGCGCCGGTGGGCCGCTGGTGGTGTTCGACTGCGGCGCGGTCACCGCGTCGCTCATCGAGAGCGAGCTGTTCGGGCACGAGAAGGGCGCGTTCACCGGCGCGGTCGCCGAGCGGGCCGGGGCCTTCGAGCGAGCCGCCGGTGGCACCCTGTTCCTCGACGAGCTGGGCGAGCTGCCTCTCGAGCTGCAGCCGCGCCTCCTGCGCGCCCTCGAGCAGCGCGAGGTCCGGCGGGTCGGCGGCTCGGTCGAGCTGGCGGTCGACGTGCGAGTGATCGCGGCGACCAACCGCGATCTGGCGGCCGAGGTCGCGGCCGGCCGGTTCCGTCACGATCTGTACTTCCGGGTCACGGCCGCGGTGGTCGAGGTGCCACCGCTGCGCGCCCGGCCCGAGGATCTGCCGCTCCTGGTCGACGCCCTCCTCGAGGGGCGAGCCCACGCCACGCCGGCGGCGATGGCGGCCCTGGCGGCCTACGACTGGCCGGGCAACGTCCGCGAGCTGCGCAACGTCGTGACCACCGCGCTGGCCATGCTCGACGGCCCGGTCCTCGACGTTCGCCACCTGATGTTTCCGGCGGCGGCGCCGCGCCGCGATCGCGCGCGCGAGCTCGACCGCGACCCCGACCGCGACCCCGCCGACCTGGCCGAGCTGCCGCTGGCCGGGCAGTCGCTCGCGGCGATCGAGCGCGCCGCGATCGCCCAGACCCTGGCCCGCGAGGGCGGCAACCGGACCCGGGCCGCCAAGGCCCTGGGCATCGCGCAGTCGACCTTGTACGAGAAGCTCAAGCGCTACGGGCTGTGACCGCGGCGCCGACGATCAACGCCGCGCCGCGCGGGCGCGCTCGCGCAGCATGAACAGGTACAGGCCCTCGACCTTGTCGCGCGCCCACGGGGTCCGGCGCAGGAACTTCAAGCTCGACGCGATCGACGGATCTTGCGCGAAGCAGTTGATGCGGATCTGGCGGGCCAGCTCGGGCCAGCCGTAGTGGGCGACCAGCTCGGTCAGCAGGTGCTCGAGGGTGATGCCGTGGAGCGGGTTGCGCGGCTGCGTGGTCGCCATCGGGGCCGCCAGCATACGGCGGTCGGCCGGGTGTAAGGCGCAAGAAAGCACCGGCCGGTGGCCGGGCGGGCGCGCCGCGTGTACGGTCGTCGCGATGCGCTTCACCGACGAGCACAAGCAGCTCCGCAAGACCGTCCGCGACTTCATCGACAAGGAGGTGAACCCGCACTGCGACGCGTGGGAGGCCGCCGGCGCGTTCCCGGCCCACCAGGTGTTCAAGAAGGCCGGCGACCTGGGCCTGCTCGGGGTCAACAAGCCCGAGGCCTACGGCGGCATGGGCCTCGACTACTCGTACGCGATGGTGGTCGCCGAGGAGCTCGGCACCTGCGCCGGCGGCTCGATCCCGATGGCGATCGGGGTCCAGACCGACATGGCGACCCCGGCCCTGGCGCGCTGGGGCGCCGACGAGCTGCGCCGCGAGTTCCTGGCCCCGGCGATCGCCGGCGATCAGGTCGCGGCGATCGCGGTCAGCGAGGTCGGCGGCGGCTCCGACGTCGCCGCGCTCAAGACCACCGCGAAGAAGGACGGCGACGACTACGTGATCAACGGGTCGAAGATGTGGATCACCAACGCCGCCCAGGCCGACTGGCTGTGCCTGCTGGCCAACACCGGCGACGGCCCGGTCCACCTGAACAAGACGCTCATCATCGTCCCGACCAAGACCAAGGGCGTGACGATCGGCGCCAAGCTCGACAAGCTCGGCATGCGCGCGTCGGACACCTGCCCGGTGTACTTCGAGGACGTGCGGGTGCCGCAGCGTCACCGCATCGGCATCGAGGGCTCGGGCTTCATGATGCAGATGGTGCAGTTCCAGGAGGAGCGGTTGTTCGGCGCGGCGTCGGCGCTGAAGGGCATGGAGAAGGTGATCGATCAGACGATCGCCTACTGCAAGGATCGCCAGACCTTCGGCGCCCCGCTCATCGACAATCAGGTGATCCACTTCCGCCTGGCCGAGCTCAAGACCGAGATCGAACTCCTGCGCTCGCTGGTCTACCGCGCGGTCGAGGACTACGTCGGCGGCGCCGACGTGACGATGCTGGCGTCGATGGCCAAGCTCAAGGCCGGGCGCCTGGCCCGCGAGGTGTCCGACGCCTGCCTGCAGTACTGGGGCGGCATGGGCTTCATGTGGGACAACGTCGCGTCGCGCGCGTACCGCGACACCCGGCTCATGTCGATCGGCGGCGGCGCCGATGAGATCATGCTCGGCATCATCTGCAAGCTGATGAACATCCTGCCGGGCAAGAAGAAGAAGAAGGCCGAGTAGCGTGGCGCCGGCGACCGCGGTAGCGTCGCCGCCGATGAAGTCCGTCGCGGCGCTCGCCGCCCTGGCCGCGCTCGCCTGCGGGAGCGACGGCGGCTCCGACCCCAAGGCCCCGCCGGCCCCGCGCACCGCGCTGACCGCGGTCGACGCCGGGGCGCCGCCGGTCGACGCCGGGATCACCGAGTTGCCCGGCCACGATCCGACCGGGGCCTTCGCCCTCGATCCCGATCCGGTGCCGCGGCCGAGCGGGCGCGTCCGCGATCGCGATCGCGCCGGGGTCCAGCTCCTCCTGCGCTCGACGCCGCCGGGTGCGGTGGTCCTGGCCGATGGGGTGCGGGTCGGCTCGACGCCGGTCCTGTGGCTGGGCGAGCCGGGGGCGGCCCACGAGTTCACCTTCGGGCTGCCCGGCCACGCCGTGGCTCGCTACAAGTTCATCGTCGTGTCGGCCGGCGTGGTCCACGCGCGGCTCAACCGGGTGACGAGCGATCCGGTGCTCCCGCCGGAGCTGCCGGTCGGTGCGCCGCCGCCCGAGCGCCCGCGCCCGGCTCCGGTGCCGCCGCCGCCCGTCGATGCCGCGCCGCCGCCACCGATCGATGCCGCGCCGCCGGTCGAGCTCGACGCCGCCGCGCCCATGGTTCCGCCGATCGGCCCGTCGCCGTGATCTGAGCGTATCGGTCTCGGCCTCGGTCTCGGCCTCGGTCTCGGCCTCGGCCTCGGCCTCTCAGGGCGTGGCGGAGATATCGGCGGACTCGGTCTCGGACTCGGTCTCGGTCTCGGTCTCGGTCTCGGTCTCGGTCTCGGTCTCGGACTCGGTCTCGGACTCGGTCTCGGACTCGGTCTCGGTCTCGG
>Ga0075163_10007687_pt1 | contig 14239 bp, 18 predicted proteins | sample JI1023141ADNA_FD_71478 | JGI IMG/M metagenome (GOLD analysis project Ga0075163, IMG submission 71478) | Wastewater effluent complex algal communities from Wisconsin, to seasonally profile nutrient transformation and Carbon sequestration -... | ecosystem: Engineered > WWTP > Effluent > Algae...
GGAAAACTCGCACACCAGGTCATGATCGAGAGGGTCAGGGATTTGGCAGCGGCGAACGGCTGGACCGTTCTGCGGTTTGACGACTCAGGTGTTAATCACGAGGTCATCTTGAAGGGTGTCGGCCTGAGTGGGCTTGAGGAAATTTACATCGGCTTCCGGACGTACCAGAACACCAATGCTGACTACTACAACATGCTCGTTGGATGCTTCACAGGCTATGTATCGACAAATTCGTTTGACACTCAACCAGGGGCGTATCTGAGCGGTGTGCCCGCTCACAACAATCGTATCGACTACTGGATGGTCTGTAACGCACAACGTATTGCATGTGCAATGAAGGTCGGCACGCCGGTGTACGAACCGTTCTACGCAGGGAAGATGTTCCCCTACGGTCGCCCATCCCAGTACCCCTACCCACTGATATGCGGTGGTTCGCTCGTAGGGGCTGCAGCCACTCGGTTCTCAGAAGGTACACATAACTTCATGCTCAAGGGTGGCGCGAACGCCCGAATGGGGCTTCGGACAAACGATTCCTGGGTTAATCCGAGTGTACACCCTTACGACAACGCAACACTGTGCGGGACGACACAGTTGAGGGACACCAATGGCAAGTACACACTTATGCCAATTGAGATTTATTCAACCAACGGTCTCTACGGATCGCTCGATGGTCTATTTCAGATCAGCGGTTTTAACAATGCTGTTGAAAATACGATTGTCATTGGTGGTGTCACTTACGTCGTTCTTCAGAACGTGTGGCGAACAGGGTTCGCCGATTACTTCGCAATGAGGATGGAATAATGGCCTATCAAACTGGTGTCGTGAACAACCTTGTCGATATTCAGACTGCGATCAGGCTTTTCCTCGTAGCAAACGGGTGGACGTGGTCAGGCGGTGGAGGTGGCCCTGTTCTCCACAAGGACCAGATATTCGTCAAATTCATCACCCCGACTGCCGATACTGTCATGTTTGTCGGTACTACAGCACTCAGCGGTGGGTCTGATACGCCGAGACAGGTTGGTATGGGTAGGATGGTCTACTCAGGGACAGGTAATGTCCCCGCATTGATCACTTTCCCTGCAACTTACTGGGCGTTCCTGAATGACGATGAGTTTTATTTCGTACTGAAATATGACACCACAAGGTATCAATTTGTTACCTGGGGTAAATCAACACTTGATGTTGGTGCAGGTGCGACAGGTATGTTCATCGCAGGTACGGTTAACGAATTGCTGACATATGGTGGCTACAACAATCTTGGGTCGTGTATCGAAATTAACGCGTATGGAGGTGGGCTTAATAGTTCGCACTCTCGAAGGTCTGCTGCTCCGTTTTGGGATTCTGTTCAAAATAGCTATGGTACATCGATGAGCACTTACACTGACCTCACTGCGAGTTTTGTACACAGTGACCTTGGGTCTGTATCGTGGCGACTTGGTGTTCAGCCGGTGGGTAATATCACTAGATGGGATTACGTTGGCAATGGTTATGCCGGGAACCTGCAGTCTGTGCTACCGAACACCTGGAATGCTGAAAGCCCATTCCTCCCATTGAGAGCGTATCGGCTTGTTGCAGAAACGAAGGTATCCCTCGTGCTCGACTTACGACATGCTCGACAATGCCGAATTGACAATTTCTCTGATAATGAAGTTGTCACTATCGGAACCGATGACTGGCAAGTCTTTCCTTTCCATCGACGGAATATGGCTGCACGTAACGGTGGGTCAAATGTTGACCACACAGGTACGTTTGGTTGGGCAATCAGAAAGGTTATGTGATGGCAGTTCTGATCGCCTGGGAGGTTGACCGTGGGTTGAGCGAGATTACCTGCCTCGCTTTTAACCCGACGATCAACGTTGAATATGTCGCTACAGGTGACGCACCACTGGATACGCATGTTCAGTTGGTGACATACCCTGTAGTACCTCAATTCCCGGTCAGCACGACCCCGTACCAAAAGCAAGGCTCGCTGATCGGTGCATGGTTCGACGACCTATACCATAGAGTGCATATCTCACCACGGAATATAGCCCTCGGTAACACGTTCGGTAATCAGACTCGCACTATCAATGTGTGGAACGCCCACCTGACACCGAAGGTGCTTGACACCATTGACGGGATAGGCACTGACGGTATGTCGATAACGACCCCTTCGACTCTGCCGATCACATTTTCAGTCCTCGCCGAAAAGCAATTCACCCTCAACGTATCCCTCGATGGGCCGGCTATCATCAACGGGGTCTTCCTGTTCGGTTTCACTGCAGAAGCTGTATCGCTCGTGGTCACTGGTCGCCGTGTCGTAACCTGGCCGTACCAGCCAAACTGGAAGACGCCTGTGACTGAAGTGATCGAATGGAAGACAGACATACTTCGGTCGTTCGATGGGAGCGAGGTAAGGCGGGAATTACGCACTCGTCCGAGGCGCTCATTCACCTACAATCTGACCCTGCATGGTCGGGAACCATCACGCCTCGACAACCTATTGTGGGGTTGGCAGAACCGGAATTTTGCAGTACCTGTGTGGATGGACAAGTCGAAGTTGATTTCGGATATCAATGCGGGTGCGCTCTCAATCAACCTATCGACAGTCAACAAGTCCTTCACCGAGGGCGGGTTAGCTATCGTCTACGCAGATAGTCGGCGGTTTGAGATCGTCGAGATAAGCACGTTGACAGCGTCCGCGCTGACCTTGAAGCGTCCAACAGAGTCATCGTGGTCTGCTGGTATTTCGGTGTACCCGTGTGTCATCGCTCACCTACCGAAACAAGTTTCCGTCAATCGACTCACAGACTCTGCTATCAGCGTGACAGTTGACTTCGCATGTGAGCCTGCCGCAACCGACCCGTATCTGCCTGTCGTCGCTGCACCAATGACACATCAGGGGGTTGAGGTTGTGAGTAGACAGCCGAACTGGCAGGGTGGTATCGACAACACTTTCGACTATGTGTTCAGCACATTGGACACCGATTCCGGCACAATTTTGTGGTACGACTCTGAAGCCTTCCCCCGGATCAACCGCAACTACAACTGGCTTCTTAAGGATCGTGACGCGATTCGAAAAATGCGTGAGATGTTGGCTCGGAGAAGGGGGCGAATGAAGGCTGTATTCGTCCCAACATGGCATTCCGACATGACTCTGATCGAGGATGTCGGTGCCCTTGCGGTTAGCTTCAAGGTTGAGGCAAACGAGTTTGCCGAGATGGTAGGTGCCGCCCCTTCTCGGCAACACCTTGTTGTGAGACTGAAATCAGGCCAATGGTTGATCAGACAAGTTCTCAGTGCGAATACGGTCGGCACAGAAACAACCATCGTGCTTGATTCTGCTGTCGGGGTTTCGTTCACACCTAGCGACGTTCAGGCAATCCATATGGTGATGCTGAGTCGCCTGAACACCGACAGCATCAGTTTTCAGTGGCATACCGACAGCGTGGTTGTGGTAAACACGCCGTTCATCAATATCAAGGGGTAGTCATGAGTTTTGCTGCAATGGAAACAAGCATTGACGATAGCCGTCCTGTTGAATTGTTCCTGATCACTTATTCAGGGGCAAGCTGGCGGTACACATCGGCAGCACAGGTAATCACGCTTGACGGCTTTACCTTCGAACCGATCCCATGTAGCGCGTCCGAAATTGAGCAAGAAATCGGCGCGAGTAAAAACGGCCTGTCGTTTACCTTCCCACATGACGTTGCCTTTTCCGATTTGTTCAGGATTCAACCTCCGTCAGAAGTAGTGTCGCTGACCATGTACGTTCAGCATATGAGTTCGCCGGGTGATTACGTGGTGGCCTGGAAGGGGCGTATCGTCAACTGCGATTGGAAGTTCCCGTGGGTCGAGTTGATTACTGAGACTATCGTTTCGTCGCTCAGGCGAGTCGGCGTCCGTCGCACCTACGGTACAGCATGCCCATACCCGCTTTATAGTACTAAATGCGGCGTGTCGCGGGATACCTACCGGCTCAACGGGCCTATCCTCACGCTAGGTGATTTGTCACTCACATTACCTGTCGCCATCGGACTCCCTGACAACTATTTTGCAGGCGGGCTTCTCACCTGGACAAAAGCAGGTATGCCAAGCCCTGAGAGTCGCATGGTCATGACCTCCAACGGGACGACAGGGTTGATCACGTTCAGTGCACCAACACTCGGTCTTTTGGTCGGACAGGATGTCAGCGTGTATGCAGGTTGTGACCATTCGATTTCAACTTGCAGTACCAAATTCAACAACAAAGACAACTACGGGGGATTCCCGTATATTCCAACTATCAATCCGTTCACCGGGGCAACGCTCTACTGAGGTATTTATCATGGGATGGGAATACTTACTTTACGCTGTCGTGATGTCTGCATTGAGTTATGCAATTCAGGCAGCAACTGCACCTAAGCCTGAAGCACCGAAGGCAGGGCAACTTGACATTCCGACAGCCGAAGTAGGTCGCCCTGTCCCCGTACCCTTCGGGACGAACATTATCAAGCAGTCTAATGTCGTGTGGTTCGGGGATGCCAGTACTACCCCAATCAAGAAGAAGGCCGGCAAGTGATCTTGGTCACGATCAACGACGCAGCGGCGATTGGTTACTGTCGAAAGGGTTGCCGTCGCTTTGCCGAACGCTACGGCCTGGACTATGCGACCTTCCTGAGCCAAGGGCTACCAGAAAGCGCATTCGACGGAATAGACGACAGTATGGTGACGGCGGTCATCGAACAAGCAAAAAAGAGGATGGAGAGCGAGAATGGGTAGCCCGAAAGCAGTGACTGTCGGATACAACTACTACATGGGGGTGCATATTGTCCTGTGTCACGGTCCTGTCGACAAAATATCAGAACTCATCATCGGTGAACGGTCAGCATGGTCAGGGAGTATCACAACATCGTCCGCTATGCAGGTTGACGCACTGACGTTGTTCGGGGGTGAGAGTAGGGAGGGCGGGGTTAAAGGTGTAGTGGACATTATGATGGGGGGAGCGACTCAGACACCGAATACCTACCTCACCGGCAAAATAGGTGCCCTTATGCCTGCTTTTAAGGGCGTCGTGTCGGCAGTGTTCCGAGGGAAGTCCTCTCGCAGTTTTATGTGGTCTGCGATGAACCCATATTTCAAATCACCCTGGTTTCGTGTTACGCGCATTCTGAGCGGTTGGAGTACCCCACTGTGGTACTCGGCGAAAGCGACAATCAATAGTCTCGACATGAACCCTGCCCATATTGTCTATCAGGCGACTACGGATACAAACTGGGGTGCCGGCAGACCTGTAGATGACCTTGACGACGCGAATTTCAGAGCAGTCGCTGATACTTTGTACAACGAAGGTTTCGGTCTTTCCTTACTGTGGTTAGAGCAGGAGAGCGTAGACGATTTCATCGACTTCATCCTATCCCACGTTGATGGTGTCCGTCGCTATGACATTCGCACCGGGAAGCTGCAGTTGAAGCTGATCCGTGACGATTACAACCTTTCGACCATCCCTGAGTTGAACCCGAGCAACATATTGAAGGTGTCATCGCTTCAGCGAACCGGGTGGGGGGAGATTGCGAATGAGGTCACTGTAAAGTATTTCGACCGTGAGCAAAAAACAGCATCCGTAACCGTTCACAACCTTGCTGCCATTGATGCCCAAGGCGGGGTTATTTCGGTCACCCGTGATTATCCGGGTATCCGTACACCTGAGCTTGCAGCAAGGGTGGCTGAACGTGACCTGATCTCGGTGTCCACACCGCTCGCGAAAATCGACATGATCGTGAATCGTGTTGCCTGGGATTGGCAGGCCGGAGACGTGTTCAAACTGAACTGGCCGAAAGAGCAGATCAACGGCCTACCGTTCAGAGTGGTCAAGATCAATAAAGGTACGCTACTCAACGGAGAAATTCATATTGAAGCAGTACAGGACGTGTTCAAGATGCCTGCCAATGCTTACGTCTCGTCGGCTGGCACGTCCTGGCAAGATCACCGTAGCACCCCTGTCCCGGTCACCCAGTACCGTGCAATTGAAAGTCCGTATTGGGATGTTGTCAGGCGTATGTCGGCCTCGGATTTCGCATATCTTGAACCACTATGGGCTTTCGGCTCAACGCTGGCTGCGAAACCAGTTACCGATGCGAGTGGTTACAATCTAATGGCGTCCTCGGTAGCTGGAGGGCCGTATGAAGAAGTCATGAACGAGCAGTTCGTGCCAACAGGGACAAATCAACTCAGCATCCCGATTGGTGCTGCGAATGTGACCATCCAGATAGTTGGCGGCGCGGACCTGGATGATATTGAGGTCGGTGATTATTTTTACATAGATGATGAGGCGTTCGGTGTCATCACGATTGATGCCGATACGAGCGTTGTGACGGCAAGCCGTGGGGTGCTCGACACTGTTCCTGCTGCCCATGCAGCAGGAACACGGATGTTCTTCGTCACTGATGCGCAATTCGGTGATCCGACAGAACGAGCAAGTGGTGAGACGGTGTATTACCGGATGCTGACCAATACGGGTAAAGGTGCACTGGCACTTGGTTCAGCGTCGACTGTTACTCTGAGTTTGCCGGGTCGTGCCCAAAAACCATACCCGCCAGGTAATCTGAAGATCAACAATGTCAGTTACCCTGTAAATGTGCTGACTTCGGCAGGGATCACGCTTTCTTGGTCCCATCGAGATCGTACACAGCAGACGGTCGACCTCGTCCCGACAAGCACAGGGAATATAGGTCCGGAAGCCGGTGTGACATACACAGTACGGATTTACAACCAGTCGAACACATTGCTCGGGACATATACCAATGCCACCAGTCCGTTCCTGGTCTCCACTGCGATCAGCAACGTGCCGGGTATCAAGCGAGTGGAGGTTCAAGCGGTACGCAGCGGTATGGTAAGTTGGCAATCATTGACCCATAGCTTTGAGGTTATCAGCGGATAGCCTTGCTGATAAAATCAACTTACGGTAATCTTCGCTCAGTTTGGTTGAGGATTACCGTAAATGGCTGACCACAGTGCTCTATCAAGTCCGGAAGGAACATGGTTCGGCGTCACACTAGCATTCGCCGTCGCTGGCTTTTGGGGCGGGGTAGTAAGCCTGTCGTTCATCAAGAATCTGACAGCACTACAGGGCGTTATTGCAGTGCTGACAGGGGTCGCGTCGGCGAGCTATTTCACTCCGATTGCCGTGCAGTTTTTCTTGTCGAGCAATCCTGGTGCAGCCAAGGAAAACGCCGTCGCTTTCATCATCGGCCTGACTGCTATGAACATCATCCCCGGAATCATCAAGGTATCGGAGATGTGGCGGCGAAACCCATTGTCAACGCTCAAGGGGTTGCAAGATGGATCAGGCGATAAGTAGTAATCCCTCCGACCTCGTGTCGATTTTCTCGGCGTCAGTCGTTGTCGTAACTGCGGTTTTCATCTTAGTTGTGAGCGGCTCGGCGATTTTCCGTATGGGTCCGAAGACAAATCACCTGATCCGGCTCGTCTACACCACGGCAGCAACAGGTGCGTTCGCACAGCTTGTCGGCGTGGTTCACCTCGGGATGCAGGCCACCGTCAAGGATATGCTAATCACGCTGAGTATCAGTGTATTGCTTGCACTGCTCGACCGCCGAAATCACACCGGACCTCATCCGAATATGCCCCATCGGGATAGACGCGGAGGTGCACATGGCTAGTCGTGAACTCAGCGAGCTTCATCCAGCAGCACGTTCCAAGGCGATGCAGTGGCAAGGTATGTGCAAGAAGGCTGGCGTCGACGTTCTGATCTACTGTACTTACCGCTCAGGCGGTGAGCAGAACACTCTGTATGCGATTGGTCGCACCGTCAAAGGCGAGAACGTCACTGCCAAACGACCAATGGGTAATACCGTCACCAATGCCCGAGCAAATCAGTCATACCATCAGTTTCGTTGTGCCTGGGACGCTGTACCAGTGCTGCATGGTAAGCCGATGTGGGGTGACACTGCGTCATACGAGATCATGGGGAAGGTTGCTGAAATGCTCGGTATCGAGTGGGCCGGAAGATGGACTGGTTCTCTCAAAGAGACAGCACATTTCCAATTCACCGGGGGTCTGACGCTTGCCGACTTCAACGCCGGAAAGGTGCTGACATGACCCTGTTCCCGATTAGCAAGGGTTACCTGTACGCAGCGATCACGATAACCCTTGTGATCAGTCACGGTATGGTCGCTTACTGGCAGTACGGCCAAGGTGTCGCCTCTTGTGAGGCAGCAACTGCTCGCGATGAGCGGGTTGCCCGAGTCGCTTACGACAAGGGTCAGGAAGGTGCCGCTGCCGCTATTGCCAAGCTGGAGATCAAGAATGTCACGATCAAACAACGTGTTGAGCGAGAGACTCGGGAAGTACCTGTGTATCGTGATTGCCGTCATTCCCCTGGCGGGATGTTGGGGGTCAATCAAGCCCTCTCCGGTAAGCCCGTCAGCCCTGGTAATAGCGAGTTGCCCTGACGATCTCGGTACTGTCCGTGACGACTCGTTCGGCGCAACAACCGAGAAGCTGGTCGAGGTCGCAGGGGTGTACTACAGATGCCGAAAAGCTGTTTTCGGCAATACCCCTGATTGACACTTGCCGCAACAATCAACATTCGGTTAGACTCTCAACCGTTTATTGCGGAGTGCCGCCATGCTGACTACCGGACCTAACCTTGGACTGCTCGATAACGGGGCTTTCGGCGAGCGTGTTTACCACGAGACGCTGCGGCTCTATCGGGCACTCGACGGCCTGGTGCAAGCCCACGTCAAGAGTATGTCGGCCAGTTCGCCACCTGTCAGCCCTCAAGAGGGCGATTCCTACATTGTCCCTGCCGGTGCGACCGGCGACTGGGCAGCATCGGTCGGTAAAGTCGCCCGCTGGACGGCCCGTGATGCCGTAGTTGAACCGAAGTGGGAGTACTTCAGCCCACATGCCGGATGGGAGTTCTCCGTGGACGACCTCGACATCAATGTGAGGTTTGATGGAACAACCTGGGTCGGCTGCAGCTTCGTTGTGTCCGACGCAGCCCCCGACGATGGTGACGGTCGCCCTGACGGAACCATTTACTTTCAGGTCACCTGACCTCATCGATCATTAAGGAGAAACAAACATGGCTCGATACGCACATCCCGATGTTCTCGATAACGGTGTCAAGTACATCAAGGACAACTGCAACAAGGTTATTCTGATTTCTGCATACTCGACCGCCTATGCAACCGTCAACGGGGCAAACAAGGTTGCCGAAGCTGCCCTGGTTACTGGTGACTTCGCGATCACCGGCGCTGATGGATCGGCCCGCACCCTGACGGCCACCCTGACCGGAAAGAGCGGCGGTAATGCCCTCCAGGGTGTTGCTGACGGGACCAACATGCACCTCGCTTTCGTTGATACCGTCAACTCCAAGGTGCTGTACGTCACCGAAGAAAGCTCGGACCAAGCGATCACCAACGGGAACCCGATTCAGTTCAACTCGAATCCGACTTACGTATCAGGTCAACCGACTGCCTAATCATGGCAACACCAGTTGGCGATTCTTACGGGTGTGCGTCCGGTGGCTACATTGCGGCTGGACGCCACCGCTTTACGCATAACGCGTTGCTTGACCTGATCGCCGCTGCATCTGAATCTTCATGGTTAAAGGTCAACACGAATACGATGCAGAGCGTGTGGCCGTCGTCCGACTATCTACCTTTGTTCGGGGCAGGACCAGGATCACCATCTGCCATTATTCGTTGCTGGTCAGGTTTCGGATGGGACGATGTTAATCATCGTCTAGTGATCTTCGGTGGTGGTCACGCAAACTACAGCGGGAACGACACCTACATATGGGATGCGGTTACTCGTGAGTGGGAACTAGCATTTTACCCATCCGACGTTAAGGCCAATGCTTCAGGTCATGAAACTGTAGATGGCCCACTGCATAGCCCTGTATCGAGCCATACGTACTGCAATAATAACTACCTGCCGAAAATAGGTCGATTTGTTACCTTTGGGGGTGCTGCGCATTCATCAGGTGGACCTTTCCTTGTCACTGATAGCGGCGGTGCTACGTTGCGCATGCTACCAGGTGGGTACACCTGCGATCTGTCTCAAGCTGGACAGGGAAAAGTTGGCGGCTTGGCTGGTAGTAACGTCAAACGAGGCAGTACTGCGGCAGTCAACCTTGACGGTGCAAATGCCTGGTTGGCTAGAGACTGGTTGTTGGATCACCCGCAAGCCACTCTCGCAAACGAACTGACACGCCACGTCAACTTCTTCACCGTCTACAGGGAGGAAGCCGGAAAGGATGTACTTTATGTCGGTGCAACCAGTGGTGGGACAAACCCGAGCCTCTTCCGCGTTCAATATAACGATGCTGACAACTATCTCACCGATACGATCAGCAAGGTCGGTAAAACCTGGACAAATACCGGGCTTGATACAGGCGCGGCTCTCGACGTCGACAAAAACGTATTGATCTACCTCGGACCATCGGGCAGCTACCCAATCTACGGATGGGATTTAGATTACGCTGGTTCGGAAAATACCAACTTCAGGGTGGCCTCGGCTGATCTGACCGGCCCTGGTGCCGCCGAATTTCTCTCAGTTGGAACAGCAGATATGGGCCTGCTCTATGACCCTCGTCGCGGCTATTTCGTCACATGGGAGAGAGGTGGTCGAGTATGGTCGATCCATACTCCCGTTGGTGACCCTGTGCCTACAACTGGATGGTACGTCGAAAAGATTTCAGACCCCGTAACGCCACGACCGAAAACTGGTGCGGAACTGGGTATCGACGCTGCAAATACCGAATGGGATAAGGGTGTCGTCGGTAAGTGGAAGTATGCAAAAGACCTGGACTGCTACATCGGCCTTCAAGGTGCATTTTCCGGTGACGTTTGGTTGTACAAGCCAGCCGGTTGGCACGACCCGAGGAATGGATAACAATGCCCTACACGCTTAACACTGCGCACGCTTTATACCCAAATCTCGTTGAACTAATCGGCGTTAAAGACGGTGCACTTGTCTCACACAAGACTGCAAGGACATTCACCAAACATGCCGAGGCCAGCTATGTGACTGGTGGGACATACGGTGAGGCGTTCAGAACGGTCGGTGGAGGTTTCACCGTCAAGGGGGCGTCATACTCGCCGGCTGTGTCGATTGACACGACAGCCAATCCGAATGCGACGATTGTCATCGTTGTGAATAGCATCTCGTCAACAGGTGGTGGCGGGAAATACAATATGTTCGGTTCGACAGCTACTGCTGCCGGCGCATTCGCACTGGGGTTGACCAGCGCTGGCGTGATAACCGCCCTGGAAAACTGGAATACGCTACGCACGACAGGTACTGCCGACCTCGATACGCCAAGCGCCCCACACATGCTTGCGGCTATCAAGATTGGCGAAACCGCCCATAAAGTCTATGTTGATGGGTCGTTCAACATAGACTCTGCTACCCGGCTTGCGTACAATACGGTCGGCGGTGCATTTTGGGATTATATCGGCGGTGCAACAGGTCAAGGCTCATGTACCGAGGATGTCGTCTGGATCGCGTGGTTCAATAAGGCGCTCTCCGAGGCCGAGCTTGACAGCTTGTACTCGTCACTCGGGGCAAACAATGCGTTCGGACTGGTTAGCGCCGGGACTCCGCATAATGTCACTGGTGCCAATTCAAACCAAAGTAACATCGCATCGAGCGGTGGGGTTAGCCAACAGTCGACAACCTTTATCGCAGGTTCGAACAGTACTCAGCATAATACGTGCAGTACTGGGTCAGTCGTTTCGAATTCCGGTGCTACGATCATCATCCCACCGCTGCACGACTGGGGGACCGGAAACCTACTTCCAGGTGAAACAAATATTACCGTTTGGGTGAACGACGAGGTGACAGGTGAGCTAGTCGTCAAGTTAACCGGACAGTCGTCACACGCTACTACGGCTGTCGTTACTGTGAGTGATGCCGCCCTGGTCGCGGCAACTCAGTATAGTGTTCGCACCAAGCTGGCTAACGGTGCTCAACACACCTGGACATATACTGCATCATGAGTCACCCCGTAGCCCTGGTAGCACCGATCAGTGGAGCACATGCGGTAAAGCTCTACGCAGGATTCGGTATCCTCGGTGCCGATATACCGAACAGTGGTGATAACGGACCAAGCCCGGTTATCAATGACGGGCTTACACCTGACTCGGAGTATCACTGGCGAGTAGTATCACAGCCGGCATCAGGCGTACTCACGATCTATCCGAATCTGACATTCGAACACGTCGGAGCGTCGGATGGGACGTATCAATGGTCATACCGACTGTTCGAAAACGGCGTTGATCAAGGGGTTGCGACTGTCTACGACCATTTCGGCCCGTATACCATCACGATAGCGAACTCTCAGCAGAGCAATCAGGTCAGTTCGGCATTCGTCAGACAAACCCACCTTGTTGGGGCGGCTTCCTGTCGGCAGTCGAACATCGCCAGTGCGGGCGGGGTAAGTCAAGCGTCGACAACGTTCATCGCGGGAAGTCACTCGACGCAAGGTAACATTGCATCGGCGGGATCGATTAATCAGCGTCACCTGATCAGCGGTACTAGCTCCAATCAGGCAAACCATGCTGTACCCGCAGCAGTCAACCAGACTCATCGCCTGACTGCTGCAAATTCACAGCAGAATAACCGGGCGTCAGGTGGAGGGGTTACCCAGTCGTCGAGCACGTTCGTTGCCGGAAGCAACTCAACTCAGGGGAATCAGGCTACGCCGGCCAGTGTCAGGCAGACGCACAACCTGGCAGCGGCGAACTCTGTTCAGGTGAACAATGCTTCCCCTGTCATGATCAGGCAGACACACCTGATAAACGTGGCGAACTGCAGCCAGCGAAATATATGCTTGGCGGGTCGTGTCAGCGATGGGCAAACCACAGGTATCCGTGTCAAGTTCAACGGGGCGATTGTGGACGTCACAGCGGCTTATTCGAAGCAGGGTGGTGTCTACGTCCCTGTTGTCGGCCATGCTAAACACGGTGGTGTCTACCGGCAGTTCTCATGAGCACGGTTGAGTACTTCACTCGGGATCAGCTTGCCGACTATGTGAATGAACATAAGAAGCAGTTCCCCGAAAAAGGTCACTACCGAGTTGAGCTTCGTCACTTCATTGTCGCCAAGCCGCCAAAAGTCATGCAGCATGACGATCACGACGAGGTATTCATTCTTGCTGGTGAACCCTGGCCGTAGGAGATCATCATGCCCGCTGAAATCGTCAATCTCGCGAAGTGGAAAGCCGAACACCCGCCTGTTGTGATGTGCTTTCAAGCGGGCTATCGATGCTGGTCGGCATGGGTGAAACTGTGGTGCCCGTGGGTACGGTAATCGCATGTTCGACACCAAGGAAGTACCACGCCATGTTCTGTTGACGACGACCAACTGTGACAACATTTCCGAAGTCGTCGACGCAGTTCATAGTGAACGGTATTTTGCATTGAGGGCCGACCATAATCACAGTTCTTCCTCCTTCGCCGGCAGTGGGTCAGCCCATCTGCGGTTTTCAGCGAGATACCGGCGCTCGTACTCAAGGGCACCTGTCACATCCGAGCAACCTTGTTCGAAGTCGGCCTCGGTGGGCGGCACAGTCAGCACGAATAGGTCATCGCTCTCCGGGTGCCACATCAGCCAGCGTTTACGTACTCGATCAGTGATCGCATTCAGGGTCCACCCATAGAACGGTGACGCCCCGTAGGTCAGAATTGCCTGGCAGTACAGGAAGAAGTCATTGTACATGCCGATGAACATGTCACTAATCTTCCAAACACCGAACCTGGACAAGACAGCATCGGCTTCAACTGAACCCCATTCGTTGCGAATACGATCAAAGAGCATCTGACAGTCCTCGAACGTTGCCATCCCTGGTTGCTTGTAGGCGATGCCGAACAGGGCGTCCTGAGCCTCGTAGGCGCTCAACGCTGGTAGGGGCTTCGGGAACGGCTGAACGCCCGTCAGGAGCGACGTGTGTTGTTTCCGCGCATCGATATTCGATTGAATTACGCTCACTTCATCCTCACTTTGTTGTCACGAGGCGGTTCATCTTTTTGACAACTTCATCCTGACGCGACGTTCCGCTGATGAGATGGTTGTTCCGGTAGTAGTTCCAGCGGAAACACTATCTCTTTCGATCCCACTCGTATCGACACACCACACCATGCTGTTTACCAGTGGCATTTGCTTCAGCGGTGACGTGGTGTATCGATGTCGAGGTCATCAGAGTTCACCGTCTTCCGGGATGACGCATTGACCGTGGGCGGCGAGCAGGGCA
>Ga0075163_10007688_pt1 | contig 14238 bp, 9 predicted proteins | sample JI1023141ADNA_FD_71478 | JGI IMG/M metagenome (GOLD analysis project Ga0075163, IMG submission 71478) | Wastewater effluent complex algal communities from Wisconsin, to seasonally profile nutrient transformation and Carbon sequestration -... | ecosystem: Engineered > WWTP > Effluent > Algae...
TGCGGCGGCGCTCCAGCAGTTCGCCGCGCCAGCTGCCCTGGTCGCGCAGGCCACCCCACATGGACGCACGCTGTTGGCGGGCCACCGGGTCGGCCGGCGTGGGCCGCAGCAGTGAAGGCACGGTGCCCAGCAGTTCGTCACGCGGCACGCCCAGGATCTGCGAATAGGCCGGGTTCACGTCCAGCGCACGCAGATCGGCGTCGGTGATGAGCAGGCCTTCGTGGAGGTGCTGGAACAGGCTCACCGACATCAACTGCTGTTCCTGGGCCTCGCGCTTGTCATGCACGTCGGCCAGGGTGGCCAGCAGGCGCACAGGCTGTCCGGACAGGTCACGCTCGATGACCAGCAGCGTGGCTTCCAGCCAGACCCAGTCGGTGCCGCGCGGCATGCGCAGTTCCAGCTGCCGGCGGCCGTCTTCGCCAAGCGTCAGTGCGGCTATCGCATCGGCCAGCGGCTCGCGGTCTTCCGGGTGCACCTGCTGCTGCCAGGCCGCAGGCGTCCAGCGCTTGTCGTGGAAGCCCGTCAGCGTGCGCCAGGCGGCCGACGCGAAACTGCTGTCGCGCAGCAGGTGCCAGTCGGCCACGCCCAGGCGAGAGCCGTCCAGCGCCCACTCCCAGCGCTGCGAACGCCCGCGCCAGTCGGCCGTGGCCGCGTGGGTCACCAGCAGCAGCACCAGCGCCGAGCCCACCCAGGCCGCGAGCGCCGCCGCCACATTGCCGCCCGCCAACCAGAACGACAGCCCCTTGGCTGCCGAGCCCGCCACCAGCAGCGAAGCCGCCAGCAGCGCCGACGCCGCCAGCGCCAGGTGGCCGCGCAGCACCAGCACCACCACCAGCACATGCGGCGCGAACAGCGCCAGCGCGCCCACTGGCGAGCGCGACGATGGCGACACCCACAGCAGCCACAGCACCAGCAACACCGAGGCCACGCCGAGCGCGGGCGACTTCCAAGCCGTGCCCGGCTGCAGTGCGGACACCACGCCCTGGTCCAGCGCCAGCACGGCAACCGCGGTGCACAACATGCCCAGGCCCAGCACGCACCAGCCCACGGTGAAGGCTTCCCAGGGCGCCATGGACGTGGTTGCCGTGACCCAGGTGGCCACCGCCAGCGCGGCCGGCAGCGCGGCGCCGCCAATGACCGCCAGCGCCAGGATGGCCACATCGCCCGGTCTTTCAAAGCGGGCGTCGAAGTCCAGGCGCCGCATCACGGTGTGGGCCAGCGCCGGCGCCAGCACGACCACGCCAGCACCCAGCAGGGCGGCGCCCAGCCCCATGCCGGAGCCCAGCAGCGCAGCCAGCGTGCCCACGGCCACGCCGGCCAGCACCACCGGCCCCCAGCGCCAGTGCGCGGCCAGGGCCAAGCCCGCGGGCAGCGCCAGCGCGCTCCAGGGGGCCAGGGCCAGGCTCAGTGTCCCGGCGTAAGACAGCACCAGAGCCGCCAGGCCGACCGACAGGATGCTGAGCCCCGTACCCGCGGCTCCGTGCAGCGTGGCGAAGCGCTCGCGCAGCGCGGGGCTTTGTGCCGGGTCGGTCAAGGTGGGCCTGATGGGGCGCCGAGGGCGGCTACAGCGCGAAGTCGGACAGCGACTTGCCGCTGGCCAGCGCGGCCTTCAGCCAGTTGGGCTGCAAGCCGCGGCCGGACCAGGTCTGGCCGGTGGCCGTGTCGCGGTACTTGGCGGCGACTTTGGCCGTTGGCGCGCGCGTGGCTGCACCCGAGCGGCCGCTGATGTCGGCCATGTCCAGCCCGTACTGCGCCATCAACTGCCGGATCTGCGCGATGGCGTCGGCGCGTTCGGCGCGCTGCGTCTCGGCAATCTGCCGTTCGAGTTCGGCCTTCTGGGCCAGCAGTTCACTCAGGGTCGCCATGCAGGTGCTCCTCTTGGTGTGGGTGTGTCTGGTTCAGGCCGCGGGGGGAGGCACATAACCTGCAGGTTTGTCGCCACCGTCGCCAAAGAAGAACTGCTCCATCTGGCGCGCCAGGTACTGGCGGGCGCGCGCATCGGCCAGGTTCAGGCGGTTTTCATTCACCAGCATGGTCTGGTGGCGCTTCCAGAGTTCAAACGCCTCCTTGCTGACGTTGTCATAGATGCGCTTGCCCAGTTCGCCGGGGTAGGGCGCAAAGCCCAGGCCTTCGGCTTCCTTCTTCAGGTGCACACATTGAACCATTCGTGCCATGTCTTGTGCCTCTTTGCGGGATCAGTTGAATTTCTTGACCAGCACCTGCGAGCGCCGGTCCCAGTTGTATTTGCGCTTGCGGGCCTCGGGCAGCCATTCCGGGTCCACCGGCTGGAAGCCGCGCTTGATGAACCAGTGCATGGTGCGTGTGGTCAGCACGAAGATGCTGTCCAGCCCGGCCGCGCGTGCGCGCTGTTCGATGCGCTTGAGCAGCCGCTCGCCGTCGCCCTGGCCCTGGCTGAGCGGGCTGACGGTGAGCGCCGCCATTTCGGCGGTGCGCGATTCCGGGTAGGGGTACAGCGCGGCGCAGCCGAAGATGATGCCGTCGTGCGCCACCACGCTGTAGTTGCTGATGTCGCGTTCGATCTCGTGGCGTTCGCGGCGCACCAGCGTGCCGTCCTTTTCGAAGGGCTCGATGAGTTGCAGGATGCCGCCCACGTCGTCGGACGTGGCTTCGCGCAGGCTTTCCAGCTTTTCGTCCACCACCATGGTGCCCACGCCGTCGTGGGTGAAGACTTCCAGCAGCAGCGCGCCATCGGTGGCAAAGGGCAGGATGTGCGAACGCTCCACACCCCCTTCGCAGGCCTTCACGCAATGCTGCAGGTAGAAGGCCGGGTCGGTGGGCGCGGTGGGTGCGGGCAGGGCGGCCAGCAGCCGCTTGGCTTCGGCCAGGGCCAGCTCGGTGTCGATGGCGCTGTCGGGGTCTTCGCGGCTTTCCCGGATGCCGGGCACTTCGCCCACGAACACCAGCTTGTCGGCCTGCAACGCGATGGCGGTGGACGTGGCCACGTCTTCCATGCTCAGGTTGAAGGCCTCGCCGGTGGGTGAGAAGCCGAAGGGGCTCAGCAGCACCAGGGCGCCGATCTCGATGGCGCGCTGGATGGCGGCCGAATCCACCCGCCGCACCAGGCCGCTGTGCTGGAAGTCCACACCGTCCACGATGCCCACGGGCCGCGCGGTCAGGAAGTTGCCCGACACCACGCGCACCGTGCTGTTGGCCATGGGCGTGTTGGGCAGGCCCTGGCTGAATGCGGCTTCGATCTCGAAGCGCAGCTGGCCGGCGGCTTCCTGCGCGGCGTCCAGCGCCACGGCGTCGGTCACCCGCGTGCCCTTGTGGAAGCGCGACACGTGGCCCTTGGCGGCCAGCTGTTCCGTCACCTGGGGCCGGAAGCCGTGCACCAGCACCAGCTTCAGGCCCATGGCGTGCAGGATGGACAAGTCCTGCACGAAGGTGTTGAGCTTGCCCGCCGCAATGGCTTCGCCTGCCAGCCCGACCACGAAGGTCTTGCCGCGGTAGGCGTGGATGTAGGGCGCCACGGCACGGAACCAGGGCACGAAGGTGTGGGGGAAAACGAGGCTCATTCCAGGGGGCTCGACAGCTCAGGGCATTGTGCCGCAGCATGTGGCTCCAACCCTGCCAACCCCTCAATGAAGGAGGCCCCATGGACGTGTACAAGACCCACGGTGCGTTCAGCTGGAGCGAGCTGATGACCACCGACCCCGCCGCCGCCACCGAGTTCTACGGCCAGCTGTTTGGCTGGACGGCGCAGTCCATGGACATGGGCGGCGAGACCTACCGTGTGGTGAAGGTGGGTGACACATCGGTGGCCGGCATCATGGGCATGCCGCCCGGCAGCCCGCCCATGCCGCCTAGCTGGGGCTGCTACGTCACGGTCAACAGCGTGGACGAGGTCTTGGCCAAGTGCGGCGCGCTGGGCGGCAAGACCCTGGTGCCGCCCATGGACGTGCCGGGCGTCGGCCGCATGGCCGTGCTGCAAGACCCGCAGGGCGCCGTGCTGAGCGTCATGGCGTACTCGGCCTGAGCGGCGGCTGAGTGGCGGCGCGGACATAATCCGCGCCCCGTGAGTGAACCCCGTGGCGCGCCACCCCGGCCCGCCCACCCCGTCCCGCCCATCACCTACCCCGAATCGCTGCCGGTCTCTGCCCGGCGCGAGGAGATCGCGCGTGCGCTGCGTGACCACCCGGTCATCATCGTCTGCGGTGAAACGGGTTCGGGAAAGACCACGCAGCTGCCCAAGATCGCGCTGGAACTGGGCCGTGGCCTGGGCGCCGGCGGCCGGGGGCTGATCGGCCACACGCAGCCGCGGCGCATTGCCGCCAGCAGCGTGGCCAAGCGCATTGCCGAAGAACTGAAGTCGCCGCTGGGCGACGTGGTGGGCTACAAGGTCCGGTTCCAGGACCGGCTGCAGCCCGGCGCCAGCGTCAAGCTGATGACCGACGGCATCCTGCTGGCCGAGAGCGAGCGCGACCCGCTGCTCAAGGCCTACGACACCATCATCATCGACGAGGCCCACGAGCGCAGCCTCAACATCGATTTTCTGCTGGGCTACCTGAAGGACGTGCTGGCCCGGCGCAATGACCTGAAGGTGGTGGTGACCTCGGCCACCATCGACGCCGAGCGCTTCGCCAACCACTTCGCCAGCCGCCACGGGCCGGCGCCGGTGATCATGGTGTCGGGGCGTCTGTTCCCGGTGGAGGTGCGCTGGCGGCCGTTTGAAGAGAGCCGCGAGCGCGATCTGAACGACGCGATCGCCGATGGCGTGGACGAGCTCTGGGCCGGTGGACAGCGCGGCGACATCCTGGTCTTCCTGCCTGGCGAGCGCGAGATCCGCGAAGCCGCGGACCACCTGCGCAAGCACCTGGCCAGCACGCTGCGTGGCGGTCCGCAAGCAGAGATCCTGCCGCTGTTCGCACGCCTCAGCCAGGCCGAGCAAGACCGCGTCTTCGAGGCAGGCAACGGCCGCCGCATTGTGCTGGCCACCAACGTCGCCGAGACCTCGCTCACGGTGCCGGGCATCCGCTTTGTCATCGACAGCGGTCTGGCGCGCGTGAAGCGCTACAGCTTCCGCAACAAGGTGGAACAGTTGCAGGTGGAGCCCATCAGCCAGGCCGCAGCGCAGCAGCGGTCGGGACGCTGCGGGCGTGTGGCCGACGGCATCTGCATACGCCTCTATGACGAGCAGGGTTTTGCCGGGCGGCCGCGCTTCACGGACCCCGAAATCCTGCGTAGCAGCCTGGCCGGCGTGATCCTGCGCATGAAGTCGCTGCACCTGGGCACGGTGGAGGACTTTCCGTTCGTGGAAGCACCGCCCAAGAAAGCCATTGCCGACGGCTACGCGCTGCTGGCCGAACTGGGCGCGGTGGACGACGACAACGCGCTCACGCCCATCGGCAAGGAGCTGGCCCGCCTGCCGTTGGACCCGCGCGTGGGCCGCATGATTCTGGAGGCGCGCAACCGCCAGGCCTTGAACGAGGTGCTGGTCATCGCCGCCGCGCTCAGCGGCCAGGACGCGCGCGACCGGCCGGTCGAGCAGGCGCAAACCGCCGACCAGCGCCACAAGCCTTTCGACGACGAGCGCTCCGAATTCATGGGCACGCTCAAGCTCTGGAGCTGGGTGGAAGAAGGCCGCGGCCGCCATGGCCACGCGGCGCAAAAGGCCGAGCATGTGGACACGCACAAGCTCACCAACCGCCAGCAGGAACAGCGCCTGCGCGACAGCTTCATCAGCCCGCGCAAGGTGCGCGAGTGGCGCGACATCCACTCGCAGCTGCACACAGTGGTGGCGGAACAGGGCTGGCGCTTGAACGCGTCGCCGGCCACCTACGAGCAGATCCACCTGTCGCTGATGGCGGGCCTCTTGGGCAACCTGGGCTGCAAGAGCGACGACGAGGACTGGTACCTGGGCGCGCGCGGCATCAAATTCTGGCGCCACCCCGGCGCGCACCTGAGCAAGAAGCCCGGGCGCTGGCTGATGGCGGCTGAGCTGGTGGAAACCACACGGCTCTTCGGCCGGGGACTCGCGGCCATCGAGCCGCAGTGGATCCCGGCCATGGCCGGCCACCTGCTGAAGAAGCAGCTGCTGGAGCCGCACTGGGAGAAGAAGGCCGCCGAGGTGGTGGCGCTGGAGCGCGCCACGCTGTACGGCATCGTCGTCTACAACAACCGGCGCGTGAATTTCGGCCATGTGGACCCGGTGACGGCGCGGCAGATCTTCATCCGCGAAGCCTTGGTCGAAGGCGAGCGGGACACGCGCCTGCCCTTTCTGGCCCACAACCAGAAGCTGGTGGCGCAGGTGCAGGACCTGGAGCACAAGGCCCGCCGGCAGGACGTGCTGGTGGACGACGAGCTCATCCAGGCCTTCTACGAACAGCAGGTCCCGCAGGACGTGTGCAGCGGCGCCACCCTGGAACGCTGGTACCGCGACGAGGTCAAGAAACAACCCAAGCTGCTGAAGCTGACGCGGGAGGAGCTGATGCGGCACGAGGCCGCGGGCATCACCACCAGCGCTTTCCCCAAGACGCTGCGGCTGGGCGGCATCGACTGCACGGCCACCTACCTGCACGAGCCGGGTGACGCCAAAGACGGTGTCACGGTCAGCGTGCCCATTTACGCGCTGAACCAGGTCAGCGACGAACGCTGCGAGTGGCTGGTGCCGGGCATGCTGCACGCCAAGGTGCTGGCGCTGTGCAAGACGCTGCACCAGCGCCCGCGCTCACGCCTGGTGCCGCTGCCGGACTACGCCGCCGAGTTCTGCGAGCTGACACCCTTCGCCCAAGGCGGACTGATGGACGCGCTGCTGAAGGCCGTGCGCGAGCGCACGCAGCTGGCTGTGCAGCGCAACGACTTCAAGCTGGAACAGCTGCCGCCGCACCTGTTCATGAACTTCCGCGTGGTGGACGAACACGGCCGGCAGCTGGGCGCCGGGCGCGACCTGGCCAGCCTGAAGGCTGAGCTGGGCGCGCAGGCGCGGTCCGCTTTCCAGGCCTTGGCCGCTCTGAAGTTGCCGGCGGCTGCGCCCAAGCCTGACGAACCCGTGGCGCCGGCGTCGGGCCGCGGCGTCAACGCCACCGTGGTGGCACCAGCGGCCGCCCGCGCACCCGCACCCGCACCTGCGGCCGAGGCGTCACAGGCCTACACCGCCTGGACCTTTGGCGAACTGCCCGAGCTGATGGAAGTACGCCGCGGTGCACAGGTGATGGTGGGCTTCCCGGCACTGATCGACCGCGGCGCGCATGTGGAGATCGAGGTCTTCGACGAACCCGACATCGCTGCCGCCAAGCACCGCGCCGGCCTGCGCCGCCTGGTGGCGCTGCAGCTGAAGGAGCCGCTGAAGTACCTGGAGAAGAACATCCCCGGCCTGCAGCAGATGGCGGCCTTCTACATGCCGCTGGGCACACAAGAAGAGCTGCGCGACCAGGTCATCAGCGTGGCCGTGGACCGCGCCTTCCTGGCCGACCCCCTGCCCACCGACGAGCGCAGCTTCAAGGCCCGCGTGGAAGAAGGGCGCGCACGCCTGAACCTCATCGCGCAGGAAGTGGCGCGCCAGGCGCTGGCCGTGCTGACGGACTACGCCGCGGCGCTGCGCAAGCTGAAGGACAGCAGGCCGCCGAAGGACGTGGCCGACGACATCCAGGCGCAATTGCAGCGCCTGGTGGGCAAGGCGTTCCTGCTGCAGACCCCTTGGGCCGCGTTGCAGCACCTGCCGCGCTACCTGAAGGCCGTGGTGCTGCGGCTGGACAAGCTGCGTGCCGACCCGGCGCGGGACGCCACGCGCCTGGCAGAACTGCGCCCGCTGGAGCAGCGCTGGGTGCGCCGCCTGGCGGAGCTGAAGGGCGCCGGCCACGCCCGCATGGACGAATACCGGTGGCTGCTGGAAGAGCTGCGCGTGAGTCTCTTCGCCCAGGAACTGCGCACGCCACAGCCCGTCAGCGCCAAGCGCCTGGACAAGGCCTGGGCCCAACTGGCCGGGTCTTGAGCTGGATCAATTCGCAAATAGCAATCATTCGCGTTAAGATTGAGGCCTTGCTGCTCCTATTTGACGCGCCATGCGACCCACTGCTCCCAGAACCCTGCTGACCCGCCTTGCCATTGCCGCCCTGGCCGTGGCTGGCACGGCCGCTGCCCAAGCCCAGGACCGTGTGCTGAACCTGTACTCCGCCCGTCACTACCAGACGGACGAAGCGCTGTACGACAACTTCACCAAGGCCACGGGCATCAAGATCAACCGCGTGGACGCGGACGACGCCGGCATCCTGGCCCGCCTGCAGGCCGAAGGCAGCGCCAGCCCGGCCGATGTGATCCTGCTGGTGGACGCGGCGCGCCTGTGGCGCGGTGAACAGGACGGCCTGTTCCAACCTGTCAAGTCCGCGCTGCTGGACCAGCGTGTGCCAGCCCAATTCCGCGGCGGCGACAAAGGGCAGGGCGCGCAATGGTTTGGCTTGTCCACCCGAGCGCGTTTTGTCGTCTACGACAAGTCGCGCCTGAAGGCTGCTGATGTAGACAGTTATGAGAAGCTGGCCGCACCGGCGCTCAAGGGCCAGTTCTGCGTGCGCAGCGGCTCACACCCCTACAACCTGAGCCTGTTCGGCAGCGTGCTGGAGCACCTGGGCTCGCAGAAGACAGAAGCCTGGCTCAAGGGCCTGGTGGCCAACATGGCGCGCGCGCCCAAGGGCGGCGACACCGACCAGATCAAGGCCGTGGCCTCGGGCGAATGCGGCGTGGCGCTGACCAATTCCTACTACTACGCCCGCCTGCTGCGGTCCAACAAGGCCGACGACAAGGCGGTGATGGACAAGGTGGGCGTGGTCTTCCCCAACCAGTCCAGCTGGGGCACGCACGTCAACGTGGCCGGTGCCGCGGTGGCCCGCCATGCCAAGAACCGGCAGGCGGCGGTGCAGTTCCTGGAGTACCTGGCCAGCGACCAGGCGCAGCGCTACTTTGCCGACGGCAACAACGAATACCCCATCGTGGCCGGCCTGGCGCCCAACGCCGCCTTGACCAGCCTGGGCAGTTTCAAGTCAGAAACGGTGCCTATCGCCAAGGTCGGTGCCAACACGGTGCTGGTGCAGCAGATGCTGGACCGGGTGGGGTTCAAGTAAGCGAGCCGACGCCTGACGGCACGCCCGTTCAGGGGGTGCCGATTTGGGCGCATTTGGTTCGGGCCTGCGTCCTTCCCTAGAATCCGACGCTTGCCCGGCACCGGGCCTGGCACCACCAGGCCTCCCGCCGGCCCCGGCCATGGCCACAAGCCAGGCTGATTCCCGGAGGTGACTTGGTGAGCATTTGTCGTTGGTCACTGGCGCTCTTGGCCCTTTCGTTGAGCCTGGGCGTGCATGCCCAGGGCACAGCGCCTGCCAAGTCGGACGCCAAAGCCGACCCCAAGGCCGAAGAGGCCGCGGCTGCCATGGAGCGGGCCAAGCGCCTGGCGGCGGGGCCCATGCGGGTCATCCTGGAAGCCAGCAAGGGCAAGCGCGCCGCGGCTGAAGCGCCTGCGGCTGACGGCGCCACCCCACGCCCCGTGGCTGCACCCGCCGCGGCCCCCGAGCCCGCGGCCGTGTCCACGCAGATCACGCTCAGCGCCGGAGCCCTGCAAGGCCCCAGCATGACGGCCCCGGTCCCTGGGATCGAACGCACCAGCGTCGCTGCACCCGCGGCCATGCCCAGCCTGCCGGCTGCGCTGGCCCTGCTGGCCAAGCCGGCCGATGCGCTGGCCAAACCCAAGATCATCAGCCGGGTGGACCCGGACCTGCCCCCGCGCCTGCTGGACGATCTGGGGCGCAATGCCGTGGTCGCCGTGGACCTGAGCATCCGCGCCGACGGATCGGTGGGCGGTGTGGGCCTGGTGACGATCGTGCCGCCTCGGGTGCAGCGCCTGGTGGTGGCCGCGCTGGAGCAGTGGCGATTCGAGCCGCTGCCCAGCGACCGTGTTCACCGGATCGAACTGGTGTTCAACGGCGAGTGACCCGCCGCGGCGGCGCGCTGAAGTCCATCAGCTGCGCAGCAACTTCAGCGCACGGTCCATGCCGCCCTGGGTGATGGACAGCATGGCCTGCTCCAGCACCGCGGGCTTGGGATGGAAGGCGATCGACAGGCCCGCGACACCCATCATCGGCAGGTCGTTGGCGCCGTCGCCCACGGCGATGGCCTGGCTGGGCGGCACGCCCATCAGCTCGCACACCTCCAGCAGCACTCGGCGCTTTTCGTTGCCGTCGACGATCTCGCCCCAGGGCCGCTCCAGCAGCAGCCCGGTCAGCGCGCCGTCCACCACCTCCAGCAAGTTGGCACGTGCGAAGTCCAGCTTCAGTTCGCTGCGCACACGTTCGCTGAAGAAGGTGAAGCCACCGCTGACCAGCAGCGTCTTCAGGCCCGCGGCCTGGCAGGCCTGCACGAAGGCGGGCACGCCGTCGTTGATCTTCAGGCGCCGGTCGTAGACCTCCTGCAGCGCAGCCACCGGCACGCCGCGCAGCAGCGCCAGGCGGCGGCGCAGGCTGTGCTTGTAGTCGCTGATTTCGCCGCGCATCGCGGCCTCGGTGATGGCGGCTACCTCGGCTTTGCGGCCCACCACTTCGGCGATCTCGTCTATGCACTCGATGTTGATCAACGTGCTGTCCATGTCGAAGGCGACCAGCTTGAATTCGCTCAGCTCCAAGGGCGGTTCAAACCCCCGGACGAACAGCCCGGGTTCGACTTCGCGCGCGGCACTCATGTGTCTTCCTTCAAGGGGTTGCCCAGCGACCGCAGCAGGTCGCGCAGGAAATGCGCCCGGTCCGCCGGCGCGCTGATCTCGCGTTCGATGCGCAGCTTGTCGTTGCCCGCCAGCTTGATCGCGCGGTTCTTCTGCACCAGCTGGATGATGCGTTGCGCGTCCACCGGCGCCTTGGGCCGGAAGGTGACGTTCATCAGCTTGGGGCCGGCGTCGATCTTGGCCACGCCATAGGGCTTGGCCAGCACGCGCAGGCGGTGGGTGTCGAACAGCGTCTGGCCCTGCGTGGGCAGCTTGCCGAAGCGGTCGGTGATCTCTTCCAGCAGCGCGTCAATCGTCTCGGGCTTGTCGGCCGTGGCCAGGCGCTTGTAGAGGTTCAGCCGCGTGTGCACGTCGCCGCAATAGGCGTCAGGCAGCAGGGCGGGCGCGTGCAGGTTGATTTCGGTGGTGGCCGACAGCGGTGACAGCAGGTCCGGTTCCTTGCCGTTCTTCAGCGAGCGCACGGCCTCGGCCAGCATGTCGTTGTAGAGCTGGAAGCCGACTTCCATCATGTTGCCGGACTGGTTTTCACCCAGCACCTCGCCGGCGCCGCGGATCTCCAGGTCGTGCATCGCGAGATAGAACCCGGACCCGAGTTCTTCCATGTCCTGGATGGCCTGCAGGCGCTGCGCGGCCTGCTTGGTCAGGCCTTCCACGTCCGGCACCAGCAGGTAGGCGTAGGCCTGGTGGTGGCTGCGTCCGACCCGCCCGCGCAGCTGGTGCAACTGCGCCAGGCCAAACTTGTCGGCGCGGCTCATGATGATGGTGTTGGCGCTGGGCACGTCGATGCCCGTCTCGATGATGGTGCTGCACAACAGCAGGTTGTGGCGCTGGGCCACGAATTCGCGCATCACGTGTTCCAGCTCGCGTTCCGGCATCTGGCCGTGGGCCACGGCAATGCGCGCTTCGGGCACCAGTTCCAGCAGCTTCTGGCGCCGGTTCTCGATGGTCTCCACCTCGTTGTGCAGGAAGTAGACCTGGCCGCCGCGGTTCAGTTCGCGCAGCACAGCTTCGCGGATGACGCTGCTGCCTTCGGTCCGCACAAAGGTCTTGATGGCCAGCCGGCGTTGCGGCGCGGTCGCAATGACGCTCAGGTCGCGCAGGCCTTCCAGCGCCATGCCCAGCGTGCGCGGGATGGGCGTGGCGGTGAGCGTCAGCACGTCCACCTCGGCGCGCAGGGCCTTCATGGCTTCCTTGTGGCGCACGCCGAAGCGGTGCTCCTCGTCGATGACCAAGAGGCCCAGGCGCTGGAACTTCACGTCCGAAGACAGCAGCTTGTGCGTGCCGACCACGATGTCCACCGAGCCGTCGGCAATGCCGTCCACCGCCGCCTTGACTTCCTTGGCCGTGCGGAAGCGCGAGAGTTCCGCGATCTTCACCGGCCATTTGCCGAAGCGGTCCACCAGCGTCTGGTAGTGCTGTTCGGCCAGCAGCGTGGTGGGCGCCAGGATGGCCACCTGCTTGCCGCCATGCACGGCCACGAAGGCCGCGCGCAGGGCCACTTCGGTCTTGCCAAAGCCCACGTCGCCGCAGACCAAGCGGTCCATGGGCCGCGGGCTCACCAGGTCCTGGATGACCGCGTGGATGGCGGCGCGCTGGTCGGCCGTTTCCTCGAAGCCGAAGCTGGTGGCGAAGGCCTCGTAGTCGTGCGGGCTGAAGCGGTGGGCAAAGCCTTCGCGCGCGGCGCGGCGGGCGTAGAGGTTCAGCAGTTCGGCGGCGGTGTCGCGCACCTGCTCGGCCGCCTTGCGCCGGGCCTTTTCCCACTGGCCGCTGCCCAGGCGGTGCAAGGGCGCTTCTTCGGCGCTGACGCCGGTGTAGCGGCTGATCAGGTGCAACTGCGCCACCGGCACGTACAGCGTGGCCTTGTCGGCGTATTCCAGGTGCAGGAATTCGCTGTTGCCGTCACCGAGGTCGATGTGGACCAGGCCCTGGTAGCGGCCAATGCCGTGGTTCAGGTGCACCACCGGGTCGCCGACTTTCAGCTCCGACAGGTCCTTGATCAGCGCGTCGACGTTGCTGACCTGTTCCTGCTTGCGTCGCCGCCGGGCCTGCGGCGTGGTGGCAAAGAGTTCGGTTTCGGTGACGAACTGGATGCTGATGCCGCCGTTCGGTGCTCCGGGTTCATGCCAGTGGAAGCCCGCGGCCAGCGGCGCGGAGGCGATGGCCACCTTCTCCGGGCTGGTGAGAAAGTCTTCCAGCGAGTCGACACTGGGCACGCTGATGCGGTGGTCGCGCAGCAGTTCCAGCAGGCTCTCGCGCCGGCCGTCGCTTTCGCCCAGCAGCAGCACGCGGTGCGGCGTGTTGGCGATGTGGCGTTCCAGTGTGCCCAGGGGGTCCGGGCCGCCGCGTTCCACGCTCAGGTCGGGCAGGGGGCGGGCCCATTCGACCGGCTCAACGCCCCGCAGGGACAGCGTCGCGTGGTCTTGGGTGCGGGCGAAGAACTCTTCCGCCGGCATGAAGACCGACGCCGCCGGCAGGATGGGCCGCTCCGGGTCGTGCTGCAGGAAGCGGTGGCGTTCACGCGTGTCGACCCAGAAACGGTCCAGGGCTTCGTCCACCTTGCCGTGCAGCACCAGGGCCGCTTCGCTGCCGAGGTAGTCGAAGAGGCTGCCGACTTCGTCGAAGAACAGCGGCAGGAAGTACTCGATGCCGCCGCCGGCCACGCCCGCGCCCATGTCCTTGTACAGCCGTGCGCGTGTCGGGTCGCCTTCGATCCTTTCGCGCCAGCGCGAGCGGAAGGCCGTGCGCGAGGCCTCGTCCATCGGGAACTCGCGGCCGGGCAGCAGGCGCACTTCGGGCACCGGGTACAGGCTGCGCTGGCTGTCGGGGTCGAAGGTGCGGATGCTGTCCACCTCGTCGCCGAACAGGTCCACGCGGTAGGGCACCAGGCTGCCCATGGGGAAGAGGTCGATCAGGCCGCCACGCACGGCGTATTCGCCGGGGCTCACCACCTGGCTCACGTGCTGGTAGCCAGCCAAGGTCAACTGGCTCTTCAGGCGCGCTTCGTCCAGCCGGCTCTTCTGCTTGAAGTGGAAGGTGGTGCCGGCCATGAAGGACGGCGGCGACAGGCGCGTCAATGCCGTGGCCGCGGGCAGCAGCACGACATCCACGTCGCGTTCGTGGATGCGCCACAGCGTGGCCAGGCGCTCGCTGATCAGGTCCTGGTGCGGGCTGAAGTTGTCCCAGGGCAGGGTTTCCCAGTCCGGGAACACGGCCACGCGCAGCTTGGGGTCGAAGAACGCGATCTCGTCGGCCAGGCGTTGGGTGTCGGCGGGGTCGGCGCTGAACACGGCCAGCATGCGCCCGGCATCGGCATGGCTGCGAGCCAGCCGGGCGAGCAGCAACGCGTCACCGGAGCCGGTGGGCAAGGGCAGTGAAAAGCGCTTGCCGGGCGCTATGGAAGGCAGTTGCATCAGGCGCAGTCAGGGCCGGTCAAGACAAACAGGCCCCGGCTGTGTTCAGCGGGGCCTTCAGGGGTAGGGCGATTCTAGAATCCGCCCCCATGTCCTTTGCGTCAGAAC
>Ga0075163_10007689_pt1 | contig 14237 bp, 6 predicted proteins | sample JI1023141ADNA_FD_71478 | JGI IMG/M metagenome (GOLD analysis project Ga0075163, IMG submission 71478) | Wastewater effluent complex algal communities from Wisconsin, to seasonally profile nutrient transformation and Carbon sequestration -... | ecosystem: Engineered > WWTP > Effluent > Algae...
GAACCCGACCTCATCACGGATGATGAACGGCGGCCGCATGCGTGACTCGTCGAAGGTCCGCCACAAGTATTCCGCCACCACGCCGAGCATGAGCAGTTGCACGCCCGACAGCGTGACGATTAGCGTCGCGAGCGATGCCCAGCCTTGGAGCGACGATCCGCCTACCAGGGTGCGCATCACGACAAACAGGCCATAGGCAAAGCCGAGCACGGAGAACAGGACGCCCGCATACGTCACGAGCCGGATCGGGAAAAACGAGAAGGCCACGAAGCTGTCCACTACCAGTTTGATCTTCTTGCCCAAGGTCCAGCGCGATGTGCCGCGCTGCCGCGCTTGCCGGTGGTACGGCACGAACACCTGTGAAAACCCCGACCAAAGGATGAGCCCAAAGATGGATGTGTTCTTCTCCCGCATCTCAACCACGGCGTTGATGACCTTTCGATCAACCAGACAGAGATCGACGCCAGTGCGCGGCATGTTTGGAAGCGCAAAGCGCCGCACGAGCGACGAGTAGATGAACGAGAACACACGAGCGCCAAAGGGGTCGTCACGCTTCTCGCGCGTGCCCCAGACGACTTGAATGCCCTCACGCCACTTCTCGAGCATGCGACACAAGACGGCGGGCGGGTCTTGCAAGTCGGCTGCAAGATAAGCAGCGACATCGCCCGTGCATCGCTCGAATCCAGCGAGCAGCGCCGCGTGGCTGCCGAAGTTTCGCGAGAAGCTGATCGCGCGCACGCGGGGATCACGCGCGGCGTGCTCCGACAACAGCGCAAACGTGCCGTCACGCGAGCCGTCGTCGATGAAGACGATCTCGAGTTCCACGTCCGTCTCCCGCTCGAATGCAGCGTCAATGGCGGAGATCACATGAGGGATGTTCTCCTCCTCGTTCAACATGGGGATGATCAGGCTCAGCTTCATGCGCGTGGACGTGCGGGATTCCCAAAGGCGACACAGGAGTCGGTGATGTCCTTCACCACGACTGAACCGATGCCAATCAGCGAGCCGGGTGCGATGCGAATGCCATCGCGTATGGAAACCTTGCCGCCGATGTAGCAGCCCTCCCCGATCGTGCAACCACCGGAGACGCACACACCAGTAGCGATGGCCGAGTAATCGCCGATGACCGAGTCGTGAGAGATGACCGAGTTTTGCAAAACCATGCAATGGCTACCCACCGTCGCGTTAGCTCCCACGGACACATTCGCGAGAAGCACAGTTCCAACGCCGATTCGTGCGTGGCGCGACACGACGGCCGCTGGATGAATGATGGTCGCCCACCGTTCCGTCGGCACGTTGGCCTTTGCGATGATGCTTGGTTTAAAGCGGTAGCTCGTCGGGCTACCGATGCCGTTCACAAAAGAAGCGGTCGGAAAATTCGCCGCATCCGCAATGCGACCGAGCACGGGATAGCCAGCGACGCTCGTCCCCTGCACCGCATCCGCATCGTCGAGGAAGCCCATCACCGTCGCTGCCTCGCCTCCCGAGGCGAGAGCCTCGACAGCCTCTGCGATGTCCACGCAGTTGCCGTTGCAGCCGATGATGATGATATCTTTCGGGTTCACGATTCGGCGAAAGCTTCGTGCAGCACTCGGGAAACTCGATTGACCTGCTCTTCTGTCAATTCCGCGAACATCGGCAGCGAGAGGCACTGCTTACCCAGCCGCTCGCTAACCGGGAAGTCGCCTTCCTTGTAGCCGAGCGCGGCACAGGCTTTTTGCAGGTGCAGCGGCAGCGGGTAATGCAGGCCGGACTCGATGTTGGCGTCCGTGAGCTTTTGCCGCAGTTCATCGCGGCGGTCGCTCTCGATGACGTAGCAGTGCCAGACGCTCTCGGAGTCCGGCAGAAACGTGGGCAGGGTGATGGGCAGGTCGGCGAGGAGTTCGTTGTAACGTCTGGCGTGTCTGGCGCGCGAGGCGTTCCAACCGTTGAGATGTTTGAGCTTCAAGCTCAGCATCGCGCCCTGGATGCTGTCCATGCGGTAGTTGTAGCCAAGCTCGTCGTGGTAGTAGCGCTCGCCTTGCGCGTGGCTGCGCAAGCGACGTGCGCGAGCGGCATAATCCGCGTTATTCGTGACCAGCGCACCGCCTTCTCCAAACGCGCCGAGGTTTTTTCCGGGATAGAAACTGAAGCACGCCATGACGCCCAGCGTGCCTGCACGCTTGCCTTTGTAAGTCGCGCCATGCGCTTGCGCGGCGTCTTCGATGACTGGGATGCCGTGGCGCTTCGCGATCTCGAGGATCGGGTCCATATCGGCGATCTGGCCGTAGAGTTGGACGGGAATGATCGCCTTCGTGCGTGGCGTGATGGCCCTCTCCAGCAACGTGGGATCGAGCGTGCGTCGCACGGGATCAATGTCCACGAACACAGGTTTTGCGCCCACATAGTAGATCGCCCACGCGGTGGCGATGAACGTCATCGGCACGGTGATCACCTCATCGCCCGGCCCAATGTCGAGGCAGTGAAGCGCGAGGTGGAGCGCGCTCGTGCCGCTGTTCAGGCCGACGCACTGCTTGGCTCCGCACCACCCGGCAAACTCGTCCTCAAATGCTTTCGCGGCTGGTCCCTGCGCGAAGCCAGACGACTCAGCGATGCGGTCAAAGGCGACGATGGCCTCATCACGGATGACGCGATACTGGGCGTTTAGATCAAGGAGTGGAATGCGGTCCATGAGAAACTAGAGTTTGAGAGTGCGATGGAGGCTGTCGATGACGAAATCCTGATCGGCATCCGTCATCTGCGGGTAGAGAGGAAGGATGATGCCGGTGTCTTGCGCCCGCTCCGACTCGTGCAGAGAGAACAAGCACGGAATGTCAGCGCAGGCCGCCTCACGATGCGCGCACATCACGGCGCGGCGGGTGGAGATGCCGTCGTCCAGCATCGCCTGCATCACCGCCATCTGATCACAGCCATCCGGCAGCCGGGCGCAGTAGCTCTGCTGATTGCTCCGTGTCCACTCGGGCTGATGCGGTGGCGTGACGCCTTTGAGCTGAGTAGTGTAACGCGCGCCCAACTCACGGCGACGTGTCAGGATGGCTGGTAGCCGCTTGAGTTGCTCGCGACCGATGGCGGCCTGCGGATCGGTCATGCGGTAGTTGTATCCCATGATCGGATAGTCCTCGAAGATCACTTGGTTTGACCCATGCCGCACACGATCGGAGACGCTCATCCCGTGTTGCCGCAGGAGACGGAAGTGCGCATCCATCGCCGCACTCGCGGTTGTGATCATGCCGCCGTCTCCAGTCGTGATCACTTTGCGAGGGTGCAGAGAGAAACAGACGACATCGCCGATGGGCACACCGATTCTCTGCCACCTGCCCTCCCAGAGAATCTCGCTGCCGATGGCACATGCCGCATCTTCCACGACTTTCAATCCATGCTTGCGAGCGATGGGCATGATGGCCGCCATGTCGCATGGCAGTCCCATCTGATGCACGGCGAGAATGGCTTTGGTCTTTGGCGTGATTGCCCGCTCGATGATCGTCGGGTCGATGTTGAAGGTCGCCGGCTCGATGTCCACGAAGACCGGCATCGCGCCGCAGTAGCGGATGGAGTTTGCCGTCGCGATGTAGGAATGGCTGACGGTGATGACTTCATCGCCCGGCTTCACGCCGACGGCGAGGAGGGCGAGGTGCAGGGCGGTGGTGCAGTTCGAGACCGCGCATGCATGAGGCGCACCGGTCATCTCACACCACTCGCGCTCGAAGGCCGCCACCTCAGGCCCCTGTGTGACCCAGCCGGTCAAGATGCAGCGGTGGGCGGCTGACGCCTCTTCCTCGCCGAGCCACGGCTTTGCGACGGGAATTTGCACGCTCATGCTTTTGGAGCGACCTCCCAGTTCTTCACGATCTCTTGTTTGAGTAGCTCTTCCGGCGTCTTGCCCTGCGCCTGATACCACGCGAGCAGTTTCTTAAGGCCGTCCGCGAGCGTGACGGTTGGCTTGAACCCAATGAGCTTCTGAACCTTGGTCGTGTCAGCGTAAAGACGCAGCACGTCACCCGGACGGTCCGCCTCGTGGATCACCTTCGCATCAGGGCGGCCAGTGACGGCGCGCACCTCGTCGGCCAGATCCTTGATCGCCAGTTCAAAGCCGCTGCCGATGTTGATCGTCTCGCCGATCGCAGCATCGGCCAGCCCGGCCTCGATGATGCCGCGTGCGGTGTCGCTCACATAAGTGAAGTCGCGCGTCTGCGTGCCGTCGCCAAAGATCACCATCGGCTTTCCCGCGAGCGTGCGGAGCAGGAACTTCGGGATCACCTCGCCGCTGTCGCCTTCGTGATGACAGCGCGGGCCGTAAGTGTTGAAGGGGCGGATCACGACCGTCGGGTAGTCGTAGGTGCGGTGAAACGCGCGCGTGTAGCACTCGCCTGCCAGTTTCGCCGCGCCATAGACCGTCATAGGATACGTCGGATGATCCTCCGGCTGCGGGACGTAAAGGGCGGTGCCATACACCTCGGAGCTGCACACATAAACGAAACGCCCCACGCCAAGGTCGCGTGACATTTTCAAGAGATGCAGAGTCGCGGCCGCGTTGACCTCATGGCTCTCGATAGGCGAGTGAATCGAGTGGCGGACCCCGAGACAGGCGAGATGGAAAACCACGTCCACACCGCGAAGCAGTTTCTCGATGCGCGTGTAGTCCCGGATGTCCTCCGTCTCCAACTGGCACCGGTCATCGAGAATCTCGGCCACGTTCTCGCGCTTCCCATTGGCGAGATTATCGACGATCACGACTTGTGCTCCAGCATCGCGCAACTGTCGGCTCAACTCAGAGCCGATGAATCCGGCTCCACCGGTCACGAGTATTCTTTTGTCTTTCAAGTTCATGCCGTTCATTTTCTGATATTCACCGGAGCACCGCGCAGCTTGAGGGATTCGTTGGCGGCCTCCAGGATGCGCACCACACGCAACCCGGCCCGCCCATCGGTGATGGGTGTCTTGTTCTGCTCGATGCACTCGACAAAGTGAGTGGATTCCGCCCGCAGCGCCTCGCCGGGATACAGGTGAGGCGCCCACATGTCGCCCATGCGGTAGTCCACCAGGGAGCGATGTCTGCTCTCTGGACTCTGCTCATTCACCGTCGCGCTGCGGTCGTAGATTTTAAGTTTCTCGCTCGGCTCGAGGTCGTCATACACGACGCTCTTCTTGTCGCCGCCGATGATGGTGCGGCGGATTTTCAGCGGCGAGAGCCAGTTCAGATGGAAATGGGCGATGAGCTTGCTCTCAAAGAAGCAGGTGAGGTAGGCGACGTCCTCATGCTGGCCGGCGAGATGAGCGAGGCCCGTGGCGGACACGGCGACCGGCTCCTGGCCGAGCGCGAAGTCCATGATGGCAAGGTCATGCACGGCCAGGTCCCAGAGCACGTTCACGTCATGCTGGAAGAGGCCAAGATTGATGCGCACCGAGTCATAATAGAGAAGCTGCCCGAGGTCGCCGCCTTCCACCAATTCCTTGATCTTCCGCACCGCGCTCGTGTAGGCAAAGGTGTGATCCACCATGAGCACGAGATTCTTCTTCGCGGCCAGCGCCACGAGTTCCTCCGCCTCGGCGACTGTGGCCGTCATTGGCTTCTCGACAAGCACATGCTTGCCAGCCTCCAGCGCCTGCTTTGCCAGAGAAAAGTGGCTCGACACCGGAGTGGCGATGGCCACGGCATCAACATCGCCGCCAGCAAGCAGCGCCGCGTAATCCGTGGTTGTGTGCAGTCCGGGATTCTGCTTCCGCACCTGATCGAGCCGCTCGGCGCTCAGATCACAAACGGCGGCGAGGCGCGCGCCGGGAGTGGTGGAGAAATTGCGGATGAGGTTTGGCCCCCAGTAACCACAGCCGATGACAGCAATGTTGATCATAATAAATGCAAAATGCTAGTTTATGCCTCGTTCGCTGGATCGCCGATCCTGCGGAGCAAGCGAGCGGGCACACCCGCGACGACTGCGCCGGGCTCGACATCGCGTGTGACCACCGCGCCCGCACCGATCATCGCCCCTGCGCCGATGGTGAGGCCGCAAAGAATCACGGCCCCACTGCCGAGTGACGCGCCTTTGCCCACCCGGGTGGGCACCACGACCCAGTCCGCCTCGGTCTGCAATGCGCCGTCTGCGGTCGCGCGCGGCATTGGATCATTGGTAAACATAACGCCGTGCCCGACGAATACGTCGTCCTCCAGCGTCACTCCCTCGCAAATGAATGAGTGGGAGGAGACCTTGCAGCGTGCGCCCACGACCGCGTTTTTTTGGATCTCGACAAAGGAACCTATCTTCGTCTCGTCTCCAATCGTGCAACCGTAGAGGTTCACGAGATCAGGGTGGAAGACTTTGACCTCACGGCCAAGGACGACAGAGGGAGCGATCGGCATTGGGGGCCGAAGAAACAGGTTCAAGCCAGATTGTCAAGGTGCCTGAGCTTTCCGCACGGATTGGTTGACCTCAGAGTTGGATCGAACCGCTCGAGCGGCGACGACGGAAGAAGATTCCGAGCAGGCCGAAGCACAATAGCAAGAGGCGACCAGGCTCTGGAACGACGACGATGTTACCCGAGGTGGTGAAACGACTGAAGTCCCAGAAGTAACCCGAGGCACTGATGTCAGGGAGGTCGAGATCAGCACCCTCATCGCCATTGCCGGTGAGCAATACGGAATTGAAGGTGAATCCCGTGAAGTTGGCGGAGACAGAGCTCCAATCCATCAAATTGAAGACCTGACCGGCAGCGGGGACAAAGGAATCGGACACGACCGCAAGTGAGCCTGTGGTGGTAAGGAAATTCAGCGAGTAGGAGTTCGTGTCGGTCGCCTGCGCGAAGACGAGTCTGTCGTGAGTGCCAACACCCGTGATGCCATCAACCCAACTGTTGTAGCCCGCAGAACCGACGGCGTTGCCGCCACCGAAAGTTGCGTCTGTTGCAGTCGCTGTGTTGATGCCGAGAACGATGCTTCCCTGAAGATCGTGCGTTCCGCCACCGACGACTGGCGTGAAGGTGAGCGTGCCGTGATTGGTGACTGCCGTTCCGTCGCCTGCGTGAAGGGTAGAGCCAGATGCAAACGTGACGCTCTGGGCACGCACGTTGCCCGTCCCAGAAACAGTACCAGCGCTTGCGACAGCGAAGACGCCGCTGCCACTCTGCCCGGCACCGGTAGCACCCACTTGGAGGACCCCGGCGCTAACCGTGGTGTGGCCCGTGAAGGTCGAGCCATTTGTAACGTTGGTCAATAACAGTGTGCCCGTTCCAGTCTTGGTTAGCGTCTGGCATTCGTCGCCGATGAGAGCGCCTGGGGCCGTCAAAACGTTCGTGCTGGTGACTTCGATGGTGGCTCCGTTGCCAGCCATGGAGATGGAGCGATTGGCTGTGAGATCGACGCTGGCCCCGGTGCTCTGCAAAGTGGCGTTGTTGGCGATGCGGATCGTGTTAGTGGCGCTGGCATCACCCAGCCCAGCACTGGCGCTGATACTGAGGACGCCCTGCTCGATGTTGGTCTGGCCGGAGTAGGTGTTGAGGGTCGCGGTGGGGATGACGATGGTGCCAGCGCCGAGCTTGTTCACCGTTCCTGTGCCGCTGATGGCCTGCGTTTGGTTCCGGCTGCCGGTGGTCTGGTTGATGTTGAGCGTGGCGTTGTTGGTGATGGCGCTGGCCCAGTTGGTGACGTCGGTCAGGGTAAGGGAACCGCCAGAAATCGTCGTGGCTCCCGTGTAGCGGATTTCCGCACCTGCAAGCGTCTGAGTGCCGGACCCCTGCTTTTCAAACGCCAGCGTGCCACCAGTTCCGCTGGCCCGATCACGGAGGAATCCCGTGTAGCTGAAGTCCTGACTGCTGTTGACGATGAGCTTGCCGTTGCCCGCGACGGTATCGGTGGCGCTTTCGTGATTCTCGATGACGCCGCGAGACACAGCCGAGATTCCAGCCACAGTTTCCGTTCGGCCGAACAACTTGAAATAAGCCTCAGCGCCGCTGGCACTGACGAACGAAAGAGTGGCGGTGTCCACGATCTGCTCGTCTGCTCCAAGACCAACAACGACGTCAAGAGTTCCCGAGGTGACGTTGCCTACTTGCAGGTTGCCATTGATGGCGGCGTTGGTGGTGCCATTGAGCGTGACATTGTTCAACGTGTTGTTGTTCAACGACTGAGCAACGATGGTTGTGCCGGTATAGGATGAACTACCCTGGATGGTGAGCTGACCGGTGGTTCCCGTCGCGCTGCGGGTCAAAAGGGTCAGTGTGTCGCTGGCGCTCGGTGTGGTGTCGTCGAGGCCGTTGGCAAAGGTAGTGCCAGCAGTGACGAGGCTGACATCAATGGTGCCCCCACCCGTGCCGATATTGATTGTCTTGGTCGAGAGGTCATCAGCAAACCCGGCCGCGAGATTCAACCGGCCACCGAAGAAGCCCAGCGTGCCAGTGGTGTTGTTGATCTTATCGAGGTCGTCGATCAGCAGCGTGCCTTGATTGAGATAGATGTCGGTGAAGAGGTTGCCTGTATTCGTGAGCGAGAGTGTGCCCGCGCCGGATTTGACAAGGGGAACCGCGCTGGTGAGTGCGGCATCCATGGTCAGAGATTGGGCCGCTATGGGAACATAGACGGTATAATCACGACCGCCACCCGTGGTGATTCCTGTGAAGCTGCTGCCGATGGTGTGATTGGCCGCGCCGGCGGCGAGAATGGCACCGGAGGTGATTTCCATGGCTCCGGGAGTGGTGGAGGAGAGGGTGATGGCGGTGCCGGAGTCGAGCACCAGGGAATTGACGGTCGCCAGGGTGTTGATGCCAGTCGTCGCCGTATAGCGGAGATTGTTACCAGCAGTCGGTGCGACTGAGTTTGCTTCGTACTCCGCAGCGGCCAAGGGGCGGAGGCCGTTGGCGGCCGCGGTGTTGGTGACGAAGGAGTTACCGAAACCGGCTGCCGTGACATCACCAATAAAGTAAGGGACGATTTGAAGGTTTAGAGTGGTGCCGATCACGCCGCCCGCCGTTGTGCCCACTGGAGCATAGGAGCCGCTCGTCGCGGCGGTGATGACAATCTGCCCCCTTTGGGTGGCCACATTCGAGCCAAGATCAAGACCGCGCACGAGTGTGGTGGCGTGGTTGGGATTGGTCGCAGCGAGAGAGGCGAAAGTCCACTGTCCAACGGTCGAGGCAATGGCAGATGTGGCGGTAATGACGTTGTGTCCCGCACCCAAGGTGAGGGCACCAACTGTCTCGGTCGCACTGCCGGTGGAGGCTGATTTGGACATTGCAAAGCCCGTGCCACCTGCGGTGTTGTTCAATTGGATGGCGGCCGTGTTCAAGAGACGGCTGACAGCCGCACTCTGATCCTGATTGTTCTGAAGCGAGCTGGTGGGCCCATTGAGGATCACGTTCGTGATCGCGTTCAGGTTAGCATTGGCACCCGTCAGAGCGACTTGGCCCGCCTCAATGCGCAGGGTGCCGGTGGCCGTCGAAGTACCCGTAAGAGTCAGTGTCGAGCCACCCGCTTTAACAAAGGTGCCCGCGCCGCTGATCACGGCCGCCACGGTTTGTGTTGACCCTTGAGTCACCGTGAGAGTGGAACCCGTGTTCAGGATGATGGCACCTCCGGCATCTCCCGCCAAGCTGCCGATGGTCTCGATCTGACTAGCGGCGAGTTCGAGAGTGGCACCCGTGTTGCGTAGATTGATGGTGGAGGTATCACTGACTGCGCTGCCACCGGTGAGCCTGAGGGTGCCTTCGTCGATGTTGATGGTACCGGTGCGATTGTTCGTGCCGCTGAGGACGAGGACGCCCACGCCGTTCTTGGTGATAGTCCCTCCGCTGTTCAGACGGGAGGCGATGGTGAGGGTGCTATTGGCTCCTGTGTTGTTGTTCTGGGTGAAGATGAACTCACCTCCGGCAGCTCCACTCGTCATCGTGCCACCCGTGATCGTCGAAGCGTTGTTGCCGACACTCAAGTTTTCCAAGATACCCCCGCTGGTGATGTGGAGATTGCGGTCAACCGTGATGGAAGACACGCCCGTCGCATCAAATCGCAGGCTGTTGATGATGTTGCACTCACCCACGATACCGGAGAAGCCCGCGCTATTAGTGATGTTCTGGTTCAGCCCCCAGTTGGCGGCGTTGTTCGCCGTGGTGTAGGTGGCCGCTACGATCTGTCCGCCAGAGATGGTGGCGAAATCGCGGTCGTTGAGCGTCATCCAGCCTCCGACGATGCCATTCGCGCCGGTGATGTTGTTGGTCGTCGCGCCAGAGTAGGAGAAGATCGTGTTCGCATTGGGCAGGGAGACGTTCACCGTGCCCGCCGCGCGGGTGAGAGCACCGGACACAGCGAAGGTGATGTTCTGGCCACCAGTGGAGGTGAGATTGATCTCGGAAGGGCCTCCACCGACAGCGAGGCTGGCGACCGTTTGAGTGCTAGGTGCCGCAGAGTTTCCGATGAGGTTGGTGATGGCACGATTGTCATTGTTCGTCGTGCTGCCAACGGTGAAGGCTCCGGTGCCCATTTTATTGTCGGTGCCGGCGTTCGTGGTGAAGTCGAGCACAAGAGTGCCTTCGCGATTCAAGGTGGTGCCAGTGAGGCTGTTATTACCGCTCAACGTGAGTGTGGTGGTGTTGTCCTTCGTGGCAGCAGCGGCACCGGTGAGGTTGGCAGAAACGGTACCGTTGTTGTAGGTGAGAGTGGTGGTCACACCGAGCGTGCCTGTGCCGGTGATGTTGCCAATCTCACCTGCGCTATTAAAGCCAATCTGCAACAGACTGACGGTGTTGGTGGTGCCTGCACCGAGCACGAGATTTCCTATGCCCTGGTTGTCATCACCCAGAATGATGTTTTCCATCGAGCTGCCAATGGCGTTGGTGGCATTGAGATTGATCGTGGCCCCATCGCGCGCAAAAATTCGGTTCGTGTTGGCATTGCCCACGATCGAATTGGCGACATTGAAATTCACTACCGGGGCACCTGTTGTATCGGCGACAAAATCCTGGCTGGTGCTGCCTGTCGCATTCCAACCCAGACTGCCCGCGCCTGAAACCGTCAGGGTACCAGTGTTGATGAGGTAGTCATCGCTCATGGTGACACTGTTTTGAATGGTCCATGTGCCGACACCATTCTTGGTCAAATCCACGCCGGCTCCATCTGTGGTTCCGTTTACCAGAGTGATGGCACTGGTAATCAACCCGCTGCCCGTGCCGTCCAAGACGAGGCCGACGCCATTGGCGCCCACGTTGCCTGATGTCGAGGTGACCGCCCCCGTAATGGTGAGATCCGTGGCCGCCGAAGTGGAATCGTTGGCGGTGAAAGTCCGCGCTGCTGTGCCGAGGTCGAGCGGAACAGCGATGCTGCCACCGAGCGGGTTGTTGGTGCCATCAAAGAGGACATTGCCGCCGAGGGTGAGAGAACCTGTGCCGCCCGTATTAGTGATTTGAGGCGTGGCTCCAGTGTTGGCCCCGCCGAGCGTGATGCCGCCTGTGAGCACGGTGGGGCGGCTGTTGTTGTCAAAAATCGCCGTAACTCCCGCTGCGGCATTCACCGTGAGCGCGCCAGTGATGGAGCCGGTGGCACCCAGCATGAGCGTACCGTTGGTGACGGTGGTGCCGCCCGTGTAGGTGTTGGTACCGTTCAAGGTCAGCGTTGCCGTCCCTGCTTTGGAGAGTGCCACATTGTTTTCGTTCGCACCGCCGCCGCCAATGACGCCGTCGAAGCTGCCATTGGTGCCTTGGGTGACGGTGAGCGTCGAAACCGCAGCGTCGCCGCCGACGATGCTATTTCCTGCAAAGGCACCGTTGGCGAGGTTGCCGATGGTGGTGTTGGAAGCACCCGCGCCATTGCCGAGCTGGAGGGTGGCGGCGGCGGTGGCCGAACCAAGGGTCAGATCGGTGGCCGTTGGCAAACGGTTGAGGCCATCAAGTACCAATCGGCCTGCGGCGACGGAGGTAGCGCCCGTGTAGGTAGCGCTCGCGGTTCCGATGCGGACCGTGCCCAGAGAACCAGCCGCATCATTGATCGTAAGGGCCTGGCCACCGCTGATTCCACCGGTGAAGGCCAGGATGCTGGTATTATCGACCACATTGACCGACTGCGCGATGCCGAGGGCGACAGGCGCACTGATCGTGATGGCTCCTGTGCCCGCGCCAGTGGCGACCGTGATGCCAGCCGTGCCAGCACCGTTGACCGTGTGTCCCACGGTCAGGGTATTCGCACCCCCCACGGTGACGCCACTCGTGATCGAGCCACTTTCAAAGGTGAGCTTCTTCACCGTGAGATTCGCACCGAGTGTGGTCGCAAAGTTTGCGGCGCTGTTGGCGCTGAAATGGACGTGCGAACCCTGATCCGGCGGCACCAGCGCATCTACCCCGCCGCCGATGGTGGTGTCCCAGTTCGTTTCATTGCCCGGGTTGGTCGTTGACGCAGCCCACACTCCCAAGCCGACGCCTGACAGGTCTCCTTTCCACCACACATCCGCCGCCGCAGCCTGCGCGGAGGGTGTGATGATCCATTGGTCATTGGTGCCGCCATTGGTTTCCCGGCGAAGGGCATAGGTGAAGCTTCCGCCATTGATGATCGTGGGCGAAAGACTGAATGTGCCGGTCAGACCCAGTGAGTTGGCGTCCGTGCCATTGATCAAAATGTAGTCCTGGCTGGCGACGGGGGTGTTGATGATCTCCACCTTGGTGGTCAGTGTGCCCGCAATACTCATCGTCTGTCCCGTGGCGAGGAAGAGCTGGCTGTTAAAGCCACCGTCGAGTGCGAAGCCCAACGTCGCTCCCGATGCGCTACCGACGGTGATCTTGTTGCCGGTGCCGGAGAATCCATAGACGACATTGGCCGCAGGATTGGTAGCGCGAAGGAAAAGTTCGGCTCCGTCATCCACAGTGAGGCTGCTGGTGGTGGCAGGGAGGGCTGTCGTCGCGTTAATCAGCAAGCGGCCGCCGCTCACCGTGGTGGAGCCATTATATGTGCTGACACCAGTGAGGCTGAGTTCTCCGCTGTCGGACTTCACCAGGTTCAGATTGTTTTCGTTTGTTCCAGCGCCGCCCAGGGCACCCGCGAAGACGGTGTTCGTGCTCTGATTGATGGTCAGAATCGAGTTCGTGGCACCGCCGCCGACGATGGCGTTGGTCGTGCCGCTGCCCGAGGTGGCCAATGCGGTGAAGGTCTGATTAGAGGCGCCGCTGCCGTCGCCGAGCTGGAGAATGCCGGAATTCGTGCTGTCACCCACCGTAAGAGTGCCTGTGGTGCCAAGGCGATCGTTCACGGTGCCCGCGAGGATGAGGCGACCGTTCTGCACGGCTGTGTTGCCAGTGAAACTGGTGGTGGTGCCCGTGATGGCCATGACACCCGATCCTGCTTTGGTCATTCCACCTGCGCTGGTCAAGGCACCGCCCTGTGTCAGCTCAATGGTGGCACCAGAGGAGTCTTCGATGTTGAAGATACGAGTGACGCTCCCGAGATCGAGCGCACCGGAGAGCGTTGCACCCGCTCCCGCGCCAGTGTTTTCATAGTGGATGTTGCTGGCAGTGGCGCCCGTTAACGTGATCGGGGCGGAGATCGTGACGTCGCGCACAATAAGCGCGTCAGCTGTGTTTCCGGTGCCGGTCGTCGTGGCGTGGGCATCAAGCGTGATGCCAGTGACATTGCTCAGCGTGCCGGAGCGATACGCAAACTGGCTGCTGCCGATCGTGCCACTGGTCATGTCCAGCGTGCCGCCTGCAAGGATGACGGTACCAGTGCTCGATGTGCTGGCGGTTTTGGTGATGTTGCCGTTCACCGTCACAGTGCCGCCTGTGATGTTCAATGTGCCTCTCGAGGTGCCACTGGTAACGAAAGTGGCCAGGGCGACGTCGTTGGCAGCCGTGAAATTGCCTCCAAGCCAGTTTAGTGTGCCCGTAGCCGCACCACCGGCGTTTACGGTTCCGATGGTCACTGTATTGGCCGTGACAGCATTGCTAGAGCTGGTGCCTGTGGTCAAGGTGGCAGTGCTACTGCCGACGCCGCCACCTGTTTTCTGACCAATGATGAGCTGGTCCAGATCAGCGACCAAAATCGCGCCGGTGGTGTCCAGCGTGCTGATCGAAGCAACCCCTGTGTTGATGATGTTATTGCCGATGAAGAGGTTCGTGCTGCCGGCACCGTTGTCTATCGTAAGCGTGCCGCCAGCTGCCACGGAGACTTGAGAGCCGACACCAGACGAGGTGCCTTTGCGTCCGCCAATGGTCATCGAGGGTGTGGTGACCGTATTGGTCCCGCTGCCGAACTGCAGAGTCACAGGCCCAATGACTCC
>Ga0075163_10007690_pt1 | contig 14236 bp, 11 predicted proteins | sample JI1023141ADNA_FD_71478 | JGI IMG/M metagenome (GOLD analysis project Ga0075163, IMG submission 71478) | Wastewater effluent complex algal communities from Wisconsin, to seasonally profile nutrient transformation and Carbon sequestration -... | ecosystem: Engineered > WWTP > Effluent > Algae...
GGATCTCCCGGCGCCGCGCGCGAAGCACCAGCCGACCACCGAGGATCTCCCGGCGCCGCGCGCGAAGCACCAGCCGACCACCGACGATCTCCCGGCGCCGCGCGCGAAGCACCCGTCGCAGCAACAACTCCCCACGTTCCGAGCCTCGCCACCCGAGGAGCACCCGGCGCCGCGCACGAAGCACCCGTCGCAGCAGCAACTCCCCACGTTCCGCCCCCAACCAACCGAGGATCTCCCGGCGCCGCGCACGAAGCACCCGTCGCAGCAGCAACTCCCCACGTTCCGCCCCCAGCCGGCCGACGATCTCCCGGCGCCGCGCGCGAGCAAGCCGCCGTCGCAGGAGCTCCCGCACGTCCGCAGGGAGCCCGGCGTCGACGATCTGCCGGCCCCGCGCGCCGCCCGCGCGAAGGCTGCCGCGTTGTTCGAGGACCTGCCCTCGCCGAAAGCCAAGGCGCCCGAGGAGCCGGCGTCGAACCCGCTGTTCGAGGATCTCCCGGCGCCGCGCCCCAAGCCCGATGCCGGCAATGCCCTGTTCGACGATCTGCCGGCGCCGCGCCCGAAGCCCGATGCCGGCAATGCCCTGTTCGACGATCTGCCGGCGCCGCGCCCGAAGGTCGACCCCGGCAACGCGCTGTTCGACGATCTGCCGGCGCCGCGCCCGAAGGTCGATCCGGGCAACGCGCTGTTCGCGGATCTGCCGGCGCCACGCGCCTCGAAGCCCTCCACGCCCGCGCATCGCGCGTTGTCGAACTTCGATGACGACGACGCTCCCGCCCTGCCCGCACCCGTCGGCAAGAAGCAGCCCCGCGCGTCGACCGCCGACATCGACGGCTTCCTCGCGAGCGTCGCGAACGAGCAAGCACCGACCGGCGATCCGGAGATCGATGCCTACGTGGCGAGCGTCGTCGGCAGCTCGGAGGCGCCCGCTCCGCCGTACGAGCCCCCGGCCCCCGCGCCGGCTGCCTACGCACCGCCGGCCTACGATCCGCCGGCCTACGACGCACCCGCCCCGCCCGCCGAACCGGCGATCTACGCCCAGCTGCCGCCAGCGCAAGGCTTCGAGCTCGAGCTCGGCGAGTTCACCAACATCGGTGCCGCACCCCTGATCTCGTTCGGCAACACCGGCGAGACGCCGATGGTGGTCGGGGTCGGCCCGAAGCCGGCGCCGCAGCGAACCGCCCCACCGTCACTCCCGCCGCCGGTGGCGATGATCTCCGCGAACCGCGTCAACGATCCCGACGACGAGGCGCCCTCGAGGAAGAAGTTGCTGATGATCGTCCTCGGTGCGCTGCTGGTGATCGGCGGCGCCGTCATCGCGTTCGTGCTGCTCGTCGACTGATAGGGCTGGGCTATCAAAGCCTTCGGCGTGAGTGATTTCACGCGATGTCCCAGGACCAGTAGGCTGTCCCCACCAACAGGGAGATCAGCGATGTCCGAAGCAAAATGTCCGTTCAAGCATCAGGCCGGTGGTGGCACCGGCAACCGCGATTGGTGGCCCAACTCGCTTCGCCTCGAGACGCTGCATCAGCGGTCGCCGCAAGAGAGCCCGATGGATGGCGACTTCGACTACGCCGCCGAGTTCGAGTCGCTCGACTACGCGGCGCTCAAGCGAGACCTGACGGCGCTGATGACCGATTCGCAGCCGTGGTGGCCCGCCGACTTCGGCCACTACGGTCCGCTGTTCATCCGCATGGCGTGGCACAGCGCGGGCACCTACCGCACCGGCGACGGTCGCGGCGGCGCCGGCAAGGGCAGCCAGCGGTTCGCCCCACTCAACGCGTGGCCGGATAACGTCAACCTCGACAAGGCGCGCCGGCTGCTGTGGCCGATCAAGCAGAAGTACGGCCGCAAGATCTCCTGGGCGGATCTGATGATCCTCGCCGGCAACGTCGCGCTCGAGTCGATGGGCTTTCAGACCTTCGGCTTCGCCGGCGGTCGCGAGGACATCTGGTCGCCCGAGACCGACGTCTACTGGGGCCAGGAGAAGAAGTGGCTCGACGACCAGCGCTACTCGGGCGAGCGAGATCTCGAGAAGCCGCTCGCCGCGGTGCAGATGGGGTTGATCTATGTCAACCCCGAGGGCCCAGGCGGCAAGCCCGATCCGGTCGCGGCCGCGCGCGACATCCGCGAGACGTTCGCGCGGATGGCGATGAACGACGAGGAGACCGTCGCGCTGATCGCCGGTGGTCACACGTTCGGCAAGGCGCACGGCGCGGGCAACCCCGGCGATAACGTCGGCTTCGATCCGGAAGCCGCGGACATCGTCGCGCAGGGCTTCGGCTGGCAGAACAAGCTCGGCACCGGCCACGGCGCGCACGCGATCACGAGCGGGCTCGAGGTGACGTGGACGACCACGCCCACCAGATGGAGCAACGACTTCTTCGATCACCTGTTCAACTACGAGTGGGAGCTGACCAAGAGCCCCGCCGGCGCACACCAGTGGAAGCCCAAGGGCGACGCCGGTGCGGACACGGTGCCCGACGCGCACGACCAGGCGAAGAAGCACGCGCCCGCGATGCTCACCACCGATCTCGCGCTGCGCTTCGATCCCGCCTACGAGAAGATCTCCCGCCGGTTCCACGCCAACCCCGATCAGTTCGCCGACGCGTTCGCGCGCGCGTGGTTCAAGCTCACGCACCGCGACATGGGCCCGAAGGCCCGCTACCTCGGCCCCGAGGTCCCGCAGGAGGACCTGATCTGGCAGGACCCGATCCCGGCGGGCACGAAGCTCGACGACAAGGACGTCGCCGCGCTCAAGGCCCAGCTCGCGAAGTCGGGGCTCTCGGTCGCGCAGCTGGTGTCGACGGCGTGGGCGTCGGCCTCGACGTTCCGCGGCTCCGACAAGCGCGGCGGCGCGAACGGTGCGCGCCTCCGGCTGGCTCCGCAGAAGGACTGGGAGGTCAACGAACCGGCGAAGCTCGCGAAGGTGATCGCCGTCCTCGAGAAGATCCAGGGCGACTTCAAGGCGGCGGGCAAGCAGGTCTCGCTCGCGGACCTGATCGTGCTGGGCGGCAACGTCGGCATCGAGACCGCGGCCAAGGCGGCGGGCCACGACCTCACCGTGCCGTTCGAGTCGGGGCGCGGCGACGCGACGCAGGCGCAGACCGAGGTCGCCTCGGCAGGCGTGCTCGAACCGATCGTCGACGGCTTCCGCAACTACGCGGCGGATCGTTACTCGGTGCCCGCCGAGGAGCTCCTCGTCGATCGCGCGCAGCTGCTGACGCTGTCGGCCCCCGAGATGACGGTGCTGCTCGGCGGGCTCCGCGTCCTCGACCTCAACACCGGTGGCACCAAGCACGGCGTGTGGACGAAGCGTCCGGGTCAGCTCACGAATGACTTCTTCGTCAACCTGCTCGACATGAACATCCAGTGGAAGCCGGCCGCCGGCGCGCAGGACGTCTTCGAGGGCACGCACCGCACGAGTGGCGCGGCGACGTGGACGGGCACGCGCGCGGATCTGGTGTTCGGCTCGAACGCGATCTTGCGCAGCCTCGCCGAGGTCTACGCCAGCTCCGACGCGCACGACAAGTTCGTGCGTGACTTCGTCAAGGCGTGGACGAAGGTGATGAACCTCGACCGGTTCTAAGGAGCGATCCGGCGACCATCGCGGAACACGCCGCCGGTCTCGGTCGCCGTCACGCCGAAGATCACGCTTTCCGCGCCTTCCTCGACGGATCGTGGCGCGCTGCGTCCACCCATGTCGGTGCGGACCCAGCCGGGGCACGTCGCGTTGATCTTGATCGAGCGCTCCGCGAGCTCGCGCGCGAGGATCCGGGTCACCGCGTTGAGCGCCGCCTTCGACACGCCGTACGCATGGGTGCCCCAGCCGTTGCCGCCGCCGCGCACGAACGCGTGGATCGACTCCACGAGCTGGTCGCGCGTCAGCGCCGGATCGCGGAGCAACGCCTGGTGCTCGGCGTCGAGGTTCGCGAGCTCGCCGAGCCTGCTCGTCACGTTGGTGACGGTCGCGCCGTCCTTCAGCAACGGCAACAGCCCGAGCGTGACCCGCAGCGGCCCGAAGAAGTTGGTCTCGAGCGTCGTCGGCAGATCCGCGTCGCGGTAGACGCCCGCGTTGTTGACCAGCGCGTCGAGCTTGATCGCGCCATCGCGGAGCTTCTGGGCGCAGGTCGCCACCGACGCGTCGCTGGTGACATCGAGCTCCACACCACGCAGGCGCCCGCCGGTGTCCTTGCGCAACCGCGCCGCCGCCGAGTCGGCCTTCGCCTTGTCGCGCCCGGCGATCAAGACGTCCCAGCCGTCCTGCGCGAGCACACGCGCGACCTGCTGTCCGATGCCTCGATTGCCGCCGGTGATCAACGCGGTGCGTCCCACGAGGGCGAGCCTAGCGCCTTGCTGGCGCGACGGCGCGTGCTTACAGCGAGTCTCGTGCCCCACGTCGGTGAGACCACGGTCGAAGCAACGGTTCGGCGGCTCGCGGCATCGCTGTGCCGGCCGATCTCGTTCGAGCATGACTGGGTGATCCAGAAGTGCCCGATCTGCGAGGTCGAGCTCAGGATCCACGAGTCCCGCGCGCGCGACGTCGACGAGCTGGTCACCGAGATGTTCGGGTTCTACGACGCGCATCGCTGCACCGCGAAGCCCAACGAGGACATGTACCAGCGCGTCGAGCGCGCCTCCGTCCAGCTCGGCGAGAGCGCGATCGCGCTGGCGAGAGATCCCTCGAAGGTCGGGCTCGCCCGACGGGCGGAGCGCGAGTCGCTCAAGCTCGCGGCCTGGGTCGAGACCTTCCTCAAGCGCTGATATGCTGCGCGGCACGTGCTCGAGCTGAAGCGTGGAGAAGCCAAGTTCGTCCTCGGGTGCGTGACCTCGTTCGCCGAGGCCTTCGATCGCGAGGTCACCGCGGTGCTCGCGCGCGAGCTACCCGGCGTCGAGCCGGCCGAGGTCCGCGAGGTCAAGGAGCAGCTGTGGTTGCTCCAGCGGCAGCTCGAGTCGCGCCAGACCACGACCAAGGTGCACGCGCAGATGGTCGGGTTGATCAAGCGCGTGCTCGCGAGCGAGCGCCGGCGCGTCGCCGAGGAGCTCGATCGCCCGCTGTCGAAGGCGACCGCCCCGGCGGTGGTCAAGAGCCTGCAGCAACGGGTGTCGCGCTACGACGCGTTCATGGCGCAGGAGCCGTTCGTGTCGGCGAAGCCGCAGCGCCTGCCCCGCCTCACCGACTTCCTGTCGATCCGGTTCGCCGCGGAGGCCACCGCCCAGGCACCCGTGCTCGGACCGCGCGTCTACGACGAGAAGTTTCACATCCTCGAGACGCCACGCTTGTTCCTGCCGGACCTCGCCTACTACCGCTACGAGTGCGGGTTGCGCGGCGCCGAGCTCGCCGTGGTCTACGTCGACATCGACGACTTCAAGGCGGTCAACAGCAAGCTGACCGAGACCGTCGTCGATCTCCTCGTGCTCGGTCCGTTTCTCGAGCTACTCGAGGCGTGGGTGTTCGGCCATGGCCATGCGTATCGGTTCGGCGGTGACGAGTACGTGATCGTCCTCCCGAACGTGACCACCAAGCTCGCCACCGTGATGCTCGACGAGCTCCGGCGCCGCGTGCTCGACGCGCGGTTTCGCGCGAAGGACGTCCGGCTGTCGATCACCCAGGGGCTATGCCGGGTCGACGCCGAGTGCCCGCTGACCGATCGCGAGATCCTCGCCCGTGCCAACACGGCCAAGGCCTTCGCGAAGACCACCCGCAAGGGAAGCATCGCCCTCGTCGAGGGTCCCGGCTGGGAGCCCGAGCTCGTCTAGCGCGGCGAGCGTGGCGGCGAGGGAGGGCGCGCGAAACAGCGCCGGTCGAGCGAGCGCCGCGAGCGGCCCGAGCAGCGCGAGGTGGCGGCGCGTCACCGGCACGCCTCGCTTCTCGCCACGCGTCTCGACATTCGCGATCACCAGCGCGCGATAGAACGCCACGCGCTCGGCGAGCGTCGGGCCGACCACGCGGCGCCCCGCGAGTAGCTCGCGCGCCTCGCGAAACACCCACGGATGCGTGATCGCCGCCCGCCCGATCATCGCGCCGGCACACCCGGTCTCCGCGATCGCACGACGCACGTCGTCCGCGGTCCGGACATCGCCATTGACGATCACCGGGATCGACACCACCTCGCGCGCGCGCCTCGCCCACTGCCAGTCCGCGTCGCCGGTGTGTCCCATCTGCGCGGTGCGGCAGTGCAGGAAGATCGCCGCCACGCCGACATCCTCGAGGCGCCGGGCGAGATCGCAGATCGGCATGTCCGACTCGGGTCCCCAGCCGATCCTGGTCTTGACGGTTACGGGGAGCGAGACCGCCGCGACCACGGCACGCGCCATCTCGACCATCGCGGTCGGATTCCTCAACCACGCAGCGCCTGCGCCTCGGGCGGCGATCCGCGGGATCCAGCATCCGCAGTTGAGATCGAGGAACGCAGGTTCTGCGCGCTCCGCGATCACCGCTGCGCGCATCAACAGCTCGGCGTTGCCGCCGTAGATCTGGACCGCCGTCGGTCGGTCGTCGACGGCGAGGTGCAACTTCCGCAGCGCCCGCGGCGAGTTGGCGACGATGTGCTCGATCGCGATGAACTCGGTCACGCACAGCGTCGCGCCAACGCCGCGACTCGCCTTGCGAAACGCCGCATCGCTGACGTCCTCCATCGGCGCCAGCACCACGGGGTGCTGGTCGATCAGCGAGGCGACGACAGACATCGCGTGCAGCATCGCACCCTGGCGCGGCCGATGCAGCCCCGAGAGTCGTGCCCAGACCACATCAAGAGCCCGAACAGAACACGCCGGAACCGATCGGTGTCGTCGGCCTGTTCATCCCGTTCGTGATCGTCCTGGTTGCCGTGCTGTTCACCGGGCCTCACCCGGCCTCGATCGCCGGCGCCGCCCTGCTCCTGGTCGTTCCCGCGGTGATCCTGGTGCTCCGTCGACGGGCCGCCAGGACCGCCTGAGATGGCGCACCCCGTGTGTCCTTTCGACACGGCGCTCTCGAACGACACACCCCTGGTCGTCCTCGCAGAGGACAACGCCGAGCTCCGCGGGCTCCTCGCCGGCGCGCTCGAACGCGACGGGTTTCGCGTCGCGCAGGCCGCGACCGGCAGGCGGCTGGTCGCGCTCGTCACGGATCTGCTGGAGTCCGGCGAGTGTCTCCAGCTCGTGATCACCGACGTCAGGATGCCCGAGGCCTCTGGCCTCGACGCCGCGCGCGCGTTACTCGACGCTGGGCATCGGGTACCGTTGATCCTGATGACGGCCTACAGCGATAGTTGGACCCGCTCGCGCGCCGCCGAGCTCGGGGCAATTCTCCTCGACAAGCCGCTCAGCTTGACCACGCTCCGCCGGGAAGTCCGGCGCGCTGTCGATGGTTTAGCTGCTCGATGACAGCTGTCGGCTGCACCCTGCTGGTGATGGTGATCGGGTTCGGGGATTGGGTCACCGGGATCGAGCTGCCGTTCACGATCCTCTACCTGCTACCGGTCGCGCTCGGGACGTGGTTCGTCCATCGCCGGTGTGGGGTCGTGATGGCAGCGCTCGCCACCTGCTGGCTGTCGGCCTCGCTCGTCCACGAGGGCGCCTCGATGTCGGGGATGACCTGGAACGTCTCGGGCGCGACGATCCTGTTCATCTGCGCCGTGTGGGCGATCGATCGCCTCCATCACTACGTCGAGAAGGAACGCGCGCTCCGCGAGACCGCGGTCGCCCAGCTTCGCCACGCCGAGCGCCTCAACGTGATCGGCAAGCTCGCGGCTGGCATCGCGCACGAGCTCGGCACGCCGCTCAGCATCGTCGGAGGTCACGCGCAGATGATCGCGGGCGGCGAGGTCACCGGCGAGGCCGCGCTCGCGAGCGCGCGGTCGATCGATGCCGAAGCTACCCGGATGAGCGCGATCGTGCGCCAGCTGCTCGACTTCGCGCGGCGCAAGGGGCCCGAGGGCACCTCCTGCGATCCGAATACGATCGCGCATCGCTGCACCAGCCTGCTCGCGCCGATGGCCGAGCGCGCGCGCGTGAGCTGCGACGTCCGCGAGGATCCAGAGGCCCGCGCGTTGATCGACGAGGCGAGCCTCCAGCAGGTGGTCACCAACCTCGCAGTCAACGCGATCCAGGCGATGCCCGACGGCGGCGCGCTGTCGATCGCGGTGTCGCGGAGTGAGGATCACATCCGGATCGACGTCGCCGATACCGGCACCGGGATCGCCGCCGAGGTCGAGGCACACCTGTTCGAGCCGTTCGTCACCACCAAGGCGCCGGGCGATGGCACCGGCCTCGGGCTCGCCGTCGTCCACGGCATCGTCGTCGATCATCGCGGCTGGATCACCGTCGCGACCGGCGACAAGGGCACCACGTTCTCCGTCCACCTACAGGAGGCCGCTTGAAACCCAGGGTACTGGTCGTCGACGACGACAAGGGCATGCGCGACATGCTCGCGGCGAGGCTCGGCTCGCGCGGCTTCGACGTCGCGCTGGCGGGATCCGGTGATCAAGCGATCGAGGTCGTCCGGGATCGCGAGGTCGATGTCGTGGTCAGCGACGTCACGATGAAGGGGATGGACGGCGTCGAGCTGTGCCGCCGGGTGCTCGAGCATCGCCCGCAGCTGCCGGTTGTCCTGATCACCGCGTTCGGCTCGATGGAGCTCGCGATCCGCGCGATCCGCGCCGGCGCGTACGACTTCATCCCGAAGCCCTTCGAGATCGATCAGCTCGTCCTCGTGCTCGAGCGCGGCGTCACGCTGTCGCGCCTCAAGGACGAGGTGCAGCGCCTGCGTCGGGCGGTCGCCGTCCCGGGTTTCGGCAGCCTGATCGGCGAGAGCGCGCGGATGACCGAGCTCTACTCGCTGCTCGGCAAGGTCGCCGAGTCATCGGCCCCGGTGCTGATCACCGGCGAGAGCGGCACCGGCAAGGAGCTGGTCGCACGCGCGATCCATGCCGCCGGCGAGCGTGCCGCGGGTCCGTTCGTCGCGCTCAACTGCGCCGCGGTGCCGCCGCAGCTCCTCGAGAGCGAGCTATTCGGCCACGAGAAGGGCGCGTTCACCGACGCGCGCACGGCGCGGCCCGGGCTGTTCGCCGCCGCCGATCACGGCACGATCTTCCTCGACGAGATCGGCGAGCTCCCGCTCGAGGTCCAGCCGAAGCTGCTGCGCGCGTTGCAGGAGCACGCGGTGCGGGCGGTCGGCGCCACCACCGAGGTGCAGTTCGACGCGCGCGTGATCACCGCCACCAACCGCGATCTCGAGGCGATGATCGAGGCGAAGTCGTTCCGCGAGGATCTCTACTTCCGGATCAACGTCCTCGCCGTCGATCTGCCGCCGCTGCGCGCCCGCGGTGGCGACGTGCTGCTCCTCGCGCGCCACTTCCTCGACAAGATCGCCGCGTGCGCCCACAAGCGCATCCTCGGGTTCTCGCCCGAGGCCGCACAGCAGCTCGTCACCTATAGCTGGCCCGGCAACGTGCGCGAGCTCGAGAACTGCATCGAGCGCGCCGTCGCCCTCGCCTCCTTCGATCACATCACGATCGGCGATCTGCCCGAGAAGGTCCGCGCGTTCAAGTCGAGCCACATCGTGCTCGCCACCGATGACCCGACGACGCTGGTCACGCTCGAGGATCTCGAGCGCCGCTACGTCGCCCGCGTGCTCGAGAGCGTCGGCGGCAACAAGGCCGCGGCCGCGCGCATCCTCGGGATCGAGCGCAAGACGCTGTACCGGATGCTCGAGCGCTGGGGAGATCGCTGATGGGTCGCCCGGCAACGCCGAGTCGTTTCGACTCGCGCTAACCACGCAACACGCAGGCAGGTTCGTGGCCCTACACGTGCACTGTCCCTGCCCATGACGACCTCCTCGTTGCGTCTCCTGATCGCGGATGACTCGTCGGAGATGCGCTCGCTGGTTCGCGAAGCGATCGGCCATGCGTTCTCGGATGTGGTCGAGGCCCGCGATGGTCGCGACCTGATGTGGCTGCTCCTGCGCTCGGAGCTGACGCACGGCGGCGACCAGCTGATCGTCACCGACCTCTGCATGCCCTACTACGACGGCCTCGACGTGCTCGAGGCGTGGCGCGAGCTGTATCCCGATCACCCGACGATCTTGATCACCGCGTTCCCGAGCGCCGACGTGCGCGAGCGCGCCGCGAAGCTCAAGGTCACGATGCTCCCGAAACCGTTCTCCACGACCTCGCTGCGGCGCGCGATCCGGGAGGCCACGGATGGCCGCGCGGGCTAGCCTGATCGCGCTGCTCGCGATGGCGATCGGCTTTGGCGATTGGGTCACCGGCATCGAGCTGCCGTTCACGATCCTCTACCTGGTCCCCGTCGCGCTCGGCGTCAGGCTCGTCGGCCGAAGGTTCGGCCTCGCGATGGCGATCCTCGCGACGTGCTGGCTGTCGGCCTCTCTCGTCCATGACGGTGCGTCGACCTCCAGCATGGCGTGGAACGTGTCGGGCGCGACGGTGATCTTCTTGTGCGCGGTGTGGACGACCGATCGCCTCAGCCACTACGTCGAGCAGGAGCGCGTGATGCGCCGCCTCGCGATCGATCAGCTGCGCCACGCCGAGCGGCTCAACGTGCTCGGCACGCTCTCCGCCGGCGTCGCCCACGAGCTCGGCACCCCGCTCAACGTGATCGCCGGGTGCGCGGAGCTGGTCTCCGAGGAGTCGGCGGATGACCGGGTGCGCCGTCGCATGCGTACGATCCTCGACCAGGTGTCGAAGGTCAGCGTCATCATCCGCCGACTCCTCGACTTCGGGCGCCGCGACGGCCACCCGCGCGCCCGCCTCGACCTCGCCCAGGTCACGCTGGCGGCCGCGGACATGCTCGAGTCGACGGCGCGCAAGCGCGGCTCGCGGATCGAGGTCGATGTCGGCGAGCCGGTGTGGCTCGAGGGCAACGCCGCGGAGCTCGAGCAGGTGATGTCGAATCTGATCTTGAACGCGATCCAGGCCATGCAGCACGGCAAGGTCTCGATCCGCGTCGGCACCACCACGCGTGCCGATCAGCCGCTCGCGTGCGTCGAGGTCGCGGATGAAGGCTGCGGTGTCCCCGCCCAGAACCTGCCGCACATCTTCGATCCGTTCTTCACCACCAAGGGTGTCGGGGAAGGCACCGGGCTCGGCCTGTCGGTCAGCTACGGCATCGTGCGCGACCACGCCGGGACCATCGAGGTCGCCAGCGAGCTCGGCCACGGCAGCCGGTTCTCGGTGCTGCTGCCGCTGGCTAGCTGAGCGGTGCGAGCAGGTCGTCGATCTCGTGCTCGGTCAGGCGGCCCGAGGCCACCGCACCGCGATCGAGGATCGCGTCGGCGAGCGCCTGCTTGTGCCGCTGCAGCGACAGCATGCGCTGCTCGACGGAGCCGACCACGATCAGGTCGTGCACGAACACCGGCTTGGTCTGGCCGATCCGGTGCGCGCGATCGGTCGCCTGTGCCTGCGCCGCCGGGTTCCACCACGGGTCGTAGTGGATCACGGTATCCGCGCCGACCAGGTTGAGGCCCGCGCCACCGGCCTTGAGCGAGATCAAGAACACGTCGGCCTTGCCCTGCTGGAACGCGTCGACCGGCTTCTGGCGATCCGGCGTGTGACCGGTCAGCGAGACGTGGCGAATTCCGCGTGACAGCAGCTCCTCGGAGATCAGGCCGAGCATGCGCGCGAACTGCGAGAAGATCAGGACGCGGCGCCCCTCGCCGAGCCCCTGCTGGAGCATGTCGAGGAGGAACTCGAGCTTCGCGCTGCCGGTGACCTCGCGCGCGGCGTCGCTCGACACCAGGCGCGGATCGCAGCAGACCTGGCGCAGCTTGAGCAGCGCGTCGAGCACCGCGATGTGCGACCCCGCGAGGCCGCGCTCCTTGATGTGGCGGCGAACCTCGGCGTGCGCGGCGACGCGGATGCTCTCGTAGAGCTCGCGCTGTTTGCCGGTGATCTCGATCGGCCGGACCATCTTGGTCTTGCGCGGCAGCTCGGGCGCGACCGAGTCCTTGGTGCGCCGGAGGATGAACGGCCGCACGCGGTCGCGCAGCGTCTGCAGGCGCGCGCGATCGGACTTCTCCTCGATCGGCTGGCGAAACTGCTGGTTGAAGTCTCCGATGCTGCCGAGCAGGCCGGGGTTCAGGAAGTCGAACAGCGACCACAGCTCGCCGAGGTGGTTCTCGATCGGCGTCCCCGACAGGCACACCCGGTGGCGGGCATCGAGCCGGCGGACCGCCTCGCTCGCCTGCGCGTTGCAGTTCTTGATCGCGTGCGCCTCGTCGAGCACGACGAGGTGGAGCGGGATGGTGGCGAGGTCATCCTTGTCGCGGGCCACCATCGGATAGGTCGTGATGATGACGTCGTGGTTCGCGATCGCGGCGCGGCGCTCGTGGCGCTTGTCGCCGTGGTGCACGGTGACGGTCAGCGACGGCGCGAACTTCGCGAGCTCGCGCTGCCAGTTGCCGACCAGGCTGGTCAGCGTGACGATCATCGCGGGGCGATCGAGGCGACCGGCCTCCTTCTCGGCGAGCACGTGCGCGATCGTCTGCAGCGTCTTGCCGAGGCCCATGTCGTCGGCGAGCACGCCACCCGCGCCGTGGGCGCGGAGGTGCTGTAGCCAGTCGAGGCCTTCCTTCTGATACGGGCGGAGGTCGGCGCACAGGCCGCCGGGCACCAGCACGGTGGTCTTCTCGGGCCCGAGCGCGAGCGCGAAGCCCTGCTCGCGGATCGAGGTATCACCGACCCAGCGCACCGGCCGCGTCTCGCCGTGCAGGCTCGCGCACAGCTCGGCGACCAGCGGCGCGCGCAGGTTCGGCACCTTCTTGCCGTTGTCGTGCTGATAGAGCTCCATCAGCACCTTCGCGAGCATCGCGAAGCGCGCGGGCGCGATCGGCATCCAGCGCTTCTCGTCGACGCGCACAGCGAGGCACCGCCGGCTGCTCTTCGCGAGCGTCGCCAGGCTGCCCGCGCCGTCGATCATGTCGAGCAGCGCCGGGAGGAGATCGACGCGCTCGCCATCGATCTCGACGCCGAGCTCGAGCCCGAACCAATCCGGGCGCTCCTTGTCGGGCAGCGCCGAAACAAACAGCGGAGCTTCCGCCTCGACCACCTGCCACGGGAACGCCGGATCGATCTCGACGCGCCAGCCCTGTGCCCGCAGATTCGGCAGCGCGTACGCCGAGAACGCGCACAGCGCGTCGACGTTGCCGTCGAGCGAGACCACGTGATCCACCGTGGCGCCCGGGGAGACCGCGCAGTCCTCGAGGTTCGACAGCTCCATCGCGCCGAGCCCTTCGAGCACCCGCAGCGCCTCGGCCTCCGCTCGGCGATCGCGGTTCGCGGCGCGCCCCACGCGCGCGCGCCGGCCGTCGTACTCGAAGTCGAGCCGCAGCATCGCGGTGAAGACCTCGTCACCGTCGTCGGTGAACAACGTCTCGGCGAACACGCGCAGACACGGAACACAGGAGCTGATCGCGACGCGTTGCGCGTCGAGCCCCGATTCGAACGACATCCCGAACAACCCTGCCTACGCGCGAGATCGCGGTCCAGTTTCCTGGCAGCAAAGTGATTTCGTCGAGCGCTCTCGCTGATCAGGTGCGCAGCTTGAAATCTCGATCGGGTTGCGAATCGATTCGCGGCACCCGATCGCAGATGTACGCTCGCGAGGAATCGATACTGAGGAGCTCCCCCGGGGCTTACACACCCAGACGCAGCGCGCCACACATGTAGTCATCGAGCAATTCCTTACGGTTACACGAGCCTGTTTTGCGCGCGATGTGCAAACTCGCATGGCGCGACCGTTGCTCTTGGTGACGGTCATGCGCTTCGGAATCGCCGCCGTCCTGTTCGCGTCCGTCCCCGCCTTCGCCGCACCCGTTGGTCAAGGTGACGTGTCGCTCTCGATCGATCACCGCGCGACGCCGGTGATCGGTGGGACCCAGGTGCCGGCGGGCAAGTGGCCCGATGCGGTCGCCGTGCTCGGCCAGGGCTCGTGCACCGGCACGCTGATCGCGCCCGACGTGGTGCTCACCGCCGGCCACTGCGAAGGCGCGACGATGACCGACGTCATCGCGAACACCACCGACTACCAGGGGACCGGCGGCGTTCGCTCGACGATCAAGAGCATCACCGCCTATCCGAACTGGGAGACCAGCTACGACGTCTCCGTGATCGTGTTGAACACGCCGATCACCGGCGTCACGCCGCGCAAGATCGGGACGGCCTGCACGTTCACCGAGGGCTTCGCGGACAACACGATGGTCCACCTCGTCGGCTTCGGGCTCACCGACACCGCGGGCATG
>Ga0075163_10007691_pt1 | contig 14236 bp, 15 predicted proteins | sample JI1023141ADNA_FD_71478 | JGI IMG/M metagenome (GOLD analysis project Ga0075163, IMG submission 71478) | Wastewater effluent complex algal communities from Wisconsin, to seasonally profile nutrient transformation and Carbon sequestration -... | ecosystem: Engineered > WWTP > Effluent > Algae...
AGCGCCTCCGCAGAATCCGTCCGATTCTTCACCGACCGCTGCAATGCCGAATCCGAAGGTGCCTTTGTCAGCATCAACGGCCGAAGCCACCGCGTCTGGCGAACGCACCGGCAACCGCATCAACAGGTAAGTTACGCCGGAACCTATGCCGGCGGCGATGTTACGGTGCGCATTAAGCCGCGCAGGCTCGTCGAGCGCCTTTATGAAGGCTCCGAACCCGTCGGCGTCCGTTATGCGGTGGATGTGTTCATCACGAAGGGCGGCGAAACCGTGATGATTGAAGGCATTTACGACAACAGGCCGTGACTGCAATGAACGGACTTAGGGCTTTACAGCAGCCGGATATCCGCCAATAATTCAGGCATCGCCCTAATTATGGACTCAAATTCAATTTGCCCTTGGAGGCACTATGGAGTATGACGGAAGTGGTAGTTTTGCTGTCGGGTGGGGGACTCTCGCCCTGATTAACACCGGTTTAGCGCAAAGCAAAAATCGAAGTGGTTTAAATTGGTTTGTCCTGTCGCTCCTGCTTGGCCCTGTCGCAACGTTGTTTATTGTGGCACTTGATCCAGCAAATAAAGCAAAGTGATTCACGATCAATAAAAACTCTAAATGGACTCATAACATGAAGTGGTATAGTCAGAAATGGCTAACGGCAGCCTTACGTTTGACTGGCAAACTCGCTCGTATTTGACTGGAAGGCTTATGATGACCTCAAAAATCGCAATCGTGGTCTCAATCATCACGATTCTTGGCATCATCGTGCTTCTCAATTCACGCGCCAATCAAGCGCGACATAATACGTCTGCAAACAAGTCGAGCGACTCCGGCATTGCAGGCATTCACTCGGATGCATCGGGCTGCTCCGACGGCTCATCCGGCGGCGGTTGTGACGGCGGTGGCGGTGATTGATCGGCGCTCAACTGTTCCGTTAGAACTGATTCGAGCCCGCACGGCTAAATCAAGCCATCAGCCCTGCCACGCCGGATAATCGGTATACCCCTCGGCCCCGCCGCCGTAATACAGCTCCATGCGCCCGGGATTGAGCGGATGCCCGTTCTGCAAACGCTCGGGCAGATCGGGATTGGCGATGAACGGACGGCCGAAGGCGACCGCGTCGATCAATCCGGCATCGAGCAGCGGTTGTGCTTTTTCCAGCGTGTAGTTGCCGGCGACCACGATCACGCCTGGAAATGCCGCACGCAATTTTTGGCGGAATTCGGTCGACAGGGCCGGTCCGCCGGCCCAGTCCGGTTCCGACAGATGCAGGTAGCCCAGCCCGCGCTTGGCGAACTCGGCCGCAAGGTAAAGGCCCATTTCTTCCCCGGCGATATCGTTCAAGCCGTTGAAAATGCCGAGCGGGGAAATTCGGATGCCGACGTGCGCCGCATCCCATTCGCCGATGACGGCATCGACCGTTTCCAGGCACAAACGTGCGCGGTTTTCCAGACTGCCGCCGTATTGATCGGTGCGGAAATTGCTTTCGGCCGACATGAACTGGTGCAGCAGGTAGCCGTGCGCGGCATGGATCTCGACCATGTCGAAACCGGCTTCGCGCGCGCAGCGCGTGGCATGCCGGTATTCTTCCAGCAGTCGCGGAATTTCATCGGTGCGCAGGGCCCGTGGCGTGCTGCACGGAACCCGGTATACCTTGCCGTTTTCATCTTTCAGCGTGGTCTTGTTTTCGTAAGGCCTGTCGGACGCCGACACCGGCGACTGCCCTTCGGGCTGCAGACTGCTGTGTGAAACCCGACCGACATGCCAGAGCTGCATACACATATGGCCACCGGCCCGGTGCACGTCTTCGGTGGCCAGCTTCCAGCCTTCGACCTGTTCGGTGCTGTAGATGCCGGGCGTGTCGGCATACCCCTTGGCTTCCGGTGAAATCTGGCTGGCCTCGCTGATAACCAGACCGGCGCCGGCGCGCTGCGTGTAGTACTCGGCCATCAGGGCATTAGGCACATCACCGGGCTGGCTGGAACGCATGCGCGTCAGCGGCGCCATGAACACGCGGTTGGACAGGACCAGATCGCCGATCCGGATCGGCTGGAACAGTGAAATCGACATGGGCAACTCCGAAAGGGATGCCCCATGCTGTCAAACTACGCTACACTTTTCAATGCCCTTCTTCACACCTCATTGACCGGAGCCGCCATGCATCGCACCCATCTGCTTGCCATTGCCGTATTGACCGCCTTGGCCGCACCGGCGGCCGGCGCCGAAACCCTGGCCGTGCACTGCGGCAAGCTGTTCGACTCCGCCAGCGGCCGGATGACAGGCCCGAAGACCATCGTGGTCGATGGCCAGCGCATCAGCAAGGTGCTGGACGGGCATGCCGCCGTGCCCGGCGCGCGCAGCATTGATCTGGCCGGTATGAGCTGCAGCCCGGGTTTCATCGATTTGCACGTGCATCTATCCGATCAGTCCAGTCCGAGCAGTTACAGCGACGAGTTCCGCCTGAATGTGGAAAACTTCGCCTATCGTTCGGTCGGGTTCTCGGAAAAGACCCTGATGGCCGGATTCACCACCGTACGCGACCTCGGCGGCAGCATCATTCCCGCCCTGCGCGATTCCATCGACCAGGGCCTGATCGACGGACCGCGCATCTGGGCCGCCGGCAAGGCCATCGGCACCACCGGCGGCCATGCCGACCCGACCAACGGCTACAACGCCGAGCTATCGCACATCATCGGACCGCCCGGCCCGACCGAGGGCGTCATCAACGGCACCGACGATGCCCGCCAGGCCGTGCGCCAGCGCTACAAGGAAGGCTCCGATGTCATCAAGATCACCGCCACCGGCGGCGTGCTGAGCTATGCCAAAAGCGGCGACGCGCCGCAATTCACCGTCGAGGAAATACAGGCGGTGGTCGAGACTGCCGACGATTACGGCTATAAAGTCGCCGCCCATGCGCACGGCAAGGAGGGCATGAAACGTGCGGTGATCGGCGGCGTGACCTCGATCGAGCACGGCACTTACATGGATGAGGAAGTGATGACCCTGATGAAGAAGAACGGCACCTGGTATGTGCCGACCATCAGCGCCGGGCGTTTCGTGGCTGAGAAAGCCAAGATCGACGGCTACTTCCCGGAGGTGGTACGCCCGAAGGCCGCCCGCATCGGCGCACTGATCCAGACCACCGCCGCCAACGCCTATAAAGCCGGGGTGCCGATCGCGTTCGGCACCGACGCCGGCGTCGGGCCGCACGGCGATAACGCCAAGGAATTCGTGTTCATGGTCGAGGCCGGCATGCCGGCAGCCTATGCCCTGCAGGCGGCCACGGTCAACGCCGCGAAAGTGCTCGGCACGGCCGACATCGGCCAGGTAAAGCCTGGCATGTACGCCGATATCGTGGCCATGCCGAAGGACCCGACCCAGGACATCCAAGCCACGCTGGACATCGCTTTCGTGATGAAGGACGGCGTCGTCTACAAAGGCCCCTGATGCCGCACGCGGGCTTCATGACACGCGCGCTGGCCTTGGCACGGCAGGCCGAAGGACGCACATGGCCGAATCCGATGGTCGGTTGCGTGATCGTGAAGGACGGCCGCATCATCGCCGAGGGCTTTCACCGCCAACCCGGCCAGGCGCATGCCGAACCGGAAGCCATCGAAAATGCCGCTGAACCGGTGCGCGGAAGCACGGTGTATGTGAACCTGGAACCCTGCTGCCATACTCATAAACGAACCCCGCCGTGTGCGCAACGCCTGATCGCCGAGGGCGTGAAACGGGTGGTCATCGCCAACGAAGACCCCAATCCGTCCGTTTCCGGCCGCGGCGTCGCCATGCTGCGCGAGGCCGGCATCGAAGTCATCACCGGCGTTCTGGCCGATGACGGCGAACAGCTCAACGAGGTGTTTTTCCATAACCAGCGTACCGGCCTGCCGTTCGTGCACCTGAAACTGGCCGGCACACTCGATGGCCGCATCGCCATGCCGGATGGCCAATCGCAGTGGATAACCGGCCCTGAGGCACGCGAACATGCGCATCGATTGCGTGCATCGCATATGGCCATCGCCGTCGGTGCCAGTACCGTGCGCACCGACAATCCGGCACTGACTGTCCGGCTCCCCGGTTACCAAGGACCGCAACCGGTACGTGCGGTGTTTTCGCGCACCGGCGACATACCGCCGGATTGCCGTTTGCTGAACGATGCCGATGCAAGCCGAACCAAGCTGTTCGTCGGCGGCAGCCTCGATGGCGCGCTGGCAGCGTTGTACCAGGAGGGCCTCTGCAACCTATTGGTCGAGGGAGGCGCGGGCCTTGCAACCGCGTTCCTGCAGGCCGGTTTGGTGCAGCGGATCAGCCATTACCTGAATCCGAGCTATCTTGGCACCGGCCTCGCGGCACTCGGCGACTACGGATTGCGCGATTTACACCGTCGCATCACGTTAAACCACGTAAAATGTACGCTTCTTGGCGACGATATCGTCCTGACCGGACGTTTGTGAATCATGTTTACCGGATTGGTCCAAAGCATTGGCAGCATCGAACGTGTCGAAACCCGGCCGGATGGCCATGTCTTGCGCATACGCTGCCCGGATCTGGCAGGCGATATCCGCGTTGACGACTCCATCGCCGTTAACGGCGTCTGCCTGACCGCCACCGCGGTTGAGGCTGACGGCTTCTGCGCGCATGCGATTCCGGTGACCTTGGCGAAAACCACCACCGGCAACCTTCAGCCCGGAGGCAAAGTGAATCTGGAACTGGCCATGCGCCTGGGTGACCGCTTGGGCGGGCATCTGCTGCAAGGCCATGTCAATGGCATCGGCCATATCGTCGATATCGCCATCAACGGCGGCAATTGGCTGATCCGCATCGCATTCGCGCCGGAATTGCGCAGATACCTGATCAGCGAAGGCTCGATCGCGGTCGACGGCATCAGTCTGACGGTTGCCGCCCTGTCCGATACCGAATTCACCGTTTCGATCATTCCGCATACTCTGGAACGCACTACCTTGGGTGGCAAAGCGGTCGGCGATGCGGTCAATCTGGAAACCGACATGCTGGCCAAGTACGTTGAAAACCTGCTGCATGCGGATCCGGGCCTGGTCAAGGCCTGGAAAGCGCTGGAACCTGAGCTATGACCGCCTCAGTACTCAGCAGCATCGAAACCGCTTTGGACGAACTGCGCGCCGGCCGGATGGTCATCGTGATCGATGATGAAAACCGCGAGAACGAGGGTGATCTGCTGATGCCGGCCGCCGCCGCAACGCCGGAAGCGATCAATTTCATGATCCGCCATGGCCGCGGTCTGGTCTGTGCGCCGATCACCGCCGAACGCGCCGCCCGCCTGGAACTGCCGCTGCAAGTGGCGCGCAACACCGAATCGATGCGCACCGCCTTCACCGTATCGGTCGATGCCCGCGAGAATGCCAGCACCGGCATATCCGCCGGCGACCGGGCGCTTTGCCTGCAGCTGCTGGCGGATCCACGCGTCGGTGCCGAAGCATTTAACCGGCCCGGTCACATTTTTCCGCTGATCGCCGAAGACGGTGGCGTGTTCAAACGCCAGGGCCACACCGAAGCGGCTGTCGATCTGGCACGCCTTGCCGGGTTCCCGCCGGCCGGGGTGATCTGCGAAATCATCAAGGACGACGGCGACATGGCCCGGCTTCCCGATCTGGAAATCTTCGCCGCCGAACACGGACTGAAGATCATTTCCATCGCCGATCTGCTGGCCTGGCGCAAACGCAATGAATCGCTGATTTCCGCCGTGGAATCGGCACCGATGCCGGCCACTGCCGGCGATTTCACCCTTTACGTATTCCGCTCGGATCTGCTCGGTGAAGAACATCTGGCCATGGTCAAAGGTCCGCTACAGGATTTAAAACAGCCAGGCACCTTGGTCCGGGTGCACTCCGAGTGTTTCACCGGCGACGTCATGGGTTCGAAACGCTGCGACTGCGGCAGCCAGCTGCAGCAGGCCATCGAAGGCGTCGAAGCGGCCGGTTCCGGCATCGTCATTTACCTGCGCCAGGAGGGCCGCGGCATTGGCCTGTTCAACAAGATCAAAGCCTACCAGCTGCAGGACCAGGGCCTGGATACGGTGGAAGCGAATATCCGCCTCGGCTTCCCGGCCGATTCCCGTGACTACACCATGGCCAACCAGATCCTCGATTATTTCGGCATCGACGATCTGCAGCTGCTGACCAATAATCCGGACAAGCTGGAAGCCATGGCTGCGTTCGGCAAGCGTCGCATCCGCCGCATGCCACTGTCGATTCCGGCCAATGGCGTCAACCACCAGTACCTGCTGACCAAAAACCGTAAATTCGGGCACAGCATCGAGCTGATGCCACCTATCGAGAGCATGTCATGATCCTCCAAGGCGCCTTGAACGGCCAATCGCTTACCGTAGCCGTGGTTACCGCGCGCTTCAACGATTTCATCACCGAACGCCTGCACAGCGGCGCCCGTGATTGTCTCTTGCGGCATGGGGTCAGTGCCGAGGCCATTGATTCGGTTTGGGTGCCAGGCGCATTTGAATTGCCGTTGACCGCCCTGAAACTGGCACAGACCGGCAAATACCATGCGGTGATCTGCCTGGGTGCCGTCATCCGCGGCGACACCACCCACTACGATTACGTCTGCAACGAGGCCGCCAAGGGCATCGCCGCCGCCGGCCTGCAAACGGGGGTTCCGGTCATCTTCGGTGTGGTCACCACCGAGAACACCGAACAGGCCATCGCCCGCGCCGGTGGCAAATCCGGCAACAAAGGCTGGGATGCCGCCATGAGCGCCCTTGAAATGGCGAATCTGTTGCCGCAAATCAAGGCATAAGTCCGTGCAGGAATCCGCCATGAGCACTTCGTATGTCTTTGACGCCAAACTCGACAGCTTCGAGCAGGATGTCATCAACGCCTCCAAAGATGCCCCGGTACTGGTCGACTTCTGGGCCGAATGGTGCGGACCCTGCAAACAGGTCGGTCCGGTCCTGGAAAAACTGGCCGCCGAGTATCACGGCGCCTTCCTGCTGGCCAAGGTCGATGTCGACAAGCAGCAGCAACTGGCCGGTTATTTCCAGATCAAATCGATTCCGACCCTGATGCTGCTGAAAGACGGCAAGATCGTCGATGGTTTTCCCGGCGCATTGAGCGAATCCCAGCTCAGGGAATTCCTGAGCCACCATCAGATCGTACCGAACCCGGAACCGGCCGAGCCCGAGGCCGTCCCGGCTGACGCCATTGAAGCATTGGATCCGCATCAGGAGCTGGTGCGTGTGCGCCACGCCGTGCTGGAATCACCGGACGACGACGGTCTGAAGCTCGAGCTCGGCCTGGCATTGACCGCGACCCGGTCCTACGACGAAGCACTGGCCGTGTTCGATGCTTTGCCGGCCAAGCTGTCCGTAGACGAGCGGGTCGTCAAGGCACGGGCCCGCATCGATCTGGCCGAAAGGGTCAAGGACGCACCGCCGGTCGAGGTGCTACTGGCCGCTATCGCCGCAGACCCTGGCGATTATCAGGCACATCACCTGCTCGGGCTACGCCACCTTGAACAGGGGCAGGCCGAAAAAGGCCTGAACCAGCTACTGGAGCTTTTGCGCCTGAACCGCGATTATGCCGACGGCCTGCCGAAGAAGCTCCTGCTGGAAGCCTTCAACGCCCTCGATGACGAGGATCTGGTACGCGCGTACCGCCGGAAGATGGCCACCCTGCTGAATTGACGGTCTATACTGGTCTATGAAAAAACTGCAGGCGTATTTCCTCACCGGTTTACTGACGCTGATTCCGATCTGGCTGGTGATCATCGTGTTCACCTTCGTGTTCAGCCTGCTGTCGGATCTCAGCCGGCCGCTGATCGGACCGCTGAGCGCGCATCTGGCGCATACTAACCCGCGCATGTTCGACTGGCTGTCACAGCCCTGGGCGCAGACCGCCATCGGCATCGCGGTCACCGTTCTGTTCATCCTCGCGGTCGGGCTGATGACCCGGCGTGTCATCGGCCAGCGCCTGCTGGGCTGGTTCGAGTCCCTGATCGGACGGATTCCGCTGGCAAAGACCATTTACGGCAGCGCACGCAAGCTGCTCGACATGCTGCAGACCAAGCCGGACGGGACACAGCGCGTGGTACTCATCAACTTCCCGCACGAGAACATGAAATCGGTCGGTTTCGTCACCCGCATCCTGACCGATGAAATCAGTGGCGAGGAATTGGCGGCGGTGTATGTGCCGACCACACCGAATCCGACGTCCGGCTATCTGGAAATCGTTCCGGTCAGCCAGTTGATTCCGACTGACTGGACGGCGGATCAGGCCATGGCCTTCATCATTTCGGGTGGCGCGGTCGCGCCCGACCGCATCCCGTTCAGCCGCCCCTGATTGCATGCATCTGGATAAGCCGCAAAAGCTGTATGTTTTTCTGGCGGCGTTCTTCTGTGTCAATGCCGTATTGGCCGAGTTCATCGGCGTCAAGATCTTCGCGCTGGAAACCACGCTCGGCATCGCTGCTTTCGAATGGAACCTGTTCGGCCAGACCGGATCGCTGAATTTCACGGCCGGCACCCTGCTCTGGCCGATCGTATTCATCATGACCGACATCATCAACGAATACTTCGGCAAACGCGGCGTTCGATTCATCAGCTTCACCGCCGTCGCTTTAATTCTGTATGGCTTTGTTTTCGCCTATGCCGCCATCCATCTGGCGCCGGCCGATTGGTGGATTGGCGCCAACCGGGACCAAGGCGTACCCGATCTGCAGAAAGCCTTTGCCGCCATTTTCGGGCAAGGCCTATGGACCATCTGGGGATCGGTCATCGCTTTTCTGCTGGCGCAGCTGATCGATGTTTCGGTTTTCGGCCTGATCCGCCGTAAAACCGGCAAAGGCATGGTCTGGCTGCGCGCGACCGGCTCTACCGCGGTATCGCAGCTGATTGACAGCTTTGTCGTGCTCTATATCGCGTTTGTGCTCGGCCCCCAGCAATGGGGCTATAATCTGTTCTTCGCCGTTGCCACCCTGAATTACGCCTATAAAATGCTGGCAGCCATCGCCCTGATTCCGCTGTTGTACGCGGCACGCCGCGGCATCCATTGGTACCTGGGCCACGATCAGGCCGAACGTCTGCACTGCATCGCCCACCCTTCTCCATCACCTGAGGTAACACCATGAAACTGCATCCCCTCGTCATCGCCGTCGCACTGGCCACCGGCCTCGGTGCCTGCAACCGCAGCGACACGCCGGCGGCCGGCACCGAAACCGCCGTGGTCGACCAGGTCAAATTGGCCGCCGAACTCAATCAGCTGTATGCCGATTATTGGGAAGCCAATCTCAAGCTGAACCCGCTCAATGCCACTTTCATCGGCGATAACCGCTATAACGCGGAAATGCCGAATTTCTTCAGTGCTGAATACCGCCAGCAGGCGCATGATCTCAGCCAAAGCTGGTTGGATAAGGCGCTTGCGCTCGATGGCACGCGCCTGGAGGGGCCCGGCCGCATCAGCTACGAGATTTTCGTGCGTGAGCGTCAACTGGAGCTGGAAGGCGAGAAATTTCCGGATTGGATGATGCCGATCGACCAGTTCACCAATATCGCTGCGTTCGTGCCGGTGCTCGGTTCCGGCAACAGCGCACAGCCGTTCAAGACCGTCGAGGACTACGACAACTGGCTGAAACGCGGCGCCGCAATCCCGGCCATCTACGACCAGGCCATCGCCAACATGCGCGAAGGCATGAAGGCCGGCGTGGTGCAGCCGAAGGCGCTGATGCTGAAGGTGATACCGCAGCTTGACGCCATCATCAACGACGACCCGGCCAAAACCACGTTCTGGGGCCCGATCACCAATATGCCCAAGGAATTCAGCGCCGAAGACCAAAAGCGCCTGACCGAAGCCTACCGGGTGATGATCGCCGAGCAGCTGATGCCGGCCTATAAACGCCTGCGCGCCTTCATCGCCGATGAATACCTGCCGGCCACCCGCGAAAGCGTCTCGCTCAGCGCGCTGCCCGACGGCGAAGCTTGGTATGCCTTCAATGCCAAAACCCAGACCACCACCGAGCTGACGCCGGCCGAGATCCATGAAATCGGCCTGAAGGAAGTGGCGCGCATCCAGGGTGAAATGCGCGAAGTGATGAAGCAGGTCGGCTTCGAGGGCGACCTGCAGGCGTTCTTCAAATTCATGACCACCGACAAGCAATTCATGTTCAAGGATGAAAAGGCGCTCCTGGATGCCTATAACGCCCTGCGCGCGAAAATCGACCTGAAAATCCCCGAACAGTTCTCGGTATTGCCGAAAGCCGGTTTCGAAATCCGTCCCATCGAGCCGTTCCGCGCCGAGTCCTCGGCCGGCGGCATGTATCAATCTCCCAGCGAAGACGGCTCGCGCCCCGGCATTTTCTACGTCAACACCTTCGACCTGCCTTCACGCAAGACCTGGGACGCGGAAGACCTGTATCTGCACGAAGCCATTCCCGGCCATCACTTCCAGATCGCCATCCAGCAAGAACTCTAGGATGTGCCGGCATTCCGCCGTTTCGGCGGCGAAACCGCCTTCGCCGAAGGCTGGGGCCTGTATGCCGAATCGCTGGGCAAGGACCTCGGCGTCTACACCGATCCCTACCAGTACTTCGGCCGTCTGCAGGGCGAGCTCTGGCGCGCCATCCGGCTGGTGGTCGATACCGGCCTGCACAGCAAAGGTTGGACCCGCGAACAGGTCATTGACTACATGAAGGCCAACTCGGCGGTCGAGAATACCGATGCCGTGGCCGAGGCCGAACGCTACATCGCCATTCCCGGCCAGGCATTGGCCTACAAGATCGGCGAACTGAAGATCCAGGAGCTGAAGAAAAAGGCCAAAGCCGAGCTCGGCGATAAATTCGATCCGCGCGCCTTCCATGCCGAAGTGCTTAAGGATGGCAGCGTACCGTTGCCGGTGCTGGAAGCGAAAATCGACCGTTGGATCGCCGAGGTCAAGAAAGCGGCCTGACCCGTCTGCTTCATCTGTAATCAAAAAAACGCCCGGTCAACCGGGCGTTTTTTCATCGTTCCGGAAGATAGAGCAACGGATCGACCGGCTTGCCGTTGCGTCGGATCTCGAAGTGCAACATGGTGCTGATGCTGCCGGTATCGCCCATGTCGGCGATATGCTGGCCGGCCTTGACCTTGACGCCTTCGGCGACCAGGCGCTTGGAATTATGGGCGTACGCGGAAATCCATTCGTTGCCGTGCTTGACGATCAGCAATTCGCCGTAGCCGATCAGGCCGGTGCCGGAATACACCACCACGCCGTCGGCGGCGGCATGGATTTCCTGGCCCGGCTTGCCGGCGATATTGATTCCCTGCCGTGTTTTGTCGTCGACCACGAAACGGCCGATGATCTCGCCTTGGGTCGGCCATTGCCAGGCGATGTTGGACAGCATCGATTCCGGCGCTTTCGGTGTGGCCGGCTGCGCTGTCTGCGGCACCGGTGGGACGGTCTGCGGTTTTTTCGGAGCGCCATTTGCCGGCGGTTTCTGGCTTATGCTGTTTGCCGGCGGACTTAGCCTTAGCCGCTGCCCGATCCGTATGGTGTAAGGTTCGTCGATGCCGTTCCAAGCTGCGACATCGCGGAAATTCTGGCCGGCGCGGAAAGCGATGCCGAACAGGGTGTCTCCGGCCTGCACGGTATAGGAATCGCCGCTGAGCGGCGGCTTGGCCGGTTTTTGCGATGCGGGCCTGGTTGATGCCGGCGCTGCCGGCGCTTTTCTGTTCTGCGTGGTCTGATAGCCGGATTGGCAAGCGGCCAATGCCAGCACTGATGCGAATAAAGCGGCTGGACCGATGCGCAGGAATTTCATTTCAGCAGCCAGTAAGCAACGATGACGGCAACCAGCAGCAATGCGGTCCAGCCGATCGGTTCGATGTATTGGCGCAATTTCGCTTCGGCCTTTTCACCGCCGAGATAAATCGCCGTGGCCACCAGATACACGCGCTTGCCGCGGCCGATCAGTGCGCCGAAGAAGAACGGCAGCAACGGCATGCCGACCGCGCCGGAAGCGATGGTGAATATCTTGAACGGGATCGGCGTGAAACCGGCCAATAACAGCAGCCAGAAGCCATTGGCATCGGCCTGGCGTTTGATGTCTTCGAACTGGGATGCGAAGCCCATCTTCTCGACCAGCGGCATCGCCAGATCGATGGCGTAATGGCCGAGTGCATAGCCGATGAACATGCCAACCAAGGATCCGAACAAACTGAGCGTTGCGAACCGGAACGCCCGTTTCGGCTGCGCAAGCGACATCGGCGCCAACATCACTTCCGGCGGCACCGGAAAGAAAATGGCTTCAATGAAGCTGATGAAAGTCAGGTACCAGGATGCCTTGGGATGTGCCGACCACAGGATGGCGCGTTCGTACAGATTGCGGAATACCGCCATTACAGTACTCCCGGCAACAGTGGCACGAAACTGACCGGACCGAGATCCTGCTCGTGCGCCTGTCCGTTGATTTTTTCGACCCGTAGCAACGTCTGCCGGCTGTTGGCGCCAATCGGCGCCACCAGCACGCCACCTTCGTCCAGCTGCTGCAGGAGCGGTTTGACCAGCGAGGCACCGGCAGCGGTGACGATGATGCCGTCAAAGGGGCCGTGCTCGGGCCAGCCGAGGTTGCCGTCATCGTGCTTGGAGCGGATCAGCTCGTTGAACTTCAATTGCCGGAAACGCGGACGCGCGCTACGCAGCAGCTCATCAATGCGCTCGACAGTGAAAACAGAAATCCCAAGTCCTGCCAGTACCGCGGTCTGGTAGCCGGAACCGGTGCCGATTTCAAGGACCTTCTTCGGCATTTTTCCGGCAATCAGCGCCTCGGTCATCTTCGCTACCACCCAGGGCTGCGAGATGGTCTGGCCTTTCCCGATTGGCAATGCGGTGTCTTCATAGGCACGCGACGCCAGCGCGTCGTCGATGAAGATATGCCGCGGCAGCGCCCGCATCACGTTCAATACGTTCTCGTCTACGATTCCCTGTTCGCGCAGTCGCTCAACCAGACGGTCACGGGCGCGCTGGGAGGTCATGCCCAGGCCCTTGCTGTGCGCTTGCAGTTCGATGCGTTGGATCATGTGCGGGAAGCTTCGCTCAGTTCAAGGACCCAGCTGGAGACTTTTTCCAAAGCCTGGTATCGGGTCAGATCGACATGGATGGGGGTGATCGAGACGAAACCGCTTTTGACCGCATGGAAATCGGTGCCGGGTCCGCCATCCATTTCCGGGCCGGCCGGGCCGATCCACCACATCGGCCGGCCGCGCGGGTCCAGTTGCTCGACACAGGGTTCGGCGCGGTGGCGGTGTCCCAGGCGGGTCACTTCAAAGCCCTTGATCTCATGCCACGGCAGATCCGGGATATTCACGTTCAGGATGGTGTCGGCCGGCAACGGGTCGTTCAGCAGGCGCTCGACCAGTACCTTCGCGACATGCACGCTGCTGGCATAGTGTTTCGGCTTGTGGTCGCCGCTGGCGCAGCTCAGTGCGATGGCCGGCAGGCCCAGGCAACGGCCTTCCATGGCAGCGGCGACGGTACCGGAGTAGATCACGTCATCGCCCAGATTGGCGGTGTTGTTGATGCCGGACAGCACGATATCCGGATCGGCCGGCAACAGCCCGGCCAAGGCCAGATGCACGCAGTCGGTCGGGGTACCGGTGACGCTGATGCGGTTTTCACCCAGTTTCCGGGCCCGAATCGGTGAACCCAGGGTCAACGAGTTGGAAGCACCGGAGCGGTCGCGGTCGGGCGCCACGATGAACAGCGTGTGGCCGGCGGCGGCCAGACCATCGGCCAAGGCGATAATGCCGGGGGCCTCTATGCCGTCGTCGTTGCTGATCAATATGCGCATGCCCAAATGATAGCAATTTTGGGCTGTTCTGAGCGCTTCAATCTCAACTAATGAGGGATATCAGAGGTTTTCAGGTTGACGGACATCCTAAGGCGATTTCTAATGGTCTTACTTACTAGATTGTAGGTTTAATAGTGGATATCAACACCACCAACGAAGAATCATTACAACTTGCCCATAAATTGTATGCGATGCTCGATCTTCGGCCTTTTGATAACTCGGACAGGGTTCGTGTGAGCGCCTTGGCGTGCTCGATGTCGCTTGAACACTGGGATGCAACACGCTTACTGCTAATGTCAGAGCTTCTACCCTCGGCACTAGTGGTCCATAGAAGTCAATTTGAGGCCTTAGTCCGTTCAATTTGGATACTTTATGCTGCAACGGATGAGAGTATTTCGAAACTTGCCGTTGAACTTACATTGGAAAGCGAGCA